>OODT01000317.1_pt1 | contig 61078 bp, 61 predicted proteins | sample 1671841 | NCBI WGS metagenome assembly OODT01 (sample SAMN06348198, study PRJEB24527) | human gut metagenome | biome: human gut; feature: ankylosing spondylitis patient; material: feces | host: Homo sapiens | place: China | collected 2015-10 | reverse complement strand
ATAGGCACTTTACGGCACTCTATGAACTAAGACAAAAGCTACGCTGTAATAACAATAGGAAGAAGACAATCAGGTCCGTTCATTTGAAAACCTGAAAGACATTTACTTAAAATCTGTAGGGGGAAATACCACATTATTATTAAATCTTCCTCCGATGAAAAATGGTCGTATCCATGAAACAGATGCCGCAAATCTGAAACAGTTAGGCGAATTTATTGAGAACACTTTTGAACATAATCTTTTACAAGATGCGGAAATATCTATACTCTCTGCTTCAGATACTGAAAAAAGTAACGGAGAAGAATTAAGAATAGATGCTTACGATTCTTATTTTGTAAATGAAGAGGGTAATAAAGAACTCACCATCAGTATAAAATGGGACAGACCGAAAAAAATGTCATATCTGGTCATTAAGGAAGCTATTCCGCTTAGTCAAAGAGTAGAGTCTTTTTCTGTAAGCTATGAGAATGATGGAATTATGCAGGAATGCTATAAGGGAACAACCATTGGTTATAAAAAAATAATAGATTTACAGGAAATTGAAACAAAAAATCTTATTATTAATATTGATGATGCAAGAGTTGCTCCGGCAATATCATTTGTTGGCGTGTATTAAAGAAGAACGAAAGGACCAGATACAGTTTTGTTTCTGGTCCTTTCGTGTTTAAAGTCAAGAATTGAAAATTATAATGTTTTGATAGGGGAAGGAAATGTATAAAGTATTATTTGCAGAAGATGAATTATTAGTGCGCCTGGGATTACAGAACTCTATACCATGGAGTGAATATCAGATGGAATTATCTGCATTGGCTGAAAATGGAATAGAGGCATTTCAATTGTTTGAGTCGATTCATCCGGATGTTTTGATAACGGATCTTCGTATGGAAGGGATGGATGGTCTGGAACTTGTTAAAAAGGTAAGGGAGATTGATAAAGACTGCGCTATTGTTGTAGTATCATGCATGAATGACTTTGAAATTTTGAGACAATTGATTCCGTATAATATTAATGCTTATGTTTTGAAGGCAAGCATCAGTATTGATGAGGTGTGTGATGCATTGCAGAATGTGCAGGAATATCTGATCAGAATAGGAAGAAAAACAGAGGAAACAGGAAGTAGTTCTGACAAATTAGAGATACATATTTCAAAGTTTTTATTAGGAAAAATCGTAAACTGTACATGGGAAAAAGCGGATGATATGGAGCATATGCTGTTGTTTAGCCTAAAAGATGAAGATCAGACAAAGATTAATGCATTGGCAATGGAGTTTATATATGAACTTGTAAGACGTCAGCTGCCAAATAAATTGCTGATTCCGTTAAAAGAAAAAGAATTTATTATATTCTATGAACATGAAGAACGAAATATAGATGAGCGAATAAAAAGGATTAACAGTTCCATTGAGGACTTTCTGGGGGTTCGCTTTGTGATCACATATTGTAATAGGAAGGAATCAGAAAGTCTGAAGGACTGGTTTGATCGTGCATATGTACAGCAATTTAGTATAGACTATGATGATAATAGCGGAAAAGCATTGATTCAGAAATCAATATCTTATATGGAGGAACATTATCAGGAAAATCTTAGCCTGAAAGATATTTCAAGGATAATAGGGCTATCCGGAAGCTATTTTTCGTATTTGTTTAAACAACAGACAGGGAAAAATTATATCGAATATCTAAATGAAATCCGGTTGGAAAAAGCAATGAAGGATTTAAAGAGCAGTGATGAGAAGATAGTTGTGATTGCTCAAAAACATGGGTTTCAAAATTTAGAATATTTCTCACGGTACTTTAAAAAGAAGACAGGAGAATCACCGGCCAGATGGAGAAAAACAAATCAGTGAAAAGAATGGACTGGAGACAGAAGGTACTTATCTCAATATTAGGAAGTTTTATTGTGATATTAAGTATTTTATTCTGTATTACATATCATTATTTTGTAAAAAAAATAGAAACAGGTAATGAAAAGGTAGTACTAATGACATTTGAACAGGCAGAAAAAAACCTGAAAAATGTTTTAGAAAATGCAGAACTATGTTTGGATAAATATGTAACGAATGATCTGATATGGGATTATAAAAATGATTATCCGGAAACAGATGTTGAAAGTAATAAATTAAAGGTAAGAATAACAGATAGTTTTATTGATGAAATGGCTGTAAACAGGGAACTTTCTGCACTTGGATTCTTGCGTGGGGATGGATGGGGGATTGTATCGTCTGCGTTTCGGAAAAACAGGACCGGTAATACTCAGATATCTGGAAAATTGCTGAAGATACTCAGGCAAAGCAAAGATGTGTACCCCTATACAACATGGCTCCCTAGCTGGGAATTGAATCTGAATAATGACAGTCCGCTGAGATTAATGACTCAAAATGCTTCACTCATAGGTATCAAAGCATTAGGTGAGAACAGTGAACTGGAAAAGGATGGGTATCTTATTGTTGCTGTTAGTGAAAGTAATCTTCAAAGTACATATAGATCAGTAGCCTTTGACGATAGTACAGCAGTTTTAGTAGATGGAAATAATCAGATAATATCGAATGTGGGGGAAGACTTGCTGGGAGAGCAACTTGAAACAGGAAACGATACGCAAAATATTGAATATGCTCTTGATATTTATGACTGGAAATTATGCGATATGATACCAAAGCAGGAATATATGAAGGATGCGAAAGATATCCGAAATTTTGGGGTGCTTATGTGCTTAGCTGCAATACTGTCTACCGTGTTTGTGTCGATTGTATGGAGCAGAAAATATACCAGACCAATTGAACTGTTGATGAGAAACATGCATCATGTCAGGCGCCAGGAATTTGAGATAGATAAGCCTCAAAAACTTGGATGGGAGGAGCTTGATCAGCTAAATGAAGAATTGTATTATACAGCACAAAGTATTAAAGATTACATTGAAAGACTGAAATTGGTGGAAAAGAAAAAGACAGAGGAAGAGCTTCTTGCTCTTCAATATCAGATGAATCCTCATTTTTTGTTAAATTCGCTTAATTCCATTCGCTGGATGGCCATGATGACAAATAACAAGATTGTCGCAGATACACTGGTCACATTAGGAAAGATTATTACTCCTATGCTTCGAAATCCCAGCCTTACCTGGAAAATTGAAAATGAGATAGAATTTCTTGAAAATTATGTAGCCATGATGCAGTTACGGTTTAGTCATGATATGGAATACAATCTGAGCTGTTCCAAAGAATGTTATGATCTGGAGTTTCCGCGACTCATTTTGCAGCCGCTTATTGAAAATTGCTTTGTACATGGAAGCAGCCGGGGGGAAATACGTACCATAAATGTAATTATTGAATGCGATGATTTTATAGATGTGAAGGTGATCAATAGTGGAGTATTTTTTACAAAAACACAATTAGAAGAAATATACATAAAAATGCAGACAGCTTCAAAAGCATCTGATCATATTGGGATGTCCAATGTTTATAAAAGACTGAATTTGTTATATGGAGATTTGGGGAAAATGACAGTTGAGTCAAATGAAAAATGTGGTTTTATTGTTGAGGTCAGTTTTCCCAAAACGGCAAAATGCAAAATGATTATCAGGTAAAGTAGAGAAAATATATTTAATGTGACGATAACTATGAAGAATTTGATTTATTTTATGATGCATAATGCCGAATGATAAAAAAGGTCAAAAATAGTGAACAAAATGTGAAAAAACGAAAAATCCGTTAAGCATCAAGTAAGAAAGAACATTTAATCAATCTTTTTTCCATGGTAAAATGATAACATCTTAGGCAGAGAGAATTCTTAATAACATTTAACTGGCCGGTTAAAATTATTATCAAAGTCGAAAATGGAGACATCAGGGGTGTGCAATATGACGGAGATAAAATGTAAAACTGTCTAATATAACAATGACAGCTAGGAGGGTAAAAGGTTATGAAATTAAAAAAAATGACAGCAGTTTTAGGTGCAACTGCTCTGGTTGTATCTTGCCTTGGAGGATGTGGTTCCGGTAAGGACGAAAGTGCATCGGCCAGCAAAACTACAGCTAAGAGTGCTGACGATGTAGATTTGTCAGAGAAAGTAGATATTTCAATCGGTGGATTATCGTTGTTTGATTCTTCTACAACAACCTGGCCGACTGAAGTAATAAAGGAAGTTGAGAAAAAATATAACTGTACTATTACGGTAAAACCATATGATCAGGAGAGCCTGAACCTTGATCTGTCCGGTGGAAATACCACAGACATTGTACAAATTGCAGATGCAAATATTGAGGGTGTCTTAAAAGGAAAACATGCGGTAAATTTGCTGGATTATAAAAATATTGCACCAAATATCTTTTCAGATGATATGAATTACAGAAATACAATCATGCAGAATTTTAAGAGTGATGACAAAGACACACAGTATTTTGTTACTCCTCATGTAGTTTCTGAAAATGCTGAGAAAAATTATGGTTCTCTAGTTCCGACAGGGTATGTAGTTCGTTGGGATTTATATAAGCAGATTGGATGCCCGGAAATTAACAATGATGATGATTATATTGAGGCATTAAAAGCGATGAAAGAAATCTATCCAAAAACAGAGGACGGATTAGAAACCTATGCAATGAGTGCCTATAATGATTCTGATCTTCATACTTACTTCTTTAAAGGATGTCTGGGAGAAGGATATGTAAACCTTGAGGATGGTCTGTATGTTCAGGATGCAAAAACCAATGATTTAGTAGTGGACATTTATGATAAAGATGAAGATGTAAAAACTCCATTCTGGTCAGGTGTGGAATTTTATAACAAACTTTACAGAGAAGGTTTATTGGATCCGGACAATTTCATCACCCAGGGTGAGGATCTTACAGAAAAATATACAAAAGGTCAGTATCTTGGTGGAACTGTAAACTGGTTCTATGGAACATATAATACAAATAACAAGGGAACAGACAAGGAATATATTGCGTTACCATCTAAACTGGGTTGGGTTAATGAACCAAACAGAGCCGGATGGACAGGGAAATATATGTTTGTATCTTCTCATTCCCCAAATATTGAAAGAGCAGTCATGGTGCTTGACTATCTTCAGAGCAGTGAGTTTGCCAGAAGTGCAGAATCTGGTATTGAAGGACGCTGGGAAAAGGGTGATGATGGAAAACCTCATTTGACAGATGATACAATGAGTATGAAGACCGACAGCAGCCGTGTAGACGAATGGAAAGCAAGTGGTATCAGTGATAGTGGTACAGACAATCTTGTTGGCTGGGATTACAACAATGTATTATCTGATGGTGGACTTGTAAATCTCTGGAATGATGAGGATGTCATGAAAGCAAATCTTACCACAGCTGAACAGGATCTCTGCAAACAGTTTAATATTGATTTACCAAGTGATCTTCTGAAGAATCGTATTGAAGATGGCACAAGTATGGATCTCAGCGAGGTTAACCCAACTATTCGTATGTGTCTTGAGATAACACCAAAGAACATCACTCGTATAGACAGTAACTGTATTGAAATTACTGAAAATGCTTTGCCAGGTCTTGTACAGGCAGAATCAGATGAAGCTTTCAAATCTGCAAAGGAAGCATTATTACAGCAGCTTGCGGATGCGGGTGTCGAAGAGTCTGTCGAATGGTGGCAGAATGCATGGGAGACTTCAAAGAGTGCAATTGACAAATTAGAAAGCAAATAAAGAGAAAGGAGCATGCTTATGAACCGGAAAAAGGCATTGGTGACAAAGACACCAAAAGATTACAAATTGCTTTGGATGGCAATGCCATTTATCGTAATAGTCTTTTTGTTTAGCTATGTTCCTATATTTGGATGGATTTACTCATTTTTTGATTATGTACCAGGGGTAAGTATTTTTAACTGTGACTTTGTAGGATTGGATTATTTTAAACTTATTTTCAGAGATGACAATATATTAAGATCATTAAAAAATACATTCATTTTTGCAATCATCAATATCTGTTTAACACCATTACCTATGTTTATGGCTATTCTGCTTAATGAACTCAGGAATGGTCCGATCAAGAAATTTACACAGACCTTTACAACCCTCCCAAATTTCATCAGCTGGGTTATTATCTTTTCTCTTGCTACAGCATTATTTGCCTCTGATGGAATTGTAACAGGTTTGGCAACAGCAATGGGACTTGGAGATGCCTCCAATTCCCTGCTGGGCTCAAATGAAGCAGTATACTGGTTCCAGTCTTTCCTGTTGCAATGGAAGACCCTGGGGTGGAACTCGATCATCTATATGGCAGCTATTTCAGGAATCGATCAGGAACAGTATGAGGCAGCGAGAGTGGACGGGGCAGGATATTTCCAGTGTGCTCTTCATGTAACACTGCCTGCAATGATGGAAACCTTTGTTGTATTGTTTATCCTGAATATTGGTAACTTCTTAAATACAGGATATGAGCAGTATCTTCTGTTTAAGAATTCACTGACAGCGACAAACATTGAAGTTCTGGATCTTTATACTTATAGAATAGGTCTTCAGAATATGGACTATTCTTATGGCGTGGCCATCAGTGTTGTGAAATCACTTGTAAGTATCACCTTAGTTGTGGTGGCAAATCTGGTTGCAAAAAAAATCAGAGGTAGAGCAGTTATCTAAAGGAGAGAAAATTATGGGCGAAATGAAAATTAAAAGTTCTCCATCAAGAAAAGCATTTCTTGTGTTTGATACTTTACTGATGATACTGCTTGCGTTGATCTGTATTTATCCTTTCTGGTATGTATTATGCTATTCTTTCAGTGATACAACAGCGGCATCTGTAAATCCTCCGGTAATACATCCGGCCGGATTTACACTCAGTAACTATAAAGAAATTCTTACGTTAAAAGGTTTCTTCCCGGCATTAGGGATGTCCGTGCTGAGAACAGTGGTAGGAACAGGATTATCCGTATTCTGCTGTTCATTCCTTGCCTATCTTTTTACAAAAGATAAAATGCCGGCAAGAAAGATATTATATCGATTTGTTGTATTTACCATGTATATCAGTGGTGGTATGATCGCGACTTATATTGTTATGAAATCATATGGATTGTTAAACAATTTCTGGGTATATATTCTGCCTACAATGATTTCCGCTTACAATATGATACTGATCAAAACATACATAGAACAGCTTCCGCCGGCACTGGAAGAATCTGCTTCCCTGGATGGAGCCGGATATATAACCTGCTTTTTCAAAATTATACTTCCGCTGTGCAAACCAATTATTGCAACGGTTGTAGTCTTTGTCGCTGTAGGACAGTGGAACTCATGGTTTGATAATCATATTTATACCCGTGCCAATGAATCACTGACAACATTACAGTACTTATTGTATAATTACCTCAATGAGGCACAAAGGCTGGCAGAACAGTTAAAGACTGCATCAAGTGGAGCTGATATGACGCAGGCAATGGCGGCTATTTCTCCAAAAGGAATTCGTATGACAATAACTGTCCTGGCTTCCTTACCAATTTTTGCATTATATCCATTTATGCAGAAATATTTCTCTAAAGGTATTATGGTCGGAGCAGTTAAAGGCTGATCATTAAAATCCCTGGCACTCGGCTTATAACGGATGTCAGGGATTTTTATTTTATGAAAGCTTAAGAAGAACATTGATATTGTCAAGTCAGCATTTTCTTATAAATATTACAGAAAGCTGAGATTCGCAGAATCAGACTCTTCAACAGGCAGATAATGGGAGATTACAGAATAATGACAAATAAATATGGCTTTATGAATGAGGAAGAAATGAAATATGTGCAGGCATGCCTTGAATTTGCCGTACAACTGGGGCAGATCGCTGATGGCAGTCTGGAAGCAGCAGAACGCAGACGCATATTGGAAAACGAAAAAAGAAAAGAACTTCTTGAACAAGGAATTACTGTATATGGTCTGAGCAATTTTTCAGTGCCTGCATATATACAGTATGAGCTGACAAGATTCCGACTGGATTTTGTTTCAGAGAAACCTTTGATTAAAAGAAGTTATAATTATTCAACGATTACTTCTAAAGATATGGTTTCATTTTGGAACGGGCATCGGGAACTGTTTACCCGATATCAGGGTGACAGCTTTTCTTATGATGAAGTAGCTACAGTAATAAAAAAACGGATACGGGAGAAGGAATATGAGCAGGAAATTCAAAACATATTACGTAAGCAGCATTAATGGAGATGACTGCAACAATGGTGAAGCACCGGAAACAGCATTTGGATCCCTGGACAGGATTAATAATCTGGAATTAAATCCAGGTGATCGTGTTTTGCTGGAGAGAGGATCTGTTTTTGAAAACCAGTACCTGCATATAAAGGGCAGGGGAACCAGGTCTGACAAAATTGAAATCGGTGCCTATGGAGAAGGTACCATGCCGTGCATTCATTCAAACGGCACCGGAATATGGTATCAGGATTATGGAGCACCGTTGGACTCGCCATCTCATGTATATAAAGGAGAGGTATCCTCTGCCTTACTTCTTTATGATGTGGAATATATTTTGGTTCATGATCTGATCATAATAAACTCATCTCCATACACAATTATGGAAGAATATGCGGCACCACACAAAATGGACAGAACCGGTATTGCTGTAGTGGCGAAAAACGGAGGGACACTTCATGATATCACCATACGGGATGTATGGGTTCATGATGTTACAGGAAACGTTTATAACAAGCATATGAACAATGGCGGTATTTATATGACTGCCTTAACACCGGACAATGAAGAAAAAACAGGGGTCGCAAGATATGACGGGATCACTGTAGAGAATTGTACTGTGTGGAGAGTAAGCCGGTGGGGAATTGCTGTGGGATATACTTATCAGCACCAGAAGTTTTCCGGGGCAGAGCTTGATGAAGAAACTTTCAGGAAATATGGACATGAGAATATAATCATCCGCAATTGTTATGTCAGTCAGGCAGGAGGAGATGCAATCACTCCTATGTACTCCCTTGAGCCATTGACAGAACATAATATTGCAGATAGCTGTGCAAAAGAGATGAATGATTCTGTGTATCGATATCCGGAAGACAGAATGGGAAAAGTAGCGGCTGCCATATGGCCATGGAAATGTAAAAATGCCAGGTTCTGTTACAATGAAGTTACAGATACCAGACTAAACCAGGATGGTATGGCATATGATGCAGATTCTGGAGATGGCACTTTATATGAGTATAATTACAGCCGGTCAAACGAGGGCGGCTGCATCATGTTCTGTATGGAGGAAGCTGTTCATAATATCTTCCGCAAAAATATCAGTTATGATGATCTGGGAGGGCTTATCAGTCCTGCATGTAATCCTGATGCCCTTGTGACTGAAAATGAATTCCACATGAGACGTGAAGTTCCACTGATAAGGGAAAGTATGCAGGATGGGACAGTTACTTTAAAAAACAATAAAATTATAATTCTGAATGGTGAATAAAGAGGATAAAAATGGATCGTTGGATATTAAGTTACAAAAAACCGGCGGAAGCCTGGAATGAGGCACTGCCGCTTGGAAACGGAACTCTTGGAGTGATGTCCTATGGCCGTCTGGAAAATGAAACACTTGAACTGAATCTTGACACTTTATGGTCCGGTGACGGCAGTTCAAAGCTGAATAAAAACGGTCATGCTGACCTTGGGCATCTGCGAAAGCTGCTTAAGGACCAGAAGCATCAGGAGGCAGAAGATTATTGCAGGAAACATATCCTGGGTGACTGGACGGACAGTTACCTCCCGGCTGGCAGACTGAATATGAATCTGCAGATGTCCGGACAGACACCCGGCGGATATGTACGCCAGCTCTCTTTGAACCATGCGGTGGAAACAGTGGCATCTGCAGGGTATAAAAGGGAGCTGTTTGTGAGCATGGCAGATCCTCTGCTGGCAGTCCATTTCCAGGCAGCCCCCGGACAGAAACTTCATCTTGAGATTTCGCTGGAAAGTGAGATCAGATATGAGAAAATAAAAAACTGTGAAGATACCGTTTTACTTTCCGGACGGGCACCCTCTTATGTGGCACCGCCATACTATGACTGCCCGGCACCGGTTGTTTATGAGGATGGAAAAGGGATCCGGTTTACACTGGCTGTAAAGGTTGTTGTACCGCAGGGAAGTGTGAAATGCTGTGATGGTAAGCTCCTGATCAAGGGGGAACAGGACATATTTGTTTATTTTACAGGAAATACAGATTTTGGACGGAATGCAGATACACCACAGCTGGAAAAAGAGTGTATGGAAGCATTGGAAGATCCGGATTATGAGCAGCTGAAGAAAAGACATCTGGGAGAATACCATAAATATTTTAACCGTATGGAATTATCACTGAACGACACCAGGGAAAACCGTTTGGCAGAGATGATGTTCCATTATGCCAGATACCTGATGATCTGTTCCTCCAGACCGGGAAGCCAGTGTGCAAACCTCCAGGGGATCTGGAACAACAGGATGCGTGCTCCCTGGAGCAGTAATTACACCGTTAATATCAACACGGAGATGAATTACTGGATGGCTGAGAGGTGCAACCTGGGTGAATGTCAGGAACCGCTCTTTGACCTGATCTGCCGGACAGCAGAGTATGGAAAGGAGACAGCCAGAGAGGTCTATGGACTTTCCGGATGGGTGAGCCACCACAACCTGGATATCTGGGGACATTCCGGACCTGTAGGATATTTCGGGCAGGATGAGGATCCCTGTTCCTATTCCATGTGGCCTATGAGTTCCGGATGGCTCTGCCGGCATCTCTGGGAACATTACTGCTATACAGAAGACCTGGATTTCCTGAAAGACAGGGCATATCCGGTGATCGAGGGAGCCGTAAAGTTCTATCTTGGGTTCCTGTTCCCGTATGGGGAATACTATGTTACCGGGCCGTCCACTTCCCCGGAGAACCGTTTCTGTGGAGAAGATGGAAAATCCCACAGTGTGGGAATGGCATCCACCATGGATATCAGCATCCTGAAAGAACTGTTCGGGTACTACCTGAAAATATGTGACATCCTGGGCATAGAGGGAGAGACAGCGGATGTAAAACGGGTACTTTCAAAACTGCCGCCATTTAATACGGGAAGCTTTGGACAGATCCGGGAATGGTTCCTGGATTATCCGGAAACAGAGATCCATCACCGTCATGTATCCCATCTATATGGCCTTTATCCAGGAAACCTGATCACAGAAAACACCCCGGAGCTTCTGGAAGCCTGCCGGGTGGCACTGGAAAGGCGCGGGGACGAGGGAACCGGATGGTGTATGGCATGGAAGGCCTGCCTCTGGGCCAGACTCCGGGACGGGGAACATGCACTGGGGCTTTTGAAAAACCAGCTCCGTTATACCAGGGAGGAAAATATCTCCTGTGTGGGAGGCGGCATTTATCCCAACATGCTGTGTGCACACCCTCCGTTCCAGATCGATGGGAATTTTGGCTTTGCAGCTGCGGTTGCAGAGATGCTCATCCAGAGCAGGAAAGGGTACATCCTGTTACTTCCGGCACTTCCGGATGAATGGAAGGACGGAAAAGTCCAGGGAATGAAGGCACAGGGTGACATCACAGTTGATTTTGAATGGAGAGAGGGCAGGATACACAGGGTTCGCCTCTGTTCTTCCCATGAGCAGAAAGTAACGCTGGAATGTAATGGAATTTTGAAAATAATATTTATAAAACCTGATGGGACAGAGGACATGATTTTTGATTGATCTGTCCTGAGGGGCTGGAATCATTGACAGCCGTATCATGTAAAAACACATGGTACGGCTGTTTTCGGCATAATAAGACTGTGGAAATGATTTATAGATAGCATATCTGGCTCATTTGGGTGCAGATTATTCAATATTCTTTCGTTTCAGGTTATTTCGAAAAAATAGTTTATTGCATGCTGATTTCTCATGAGTAATTTGTTTGCTAATGTTGGCAAGGCGAATATGTTACGGTGCTTTCGAGTGATAAATTTTTAGTATAATTACATTTCTTACAAATTTTTCCTTTATATGTTTTTACAGAACATCCTCCTCTACTGTTCCGAAGATGTTTTTTTAATGTGCCATTTACAAATGTATGTGAACAATTAGCAAGAGCCTGAATATCTGTTGGTTCAACAGATATAATTTCTCCATTATACGTGATAAAAAAGGTATCTGTATATTTGAAAAAATTTTCATCAGAGGGAATTGTATCGCATTCATCATCATACGCAATATAAGTTATTTCATTTCCATGATTGAAAACAGATATCTGTGCTCCTTCTGCCGGATTGAAAAATCCTGTCCATGGAACAGAACGTAAGTCTGCTGTAGGAGGATTGTACGCAAATACTGGAATGCAGGAAATGATTATCATAATTATGATAATGGATATATTTAATACGTATTTAGGTTTGACAAAAACACCTATTCTCTTTATTCTTTTCTTAAAAAAATCTCGTTTTTTTTCTGAAAACATTAATGTAATATTGGACTTCATTTCTGGTTCCTCCTTTGCAGCAATCATAATAAGTAAATATCCATAACGCCTCTGATCTTCTCTGGAAAGATATTTCATTACATTTTCATCACAAGCAAGTTCCTGTATCTCTTTTAGTTCATGAAAGAAAAAGTATACAAAAGGATTATAGCAATGTAGTATTAGTACTAAAAAGGCAAGTTGGCGAAAAAGAAAATCATGTGATCTTATATGTTGCAATTCATGACGGATGATTAAATGCAAATCATTTTTATCCCATGATGAAGTCAAGACAATAGATGGATAAAAAATGCCATATGTAAATGGTGAAGCTGTAAAATTATTCTCATATACAGTAACTTTGCGTTTTAATTTCATCTCTTTCAATAATATTTTTAAAATTTTTATAATGCGTGGATCTGATAAAATATTTTGTGAAACTTTCCTATGGAATCTAACAAAAGTAATTATTTCATAAAAAATTACAACACTTAAAGTAAAAATCCATAACCCTATAAGGATTTTCTGTAGATGTCCTATGGAATTTAAATAAAATCCGGATGATGTCTGAACAAATTTTCCGCCTAAAGAAATGATTGCATTTTCTGATAAAGGTTTTGAAACATTAAAGTATTGATGATAAATAAAATACTTTAATAATGGAAACGGAACTAAATAAAGCAGCAGACAATATTTTAAACATCCATACCGAAATCTGGCCGAAATATAATTGTCAAAAACAGTAGATAATGCCAAATAAAGAATAAAGGACAAGGTTCCGGCAGCAGACATGGAAATTAATAATAAAACCAGGTTTTTCACGTATTACACCTCATTCTCTTAAAAGAATATCATATTTTCAGAGTATTAATTTTCCTTTTTATTAGTATTATCGTTAATAATGTTTTTCAGTTCTTTAATATCTGACTCTGATAATCTGGTATTATACGTTAATGAGATTAACAGATTTGAAATAGAACCATTGAAAGTGTGATTGACAAAATCTGTAGTATATTTATGTGCCAGTTCTTGTTCTGTAAGTTGAGGATAATAGTAACGTTTACATCTATACCCTTTCCCTTCTGAATGAAGAATGCCTTTTTTTACAAGACGGGACAAATAAGTACTCAAAGTCGATGATGCCCAGTCATAATGTAGTTCTGTATTACAATACTTTAATACTTCAGCAAGTGAAACAGGCATCTTATTATTCCAGAAAAATTTCATCAAATCATATTCCATTTTTGAAAGACCATAATAGGTATCGCTCATAATTGTCCTCCCGATAATTAACATTTTTCTATATACTATATATTTTTGGGGATAAAATGTCAACAAACAATCTACAGGATTGTAAATAAAACTATTGACATAGTTGTAGACCGATGATATTCTAAAGTCAAACAAATACATGTATGATGTAGCACTACGATATATTATACGTTGCGTAAATGATAAATCAACACCCATAAACAGAAGCATGAATTCTGTTTATGGGTGTATTGAAGAAAATGGAGAGACATATGGTAAAGAACAGACATGATCAGATAATTATATTTCATAAATCAAAGCTGTTGCTGCTATACTACACAATCTCTTTCCTGGTGATTCGCGTGGGAAGCGCATTGATTATGTTCAGAGAGGCAGGATTGCGGGAACTTGAAATGACGACAGGCGGATCTGATGACGGAGATATCCTCCTATTGCAAAGGATTCTGTCAGTAGCAGTTTTTCTTTTGCTGATCAGTGCGTGGAATAGTATGGATTATTGGATTTCCAGCAGAAAGGAAGAATGCTATGTTCGCATCTTATGCGGTGCATCCAATAAGGCAGTTGCCTGCTGGCTGGTCAAATGCTTCTTTTCGCTTATTTTTACTGCGGGTATTATATCTGAGGCAATATGTATGATACTCAGCCGGATTCCATTTTTCCTGGCTGAGTATCTGCGGCATATCAACCGAATAGTAGTGGAGGTAAGCTTCGCGTTTCTTCTTGCAAGTGCTGCAATGGGAATACTGAAGTATGTATATAAAAGTGGAAAATACCAGATGCTGGTTCGATATGCCATATTTACAGTACAGATGCTGGCTGCATCGATTCTTCTGCTTGCTATGGGAAGTATGATCCGAAGGTATGTCTCATTTGCGGATCATGTAAACAGGTTGGGAGACAGATTTCTGGAGATTTCTTATGCAGAAGATACCAGTAATGAATGGGTGGAAGGCAGTGAAGAACAGTATCGTGAACTGAACAGTTATATTCAATCAGTCGCAACTGGACAGTGCTTTTCCTTTTATGCAGACAGCATCGTACTTCGGGATGTACCGAATTCTGACAAATATATGAAATATCAGAATGAGAATGTAACGTATTTTGATGCTTTGTTTATAACGGAAAAAATACCAGAACTTTATATGTGGAACTGTGTAGAGGGAAAACTTCCAAAGAAAGAAGATTACACCATACGGGATGCTACATATATTCCTGTGTGGATCGGATATGATCTTGGAGATGTTTATGCTGTTGGTGATATCATCGATGAAACTTATATTGTGACCGGCGTACTTGATAAGGATGCTTTTTTTCTGAATCCACGTTGGGAAGGGAAATATAATGACCTGAGAAAAACATTTGTCTTGCCAATGGAATGTACTCTTCGCGAATGGGGTGGTGCGTATTTAAATCAGTTGAACATAATTGCAACAGATTCGGAAATTCAGGAAAAAATCATCAGTAAAGTGAAAGAAATGAATCTTGGAGAGATTAAATTCCGCAGTATGGAAAGTCAGCTGGAGTATATTCGTTCGGATATTGAGTTTCAGATGCGCTTTCTGGGAAGTGTGGTTGTATTGTTGCTTTTGCTCAGCTTATCAAGTCAGATCTGTATTATGCTTTTTCTTGTTGAATATCGCAGAAGAGAATATTGTATTCGGATGATCTGCGGAGCTTCTTTTTTGAGAATCTGTCTGATGATTGTCAGTCCGCTTTTTCTGATTCTGAGCTTTTCTATTACACTTTCAGCTGTCCTTGGAGGATTGATTGATGGACTCTGGATGGCCGCACCACTGATTCTGCTCGGGGGCGTAGTGATTATTGTTTTCCCGTTAATGCGGCTGTACCAGGAGCCATTGATAGATTCGCTGAATGCTGTATAGTGAGGAGTTTTTTGTATGGAATATTGTATGATAAGAATGAATAAGGTCACAAAAGAGTATGGAAAACATGAGAACTGTATTCGTGCTCTCTCAGAAATTGATTTTAAAGTAAACAGAGGAGAGTTTGTTGCCATTACAGGAAGCTCCGGTTCTGGTAAAACAACATTGCTGAATATTCTGGGATGTATGGATCGTCTGACCAGCGGATCTTATATGATTAATGGAAGAGAAACGGCTTCCCTTTCTTCTTCGGAACAGGCAAAAATTCGGAATCAGACCTTCGGGTTTGTTATGCAGAATTATGCACTGATTGATCATTTTAGCGTATATAAAAATGTGGAATTGCCTTTAAAATACGCAAGGAAGATTAAATCCAGGGAGACGCGGATCTCAGAATTGCTGAAAGCCTTAAACATCGAAGATAAGAAGAATCAGATAACAAATTCCCTGTCTGGAGGACAGAAACAGCGTGTTGCTATTGCCAGAGCACTGGTAAATGATGCTGAAATTATTCTGGCAGATGAACCAACAGGCGCACTGGATACGAAAAATGGAATCCAGGTAATGGAGATTCTTTCGGGACTGCATCGGCAGGGAAAAACGATAATCATGGTAACGCATAATCCAGAATTATTAGGGTATTGTTCCAGGACTGTGAAAATAGAAGATGGGAAAATTATATCTGACAAAATATCTGATAAAAATCTGTAGTATATTTCGAGGTTGCAGAAGGGTTTATCCTGAGCAGGAAAGGGAATATCCTCTTATATCAGGCACTTTCGGATGAATTTAATGGAATTTCAAAAATAATATTTTTAAAACCTGATGAGACAGAGGACATGATTTTTGATTAATCTGTTTTGAGGGACTGGAAATTATTGACAGCCGTATCATGTAAAACACATGGTACGGCTGTTTTTAGTACCTGGAATATTTTATAGCACCTTGCTTGATAATTATGAAAAACATGGAAGTGTTTAAACTAATCTTTTGGGGATTTTCTGAGATTGTTAAAAAAAATTGCAACTTTTTTGGGAGTTTGCACGTCTAATAAGTAGAAGAACATAAAGAAAAGCTTTTATACAATATTTCCTGATGACCGTTCTGACATAGGAGAAGGGAGACGACAATGAATGAGATTCTGATACGAAAAGCGAAGAAAGGCGATAAAGATGCTTTTTGTCGGCATATAGATGAGAATGTACAGAGTATGTACAAGGTTGCAGCAGCATATCTGAAAAATGATGAAGATGTTGCGGATGACAATGCAATAAACTAATTGATATAAAAGAAAGATGAATAAGATATGAGACAAAAAGAAGTGATGGGGAAATCAATAAGAAACTCAAAGTCGGCAAGACCCGGAACAATTACTTATGTGCCGATGAACAAGTCTGAATTCAGATTTACTGTATCTTCAGACAAAAAGAAAAACAAAATTATGAAAATAGTTGTAATGCTTATAGTGATGATTTTGGTTATGAGCTGCTGCGTGTATGCAGGTATATCTTATTATTACTCATATCATTTCTTTTTTGGTACGACCATCAATGGAATTGACAGTTCAAATAAGACAGCTTATGAAGTTGAGCAGGAGATTGCAGGGAAAAAGGATAACTATGTTATTCAGGTAAGTGCAAGGATGCAGGAACCTCAGACCATTACGGGGAAAGACATTGATTATCAATATGTATCCGGCGGGGAAATCCTTCAGCTGCTAAAGACTCAGAAACCATGGGAATGGATCAGAGGTTTTTTTGAAACGAAAAATTATATGGTTCAAGAAGAGACTGTTTTCAGTCGGGAAAAGCTGGAGAAACAGGTAAGTTCATTAAATTGTGCCCAAAAAGAGAATCAGATAGCACCGGAAAATGCGTATGTAAGTTTTGCTAATTCAGAATTTACTATTGTGCCAGAGACAGAAGGCAGTGAATTAAATGCCAGGGAAGCTTATCAGATGATAAGCGGAGCAATTGATAATGAGGCGGCAGATGTAGATCTGGGAAGTAATCCAAAGGCTTATGAGAAAGCAGATGTGACGAAAGAAAGTTCAGAACTTCAGAATATGGTAAATACATATAACAACCTGACAAAAGCAAATATCACATATACATTTGGAGATGAAACGGTAACACTTGACGGGAATACCATCAAAAACTGGCTGCAGTTTGACGAGAAAGGACAGCTGCTTCAGAATGATGAAGCCTTCAGGCAGCATGTAGTGGATTATGTGGCACAGCTTGCAGCAGATCATGATACAGTTGGCACTGAAAGACAATTCCAGACCACGAGCGGAAGGACTGTGTATGTATATGGCTCAGCTTATGGATGGAAGATTGATCAGGACAAGGAAGCAGCACAGCTCATGCAGGAAATTCAATCAGGAACCCAGACAACCAGGGAACCGGTATATTCTATGAGAGCAAATGCACATGGGATCAATGATCTCGGAGATACATATATAGAGGTAGATCTTACAGAGCAGTATATGTGGTATTATCAGAATGGAAATATTATTTTTCAATCAGAAATCGTATCCGGGCTGCCAGGTGATCCGGATAGAAAAACACCCCCTGGAATATTCACACTGGATTCAAAGAGCAGTCCGTCTGTGCTGCGAGGTGAAATGACAGCAAATGGAACATATTCTTATGAACAGCCGGTAACGTACTGGATGCCATTCAATGGAGGAATTGGATTTCATGATGCAGACTGGCAGCCGTACTTTGGTGGTGACAGATATCTTACAGGTGGTTCTCATGGATGCATCAATCTTCCCCCGGAAAATGCCGGACAGCTTTATAGTCTTATTCAGTATGATGTCCCGATAATTTGTTTTTACTAATTCTATATTCAAGATGTACAGGACAGGAGCTAAGTTGTAATGCTGTTGGCTCCTGTTCTTCATTGCCCTTTGTGTTCTGCCAGACGGATTTAATTAATATGTTTTCAATCTGCCGGAGAGAATTATGCCGTGTATTAAAATTAGGTAATGTAATTGAAGAAAAGATATGATATCATATGGGTAACAAATTGAACTGTGTGTGGAGGTGATGGCTGTGAAGAAAAAAGTGGCAATAGTGTTGGTCATTATTAGTATTGTTGCTATAAGTACAATGATTATGTTTTCAATATATAAGTCTTCAGAAGCCTGTCGAAAAGCAAATGCCGCGATACAGTGGGATTGTTCTGTAACCTGTGCGGAAGAGTCAACGCCTGATTCTTATGTAATTACATATTCTGATGCAAAAATTTTATCCAAAACAGGCGTATTGACGGTTCAGAACAGAAACGATTTTGACATTATTGTGTATTTGCTCTGCGAAGGAAAACAGGAACTCGTATCTGGCAGGATTCCTGCGGGTGGCTGCTATTCTTTTCTGAACGTTACAGATAAAGAACACACGGTAGGTATTCATGCTGATGTTGGTGAAAATACGGATATAAAAGTATTTGTATATGACGGAAAAGACACCGAACCATATACACGATAATTGATAAGACAAAGAAATATTGAAAAAAATATTCGCAGATATTTTGGGATATGAAGTTCAGGAATGGATAATGGATTTAGAAGCATTAGGAATTCACTCATATGACTTGGATGATCTGGCACAAACACAGAAAATATTCCACTGCCGATAAAAAAGGCAGCTTTTCCCTATATCTACACGCCATAGGTATCGAAAACCTATGGCGTTTTTTATAAAATTTTTTTCTTGAAAGCAAATGGCTGTTTTTCAAGTCTAATAATTATAAGAAGAAAAGGAGGTACTTTATGGATGCTTTAATAACAGAGGCTAAAAATGGAGATAAAGAAGCATTTGTCAGATTAATCCGGATGAATAAGCAGAGCTTGTATAAGACTGCCTGGATTTATCTTCGGGATGAGCAGGATATTGCAGATGCCCTGCAAAATACAATCCTATCCTGCTATGAAAATATACAGAGGCTGAGAGAACCGAAGTATTTTAAAACCTGGCTGATGCGGATCCTTATAAATGAGTGCAAGGACATTCTCTGCCAAAAGAACCATGCAGCAGAACTGGATGATTTTGCAGAAGGTGTACATTGTGAAGAACTGAATCTCTGTGAATGGAAACAATTGCTTTTATGCCTGGATAAAGAAAGTAGGAAAATCGTGGAACTCTATTATTTTGATGAGTTTTCAGTTAAGGAAATCAGTGCCCTTCTTGAAATGAACAGCAATACCGTATCAACCAAACTTTCCCGGGCAAGAGCAAAATTAAAAAAGGTGATCAGGAGGTGAGACTATATGAGGGAAATCAGAAGGATTTTAAAAGAAGAAACTGCAATACCGGAAAATATTGATAAAGCCATGGAAGATGTTCTGAGTGGAATTTTAAATTCCCCAGACGAGAAAACAACGGGGGCTTTAAGTAAAAAAACAGATGGAGAAAGAACGAAAAATTCAGGAAATAAGAAAAAAATAATTCGGATTCTTCTTCCGGTAGCTGCTATATTAGGAGTTAGTACTGGCGTACTTGCAACAAATATCGGACGACTGTATAAAGAACTTGAACAACAGGGGGTCGCTGAACAGGAGGCAGCTCAAATGGTTGTCACAGAACCTGAGTCAACTGCAGAAAATGTGGAAAATATTACTTCTTATCCAATAACTCCCGAGACGGTCGATTGGAATCAGTCCATGCTGACTGTTAAAGAAGCGTATTTTGATGGCGGCGGTTTAAGTTTTCTCGGAGAACCTTCCAATGAGGCAAAGAATTATATGATCACTTGCCGTGATCATGCAACGGTGAATGGAAAAGATGCACTGGCTTCTTTAAATAAAATAGAAGGAGAAGATCTTTATTATGGGCATATTACTTTGTATGATGACGCTTTGATTGAGAAAATATTAAAAGAAGATTCTGAAGTAGAACTTTCCATGACTATTCAGGCATATCCTGTTTATGACGGTAAGATTTATTATACCTGGAAAGACACTGAAGCTTACGAAAAGATTTTTAAAATTGGTTCTTTTACAGATTCAGAAGGAAGGGTTTCTTATGCACTTCCTGCGGAGGACGTTTACAGAGGATATACGCCTCAGACTCTTACGTTAACCCTTCCATTAAAGGATGAAGTAAGGGATATCATTGAAAAATATAGAAAAGAAGGGAAATTGCAGGCTGCTGACACCGGAATAGAACCATCTTCGGGTGAGAGTACGCAGAACACAACAGATTTGGATAGTTCGTCAAATACTACGAGTGTAAATGAAAAATATGATCCGGAGAAAACAATGTTACAGGTAAAGAAAAACCATGTAACAGCTTCTTTGCCAGGGAAATCAGGAACCCTTACAATAGAAGCTGATATTACCGGAAATACTGATGACGTTTCAAAGGGAGTTCTGAAAAAATGCAATATATCAGAGAAAGACATCTGCTCCTGGTTTGGCGGGAAAGATGGATGGGAAAAATCTGTAACAGATGAAACGGTCTGGGAAAATAAAGAAAAAGGACTGCAGTTATTTATTTCGGATGGGATGATAGAGTGTGATGGATTAAGTGAAAAAGATCTGGGATTTTTAGGCGAGAATACGGAAGATGAGAAATTAAATATTATAAATCAACTGTTTTCCAAAGCTGATTTATCTGGAACTTCTGTAAGAAAACCAATTAGCGACATGACGGAAGGATATGATTATTACGACACAGAAGTTCTGTTGAATGGAATACCGGCAGGTGGACTTTCTCAGTATCATTATCAGGGAAGCACAGGATTTGGTCTCAAGCCTGAAGACTGCTATTTCAAAATACCAATCCCGCTTCAGGTGAAAGAGAAAGAAACAGTTACTATGCTTCCCATGGAAGAAATTATGAAATCGGTGGAACAATATGTAAAAGAAGGAAAAATCGGATTTTTTACGGAAGAGGACACGACGGAGAAAACAGAACCAATCACGATTCCAGTTACGAAAATCCGCCTGAAATATTATATTGATGAAACGGCAGATGGAATTGTTTACAGACCTGTATGGAGTTTTTGCTGTCCCTACCAATGGAAGGATTCACCAGAAGAACAGGAATTGTTTTATATAGACGGAGAAACCGGGGCTTTGATTCGGGACGCATTTGGATGGTAGACATGAAAAACAAATTTTATGGGAAACATGACCATGGATGATGCTATAGCTTCTAAGGCAAAGCTTTCGTCATAGGCTTTGCATCTGCTTGAAGATAGTTAAGAATAGTTAAGGTACAGTTAAATGAACAGGTAAGAATTAAATGTTATTGTATAAGTACATTCTAAGAGATAACTCTTAGAAAATAATACATGAGGAGAAAAGTAAAGGAGCATTTATGAAAATAAAATGTACATTCCATATTGCAATAGCATTCATTCTTATTCAGCTTACGGATGAATTTAGTATAGCATTTGCATATGGGATATGTGAGAAGAATCCATATGTGAGAATTCTATATGTGACATTTGCGATTTTGAGCCTGCTGACCATGATATATTTATATACGAAGTATATTATGAGAATTCAAATGCAGGATTTGTTTTTAGGAATGCCGCTTCCGAAAAAAAAGTGGTGTATAACAGCGGTATTAATGCCAGTATTAATATGCCTTTTTTATATATTTTTTACAAAGGGAACATTTGAAAAAGGAAACCTTACATATAAAGAAATCATAGATGTAGTTACAATTTCTATTTTATCATCAGGTATTAAAGCGGCAGTAACAGAAGAAATTGTCTTTCGTGGTATGATTTTAAGACTGCTTCAGAATACTTTTGGAAAGAAATGTGCAGTGTTTGTTTCAAGTTTTTTATTCGCTGTTTATCATTTTGATGGGATTGATACTTCTGATATAAAAAAAGTAATTATGATGATTATTTCTGTTGAAATTGCAGGAATTGCATTGGCACTTGTTACAGAGCAGACAGGTTCTATATGGTCTTCGGTTATGATTCATTGTCTGTATAATATTCTATCAGGAGAAAGCCAGATTTTTCATATTGATGTGGCACAGAACTTTCCTGCAATATGGATGTATACTGTAAACAGTAAAAATATGTTGCTTACAGGAATTAATGGTTCGGTAGGGTTTACAGCTTCAATTCCAACAATGGCAGGATTTACCGGGATCATATTAATGGTGATTTATGATGAAAAAAAGAAAAAAACATATGGGAAAAAGTTGTAGTAAAATTATTCTTCTGATTATTCTTCTGATTTTAATTCTGGCAGCATGGATAGTTGTGACAGTAAGAGCAAAAAAAACTGAAGAGGGTATTATATTGACAGACGCTTACAAAAAACAGATAATGGAAAGTGCAGAGTGGAAGAAGATATTTTTACATACAGAAAATTATCCGGATATTCTTTTAGAGGATTTAAAAAGAAATCCGGAAATGCTGGAATTTGTTGAAGGATACAATGATGTACATAAGAAGTCTTCTGAAGGACTTACATTTGAGGAACGGAAGAAAAAAGTTCCTTTATTTATTCAATGGGATAAAAGATGGGGATATGAACCTTATGGAACAAGTGATATAGGAATTTCCGGATGTGGTCCGACGTGCATGGCAATGGTAATATACAGTTTAACCAGAAATACAGAGGCAACACCACCTGTGCTTGCGCAAAAATCCATGAACGAGGGATATTATGTAGAGGGTATTGGAACATCCTGGAAATTCATGAGAGAAGCTGCTTTGGATTACGGTGTAATTGCTTCGCAATTTGATATGCTGGGAGAACAGGAAATGGCCGACAGACTTAAAGATGGAAATCTGATAATCTGTGCTATGGGTCCCGGAGATTTTACAAATTCAGGGCATTTTATTGTTATTTATGATTATTCCAGAAAGAAATTTTCTGTAAACGATCCATTCAGCTATACAAACAGTTCAAAAAAATGGGAATATACGACCCTGATTTCTCAATGTCAGCAAATATGGGTATATGCAGCTTAAGCAATTCCATAAAATACTGCAAACAACCCAGTCCATCATAGCGTGAAGTCCTGCGTCAGATATCTTTGCCGTGCGTCAGCACGCCTGCAGGTATCTTCCTTGTCCTTCGCACTCTGCTGAACTGTCTTGATTGCATTATTTTATGGAATTGCTATAGAAGACGAAAGGATGAAAATGGATAATCATATTTTGGTTGTAGAAGATGATGCAGCAATTAGAGAAGGAGTGAGGATACTTCTTGAAGGTGAGGGATATATTGTTCAGGAAGCAGAGGATGGATATCAGTGTTTGAAAAAAGTATCAGATGATATTGACCTTGTTATTCTTGATATTATGATGCCGGGAATATCCGGGATAAAAACTTGTGAAGAAATTCGAAAAATCTCACATGTTCCAGTGTTGTTTCTGACAGCCAAAAGTCAGGAATCTGATAAATTACTCGGACTTATGGCTGGAGGTGATGACTATCTCGTGAAACCATTTTCGTATGCGGAACTTCTTGCCCGAGTTAAAGCGTTACTACGAAGATATCATGTATATAGTCAGACATTACAAGGTGAGAAGACAAAAGAACATTGGATTGAATATGGAAAAGTAAAAGTGAATACTCAATGTAATGAGGTATTCCGCAATGAAAAGGAAATCAGTCTCAGAGAAATGGAATACAGAATCTTATTGCTTATGATGGAAAACCCGAAAAAGGTATTCTCGGTAAAAAATCTTTATGAGAGTTTGTGGGAGGAGCCGTTCTTATATTCATCTGGAAATACTGTTATGGTGCATATCCGAAGATTACGAATGAAAATCGAAGATGATCCACAAAAGCCAAAGATGATTCAAACCGTATGGGGAAAGGGATATCGCCTTGGATAAAATTTGCGGAAATAGTTTGACAGGCAAGATAATTTGCTATCTTATGCAGGGGTTATTAGCAGGTTTATTAGTGTTAAGCGTGACATATCTCGGGGGAAAGGGGTTACTGCAACGCTTTTTCTTTCGTACAGGATATGTTTATGCTGAAGAGACAGAACGTGCAGAAGAACTTCAGGAATATGTCACACAAAATAAGTTGAGTGTATCTGATTATAAAATGTTGAAAAAATGGGGTACAGAACGAAATATTGATGACTTCACGATTTCAAGGGGAAAATGGCTGCTGTTTGATATTTCCTACAGCGGTAAAATTATGTATGGCAGCAGAGAAATACCAAATCTGACATGGAGAATGTACCACAGAATTTCATTTAAGGATGGAACGGCAGAGTATATATATATGAAGGAACAGCGGATAAATATTTTAACATATTGATGGTCTTTTCTGTTGTACTTGGAGTCGCGGCGTGTATTGGAATTGTTGTATCTGGAATGTATGAGAATGTAAAATATATACAATGCCTTATGAAAGAGGTAAATATAATCAGCAGAGGAAATTTGCAGGGGAATGTAACTGTTCAGGGAACAGATGAAATTGCACAGTTAGCCAGTGGACTGGAACATATGAGACAAACATTGGTGAAAAAAGAGCAGATAGAGTATGACCTGAAGAGTGCACAGGAGAAGCTGGTGTTAGGAATGTCACATGATCTGCGTACTCCTCTGACTGGTTTGATGGCATATTTTGAGATTCTAAAAAAGCAGCAAAAAGAAGGTGCGGTTACTCAGGAATATATAAATAAAGCCTTTGATCGTGTACTTCAGATCAGAGATTTGTCGGAGCAGATGTTTGAATATTTTTTTGTAAATTCACGACACCATATAGAACTGGAACCTGCAGAAGATATTATGTGTGCTTTTGGAGATTATCTTTCTGAACTGTGTGCTTTACTGGAATATGAAGGATTTAAAGTAAATACAGATCGGTTGGAGTGGAGACAGATATCTGTATGTATAAATACAGATTTTATCGGCAGAATTATGAATAATATTATTTCTAATATTGAAAAATATGGAAAACATGAAAATGAGGTATGTATACAGCTTTGTTATGGGAATGAAGAAGTAGGAATCAGTATTCAAAATAGTATTACCAGATTTGATTCTGAACATCAAAAAACAGGGATTGGGTTGCAGAATATTTCTATTATGATGGAGCAGATGGATGGGCGAATGGAAGTTAACGCAGACGATTTAACTTATTGTATAATTTTGTATTTTCCGGAGAAAAAAGAGTATCATAAAATTTCAAAAGTATAGAGAAATCTGTTGGCATAGACGCCTGCTCAGGCAGACAATCATAAACAAGGTATCCGCAGAGTAGAAAATTATTTACACGCCATAGGCATTGGAAAAAAACTATGGCGCTTTTTATGTCCATTTCTGAAGGAATACCGGAAATAAAACTGGCAAAAGTAAAAATGAAGATGGAGTTTCAGAGTGAAAGTGATGGAGCACCACTCTGAGTGAAATTTACATAACATGATTCACTTGAAAAATCACCTGTTCTTTGTAAAAAATATAAAATTTTGTGCATGTTTTGTATTATATCTTTTATGTAAATTCAGTATAAACAGAGTTATTATAATGACGTAAAATCCAAAAAAATCAGAGAGAATTGTTGAGGTACATAGCATGAAATCTAAGTACATGGCAGTAATACCGTTTTTGTTTGCTTTTGGGGTATTACTGATATCAGGATGTTCAGTTACAACACAAAAAAGTACATCTTCACAGGAAAATATGCCAGAGATAATCATTGGAAGTGACGATTTTCCACCTTTTAATTATTCCGATGAAAATGGGGAACCGGCAGGGATTGATGTTGACATTGCAAATGAATCTCTGGGACGCCTTGGTTATAAGCCGGTATTTACAAAGATCGTATGGGATGATAAAGATAAAAATCTGGAAAATAAGGAGATAGACTGTTTATGGGGGTGCTTTTCCATGGATGGCCGGGAGAATGATTATAAGTGGGCAGGTCCATATATGGTGAGCCGGCAGGTCGTTGCAGTCAATGAAAACAGTAATATACAGAAGCTTAGTGATCTGTCGGGAAAAGTAATCGCAGTACAGGCTTCCACAAAGCCTGAGGATATCTTTCTTAACAGGACGAATCCTTCTATTCCATTGGTAAAAGATGTGTATAGCTTAGAAAACCGAAAACTGCTTTTTACCTCTCTTGGAAAAGGTTATGTTGATGCCATAGCAGCTCATGAAACTTCCATACAACAGTATATAAAAGATTATGGGGCAAAGATAAGGATCCTGGATGAAGCTATCCTGACTACAGGAATCGGGGTAGCTTTCCCTGAAAACACGGATAGTGAACTTCCGGAAAAACTCACAGATGTCTTTGAAAAAATGAGAAAAGATGGAACTGAAGAGAAAATTCTAAAAAAATATCTTCCCGAAACCAGTGGATATCTGGAGGTGGACAAAATTGAAAATAACTAAACTGTCCAGGCGGCAGACTCAAATCATCGTTATCACGGCAGGACTGCTTCTGTTTCTGATAACTATAGTTTATTCTGTGAAAACCGACATAAAAGCAGTTGCCGGGCAAATGGACGAGACTCTGAAATATGTGAAAGAACAATGTTATATTTATAACAGATATAATGAAGCATCCCAAACAAAAGGTTTAATGCGTGCAATTGAAAATGCCCAGCAGGTTAATCGTAATCTGACGTATACAAAGGATGAAGTTACGAAGGATAAGCTGAAAACATATGCAGAGGAGCAGAGACTTACCGGAATTATTATACTTGATGTAAACGGAAAGATAAAATGTGAATACAGTACAGACGATCTTAATTCATGGGCTTTACAGGATGAGATTCAGAAGAAAACAGTACTTGATGTAGCAGCACATCCCCGGAAAACATATGCTGCAAGTATCGTTCTTGAGGATGGGTCACAGGTGGATCTGGCTGCATATGGACGCTCTGACGAAAAAGGCATAATTATTACCTTTTATCATACATCTGCTGAGTATGCCAGAAACTATAATCTTACGATCCAGAGCCTTCTTAGTGGCTATGATACATATTCCAGCGGAATGCTTGTTGTGACAGATGGAAAAAATGTGGTTGCTTCAAACGACGAAAATCTGATTGGACTGAGCTCTGAAGGTATTAATATTATCCAACAGGTAAAACAGAAACCAGCTAACAAACTGGTCCGTGTTTCAGACAGAAAATGTAGATATATTGGCAGAATGACTAAGGGGCGTGATTATTATGTTTATATGTTTATAGATGAGCAAATGGCGTTTGCTTCTGTTTTTAAAAACCTGTTGGTCGTGTTACTGTTGTATATCTTTGTGGTTGCTTCCGTATTTGCCTTCCGCAGGAGATCAAATGCGCAATTGTTGAAGATTCAGATGATGCAGGAAGAAGCCTATAAGCAGAAACTTTTGCAAGAAGCCAAGAGGGCTGACATGGCAAATAATGCAAAAACAGAATTTCTGCAGCGAATGAGTCATGATATCCGAACTCCTATTAACGGAATCCGTGGCATGATCGAGGTAGCTGATTATTATAAAGATGATTTAAAAAAGCAAGATGAGTGCCGCAGGAAAATATGGGATGCTTCAGGATACCTGTTGGAGCTTATTAATGAAGTGCTTGATATGAGCAAACTGGAATCAGAGGAAATTGTGCTGGAAAATAAGGATTTTGATATTAACAGGCTACTGCATGAAATAAGAGAAGTTATAGAAAAGCAGGTGTATGAACGCGGAATCAGCTTATCTGAAAAAGAATACAATCTGGAATATAGATATTTGAATGGGAGTCCGGTTCATTTAAAAAGAATCCTTATGAATATCATAAGTAATGCTGTCAAGTATAATAAAGAAAAAGGAGAGATACTGCTCAGCTATTATGAAACACAGGCGGATGACAGACATATACTGTTTGAGTTTCACTGCAAGGATACCGGAGTTGGGATGAGTAAAGAATTTCAGAATCATATTTTCGAACCATTTACTCAGGAAACAGGCGGTGCAAGATCTGTTTATGGAGGAACAGGACTTGGTATGCCAATTACAAAAAAACTGGTAGAGAAAATGGGCGGTACAATTAAGTTTGAAAGTGAGAAAAATGTAGGAACCACATTCATGGTACAGCTTCCATTCCTTATTTCTGCTGATATGAAGCAGTCAGAAAGGCAGGAAGACGATGTATCAATTGAAGGTATGAGAATCCTTTTGGCCGAAGATAATGAATTGAACATGGAAATTGCGGAATTCCTTCTGACAAATGCAGGAGCAGAAATTACAAAGGCTTCAAACGGTAAAGAAGCTGTTGAAGCATTTGAAAAATCAGGTGTTGGTGAGATCAATGTAATTCTGATGGATATTATGATGCCAGTTATGGATGGTCTGGAAGCCACCAGAGAAATACGCACAATGAACAGAAGTGATGCATCTGCTGTTGCGATTATAGCCATGACAGCAAATGCCTTTGCAGAAGACAAGAGTAAAGCGTTGAAAGCCGGAATGGACGAATATCTTACCAAACCGCTGGAGTCAGAAAAACTGATTCATGCCTTAAGCAGATATAAACACAATTAACAGTAACATTCTTATTAGCCCGATTCAACCATAAAAATATGATGTAGTACGTAATAATTATACGCAAATTTATCAATATAAGATAACACAGACAGTTTGGATATGCCCTTCTGCCGATGCTTGTTAACTGACGCATTTTATTTATATATTCCCTTATTTTGTACATGGACTCTTTTATATGAAAGGTGTATAGTGAATAAAAATTATATGATAAGAATTATGGAGGCATAAGATTATGGCTGATTTGACAAATTTTGTTACTCTGTTGAATGGAGAATTTGATAATAAGGATCAATTTGAAAAAATGTGTAAGATAAATCCACAGTATCCATATGCAAAACACATCAATACAATATGTAATTCAAAAATTGAAAATCTCCCAAAAGGTTTCGAAGGCGTATTTATGATTGAAGAGAGTTATTATTCTGTACAGGGAACTACCCGTTCTTCTTCACATTTGTTTCTTTTCATGGAAGAAAGCAATTCAATAAAACTGATTTCTTATGAAATACCGGAAGGATATGATAAAAAGAATTTTACTTACAAAACCTTCAAAGGTGCTGACTATGATCAGCTAAAGTGTTCTGCAAAATTTAATCCTGCATTTTTCAGAAAATCAGGTGATACATGGGAAGGCGGAAGTGTAAGTATGTTTTCTCCCGTATTGAAATTTTCTCTTCATGAAAAGTTCACTGAAAATCAATTGGAAGTGTCAGAGTCCATGGAAGTAAATGGGAAAAGAACTTTTGGTTATGATGAACCGATTATTTACAAACGAATAAAATAGAACATTGACAGGGGATGCTCTGCCAAAAAGATTAATTTGTTAAGAAGAGCAGGATTACTAGAGAAAGAGAAATACGTATGAACATTTTTTTTTATCTGATAAGAAAGAATATAATACTATTAAAAAAGGTACTGAAATACTGCTGGCTGAAAATGACGGTTTCAACCAAAATATAGAATTGTTTGTTAAATTTCAGGACAGACCAGAAGTATTGATCAATAAAAGAAAAAACCAGATTCATATCATCTGTCGGGAAATATCTCATTATTACCGCGCACTTAATTATGCCATACATCATATGGAAGAGGATGAATTTCAATATCAAGAGCATGTCTGTTTTGAAAGAAACGGTCTTATGCTGGATTGTTCCAGAAATGCTGTATTTACAGTTGAAAAGGTGAAATTCCTGATCAGGACACTGGCAAAACTTGGAATGAATGTACTTATGCTTTATACAGAAGATACCTATGAAGTGGCCGGGAATGGATAAGATTCGGGATTCTGCGGACATTCTCCAGCCTGAAAAAGAGGAAACTTATCAGTTTATTGAAAAGCTGCTCAGCGCAGTAAAAGAGAGTTTTTCTACTAACAGGGTACATCTTGGAATGGATGAGGCTGTCATGCTGGGACTTGGAAATTATCTAAAAGAAAATGGATATAAAAAAGGGTCACTGATAATCAGGGAACATTGTAACAGGGTCGTAGATATTTGCAGAAAATTAGAATTAAAGCCTATGATATGGAGTGACATGTACATTACAGCAAATTCTACAGGCGGATACTATGATCTGCCCGAAAACACGGACTGCTCCAAATGGGAAAAACCGAAAAAAGATTTAGGATTAGTATATTGGGACTATTATCATGCTGATACCAGAACCTATGAAAAAATGCTGGATATCCATGCGCAGCTTTCGGATAACGTTATTTTTGCAGGAGGATCTTGGATTTGGAACGGAATTTCCCCCAATTATTCTAAGACCTATGCGTGTACCAAAGCAGCTCTTTCTACTTGTAAAAAATACAATATAAAAGAGGTGCTCTGTACAGCATGGATGGATAATGGTGCAGAAACCCCGGTGGATGCTTTGCTTCCGGGACTTGTACTTTTTGCACACCTTGATTTTCACAGAGACTGTGACGAAACAATCCTTAAGCAGGAGTTCAGGAACTGCACAGGCGGGGAATTTGATGATTTTATGGCACTTGACAATTTTGATTCCTTATTTTTAAATACGAAAGAGAATAAAGAGGCTCAAAATCCTTCAAAATATCTGTTATACCAGGATCCAATGTTAGGCATTTTTGATTATCATGTGAAAGAATCAGGTGTCAATACAAAATCTTACTACCAAAACATACAGAAATATATGAAGGAATGTGCAAAAAAAGCAGGAAAATATCAGCTTTTATTTTCATTTTATGAAAAACTGGCGGCGGTATTAGCTGATAAAGCTGATTTGGGTATGTGTATAAAATCAGCATATGACAGATTGGACAGAGCAGCGTTAAAAGATATCAGTCAGAATGTTATTCCTGAAATCATCTGCAATCTGACAGATATGAAATCATCAAGAGAAAAAATCTGGATGAACGATGCAAAGCCATTTGGTTATGAGATCCTGGATATAAAAATCGGTGGCGTGATTACAAGACTTAAAAGTACAGGATACCGGATTGACAATTATCTGAATGGAAATGTGCTTCGTCTGGAAGAGCTGGAAGAGGAAAGACTTCCCTATTTTACCAAAGGAATGGACAAGCGGGAGAACTTATGGAATCGCATCATCAGTGGATGTGATTTGAATGATACGATCTGATAAAGGTAAATGAAAGGAATCACGCTACGTATGAAAATTCTGGTGTTCTTAATAATTTTTGTATTTGCATTGTCTCTCTTTCGAATGATTCTGGAATGGAGTAAAAATAATAATAAATGTTCTCACCAGCGTTATAAACGATTAGAAAATAACGATTTATACAGGAAATCAAAACTATTCTCACAGAATGGTCTTGGTTTCCTTTTTTGCTGTTACAAATCAGTTACAACTGCAATACAGAATTTAATGTATAATTAACCTGTGAAAAGATATTTATAAAAACATGTGAGGTAATAATTATGAAGGCAAGAATTCTTGTGATAGAAGACGAAATGTCGATCAATGACCTGCTATGTATGAATCTGGAGATTGCAGGGTATGAAACAGTAGGATATCTGGATGGAAATGAGGCATATGAAGCAATTATTCAAGATCATGCGTTTCAGTGTGCACTTGTAGATATCATGCTTCCCGGAAGAGACGGCTATAGCCTGTTACCGAAATTGAAGCAATATGAAATTCCCGTAATATTTCTTACTGCAAAGGGAGATATCGCGAGCAAGATAAAGGGATTAAAAGACGGTGCGGAAGATTATATTGTAAAACCATTTGAAATGCTGGAAGTGATGGTTCGTCTTGAAAAAGTACTGGAACGTAATGGCACTGTACAAGAACAGATTCAAATTGGTGATGTCATCATTGATACTGCTAGTCGTACTGTTACAAAAATGGGCATGGAAATCTATTTAAAGCCAATGGAATATAACTGTCTCATGGTGTTCGCCAAAAACCCGAATAAAGCACTGACCAGGAATCAGATTCTGCAGGAACTGTGGAATGAAGAGTTCTGCGGAGAAACAAGAACTGTGGATGCACATGTGGGTCGTATCAGGAAAAAACTTGGCTGGCAGGATAAGATTAAAACAATTCCCAGAATCGGTTACAGACTTGAGGTGGATTTATGAAACTCTTAATAAAGATCTTTTTTCAGACTACATGTATTATTCTGTTGGCATCGTCAGGGATCTTTCTCTATACCACTTATTGTTGGAAAAATCAGAGTATACAGAATATCAACAGTTATGAAAGCAGTATATTCAGAACAAATATCTTACAGTTTGAAAATAAAACAAGCCTTTCTGACAATCAGAAACAGAATGCCGACAACGAAATGCGCCCCCAAATAGTTACTTATGCTTTTCGGCAGGTTTTTCATGACAGCGCGGTTTTATATCTTGATGGAAAAATGACCTATAATGGAACTGTTTATGAATTCGATGTAAAAAAGTTAAGAGAATTATGTGCAAGTAAGGCAAACATGGTGGATCATGGCAGCAACAGTGATGGTCATGGCCCTATGATCAGTCAGATAAATGGAAGGACACTTTTGTTATTTTACTATGGCAATGTAAATATGGGATATCAGATTGTTACTTATAAAGATATAACAGATGTAATAGAAAAAAGTCATCTGCTGTTTTTTCAGACGGGTGGATTTACTTTATCTTTGATCGTGGTGATGGGAATTATCCTTTATTTGAGCCTTAGAAAAATCACAGCACCGCTTACAGGCCTAAGAGAAGCTACGCTTCTTGTTTCTGAAGGTATTTATGATTTTAAAGTACCGTCAGAGGGAAATACAGAACTTGCGCAGATAGGTGCAACCTTTAATTTTATGACAGGTAAAATAAAAGAACAAATTGAAAGTCTTTCTAACATAAACCGGACACAAAAACAGCTTATTGGAAGTCTGGCTCATGAGCTGAAGACCCCAATGACTGCAATCATAGGCTATGCAGATACATTGCTTACTGTGCGCCTAACCCCAGAAAGGCAGGAGAAGGCTCTGATTTATATTGAAAATGAATGTCGCAGGCTGTCAAGACTTTCTATGAAAATGCTGGAATTAACCGGACTCTACGAAGCTTCGGAAGACTCATTCAATCCAGCTGAAATACAGGTGGATAACTTCCTGAAAGAAGTAAAAGAACTTATTGATTGCAGGCTTCAAGAAAAAAACATCTCTCTTGATGTATTTTGTGAACCAAAAGAATTGGTAAAGAAGTTTGATCAGGACTTAATGATAAGTGTAGTGACAAATCTAATTGATAATGCAGTCAAAGCTTCCAGGAAAGAATCTAAAATTGTGCTTGAGGCAACCCCAGACCATCTGATGGTTCAGGATTTTGGAAAGGGAATACCGAAAGAGGATCTGGAAATGGTGACGGAACCATTTTATATGGTAGACAAATCTCGTTCCAGGGCAAAAGGAAGTGTAGGGCTCGGTCTTTCTTTATGTCAGAAAATTATAGAACTGCACGATTTCCAACTGAAGATTGAAAGCAATCCGGGAAAAGGAACTACCGTCTCTGTTTTCTGGTAATCACACTAACGTTTACATATCAGTTACAAATCGCGAAAGATTTGGTGTAATGCTCGATGATATACTTATAACAATCTTAGAAAGGAGATATTACCAGAAATGAGAAAAAACATAAAAAAGTTTGCAGGAATAGTGCTTTGTATTGGAATGTTTACAGGATGCGCACAGACCCCGGATTCTTCTTTGGTAAAGCCGAAGGGGAGCAAGGCTGTAGATGCTTATACGGAAGCGGATGATGTTAGCGGTTCTAAAGGAGAAGCATCTGAAAGCAAGAACGATGACGGTTCAGAGTCAAAGACAACCATCAGGAATCTCATTGATGCTCCTCAAAATTATAAAAGCCATGTGGAAGATGACAGTGCCAAGCTCGTGGTAAATACAGATGCGAGCGTAGAAATTCCGGAAGTGGAAAAGATATCTGCTATTTCTGTCACTGCGGCAGAAGTTACCCAGGAGCTTCTCGACCGTATTACAAACGCATTCTTCTCAGAGGCAAAACTTTATACCCTGGATAGTTATTATGTGAAGACAAAGGATGAAATTAAAAAAACTCTGGATGAACTAAAAGAAGACGTTGCTAACGGAAACCTGGATCCGTATAACTATGGAACAGACGATGATGGGAATTATGTCTATGATATCTATGAAGATATTGAGACATGGGAACAGGAATACGAAACTGCTCCGGAAAAGAAAACCCTGACAGAGGCAAAACCTGTTGCCGGAAATTATTTCAGTTGTATTGCACAAATGCCAGACGATTCACAATACTACTATATGATATCTTCCGATGGCTCCGATACCTTGTCAGTCAAGATCAAGAAAGCAGCAAACAAGGGCGGGGAAAAAATACCGGAGGATGCAATGTGGTGTGATTACGGATATTCTGAAGAGGAAGAAAAACCCACAGAAGAATCTATCGGGCTGTCCCTGGATGAAGCAAAAAAACTTGTAAAGGAAAAAGTTGAAAAAATGGGCATCACAGATTTACAGTTTTCTAACTGGAATTACGCGGTGTGCAAAAGTTTTGAAGGCGATAATAGTTCAGGTAATTTTGGAAATGGATATAGAATTGATTATGCACGTACCATAAATGGTGTGCCGGTAACTCAGACAATTGCAGACGGTGGGGCATTGGAAGATATGGACAGCACGATGGAAACATGGTCTTATGAAAGTCTCTGTTTCTATGTCGATAAAGATGGCATAGAAAGCATGACTTATTCAAATCCCTACACAATTGGTAACATAAAGACAGAGAATTTAAATCTTCTTTCATTCAGCGAGATTATGAAAATTTATGAAAAAATGATGGTGGTAACAAACGCTGATAATATGCAATATGAAAATTCCAGAGTCTATAATATTGATCGGATCGTTCTTGGCTATGCCAGAATATATGAGCCGTCTACTGACGCACACACAGGTATTTTGATCCCCGTCTGGGATTTTTTCGGCAGCATGACTTCAGAAAGTGAATATAACGGAGAAACAGAATCAAATACCAGTAAAGATCCAAATGAAAGTTTCCTCACCATTAATGCCGTGGATGGCAGTATCATAGACCGGAATCTGGGTTACTGACATGAGACAGGTATTTGGAATTGTAAGGTACAATTTCTTCGGATTTTTACGCAATCCCAAAGTTATTTTTATATTTCTGTTAGAATTTGTACTTAGTTTCCTGCTTACAGGCAGAATCATGGTTGTAATGGATACCTACGATACACCGGTACAGGCCATTGAACCATTTATCTGGACATTTGGGGATGGGATAGCAGTACTGTCCAGTTCGCTGCTCTTGCTTCTTATGTTTTCTGACCTGCCGAAGATGACACCTATTACTCCATACCAGCTGACCCGGACAACCAAGAGGAAATGGCTTTTAGGTCAATTCATTTATGTTATTCTTGTAACTGTTTTATATACGGTTTTGATGCTGCTGTTTACGGCCGTGCTGTGTATGAAAAAGAGTTATCCAGGTAACCTGTGGAGCGAAACTGCGGCCATGCTTGGTTATTCAGAATTAGGAAAAAACCTGCAGGTCCCTTCTACAGTAAGAGTCATGGAAAGTATTTCACCTTATGGCTGTATGCTGCAGGTTTTCTTCCTGTTGTTTTGTTATTCGCTGACCTTAAGCTTTGTAATCCTTGTAGGAAATCTCTATAAAGGGAAGACTAAGGGTATGATTTTTGGCCTTCTTTACAGTGTATTTGGTTTTTTATTGGACCCGAAAGTACTGGCTGCAATTTTACATAAAGAAAAATACGAAATGTATCAGGTAAATGTATTAATCTGCTGGATCAGTCCTCTGAACCAGGCAGTATACGGAAAACATAACTTAGGTTATGACCCATTGCTTCCGAAAATCACGCATTCCTACATGTTTTTTCTGGGTATTTTAGTTCTTCTTGCAGTTTTTGCAATTAACCGGATGAAAAAATATACCTTTGAATTTCTTGGAGAAAAGACATGATCGGAAGGGGGAATACCTGTGTGGGGTGAAACAAAACGTATGTTATTTAATAAGAATTTTCTGGCAGCATGGCTGATAGCCTGCATTTCCATCGCCATTGGCCAGACTTATCCCAGCTTAAAAAAAGCACTGGCATGTGGTACTTTTATCAGTATACTGGAAGGTTCCTTAAAAAGTCAGGCAGTATCTTTTGCCATTCCGGTAGCGGCCGTATTGCCATGGAGTGATTCCATTCTGCAAGAATATAAAAGTGGATTTTTAAAGGAGATACTTCCCAGAACGACCCGCAGACAGTATGTCGAAGGTAAAGTCTTTTCTATTATGATGTCTGGTTTTATGGTCTGGACATTAGCTATATTAACGGTACTTTTTATCAATTTTATTGTGTTCTATCCGCTGGAGATACAGGGTGCTATTCAGAAAGAAGCACTTCTGGACTTGCTCATGAAGGCATTCCGGACAGGACTTATCGGAAGTATCATAAGTACTTTCGGTGGAAGCTGCGGGATTTTATGGGATTCTGCTTACATGGTATATGGAATCCCTTTTGTAAGCTTCTATTTCGGAATTATTCTTCATGACCGCTATTTTAAAAATCAGATATGGTTTTATCCAGTAGAATGGATACTGGCTGATAAAAATTGGGGACCGGACAAAATAGGAGTTTGGCTATTTCTACTGTTGTTTTTATTCGTAATGCTGGGAATTCTGGGAGGTGTTTTATATGGAAGATTGGAAGAAATCTGAAGGGACATTTAATCTGGCCTGTGATCCGCAAAGAGCAAGTGGAATGATGCAGAACACCTGCGTAAAAATAGAACACGTGACCAAACGTTTCGGTGAAGACATCGTGTTACAGGAAGTAAATCTTTCCTTGAAAACAGGGAACGTCTATGGGATTGTTGGAAATAACGGTTCCGGAAAGACCGTTCTTATGAAATGCATCTGTGGGTTTCTCCCTGTAACTACGGGCACTATTTTTGTATTTGGAAAAAAAATAGGCCATGATGTGGATTTTCCTGAAAGTCTTGGAGTTATTATCGAGACTCCCGGTTTTCTTACACAATATACGGGCTTTAAAAATCTGGAGATCCTGGCAGACATGAATGGCCGGATTTCGAAGGCCGATATCCGCATAGTCTTAAAAAGGGTAGGATTGGATCCGGACATGAAGAAACCAGTCGGAAAATATTCCCTTGGAATGCGTCAACGCCTTGGTATTGCACAGGCCATTATGGAAGATCCTCTGTTTTTGATTCTGGATGAGCCGTTTAATGGACTGGATAAACATGGCGTGGAAGAAATAAGAGAACTGCTGCTGGATTTAAAAGCAGCAGGAAAAACCATTTTGCTGGCAAGCCATAATGAAGAGGACATCAGAATCTTATGTGACCACGTATATGAAATGGATGGAGGAATCTTAAGAGAAAGGACTGCCTGATAATGAGAAATTTATTTGTAAAAACGGCATTAGTATTGTGTACGACAATAATATTTCTTCCGGCTACCGTTTTTGCCACAGAGACTCAAAACACGGAGATTACATCTGCTGAAGAAGGATTTACGGACTCAGATCCGTCCGTATCTTATGAGAATGACAACTCGTTAACCCTTGATGAAAAAGAGGATGATTCTACGAGTACCGAACCTCCGGCAGAGGATGAAAAGACTCCTGATAAAGCTGATACCGATAAAGAAAATCCGGATCCGGATATTTTTACATCAGGAGATGACTTTGGTGATGGTTCTAAATCGAATCCTTTTCATGTTGTAATAGACAGTGATAATCCGGAGGACGGTGACGCCCCGCAGATAACAGATCCGGTTATAGACAACGGAGGGTATTCGGGCGGTGGGGGAGGAGGTAATTCAACATCAGACTCATCAAGTGAAAAAATATTACATAAACCGCAGGTATTATTAGAAGACAGCAATCTTTCAGGTGGACGATTGGAGGCTGGTTCTACAACAGAAATGTCGCTGACATTTCGAAATAAAAGCTGCAGTCAAAATGTATTTGGTTTAAAAATTTCCCTTTCTACAGAGAACAAAGGAATCGAATTTGAGAAAAACTCTTTTTATGTACAAGTCCTGGCTCCTGGTGAAGCAATTACTTTGGAACAGATGATTACTATAACAGAAAACTGTGATCCTGGCCAGGCTGTCATTACTTTTTCTCTGGATTATGAAGATTCGAAAGCAACGGCAACTACCGGTACAGAATTACTGTCTTTTCAGATCATACAACCGGTTCGTGTTAAGCTGGAAGCTTCAGATATTCCATCTGTTTTATACACTATGGATACAGTAGAGATCCCGGTAAAAGCAATGAATCTCGGAAGAGACAAAATATACAATGCAAGTGTCAGCTTAAAGGCTGATGAATTAAGCTCAAACGATACTGCATTCTTAGGGACCATAGAGGCCGGAGATTTATCCCAAGGAAGTCTTCGCATATATGTAAAAGGAAAAACAGGAAAATGTGCAGGTCAATTAATTCTTACGTATGAGGATGCAGATGGCAAATCATATGAGGAAGAAATAAAATTTGATTCTGAAATCAAAGAAACCCAGATAAAATCTTTAAAGGTTGAAGATGACCAGGAGAAAACCAATAACTGGTGGTATTCCATAGTTGCAGTTGTTGCAGTACTGCTTATTTCCATAATCCTGATTCTGGTCAGAAAGCTTCATAAGAAAAATATCCTTCTTGAAGAAGCGAGAAAGGCGGCTTCTCATTGAAAAGAAAAAAAATAGACAGCTTTACCTTATTTGTCATACTTCTGCTGGCATTGATACTTACATTATTAGGAATGCTGCTGGCAGGCATGAAAGAAGAAAAACGGCAATTTACTGTGCTGCTCCCACTTGGAGATCTGGCTTATGATGAAGATTTTTTGCAGAAAGCGAAGAAGATAAAAGGTATAAAAGAAATCTGGCCAGTCATAGAAGTCCCGGTTGTCATCAAAATTGAAGATTATACGGAAACAACGACTTTTTCAGGAATTGATATGAATGCGTTTGGAAAAAATCCAACTCAGAATGAACTGGGGAAGATGCCTTTGTTATTGCTGGGAAATGGTTCCCTACGGGATATGAAAGACTATAATAATCATGCCATTTCAAAAAAACAACAGAAAAAATTTTTAGAGATGGGTGAAAACCTGAATATTTTTTATTCCCTGGATGAAAAAGAGAAGGAAACTTCCAAAGCCACGGATGATCTTACCACTTTGTCCGGCAATTCCGCAGGAGAACCGCAAACCTCATATATGCCCTGTAAAGCCGCTGTAGTAATAGAAGGCAACGAAATCTACATACCCATTTCCCAGGCACAGGATCTCTGCAGAGAAATAGGAGAGCCTTCTGAAATCAGTAAAGTATATCTAAAAATAAATGGAAAAAATAACCTGGAGAACGCAAAGAAAATACTTTCAGGAATTTAACGTAATATTAATATATAGTAATTCGGCGATTGCCTTCGAAATGGTCTGATGTTGGGTGTCCAGTTCTTCAATTTTTCTGTTGGCATAGGCAAGCAAAGTCGCATTGGTCTGGTCAGCGCATCCAGCAGCTTTTCAATTTCTACTTCCACCTGTGCCAGCTCCACTTGATAGGCGGTCAGTTTCGGATTGACTTTTTCCTCCCTGCCGTGGAGTATCTGAAAGTCTTTGAACTTCTCCTGCAATCTGTGATTGTTCCACTTCACAATAAAGACGGGTAGGAATATTTGCTTCAAGGCGCAGTTTCTTTTCTTCCAATAAATCTGTTGTAGTGGCAATCTGTACCCGAAATATTTCCGCAAAATTAATGGTTTTATATGCGGATTTTTGAGTTTTCTCTGCTTTAGAATCATCTACAATAATCAAGAAACATGTATGTTTATAAGAAGGTGTAAAATAAATAACGTTAAAAATATTAACAAAACAAGAATAAGAATTGATTTTTGAGATATAATAAGATATACTAAATACAGGTGAATGGAGCTGAAAGGAGATGCAATGGAGATGAAATACGTTATCCGGCTTTTGGGAATGGAAATCAACAACATAAAAACGTGATACACGGTGAAATTGAAATGCCCCAAAACAAAAAAGGAAGCATTTTAGGAATCTATGGAGCGAATGGCTCAGGAAAAACAGTGGTCGTGGACTGTATGGTATTGTTGAAATATCTTCTTTCCGGACGTCAGATCCCGTCAAATTTTTATTATTATATAAATGAAGCAAGTGATACCTCCACTGTAAAGTATCGCTTTGAGCTGAAAATCGAAGAAAAATGCTATCTGGTAGAATATGTATGAGCGTTTTTCTAAGGATATCCAGAATGTCATTGCACTTGGAGTCGCAGAGCAGGCAACACAGAACTATAATGAGGAAAAGGGCGTTCCAGAGGTAAGTTCCTTTTTATTTTCAAGAAAAGCGCAGGAAGTCTTTGAAAAAGCCGAGGGTGAAGCTGCATTGCTTGCTCTACTGAGTCAGTGTTTTCAGAAATATGGAATTTATGCTCTTGCTGTTGTTGAAAACGCACAATACGGCTACTTATCCTTAAATTTGGAAAGTATGCCGGTTAATATTGACTGGTCGGACACGATACCAAAAAAGGTGAAGGCATCTTCTTACGCTTCACAGATATAAATGTGGTGCCAAAAGAAGTTTTTCCTTATGTAGCAAATACGATCAAGCAGATCAATATTGTAATGAAATCATTAATACCTGAGATCAATATAGAAATTTATAATGCGTTTGATAAGCTATTGAAGGATGGAAAAGACGGAGTGCAGTTTGAAATCATTGCCATGCGTGGAGAGAACCGGATTCCTCTTTTGTATGAATCCGCAGGAATAAAGAAGCTGATCTCTATTTGCAGTAATTTAGTTGCCTACTATAACAGGGAGTCTTATTGCCTTGTGGTAGACGAGCTGGATTCTGGTATTTATGAGTATTTACTGGGAGAATGCCTGGAAGTTATGCAGGATAAAGCTAAAGGACAATTAATTTTTACGTCACATAACTTACGCCCATTGGAAATCCTTGAAAACGATTCTCTGCTTTATACGACTGTGAATCCCGAGAATTGCTATATAAAATCTACGTATATCAAAAATACGCAAAATACCCGATTATCTTATTTGCGGACGATTAAGCTTGGCGGGCAAAAAGAAAAGCTCTACAATGAAACAAATATATATGAGATGGAGCTTGCTATGAGGCGGGCAGGAAGGATACGTGCTAATGACTAAAAAAGTTATTCTGTTTCTTGTAGAAGGGCCGACGGATGAAGATGCACTGGCTGTTATATTTACGAAACTGGTAAACGATCATGAACGAAATATTTTGATGCGCATATAGAGGCAAAAAATAAGGATCGGCTGATCCGTAGAAATCTAAGCAAGAGAAAGATTGTATATTCTTTGTATAACCGGAAAACTGTGGCAGGATTTCCCTACGAGATCTACTATTTTTCCAGAAATATGGAACATGTGCTGCATGACCGGGCAGAAAATCTGACTGATGATGAAAAGGAAGATCTGGCATTTGACATCGCAGACCAATATACAGATCAGCTGGAAAAATTCCTGGAATATTTACATGACGATGGTTTTTATGTATGTGGTACTTATAAAGATACCTGGGAATTTATCATGGATGGAAATAATTCACTGAATCGTTATTGCAGTTATTGCAATGTGGCTGTCTTTTTTGAACAGCTGGAAATTGGGTAAAACTGGTAAAAAAATCCGTTGACTTTTACCGTATTCTTCCATTGTAAAATTTTTTGCTGATCCGAAAAACGGAACTTTGGGAAACAAATAAACCACCTGCTATGCGGGTGGTTGTAGTTATCCTGCTTTTCGGAGCATTTATGGGAACATGGATGAAAGACAAAACTTTTGCTTTCCTAGATGGGAAGTTTGCGAAAAACGAAACCCATGATTTTATTTAAATGCTTGCAGAAATTTAATGGAAAATTTCTAAGAAATATAACATTTTAATTTTCAGGTCTTTCTGGATGGACAGGAACAATAATGGTCTATCCGGGAAGGCCTTTTTTTACTGCAGGAATGTTGTAAAACGGAACTTTTGATGGAAATACGATTGCAGAAAAATAAAAAAAATGTTAGTTCTGGCTATCATGTCCAGTATGCCGAAAATCATTTGGAGAAGGCGAAGGACGTGTTTATGAAAGTGATGAAGATCCTCTGGATTTATATAGCCCAGTGGAAGGAAAAATAGAAATTAAACTGAGATGATAAAAAAATATAAAAAAAGAATTGACAATTGTATTCTACAGTTGTAGAATACAATTAACTTCTACAGATGTAGAAAATAAAATTCTAGGAGAATCCACGATGAAGACAAAATTTATGACACTTATGACGGTAGCAACACTTGGGATTTTTTCAGCTGCAACGGTTATGGCAGCAGGAAATAACGATTTCTATACACAGCCGCCGACTGGATCTGAATGGGAAAAAGCAGATACTGAAGGTACCTATGCAAGCTATACGAACGGAAATGATTATGTAAATATCTATAAATATTCGCTGGAGGATGTCAAAACAGGGATTGCCAAATGCAATGACACATACGATGCCTGCTATCAGACAATTTATTCAGAGGGAAACAGCCTGTACATGGCAGTGGGATATGCAAAAGATGCAGATGACATCAGTGACGTCAGAAAATTTGTAGAATATATTTCTTATCCTGGAAATCCTTCGCTTACCAGACAGGAGAACGAAAACCAGACAGATGATTCTTCTGATGATTCTGATAAGGCAACTACAGATACTGCCAGTCAGAAGTCAGGAGGAGATTCAGATATCCTTACTACCTCACCAATGACATTAGTTGACAGTGATGGAAATACCATTGAAATTAATTACATTCTTCACAAAGATTATTCTTGTGAATATCGTGGAGATGATGGAATGAACTATACCGATAATGGGGATGAAACTTATACCGACGAAAATGGAAATACCTACTCAGCTCTGAATGATGACACTCATCATCTGGGACATACATTGGAGCAGCATGATCTTCAGGATGCAAACGGTAATACTGTGACGGTTACGGAAACTACAAATGGTGATTATTATTTCCAGGACGAAAATGGTACAGGATTTACGGACAACGGAGACGGGACATGGAGTGATGAAAATGGCAACAGTTATACAGAAATAGATTGATAGTGGTCAGTAGCTGCAGGAATGGCAAGGGTATTTGCAAATTGTGCAAAAGCCCTTGCCATTTCCGTGAACCGTGGTAAAATAGAATTATTCCTACATTTGTAGAAAATATGTAACAGGAGGTATGAAAGAGTGAAAAAAACTTACCAGAGGCTTCCGGAATCAGAGCTGGATATTATGCTCGTTCTTTGGAATAATACTCCGCCGATGACCAGACCGGAGATTGAGAAAGTGATCAATATGAAGAAAAAGCTTGCATCAACAACAATTTTGTCATTGCTGACCAGATTGGAGAACAAAAATTTCGTGGAAGTGACGAAACAGGGAAAAATGAATCTGTATACACCTCTGGTTTCGCAGTCAGATTATCAGGCACATGAAAGCCAGAGTGTTCTTGAGAAACTTTATGGGAATTCACTAAAAAAGTTTGTAACTTCACTTTATCATGGAAAGAAAATCAGCTCGGAAGAAGTCCAGGATCTCAGTGAATTTCTTAAGAACCTGGAGGACAGGGAGGAATAGCGAATTATGGAGGTTCTTGTTCTGCACATTCTGAAACTGAACATTATTGCAGCAGTAGTAATTTTACTGGTAAAAGTGCTTGCGACTCTGTTTAAAGGACGTGTATCAGCGAGATGGAAGTACTTTATCTGGCTGTTAATTACGATAAGCCTTTGTGTTCCGGTGCGCCTTCCGGCGAATCTGGCACTGGTGGATTTCAAAGTACTTAAAAGCAGTCAACAGAATACGCAAAACCCGAAGATAACGGATTACGCAGTCAGATCAGAGGGAAGTCAGAAGGTAACAGAAACCGTATCATCTGCGAGCAATGACATGAAAAATCTGACAGAAATCCCGGAACAAAAGAGAACTGTCAGGTATGAATCAGATAAATGGCTGGGAATTGTGGCTGTGATTTTTGCTGTTGTCTGGCTGAGCGTAGCGGTACTTAAACTGACAGGAGAATTGCTGGCATATTATTTTTCTATAAGGAATCTGGAACGGATGAGTCTGCAGGTAAGTGATACGGTGAGTATTCAGATGTACCGTGCAGCGTGTCAAAAGAAGCACGTACGCAGAATACCGGAGCTCAGGCAAAACGCAGGTCTTACCACGCCGCTTCTTGCAGGACTTTTACATACAAAATTGTATCTACCAGCAACCGGGTATTCAGCAGAAGAAAGAAAACTTATCTTTTACCATGAACTTACACATTATTGCCATCGGGATCTCTGGTATAAGATGCTCCTTCGAATCTGTGCATCGATATACTGGTTCAATCCCTTTCTTCTTATCATGCTGAAAGAAGCGGATAAGGATATTGAGAATCTGTGTGATACAGCGGTTGTTCGCAGAGTTAATAAAAAGGAACATAAATTATATCGACAGCTGCTTCTCAGGACAGTGGCCATGGAAAATCAGATTCCATATGTGACAGCAAGTCTTAATGACAGCGAAATGGTGTTTAAAGATCGGATTCTGTATATGGTGAACATTCGGAAACTCCGCAAAGGAATTCTTCCGGGAATTCTTGTGACGCTGCTGCTTGCAGGCGGTAATCTGGTATTTAATGTCTCTGCCGGGACAGATACAGTTTCAGTAGAGACGGAGAAGTCTGGTATTGAAAAAAATGCAGATCCAGAGAAAAATAATGTACCGGATTATGCACCGTTTTCTGAAATGGTAACTATGCAGAAAGCTGCTGAAACACAGGACGAAGGAGGAGTGACAGAGAATACAGATACAGAGGATTCTGTAGACGAAGAGGAAAAAGCGGATGCGGAAACAAATGATGAACCTGCCATGGAAAACAGCGGACAGGTAAGTGAAACGACCGATGATGGAATTACCTCTGACAACAACGGGTCTGTTTCATCTTATGAAAATCTGCCAGCAGGCGTACCATATACCAGTGGATTCACTACTACTTCCGGTGTAGCATCAATTGTAGCACCGGGTGGAGGAGATGAAGAATCCAGAGTTCTTTACGATAACGGAGATGGGACCTATTCTGATGATTATGGGAGCCGATACAGTTATCAGGGAGATGGAAACTGGGCAGATGCCAATGGAAATTCATATCGTACCTGGAATGACGAAGGTTATCATTTCGGAAACCAACTGGAACAGCATGAACTTCAGGGCAGTAACGGTACTGTTAATGTAATAGAAACAACAAACGGAGATTATTATTATTGTGACGCAGATGGGGTCGGATACACAGACAATGGTGACGGCACCTGGACGGATGAGAATGGGAACATCTATACAGAATAAAAGAAAGCGTTTTTCGAAACCAAAAGGAATCGAAAAACGCTTTTTTCATATATGACATATAAAAAATGGGATCATAAACGATGACACATTATTGGCGAATATCTACCAGTCCCTTTTTCAGTATATATTCAGAGAACTCATACGAAGCTCCGTCCCCAGTCACATTCAGATACAGATTTTTAAGGTCGCTTTCATTTACGATCCAGGCCATGTTCAGCTGCACACTTTCGCCTGGTTTTATAGAGGAAATGTAGTTTCCACCGTTGCCATAATTTTCAGAGACACTATAATATACCATTTCTCCAGTCTTTGCCACGCCGGTCCAACTAATGTAGTCATAACCATCGCCGGCCTGTTCTGTTGAAATGTAAAGCTGTACTTTTCCATTTTCTTTAGTCAGGGTCAGTAAAGCACCAAGATAAAGCATATGGTCGATTTCCTCATTTGAATGATTGGTATAGGTAACTGTAACATAGACCAGTTTCTGATTCACTTCCTCTGACTTCACAATTTCATCCAGGGAATCGATTCCGTCGCCAGATTTCACATAATTCAATGTGTTTGTAGCTAGCTTTCCATCAGCATCAATGGCTTCCGCCCATTCTTGTGGTATTTTGTCCGGATCGAGAAGCTGAAGATCATCAGAAATTTGAACAGAATCTACCTTTACAGAAATCGTTTTTTCCAGATATTCACCATTTGTGTTTTCACCAATCACATCCAGATCAAAGGTGTCACCAATTTGGTAAATGGGTAGTTTTTTCTCATTTACAGAAGTACTTATTTCATCATTATCATCTTCTGTCTTTTCAGATATCATCTCTCCGCTCCATGTAGGTAATCCGGCGGTCTTTACCATAGTCGTGTTTCCCTCAATCACCAGATTTTCTGCAACTTTTATGGCTTCATCCTTTGACACATCATCTCCGATGTAGATCATAAGCACACGATATAAATCCGGGCAGATAAGATAAATTCTCTGGTTAAGAGCCCCGTTTTCGGTAATGCTATTATATTTGAGATATATCCCCTGGTATTTTCCAAATGTACGCTCTTCACTATCAATAACATTCTGATCCTGTACTACCTGTCCTAGATCATTTTTATCCAACAGGACAAATGAAAAACTGAACCCGCCAGTCATGTCATGCTCAGGATATTGGAGATGGTACTCGTCAATCCAGCTCATGCCCTCCGGAACATATTTAGTAGACAGATCTACCTCTGGGACCTCATCTGGAAGTACGGTCTTCTTTGCTGCATCACCAGCATCAATTTTGACTGAAACACCATAAGAACCCTGTTTTTCCAAAAACCAGTGATACAGATTTACTCCTGCATATACTGCCGTGGAAACTGCCAGCACACACGCAGCTGCCACTGCGGCAACTTTCGGAGCTGTCCATCGTTTTCTTCTTCGCAGATTCGCCACTTTATTATCCGTCAGCTGCTTTGCCACCTCATTTTGAATCATATTATGGATAAAATCCGGTGTTTCGGGAATATCGTTTTTCATATCTTCTAATCTCATATTGACACCTCCTGTAATTCCTGCCTTAATTTTCCTCTTGCCCTTGCAAGTCTCTTTTGAACGGCACCTTCCGATATTTCAAGGATCTGGGCGATTTCTTTTACACTGAAATCTTCTATGTAGTATAGAATAACGGGTAAACGCAGTTCCTCTTTTAAGGAATTTACGGCTGTATACAATTCACTGTAATTCTTTGTTTTTTCTGATTCCGGTTCCTGTCTGTCAGCCAGATTTTCCAATGGGATAAATTTACTGGATTTACGCACAAGGCTGTAACATTCGTTGATTAAGATACGGATTAACCAGGTCCGGGCATAGTTATCGTTTTTTAATGTACCGACGTTGGAAAAAGCCTTCACAATTGTTTCCTGAATAGCATCTGCACAGTCATAGTCACTAAATAAAATTGTTTTTGCAGTTGAGTATAATTGTCTTTCTGAATCTAGGATCAGAGATCCAAGTTGTTCCTTTGTCATTTAAACACCACCTCTTTTTTTGCCAGCCAGCATTTTCTTTACATCTATTAGACGTGCAGAAATCAAAAATATCCCTAATAATTTATTCTTTTTCTTATAAATGGACAAGTTCGTGGTTTTGCACAAAAAAAGATGTCTACTTTCGATAGTATTCCATAATGAAAGAAATAAAACAAGCATTTGCAAAAGGATATTTTTAAAATTAGATTTGTTCATGGGTGTTATTTGTGATTACTTTCATGCTAATGTGTATTATCATATTAGCATGAAAAAATATATGATTCAGTCTGAAAGATTAGATTTGTTGTTGCATGAATGTGAGGGAATAATCCAGACATTTCAAGTTCTAAATAATGGAATTAGTAAGTCTGTGTTTTATGCATATTATAATGTACCCATAACCGTGGACACGATATATTTTGAGTTCCCTCATTTATGAACACATCTAAAATGCTGTTCCCTTATTATTGGACATTTTCTCAAATCATGGTAGCATCATGGTTTATCGGATTGTTTATAGATGTAAATATTGATTTTGGTGATCCTCAAGGATTTTGGACTCTTAGGGAGCTGCTTCCTGTTTTGGCAATGGGGATTTGTATTCTAAAAGCTATCAAAAACAATGAGAAGAAATAAATTGGAATTTAGAAAGGGGTGCACTGCCATGCTGAGAAAGTTGAATTGTTTTTTAAACATCGTTATCGATTCATTCATAGGAGTTTTCATTGGGTTCGGAATTTATAATTTAAGACACACTGTGTCCTGAATTGAGCTGGTCACATTATCGTGTCTTGATGCGTATAAATGATGAGAAGGCAAGAACAAATGCAATGTAGACTTGGGATATAAAAAAAGCTATACTATAGAAAAAGCTATACTATAGAAAAAGCGTTAGAGGTGGCATCGGGAATGAAAAATAAAATTTTGGTGATAGAAGATGACCGCGCAATTTCAGAATTGCTGTGCATGAACCTGGAGGCAGCAGGGTATGAGACTGTGGCAGCGTATGATGGGGAAGAAGCTCAGAGGCTGCTCTTATGGCAGGAGGACGCGGACCTGGCAGTGGTGGATATCATGCTGCCGGGAAAAGACGGGTTTGCACTGATGGAGGATTTTAAAAAGAAGGAGCTTCCGGTGCTCTACCTGACTGCAAAGGATGATGTGGCTTCCAAGGTGAAGGGATTAAAGCTGGGTGCGGAAGATTATATGGTAAAACCTTTTGAGATGCTGGAACTTCTGGTACGCATTGAGAAGGTGCAGGAGAGGACGGGACGGGCCAAAGATGCATTCTATATGGTGGACAAATCACGAAGCCGAAAAGAAGGCGGATCCGGACTTGGGCTGGCACTCTGTGTGAAGGTGGCTGAAATCCATGGCGGATGCTTGAAAATCGAAAGCAGACAGAGAGAGGGGACCACGGTAAGAGCCATCTTCTGATTTACAATTTGTTTACATCTTGATGAATACATCGGCAAAGCAATATGGTACTTTTTTCTCATAAGAAGAGGGTACCTTTTTTAATACCGAAAGGAAAGGATGGAAAAAGGATGAAGAAAATAAAAATGTTGATGGGAGCCGTTCTGTGTATGAATCTTTTGACATTATCCGGATGTGACCGTGTTGTCCAGTCTGCTGTTGTGGAAGAAAAGAATCAGACAGAACAGAAAAAAGAAGAAAAAAAGGAAACAGTTCAGAAAACCGTTGCAGAACAGGTAGAGGCACCGGAAACATACCAGACAACGATCCAGGCGGATCTAAGATCGGCGGATCGGGAGGATAAAGAAACCCCGATGAAGTTCACTCTGACAGCAGATGCACCGGTAAAAGTACCGGATGTGGATGCAATCTGTTTAAAAGAAGTAAAAAGAGTGGCGATTTCTGAAGAAGAACGGAACAAGATAAAAGACGCCTTCGGAAAGGGACAGCCCATGCAGGAAGAGAAGAATGAGAACGAACAGGCGGGGACGTATACAGTAGATGGACTGACCTATCGGTATTCTTATGTACAGAGCGAGCAGGTATCGGATGTGGAGGAACTTGGATTTCAGATAGCGAAGTTTAGCTTTGATGATTGTGGGGACATGACCCTGGCATCAAGTGAGAAAAAAGAAAGAGAAGAACGCTTTCAAAATTATATAAAGGCAGGAAGTGGCCAAATCTCTGAAAAGGAAGCAAAGGAGAAGGTTTCAGGCCTTGTTTCCGGAGACTGGGAGATATTTGAAAGTTCCTCAAAAGCACTTACTGAAGGAAGCACTACTCTGGAAAAAGATGACTTCATTTTTGAACGGATGATAGACGGGGTTCCGGTTAATTATGTGAGGGAAACCTCTTTGCCTGTTAATGAGCAGGCTCTTGAATGGGAAAACGAAGATGGAACACTTCATGAAGGACAGTCTGAAGGATGGGAAAATGAAGTATTGACGATGGACTTTTGCAGTGGGACACTTCAGAGTTTTCTGCACAGAAATCCCATAGAAGCATCGAATGCTTCCGATGAGAGGCTGTTCTTACTTCCTTTTGATGAGGTCAAGGATATCTTTGAAAAAACGATCACTTTGCAGGTCATGACAGAAGACAGGAATCGGCTGATCTCTGTCGATGGAGGAAGCCACTACCGTTATCCGTCCATTGATGCACAGAGTGCGGAGATAACCATAACAAAGGTACAGCTGGGTTATATGTGCATGCCAGACAGTGAAGGCAGCGATACCGAAGCAGTCCTGATCCCGGTGTGGGATTTTTATGGAACCTGGACATCCAAAGAGCCAGAGTATGAGTACGGAAATGGGGAGGATGGACTGGTCATGGGAGACGTGACGATGGATGATGCAGGCGTTCCACTCCTTACGATCGATGCACGGGATGGCAGCGTAATACAAAGGATTCAGGCTGGATGGGCGGCTTCTAGGGGCTCCAAGGATATAAAATAGAGTGTCAATTTCAATTTCTAATCAATGATGACAGAAAGACCTGGAATTTCAGGTCTTTCTGCTTTACAGGAAAAAGAAAAATACGTTATACTTTTCCTATAGAAAAAGGTTGGAGGAATATGTATGGCAGAAAAAATGGCAGAGCGGATCTCAGAGATTTTAAAAGGATCTAATTTTCAAACGGCAGAGAAAGCACTGACAGATTTCTGCGGAACGATGGATGGGGAATTCAGGAATCTTCTGGTGGATATTATTGTGGAACGATGGATTGATACGCCTAAAGACGTACCGTTTTCCTATGCCCGCAGCATTTGGAATCGGAAAGATATAAATAGAGAAGAGTATCAGGCATTGCTGGAGGAAATCCGAAGCTATCCCATCGCACCGATCAACAAGGCAAAGATATCGGATTTTTTATGGGTTGTGGAAAATGATTTTTCAAATGCAAAAATAGCAGAAACGGCTTATTGCGAACACTTGAAGAACACCGGTGCATTTGCAGATCATATCATGGCTATAAACCGGATCTTGTTTATCTCTAAAAAAATCCGAAGCAAGGAAATCAATGAAGAGGTGCGAAAGAATCTGCTGATAAAAGTATTAGAAGAGTATGATAACAGCAGCCACGCAAAAATTGGATATTTGATAAAAACTGCCATGGAGGAAAAAGTGGATACAGGATATCTGATCCCTTATGTGGAAAATATCTTGAAAACTTACGATGATAATAGCTGTGATGCACCGCTCATTGGTAAGTTTTGTGATCTGTTGGAAGAACTCTATTGCAGAAAAAATAACTGGCAGAAGAAAAAGTGTATTACTGAACCTAAACTGATTGCGATACGAAGACGTAAGATTCAGGCTGTCCGGATGGAGGCTGAATATGCCGGGGCCTCTTCCAAAGGAAATTTAATGAGAAAGATTCACAATTTGAAAGAGGTTATTCAGTTGTTAAAGACCATACAAGGTACGGAAGAAGAAAGAAAGGCACTGTTGCAGGAAATAGCACAGATAGAAGAAGCTTCCCTTTCGGAGATGATGGTATGGAGTGATAAACAGGATGCCAGCGGCATTGTAAAAGAACTGTTCCGCCAACTGGAAGATCTTGATAAAGAAGAGGCATTATGTTATTTTGCTTCATTTCTTCCGATTCCGGTAAGAGAAAAGGTAAAGAATCAAGTATTAAATAGGACTGGGATCCTGAACACGATATTTCCAGCGGCAATCCTTGGAAAAGGAGGAAAATTAATTGCTAAAAGCGGGCCTGTGAAAAAGCCCGATGGAACAATCGATGAAGGTGCGCTTAAGGATAATATGGAGCGGACAGCAGCCATGGAGATGGATTATTTTGCACAGATCCTGGTGAGAAATACGTTTGAATATATTCGTTCCAGATTTGTGATCGAAGAGAGTGATGTAAAAAAGATTGTAGATGTAAGTTGTGCGATTCCGGAGGGGAGAAAAGAATCGTATACCAAGGGTCTTATGTTTGGCTTTTCAGGAGATTTTTTGACGGTGCTAAGTATCCTGATTCCACAGATAGAAAATGCAGTAAGATATCTGGCAGTGGAATGTGGAGAACCTGTTTACAACATGAATGAAGAAGGGATTGAAGAAGTAAAACCAATGCACGCTGTCTTAGAATTGGAAGGAGTAAAAGAAAGCCTGGATGAAGACCTTATATTTGCTTTAAATACGATTTTCTGTTCAAAATTTGGATTTAACATGCGCAACAATGTGGCACATGGAATGCTGGATGATCAGGCATTCCAGAGCTTTAAAGCTTTGTATATCTGGTGGTTTGCACTGAAATTTTGCTATCTATTCTGCGGAAAATTACAGGAGGAGAATAGAAGCAAAATAAATAAAAAGCTGAAACAGCTGATGGAGAAGAAAGATAATATGGATGAGAATTAATATAAAATGGTTGGACGGATGGTATGGTTTCCTTAAAAAGTGTTCGGAAGTATCTGGCAAGCATAGCGTTTGGATATCAAAACGCACTTTGGGGACGGCCTCAACCCCCGGAATGTGTAGCACTGAGAGTAAATCTATAAATATAATATGAATTATAAAAACACTCCAACTTATTAGTAGTCAGAGTGTTTTTCATAAACATATATTTTGAAATAAAATATAACAGTTATTAAATCTCTTAAAACAGGTGAAATCTCAATCGGAATTTTATGAGGTGAGTTATGTAAAAAGCAAAAGCAATTAATATTTTGGGAGAATTTTGTGGCAAGCGTGATATAGAAGAATTTACACAAAATGTATTAGAAAAAAATTGGAATCAATCAGGCTGGTGTAATGGTTTTATTTGGAGGAAGCATTATAGCCGGTGGTGATATTCTTGCTGAAGCCATTCAGAACGAAGTGGCAAAGAAAAATATTATTGTCGGAGGTGCTGGACACACAACAGAGACATTGAGAAATGTTGCTGGAGCAACAGATTATTTTAGGGAATTTAGGTTATTTTATTTTGTAACAAGGAAAGATAGAAAGGTGTGGATGTTTATATGGCAAAGAAATTAGACTTAAACAAACCAGTATTTGAATTGGTTCAGGAATATCCTGAGCTTGTAGATGTTTTAAAGGATTTAGGATTTTCAGAGATTACAAAGCCTGCAATGCTTAACTCTGTGGGACGCATCACAACAATTCCAAAGGGAGCTAAGATGAGAAACATATCCATGATGAAGGTTGTGCCGGCACTTATGAGTAATGGGTTTGAACTTATTGGGAAGATGCCAAATATCTTTGCACTTGGAAAGAATAATGCAGGAGACGAGACCAGCAGTGAAGATGGGGCTTTTCAGGAAAATACAAGAGAAAAGATAAAGAGCTATTTAAAGCGACTTGGAGAAGGCGAAGACTTAGAGAGTGTGCGCAAAGACTTCGTAGAGAATTTTTCAGAGGTAGAGGCATCTGAAATTATGAAAGCTGAGCAGGAGCTAATTAAGGAAGGCACACCAATCACAGAAGTGCAGAAATTGTGCGATGTTCACAGTGCCTTATTTCACGGTGCAACAAAGGAAGAAAAGATTGCAAATGCAGAAAAAGCAGTAGAAGAGTCACTTAAGAAAGAGGAGACATCTAAGAAACTGATGCCGGATGCATACAATCAGAAGCATGCTGCAGCAAAGACTCTTAGAGAAACTGTTGGACATCCGATGTATCGATGGGCTCTTGAAAACGAGAAGATAGCCGCATTGATTCATGAAATTCAAGGAGATATTGAGTCTGGGAATGATGTAGGAGAGAAGCTATCTGAGCTTCGACAGATTTCTATTCATTATGCAGAAAAAGGAGATCTTGTCTATCCGGTATTAAAGGTACGCTATGAGATCTCAGGACCTTCGGATGTGATGTGGACAGTGGATGATGAAATTCGTGATGAGCTAGCTGCACTTGATAAAATATCAGATTATGATGAAGAATGGATGAACCGACTTCAGACAGTTCTCAAACGAGCAGATGAGATGATCTATAAAGAAAATAATATTTTATACCCTATCTGCGCAGTGAATTTCAGCAGGGAAGAGTGGTATGGCATTTACGAGGATGCTAAGGACTATGCACCTGTGTTTGGAGTAGAAATGATCTGGGATGAGGCAGAAAAATATAGTGCTGATAAAAAAGCAAGAACAGAGGCGGCTCTAAGCGATGGAGAAATCATATTAGGTGGTGGTCATATGACAGTTCCACAGCTGGAAGCACTTCTCAATACATTGCCTATCGAGATTACATTTGTGGATGATAATAATATCAATCGCTTCTTCAACGAAGGACCAAAGGTGTTCAAACGCCCTCAGATGGCGATTGACAGGGAAGTATTTTCTTGCCATCCACCTAAGATAGAACCGATGGTGCGAGCAATTTTAGATGATTTTAGAAATAATAAGCGTGACAGAGTTCCAGTTTGGATGGAGAAGAATGGAAAACCATTCCTTGTAACATATATGGCAGTAAGAGATAAGAAAGGCAATTATCTTGGAACGGTTGAAGTAGTACAGGATATGCAGTTTGCAAAAGAGCATTTTGAACAATAAGGAGGGCAAGGATATGAGCAAGAATGAAGTAGTTATGAATCCAAGAAAAGTAGCAGTGGTTTGGCTGTGGATTTGTTGGATCAGCATCAGCATTTGCACTGATGCAAAGTGGCCTGTTTTCAGAGATGGTACTCATTGATGCAAACTTTAAAAAGGCAGAAGGAGAGGCCTTTGATATATCTCATGGAGTTCCATTTACACGGCCAATAAAAATTTATGCTGGTGATTATGATGACCTGGCAGATGCAGCGATTGTAGTTATTACAGCAGGAGCAGCACAGAAACCGGGCGAGACGCGTTTAGATCTTGTGCATAAGAATATTAATATTTTTAAGTCGATTATTCCTGAAATTGTGAAAAGAGACTTCCAAGGAATTCTTCTTATAGTAGCAAATCCGGTTGATATTCTTACTTACACAGCCCTAAAGTTAAGCGGATATGCACCGAATCGTGTGATTGGATCAGGAACGGTTCTGGATACAGCAAGACTAAAAGAACGTCTCGGGGAGCATCTGGAAGTAGATAGTCGAAGTGTTCATGCGTTTATTGTTGGAGAACATGGAGACAGTGAGATTGCCGCTTGGTCAAGTGCCAACGTGTCAGGTATTCCACTCCATGATTTCTGCGAGATGAGAGGGCATCATGACCATGAAGGAGCTACGTCAGAAATTGCGGAGAAAGTAAAAAACAGCGCCTATGAAATTATTCAAAGGAAGGGTGCTACTTATTATGGAATAGCAATGTCGGTAAAGAGAATATGTGAAGCTATAATCAGAGATGAACGTTCGATACTTCCAATTTCAACAATGATGGATGGAGAATACGGAATCAAGGATGTAGTTCTGTCTATGCCAAGTATTGTAGGTGCAGAAGGATTTATATCAAAGGTTCCCATTTCACTATCTGAAGATGAAATCAAGGCATTACACAAATCAGCTGAAACACTGAAATCAGTGTTGGAAGAGGCATTGGAATAAAATTGTTGTGAAATCGCATACAGCGTATGTGGCAAAGGGGATGGGCGCATCCCCTTTTTTCTATAGTAAAAGTTTCATTTTTTTATCGTTAACTTCTATAAGATTTTCATCTTGCATACGACCAAGTTCTCTGGACAGTGCACTTCGGTTTACACCTAAGAATTCTGCAAGTGCTGTCTGTGTAAAGGGAACATGGAGATACCCTTCTGAGTCTGGCGCTAAACTATGCAAATAGATTAGAATTCGATCTCTTAAAGATTTCTGATTTGCAATTCTTAGTTTTAGATTTGAAAAAACATTTTGTGAGGCAAGTATTTTGAGCATGTTAGTGGTTAAATTCAGTTGGTAAGAGCATGGACAGGAAGAACCGCTTATAATACCTTTAAGATTAATTAACATAATGGTGCAGTTAGTCAATGCTTTTAGCTGTATTGGACTGTATGGTGTTTGCACGCATGCCAGGGCTTCTGCAAATGATCGACCACGTTCAAAATGATTCATATTGATTTTGCTGTAGTTTTCATTGATAAATGATCCTTCAACTGTTCCATCAAGCACAATTCCGGAATATAACAAAGGTTCTCCTAGGTGTTGAATTAATTCGTCTTTTTCAAAAGAGAGAATTGAGGCCTGGAGGAAGTTGAAAATTTGCGGATAGTGTTCAAGAGGAATTCCTTCAAATAGCTTTGCTTTCGATAGTATCGGAAGATACTTCTGATAATCATCTAGTTTCTTCATATGCTTATTACCATCCTTTCAAATGAAATTTTATCATATCATCGATATTGTTGCTACAGTAACAGAAAAACAAGAGGCCTATGGATAAAATAATAGATGTAAAGAAGAGAAAGAGAGGTGGTAATGATGAAAGAACAAGCTGGAAAAATTATAGATTTTGTAAGAGAAAACAGAACAGTGCCAGGGTGTACCATCTCGAAGCAAATCTATCATGAGAATGGCACAGGGATATCAATTTTTTGCCTGGAGAAAGTATTCTAACACCTATTCAACGGTCGGTTGGAGTTAGTGCAATAAAAGATTCTATATATAAAGAGATTGAATTTCGAAAGGAGACTATTATGAACGAGGTAATCAAGGCGGGAGAAGTATTTAAGTTAGCAGAGTTACTTCCATATCAGGAAGGAAAGATTGTAAATATGGATTTGGCGCATAATGACAAGATGAAATTTGTTGTTATGAGTTTTGATGCAGGAACAGGTCTTTCAGAGCATGCAGCTCCGGGAGAAGCCCTTGTGATGGCACTTGATGGAGAGGCTGTGATTGGATATGAGGGACAGGAGCAGGTGATCCACGCAGGAGAAACTTTTAAGTTTGATAAGTTTGGAAAGCACTCAGTAAGTGCAACAAAGCAGTTCAAAATGGCACTGTTATTGGTTCTTGAGTAAATATGAGGAGATATCGCTATGAACTATTTAGAGATTGAAAAAGTAATCGGAAGACAGATTATTGATTCTACTGCCCCATTGGAAAGCAGCAAGTGCATATAACGAATACTGTGAGCGGGGAGTGGCTTTTAGTCCATCCTCTGCCTTATTACAGTCAATGCGTAACATATATCCGGCAGATGTATAAATGTCAATGCTGTTGTGATACATGTTGTATTTTGCGTAAATGGTATTCATGTTGTGTCTCCTTCAAATCAATAAAAATATAGAAGCATTTCAATCAGTTCACCATGTCATTTTCATTTTATGTTATAATGTGTTATCAGATTTTTTTTGCCCTTGTATTTTCCCTTATCAGAGTTCGTAAACTTATATGGGAAGATATAACACAAGGGAAACAATAAGGGAAAGCTCACCTGCGACAAATCCAGCGTTTTCAAAGGTTTACAGTGAATTTAATAACAAAATATAACAGTTATTAAATTTCCTAAAACAGGTGAAATCTCAATCGGAATTGACCGAGCACATTGGGCGAGGGATACTTCTTATTTGAAGGGAAAGAAGATGGAATTGAAGAGTTTAGAAAAACTTGAATTTAAGGAGCATATAGATGAAATTAGCAGATTTAGCAACAGGTTCTGATCGGATAGTGTGGATTGTCTTTGCAATATTTGCTGTACTTTCTATAACTTTACTTTCTGGACACGGGAGCTGGTTTATTTCTGGATATAATACAGCTACAAAAGAAGAAAAGGAAAAATATGATGAAAAGAAGTTATGCAGAACAATGGGAATTGGAATGTCTATTATAGCAATTCTTGCATTAATTATGGGCTTGCTTGAAAATATTTTGCCTGCATTTTTTGTATATATTGCATTGGGGATTATTTTGATTGATGTCGTGGTAATTATCATTTTGGGAAACACGCTATGCAGAAAGTAATAACTTCCAGTTAGTTGAGATGTTGCAAAATTTGGAATCAGGAGAGAATAAGAATGATTAACAATTTGATGTACATTGAATTAAAAACGGGATATTCTGATGATGGTCCGGCATGGATTGGATATGTCAAAATTTCAAAAAGTAAGAAAACAATCTATTTTAATGACCATGCCTTTCAGAAGAATATCGGTAACTATGCAAATTATATAGATATTGAGAATGGTAATAAATATTGGATTTCCGGACTGAAAAAGGAAGAGAGCAATCGTCATTGGGCAGGATATGGAAAGATTATGATTGATCGTAGAGCTGTTAATGAATACCTTTTCCTGATTGGTGAAAAGGAATTGCCATTAAATCTGTTTGAAGTAGTTGATATTGAAGATAGATTTCCGGTTAAAAGAGTAAAAGAATTATTGAATGAAAAGAAATAACAATGCCAGCAGTCTTACAATATTGAGAATAAAAAAATTGTGACATTCTCACACATGCGTGCTAATATGAATATAGAAAAAGAGTACTACTGATAGACGGTTAGTCCACATACTTATTGAAAATAACCGTTCACGCTGGGGCGGTTATTTTTGTGTCTTGTTATTAACTTTGCCGAATACCTTTGAGGAACGAGGGAGTGAGATATATGGAGCAATTATTGATTGTTGAAGATGATATTGGTTTGAATCAAGGTTTATGCAAAGCACTGAAAGTAGATGATCGGAAGGTTATTTCCTGCAAAGACCTGAAAACGGCGAAGGAGCAGCTGCTTTGCGGCGGTGTATCCCTGATCCTGTTAGATATCAATCTGCCGGATGGCAGTGGGCTTGAATTGCTACGGGAGGTCAAGGAAACCACACCCGGGATTCCTGTTATTCTGCTGACTGCCAATGATACCGATCTGGACATCGTGGACGGACTGGAGAGGGGCGCTGATGATTACATTACCAAGCCCTTTTCTCTTTCGGTTTTGCGGGCAAGGGTGAATACCCAACTGCGAAAGCAAGCGTCAAACCATAAAAATGCGCCGTTCCATATGGATCTATTTCACTTTGACTTTGAGTCTATGACCTTTTATGTGGGAGATTCAAAAGTGGAATTGAGTAAAACAGAACAAAAATTACTGCGTCTGCTTGTTGAAAATCGTGGTCGAACCATGACCCGTGGAGACCTTGTAGACCGGATCTGGACAGATGGCGCAGAATATGTGGATGAAAATGCTTTGTCTGTTACGATCAAGCGTCTGAGGGATAAGCTTGGGGCACAGAAATACATTAAAACCGTCTATGGAATCGGTTATAGCTGGGTGACAAAAGATGAATAAAACCGGCATTGTGATCATACTGCTGTGTTTTCTGGCGGCGATAGCTGTTGTATTATGGGAGCGGAGAAAGATCAGAAAAACGATGGAAGAAATCGAAAGGATGCTGGACGCTGCCATGACCGGCTCCTTTTCTGAAACCAATTTTGATGAAAGCCGGCTATCTGCATTGGAAACGAAGTTTGCGCACTATCTTTCCGCCGCAGAAGCATCTTCTCAAAACATAGCGCAGGAAAAAGACAAAATCAAAACCTTGATTGCGGACATCTCCCACCAGACAAAAACGCCGATTGCAAACCTGCTGTTATACAGCGAGCTTCTGATGGAGGAAACTATGCCTGCATCGGCGAAGGCAAATGTGGAGGCGCTGTACAAACAATCGGAAAAGCTGCGATTTCTGATTGATTCTCTCGTAAAGCTTTCCAGACTGGAAAACGGGATCATTTCACTCTCCCCTCAGCAAGCAGCGCTGCAGCCGCTGCTTGAAAGTGTGGTAGAACAATATACTGCCAAGGCTTCTGAAAAAGGATTGTCTTTGCGACTGCAAGATACCGATGCTTTTGCTGTATTCGACTTCAAATGGACAGCGGAAGCGCTGGCGAATATCGTAGACAACGCCATCAAATATACAGAGCATGGCACAATCAGGATTTCTGCCGTAAGTTACGAAATGTTTGCAAGGATCGATATATCGGATACCGGTTCAGGCATACCGGAAACTGAGCAAGCGAAGATATTTGCTCGCTTTTACCGCTCAAAGGCGGTTCAGGAGCAGGAAGGGGTCGGCATCGGCTTATACCTTGCCCGACAGATCATATCCGGCGAGGGAGGTTATATCAAGATTGCTTCCGTTCCGGGAAAAGGAAGTACGTTTTCCATATTTCTGCCGAAATAACAACAATTCTATCAAAACTGTTAGATTTCATTTTCTGCCGGAAAGAATGTGGAAAGAATCCTATGCGATAATCTGTATGTATCAAAGGATCATTTCCTTTCATACATACAGATTTTTTCATGGAGGTACTCATTTATGGAAGTTTTACAGGCAAAAAACCTGAAAAAGATTTATGGCTCCGGCAATAACGCAGTTCATGCGTTGGATGGAGTTGATTTAAGTGTAAAGAAGGGCGAATTTGTTGCAATTGTCGGCACATCCGGCTCCGGCAAATCCACGCTGCTGCACATGCTGGGCGGGCTGGATCGCCCTACAAGTGGCACGGTCATGGTGGACGGACAGGATATTTTCTCCCTGAAGGAGGAAGCGCTGACCATCTTCCGCCGCAGGAAAATCGGCTTTGTGTTCCAAGCATATAATCTTGTTCCGGTGCTGAATGTGTATGAAAATATTGTTCTACCCATTGAGCTGGACGGTGGCAAGGTCAATAAGGATTTCGTACAGCAAATTGTACAGACACTTGGGCTGGATGATCGTCTGGATGCCCTGCCCAATCAGCTCTCAGGCGGTCAACAGCAGCGAGTAGCCA
>OODT01000262.1_pt1 | contig 71305 bp, 55 predicted proteins | sample 1671841 | NCBI WGS metagenome assembly OODT01 (sample SAMN06348198, study PRJEB24527) | human gut metagenome | biome: human gut; feature: ankylosing spondylitis patient; material: feces | host: Homo sapiens | place: China | collected 2015-10 | reverse complement strand
CGAATATTGGGTAGGATTGTGGGAGTGCGTAGCACGGAGCAATCCGTAGGCATCAAAGTTGGGGGCTTTTGACCCCAACATCTTTCTATTGTAAAAAGGAGAATAATATGAATCAGGCAAAAGAAATGGCACGTATTGCATACGAGGCTCTGAGTGAAAAAAAGGGAGAAGATATCAAGGTAATCGATATTTCCGGTATTTCTGTTCTTGCAGATTACTTTCTTATCGCTCATGGTAACAGTGACAGCCAGGTAAATGCACTTGTAGAAAATGTAGAAGAGCAGCTTCACAAAGCCGGTTATCCTCTGAAAGAAAGAGAAGGACAGGCTTCCGGAAAATGGGTTCTGATGGATTTCGGCGATGTGATCATCCACGTATTCGATAGAGAAAACCGTCTCTTCTATAATCTCGAAAGAATCTGGAAGGATGGAAAAGAAATTCCCGCAGAAGAATTATAAACTTTTCTGAAAATGGAAATAGAAGAGTAGTACTTCTATACAATAGAAAAAGAAGCTGGTATCTGCCAGCTTCTTTTTCTATTTAAAAAATCTCATAACTCCAATAACACGTCCCAGAATCACCACATCCTGCACAATGATCGGATCCATAAAATCATTCTCCGGCTGAAGACGGATCACACCTTCTTCTCTGTAAAAAGTCTTCACTGTAGCTCCATCCTCGATCATCGCTACAACTTTCTCTCCATTCTCTGCGGTCTTTGCCTCTTCAACCAGGACATAATCTCCATTCAGGATTCCTGCATTCACCATGCTTTCCCCTTGAACCTTTAAAAGAAAGAGCTGCTTGTTTGATACATACTCTGCAGGGAACGGGAAATAATCTTCGATGTTCTGCTGTGCCAGAATCGGTTCTCCTGCCGCCACACGTCCCACGATAGGAACCTGAACCATCTCTCTGCGAAGCAGATTGAAATCATCATCCAGGATCTCGATCGCTCTTGGCTTTGTAGGATCTCTCCGGATATATCCGTTCTTCTCCAGTGTCTCAAGGTGGGAGTGGACAGAAGAGGTAGACTTCAGATGTACTGCCTCACAGATCTCCCGGACAGCCGGTGGGAATCCTCTCTGCAGAATCTGATCTTTTATATATTGCAGAATCTCTTCCTGCTTTTTACTGATATTACCTTTTGCCATATCCAATACGCCTCCGTATACATAAAATCTTATACCTTATAGTACCATATCATTGTTTTAAAAGCAAACATTTGTTGCGAAAATACGTTCGATTTTTTATCCTTTTCTTGTTGACAAACATCTGTTCGGGCAGTATAATACATACATAAGCAAGAGGAACATACGTTCTTAATATTCTAAAGGGGGATTTACTTATGAGAAAAAGAGCAAAAAAGAACCATCACAGACAGTTTATTTTCTTTTCAGCCAGTGGACTGATCGCAGTGATTGTCTGCATTATGCTGAATGTATTTCCTGTATCAGCTGACAGCACGCATTCCCAGACAGGATCTGTCTATTATACAAGTATTGAGATCCAGCCGGGAGATACACTTTGGAACATTGCTGAAGAGACAATGACTTCCGAATACAGCTCCGTACCGGAATATGTAAAAGTTCTGAAAGAGATCAATTCCCTTGATTCAGATCAGCTGGAAGCCGGTCAGAATCTTATAATTGCTTATAATTGATAACCAAGGTATCAATATACACCCTATGTATTGATATATATACACTCCCTGAACCCGGAGAAGCATCCCTTATCCTGCGTGATATTCCAATGTTCCATCTTAAATGATAGTAAGAATACAACGGCAGGAGAACATTCTCCGGGTTCTATTTATAGAATTCAATCTATACGACAAATACCGATTTTTCCAAAAGATGTGGTAAATTCTGACTGTATATGCTATAATTTATATGATGCCAGGGTCAAAAGGTCTAAGCCCACATGAGCTTGCTCATAGGTGGGTGAAAGACCTTAGGACCCGCCCCGATATTCACATATCGGGGGATGATAATCCCACAATATGCGAATATCGGGTAGGATTGTGGGAGTGCGTAGCACGGAACAATCCGTAGGCATCAAAGTCGGGGGCTTTTGACCCTGACATCTTTCTATCAGAATATTCAGAGCACTTAAAAATACATGACTTCAGGAGGTTTTTCTTATGAATCAATCATCTTCAGCTAACGGAAAAAAAATCAGCTCCCCTGATTCGTCCGAGGTTTTTGACACATCCCCTTCAAAGACTTATCACGAACAGGCTTATATCGATCAGACTTTACGTCTTCGGGAAATTCTGAAGACACTTCCTGCATTTGCAAAAGATTATTTTCGTGCCGTTGAGCCGACAACCTCTGCACGCACAAGAATTTCTTATGCCTATGACATCCGGGTTTTCTTTCATTTTCTTATGGAAGTGAACCCACATTATAAAAATTATACAATCGACCAGTTTACAGTTCAGGATCTTGAACGGCTTGATCCTGTTGATATTGAAGAATATCAGGAATATCTGAAAGTCTATAAGAATGAAGAAGATCGTCAGATCACAAATACTGAAAAAGGACTTTCCCGTAAAATGTCTGCACTCCGCAGCTTCTACGGATATTATTTTAAGCGTCAGATCATTTCAAAAAATCCTACCTTACTGGTTGATATGCCAAAACTGCATGAAAAAGCGATCATACGTCTTGATACGGACGAAATCGCCATGCTTCTTGACTATGTAGAGCATGGTGGGGAGAATCTCACCGGACAGCGGCTTGCCTATTATGAGAAGACAAAAAATCGGGATCTTGCGATTCTTACTCTTCTTCTCGGAACCGGAATCCGTGTATCGGAGTGTGTCGGTCTGGATGTTCAGGATGTTGATTTTAAAAATAATGGAATAAAAGTAACCCGGAAAGGCGGGAATGAAATGGTCGTCTATTTTGGTGAAGAAGTTGAACATGCACTTAAAACTTATCTGTATACAACCAGGAAAAGTACTGTCCCGTTAAGTGGTCATGAAAATGCACTTTTTCTCTCCACTCAACGAAAACGTATGGGTGTCCAGGCAGTCGAGAATATGGTTAAAAAATATGCCCGTGAAGTCACTCCGAACAAAAAGATCACACCACATAAACTGCGAAGCACCTACGGTACTGCTCTCTATAAAGAAACCGGTGATATTTACCTTGTAGCAGATGTTCTTGGCCATAAAGACGTAAATACAACGAAAAAGCATTACGCTGCCATTGATGAAAACCGCCGCCGCAGAGCTGCCGGTGCAGTAAAATTAAGGGAAGTATAAAAGGATTCTTCTGGATAAAAAAGGACAGAGTGGGGACTCATCATTCCTTCCGGTCTGTCCTTTTTCTTTTCCGTTCCTTTTTCTGATCTTGAATTAAATCGTACGCTGCTCGTTCTGAATACTTTCTTTTAATTGAACATACTGCTCGATCGCTTTTGCAGTTCCTTCGATCCCCAGTTTTGAACTGTTCAGGCAAAGCTCATAACTGGCAGAATCTGACCATTTTTTATTTGTATAATAATTATAATAACTTGCACGCTTTTTATCTGCCTTCACGATCGTATCTTTGGCTTTTGCATCCGTCAGATTATACAGTCTTGCAATTCTTCTGATCCTTGCATCCAGATCAGCATGGATAAATACGCTGACTACATTTGGATAAGACTCCAAAGCATAATCTGCACAGCGTCCCACAAGAATACACGGACCTTCGTCTGCAATCTTCTTGATTGCATCAAACTGTGCCAGAAATACTTTATGGTTGATTGGCATATCTGTATACGTACTTCCTGAATACCCCATGGAATATGTATCCATCACCAGAGAATACAGAAAACTGTTCGTCGGTTTCTCATCATGGGTCTCAAAAATTTCCTCGCAGATTCCGCTTTCCTTTGCCGCACGTGCCAGCATCTCTTTATCATAAAGCTTGATTCCAAATGCCTCAGCAACCTTAGAACCAATCTCCCTTCCGGCACTTCCATATTGCCTTCCTATGGTAATGATCGTATTTGTCTTCATAATCGTCCACGCTCCTTCTAGCCATTCATATTCATCCAGCCATTATTTATAATAAGCAACATCAATATATGTAATTTGCATAAAAGGGAATTGTGAACTCCCTTTACATATGACTATTATATACAAATTATTCTGATAATACAATCCATATTTTCACTTTTCTTACTTCTTTTGCCGCAGTGTACTTAAAAGCTTCATAAAGTACTCCGGGAGCGGAGCATCAAATTCCATATACTCTCCGGTAGCAGGATGCGTGATCCCCAGGATCTTTGCATGCAGCGTCTGCCCCTCCAAATGAAACGGACATTTTGCCGGACCATACACATCATCCCCCAGGATCGGATGTCCGATACTTGCCATATGCACCCGGATCTGATGCGTTCTTCCTGTCTCAAGTTCACACTCGATATATGTATAATTTCCCAGACGTTCCAGCACTCTATAATGCGTTACTGCATGACGGCCGTTAAGAGCCTTTGTACTCATTTTTTTACGGTCGGTCGGATGTCTGCCTATTGAAGCATTTACAGTGCCTGTATCAGCCTTTAAAGAGCCGTGAACGATTGCATGGTATCTTCGGGTGATCGAATGTTCTTTTAACTGTTCCGCAAGGATCTGATGTGCATGGTCATTCTTACAGATCAGAAGTGATCCTGTTGTATTCATATCGATCCGATGTACGATCCCCGGACGGATCACACCGTTAATCCCGGACAAATGTTCTCCGCAATGATACAGGATCGCATTGACCAGCGTATGATCCGGGTGTCCGGGAGACGGGTGTACGACCATCCCCTTGGGTTTATTCACGATCAAAATATCTTCATCTTCATACAGAATATCCAGCGGAATATTTTCTGCTGCAATATCCAGCGGTTCCGGATCCGGCACTTCCACATCAATCTGATCCCCCTCATTCAGCTTATAATTTGCTTTCACCTTTTTCCCATTCACAAGGATCAGACCGTCCTTTAAAAGTTTCTGAATATAAGAACGGGAAAGATCGTCCAGATTCTCTCCGAGAAACTTGTCGATTCTTTCCCCTTTTTTTTTAGATATGAGACTCATCTGTTCCATATTATTTATTTCCTTTTCTTTTTGAAGCTTTCAGAAAATCAAAGTCTGATTCATCCTTATAGTAAAAAAGGATCAGACACGCAAACCAGATACAGGCAATTACCACATAACAGTCTGCCACATTGAACACCGGAAAATCGATCAGACTGAAATAAAAGAAATCTACTACATAATTCAGCCGGATCCGGTCAATCATATTTCCCACTGCACCGGATGCGATCAACACCGCACAGATTCGCAGCATACGATAGTGTGATGTATACGGCATTCTTGAATACAGATATCCTATGATCCCCAGGATCAGAGCAGCGATCACCACAAAAAAGAACTGCCGGTTCTGCATGATCCCGAAAGCTGCTCCCCGGTTTTCTAAATATTGCAGTTGAAATACATTTTTAATCAGGATCACCGGACCATTTTTCCTTAAATCCATTACCGCTAAATATTTCGTAACCTGATCCAGTGCCAGGGCCAGGACGAAACCAACCAGCCCCAGCAGACAACTTATTTTTTTATTATACGATTTCATTTCGTATTCACTCCTTATTTCATTGCTCAGATATATCTTTCAATCTCCACACTCAGACGGTTCTTCTTCGTCTTCCCGCCTGTGCCGATATACCGGAATTTCCCCATTCCACGGACAGAAATCAGATCAGTTTCTTTTACCTGATAGCCATTACTTGTGATCAGTTTCCCATTTACAAATACCTTTGCTCCCTCAATCAGGCCTGACAACCGGCTTCTTGAGGACGAAAATGCCAACGGGAGCAGACTGTCCAGCCGCACTGAAGAAACTGTGCCTCTGACCGCCTCTGTGCGGGGAACATATTCAACTCCCTCGAGTTCTGTCAGACGGCATTTCACCGGTGTATGCCGCACATTCGACAGTTCCCGGCTGACCAGCTCTGCAATTTCTGTCTGTGCAAAAAGATACGCCCGATGTTCTTCCAGCAGAATATCACCGGTCCTGCTCCTTTCAATCCCCAGATTTAAGACTGCTCCAAGAAAATCCCTATGCGTAAGATCCTCTGCAAACCGGATGTTCCTCGGACAGATCTCCACTGCCTGAAACGGGTATCCGAGTTCCTCCGGCAGAAGATTCTTCTTCCCGTAACGTAAAGAAAGAGCCTCAGGGATGAATGCCGCCATCTGACGCTCTGCTGATGCATACCCGCCAAAAAGGATATAACCTGTATACAGGCTATCCTTCGGCAATGTATGTAATATATTCTGTTCGTTCAGGTTCAGGAAATCTGTAAATGTAATAATGTCCCGCCGATAAGCCACTCTGGACAGATCAATCAGTCTCCGCTCTAAGAGATGAACTTCCTTCTCACTATTACCATTACTATAATTCTTCGCCATAACGGATCCTAGTATCTTCCACGGACACTTGCTGTCTCCATAGATCCTCCAAGAAGATCCTGAAGATCACCGGAAATATCAACGTTCGTCGGTGTAACAAGGAAAATATAGTTAGAAATTTTCTGAAGATTTCCATTAATTGCAAAAGTAGCACCGGAAATAAAATCAATAATTCTCTGAGCAACATCCAGATCCATGCCTTCCAGATTCAGGATTACGGTACGACCGCCAAGCAGAGTCTCCGTGATCTCTCGGGAATCATCCACTGATCCCGGCTTCACTACACAGACCTCCATATTACCGCTGCTGCTATGTCTCGCAGGTGTACGCATCTGCGTAACCTTACTCTTTGCAGGCTGAAATTCCTTTTCTTCCTCTACATCAAAATCTTTATAGCTGTCTTCCTTGCTGCTATTATTTTTCTTTCCAAAGAAACTATGACGTGGCTTTTCTTCATACTCATCATCGTCGTAGAATCCACCTTCATCATACTCATCATATTGATCATCATAATCGTCCTCATTTAACTTCATGATGTCTAAGAATTTATCAAATACGCCCATTTTTACACTCCTTATCTCATGCTCCCTCACTGTGGAACATCCTTTTATTTTGTACTTTCTTACTCAGAAACCGGTTAAACCGCATAATTTCTAGCACCAAAGATTCCTGTACCCACACGTACCATCGTCGCTCCCTCTTCTATTGCGACTTCATAATCATTGGTCATCCCCATTGAAAGTACACTCACAGTATCATTATCATGGTTTTTCTTCTTAATGTCAATATATAATTTATGTAAATCTGCAAAAATACTGCGATTTTCCTCTGGGTCTTCTACAAATGGAGCAATCGTCATCAGACCTCTTACCCGTACATGAGAAAATGCGGACACTTTTTCCACAAACGGAATCACTTCTTCCATTTTCATTCCGAATTTACTTTCCTCTTCCGCTACATTGACCTCCACCAAAATGTCTGCAATCAGATCATGCTTCGCAGCTTCCTTTTCAATCGTCTCTGCAAGCTTCAGTGAATCAACGGAATGGATCAGCTCTGCTTTATCAATGATATATTTCACTTTATTAGTCTGCAGATGCCCGATCATATGCCAGTGGATATCCTTTGGAAGTGCCTCGTATTTCGCTGTCAGTTCCTGTACTTTATTCTCGCCAAAAATCCGTACACCAAGATCATATGCCTCCTGCAGCGTCTCAACGGGCTTCGTCTTACTCACTGCGATCAGCGTTACCTCTTCTCTTTTTCTTCCTGCTCTGTCGCAGGCTGCCTGAATCCTTTTTTCCACTTCTTGCAACTGGTCTTTTAACATAATGACTCCTCCTGTAGGAAATTGATTTTCTTATTGAAATACCACTTCTTCAGAATGAACACTTGTCCCGTTCTGAATGATATGGTCATAATTGGATAAACCGCCTTTTTCACTTTCTTTTACGATATAGTATTCATCGCTTTCACAGAGGATCGTCACTCTTTTAAATACGGCATATCCTTTATTTACATTGTAAACTCCTTTTATTCCTGTCGTTTCCGTCAAAGTCAGACGTTCCTCCGAATCCGGCTGGATCAGAACCGTTCCCTGTGGAAATTCTTTCTGTGAAATGTATGCCGTCCCTTTGTCCTCATCCAGATAATAATTTTCCAGGATCGTAAACTTTCCATTTCCATTCTTATCTACAACGATCACCCCTGCTGATGTGCTGTTCGCACCGGTCGTAATGCATGTGGATGGGATCTCATAATAAGGCTTTTCCACAACTGCTGACTTTGGAATTTTCAGCCCACTTTCATCTTCAAAGATCAGTTCAATATTCAGATACCTCTCATCCGCATACCGGATCATGGAATTATCAAAATCCAGGCAGCCATAATAAGCACCGTCTTTTTCAATCACAGAAAGATCCGCCACCATCTTCTGGCTGTCCTTATCGATCCTCACCTGGATACTCGTAATTTCCTCATCCTGGATCTTCTTCGCAGTTTCCTCTTCTAACGGAACGATCACAGACCAGTTCTCACTGGTGATCAGTCGGTAGATCGAATCTCCTTTTTTTACTTTAACCTGATCTGTCAGCTCCTTTTGAGAATACTCGATCCGGTCAAAATCTTCCGCAGTAAATGTATCTTTTGTCAGTTCTTCCATTCCATCCGTACTGAAAGTCATAATTCCATCTGCTGAAGAAGGATAGGACGATACGCTCTGCCCGCTTGCAGCGATCACTGTATCAAGCTGCTGCATCTTCGTTTCACTGACATTGCTCTGCAGATATGTATTAATCTCATCCTTCAGAGAATAAACGGTAGAAAAGTCCATCTCGGTAAAACTGTCATTAAAATTTTCGATCCTGTGCGTGATCGAGGTCTGCACTTCCGAGTTCACCGATGTTGAAGCTTTCGCACTGTCGGAAGATCCGGTCTCCAGCCTGGACGGTACCAACGCATATACATTTGCCCCTGCCTTTATTTTTGAATTATCATTAAAATAATAATAAATATATCCTGAGCCTTCTGATTTTATATCCTGCTCATCCCGGATGATCAGTCCGGTATAAGATGTATCTTTCACAATACTTCCTTCCCTCACTTCATATACAGAAGGTGTATCTTCGGACAAATACAGAACAAGCGTTACGATCAGATAAAATAATACAATAACAAAAAGAAAGATTCCTATATTAAGTTCTCTTTTTCCTTTATATTTTCTGATATTAACAGATTCGCTTTTTTTTGCAGCCAAAATAGCTCCTTTCTCTCCGTACTATTTTCATAACTAAAACAGTATACCATTATTTTATGTATAATTCCAGTATTTGCGGTAATAATAAAAGTATTGATAGGTAAAGGAGGAAAATACATGAAGTGGTTTGATAATACTTCACTGACGCTGGTAATCATCGGTGCAGTGAACTGGCTCCTGATCGGCATCTTCCGGTTTGATCTTGTTGCTTTCCTGTTCGGTAATATGAGCTGGCTCTCCAGAATCATATATACGATCGTCGGTCTGTGCGGATTATATCTGATCAGCTTATTTGGACGTATCGGTTCTATGTCAGAATAACGCAGGATTTCAAAAGATTGCGTAAATTTTCATACAATCTAAAAAAGACACTTTCTGAATGATATCATTCAGAAAGTGCTTTTTCTGCTTCTAAGAGCCTGTTCATTTCCTGATAAAGGAATGCCTTATCTTCTGCTCCCATAATCACAGAAATATAAGGATGTGCCTCCATATCTTCACTATACAGAATAACACAGCATCCCGCCTGGTCCGTCGTTCCCGTCTTACCACCAAAAACTTTGATTCCCTCCGGTGCCTCAGTCTTTCCAAGAGAATAATAATTTGTCGGAAGGACTTCCAGACTATGTGTATTTCCCGCTGCATCCCCAATACTCATTGTATAGGATGACATCGAAATAATCTCCTTAAATGTATCATTCTGAATACATGCATTAAAAATCAGATACAGATCATATGCCGTTGTATAATGATCATCCTCATGCAATCCATGTGGATTCACAAAATGCGTTCCGGTCGCTCCCAGTTTCTTTGCCTCTTCATTCATCAATTCTGCAAAAGCTTCAACACTTCCCGAGATATACTCTGCGATCGCAACACCACAGTCATTCCCCGATTTCAGGAGCAGACCGCACAGCAGATCATAAAGCTTCACCTGTCCGCCCGGATACAGTCCGCAGACCACCTCATCTGCTGCAAATCCTGTCACACTGTCTGTTACCGTCACCATATCTTCCAGCTTTCCATACTTCAGGGCAAGATATGCTGTCATAAGTTTTGTTGTGCTTGCAGGATAAAGCTTATCGTATAATCTGTATCCATATTCAACAGACCGCTCATTCAGATTAAAAAGTCCTGCCGCATGCAGGGAAGGTTCATCTGTAAACCCATCCAGTGCAACATTTTCCGCACTTACACACAGAGTTTCTGAAAATGGTTCTGCCCGATATAAGTCTGCATTATACTTTTCATCTGCATACTCTGTCAGAGGATTGCCGCTATGTTCCGCATAATAGCATATTCCACCTGCCGCAGCACCTCCTGCCACAACAAGCGTCAGAACCAATGCGATCAGTCTGCCGGCCGGATTCCTTCTTTTTCTTCGTCTTCTACGTCTTCTGCTCATAATTATTTATACATCTCCCGCCAGTCTAAATCTCCACGGTCAAGTGCAAGGATCAGAGCCTCTGCTGTCGCAATGTTCGTTGCGATCGGAATATTATAAATATCGCATAACTTTACAATATCATTGACATCCGGTTCATGAGAATGTGGCGTCAGCGGATCACGGAAAAAAATCAAAAGATCCATCTGATTATGTTCAATCTGGGAACCGAGCTGCTGCTTTCCTCCAAGATGTCCCGGAAGATACTTATGAATACTTAAATTCGTCACATTCTCTACCAGAATCCCTGTTGTCTCCGTTGCATAAAGATTATGCTTACTCAGGATTCCTCTATATGCGATACAGAAATTCTGCATCAGTTTCTTCTTTGCATCATGTGCTACCAGTCCTATGTTCATAAATGTCAACCTCTCTTTACTGATATTTATTAGGTTGTAACCCTACATTCAGTACGAACCCTATCCCCATATAAAAGCATACAATTGAGGTCAGGCCATAACTTACAAAAGGAAGGGAAAGTCCTGTATTCGGAAAGATCATCGTCGTAACACTGATATTGATAAATGTCTGAATCCCCACCAGTGATGCCACGCCTCCACAGATGATCCGTCCTCCGGTATCCTTCGCCTTTAGTCCGATCAGAATACAATCTATCACTATCAATAATAACAAAAATATAACGACACAACAACCCACAAATCCTAATTCTTCACCAATAATTGCAAAAATAAAATCTGTCTGAGGCTCTGATACAAAGTTTCCATTTTTAACGGAAGTAGCTTCATCATTATCGTATCCTTTTCCCAAAAGCTGCCCTGATCCGATTGCTTTCACTGAATTAAGCTGCTGATAGGAATCCTCATCTGTATACTTTTCAGGTTCCAGCCACGCAAGAATACGTTTCTGTTGGTAATCTTTCAGCAATGGCTGATTCGGCTGTACTGCAATCGTCAGAAAAATGATAACTGCCGGGATCAGAATCAGCAGTGCCGGTCCGACAATTTTATAACTCAGTCCTGCAATATAAAGCAATGCACAGAATAAAGCTGCAACACAGATCGTAGTTGAAAGGTTCGGCTGCATTACGATCAATGCCAGTGTTGGCAGAATCAATACCACTGCCTGCAGGATCGTCTTCGGACTTTTAATACTCTCTTCCCTGTCCATTAAAAATCTTGCAAAGAACAAAATTGTCAGAATTTTCGCAAGATCCGAAGGCTGAAACTGCACGAATCCAAGATCCAGCCAGCGGGTTGCTCCATGGGAAGATGTTCCTACCAGCAAGACGGCGATCAGCAGGATCAGATTGATTCCATAAAGCAGCCAGTAAAAATTCAGAACCCAGTTATAATCAATCAGGGAAATAACGACCATGACCGCCACTCCAAGAACCACTCCAAGGATCTGCCGCGTCATATACTCCGGTCTTGCACTTCTGACCATAAAGATTCCGATCACAGAAATAGCAAGCACCAGCACGACCAGGCTGAATTTGTAATCTCTTAAACTGTAACGTTGTTTCATATTGGAAAATAGCTTTTTCAATGATTTTCTCCTGTATATTTTATATGTATATCGTTCCTTGTAATCTCTATCGTCACTTTCTCCGGATCAAGCTCCATATACTTGGCGATTACCTGATACAGATCCTTTGAAAGCCTTTCCGTCATATCCTGTGTACATTGAATCCTGTCTGACATCAACAGATTTTTCAGTCTGTCTTTTGCAATGGCAACAGAAGGTACACTCATATGATTCCCCTCCTACCTGCGATGAAATAAACCCGAAAGTTTTTTTCTGATTCCGCTATGCCGTGAAAAATCCGTCACCGGAATCTCCTCTCCTGTCAGACGGCGGCAGATATTCTCATATCCTTTTCCTGCCGGACTTTCCTCGCCTACGACCGGTTCTCCCTGATTGGTTGCAATCACCACGGATTCGTCATCCGGAATGACTCCTAAAAGATCAATCGCAAGGATCTCCGTCACATCCTCCACTGACATCATATCTCCTTTTTTGACCATGTCCACACGCAGTCTGTTAATCACAAGCTGGTTATCCCGGATACCGGAGGCCTCCAGCAGCCCGATGATCCTGTCTGCATCGCGGATGGAGGATACTTCCGGTGTTGTCACAACGATTGCTTTATCAGCTCCTGCAATGGCATTCTGAAACCCCTGTTCAATCCCTGCCGGGCAGTCCAGAAGTACAAAATCATAGTCTTCTCTCAGATCTTCCGTCAGCTTCTTCATCTGCTCCGGTGATACACTGGATTTATCTTTTGTCTGTGCAGATGGCAGCAGATACAGATCCTGAAAACGTTTATCCTTGATGATGGCCTGCTTGGGTCTGCATTTTCCCTCGATCACATCCACCAGATTATAGACAATGCGATTCTCCAGTCCCAGAACGACATCCAGATTACGAAGTCCCAGATCCGTATCGATCACAAGCACCTTCTTTCCCAGTTTTGCCAGTCCGATTCCAATATTAGCTGTTGTCGTTGTCTTGCCGACTCCACCTTTTCCTGATGTAATAACAATTACTTCACTCATGCTGTATATTCCTCCTGCCTCTTTGTATGAGCATTTAATCTGTCAATGGATCTAAGTAGATGCGTCCCCCGTCTACTACAGCAATCTTCGGTCCTCTCACGTTCAGACTTTCCTGCGAGATCAACTGGCGTTTTGCTTCAATATCTCCAATACAAAGTCTTTTCGGCTGCATGGACAATGCGACGATATAAGCATCTCTGTTGTCATACGCTCCTGCGTGTACAGATCCGTAAAGATCTCCGACAATGACTATATTTCCCTTTGAGACCACTTTTGCTCCGGGTTCTACATCTCCCAGGATCACGATACTTGATTCACTTTCCAGTACCTGACGCTTTCTGAGCGTCCCTTTATAGAACTGACCTTCCCGCTTCTGTATATTGGAAAGCGTCTGTTCTACTATGCTTCTGTACATCAGTTCTCTCTTTTCATCCTGATCGATAATGCAGAGAAGCTCCACGCCGGTCGTCTCCGTAATCGTCTGGATCAGTATTTCTTCCTCAGTGGCAGTCAGAGTCCTTCCCGTAAAGCTGATCGCCATCCGGGCATTTTTAAAAAATCCTGCCGCATCTGTGAATTTTTCGACTACCGCCTTCTGTATCTCCTCAAAAGGAACATCCGGGTTCATGCGGAGTTCCATCCCGTATCGATTGCTTTTTATCGTCACCAGCCTGTCCATACTAAAATCCCCCTGCTCTTAATCTCCTGAACCAGCCTTTCCAAGTGATGATGCTTTTCCTGTAATCAGATCTTTCGCTGCATTGGCATCAAAGTATACTTTTGTGATATCCCGTCCGATTTCTGCCGCATAATTGGAACTGTATCCATTGGCAATACGGACTGTGATCGCGATCTGAGGATCATCCGCAGGTGCATATCCTGCAAACAGAACGTGATCCGGATGCACTTTACTCTGCTGTGCAGTACCGGTCTTTCCTCCCATCGCAATCTCCATTTTTGAAAATACCGATGAATTTTTCACCATGCTTTCCATACCGTTATGAACCAGATCCCATGTGGAGGAGCTTACTTCATCCATCTGGTTTACGACTTCCGGTTCATACTCTTTGATCAGCTTTCCATCAGCATCTGTCGTCTTTCCTACCAGAGAGAGCTTATATACGGTTCCCCGGTTTGCTACAGCCGTCACATAACGGTTAAGCTGGCTTACTGTGTAGTTGTTCGTACCCTGTCCGATTGCAGAACGAACTGCATCTGTATCAGAGATCTGTGGATCGGACTCCGGGATTTCCACCCCTGAAGTCTCATCCAGTCCGAACATGCTTGCGTATTTTTCAAGTTTTTCCAGTCCGACACTGCTATCATAATTCCCATTTTCGTCCTGTCCGAGTCTGTAACCCACTTCATAGAAGAAATCATTACAGGAATGCTGAATTGCTCCCACTACATTCAGACTGCCGTGGGCACTTGGATAGATCCAGCATTTCGGACTCGGCGTGATCTTGTCAAATTCACCCGTACATGGCAGATACGTTCCACCACCGATCACACCTTCTGTCAGACCTGCTACGGAAGACATCATCTTATAGGTTGATCCGGGTGCTGTCTTTTCCTGCGTTGCCCTGTTGTAGAAAGTACGTGAAAGCCCGGTACTTAACTGTACATAATAATCTGTATCCATCACATTGGATAACCGGTTATTATCATATCCCGGATAAGAAACACATGCCAGCACTTTTCCGGTCTTCGGATCGGTAACGACTGCCCCTGCAGAACACGGCTCCAGAGCCAATTGCCCCGGTGTGATCTCCAGATTCTGAATCTTTCCTGTCAGCCAGGAAAAAGCACCGATACTGCCGCTTAAAAGACCGTTATATGCAGACTCATCCATCGGAAGTACCCCCTGTTCGTAAAGGATCGCACAAACCTGATTTCCTGTAACACTTCCTGATTTTATAAGATTTTCATAGAGAAGTTTGTCGAAACTGCTGTCATTTTTCAAATAATCCTGCAGATAGTTCAAAATCTCCTGATAAATCTCCTCTGAACTCGAATAAGAATTTTCTCCCAGCTTTGTCGTATCGATCCAGTTCTTTGAAATTGCATAATTCAGATACGTGTAAAGACTGATTACTTCATCTTTTGCCCATGAAATATAAGTATCATCATTTTTATCGATCAGATCTGAATTAAGGATGCCTGTATTTTTGGTAAGCACCGTATCACAGACATAGTCCATATAGCCCTTCATTTCATCATCCAGATCTTTGTATGCCGCTGCATCTTTGTTCTGCATCTGGGCTATGATCGCTGCGACCGCTTCTTCCCGTTTCGGCTGAAATATACTGTAAACCGCCTTTTCTGCTGTCTTTGCATCATCTTTCACAAAATGTCCTGTATCAATAATACTGTTCCCGATCAGATTATAATATGCATCCCCAACCGGAATGATCAGATTTTTGGAATCACTGACATTGGATGGATCATAGGTCAGGACATTCTGAAGTTTGGCAAGAACGATTCCCGCCACTTTTTCTTCCAACAGCTTATAAGTATTTTCCTGCAGATTCTTATCAATCGTCAGATAAACATCATTTCCTGCCTCCGGTTCTTTTCTGCTCACAGTATCCGTCACACGTCCGAGATTATCAACATAGACGGTCGTTTTTCCTTTTGTACCCTGCAGCACACTGTCAAATGTCTGCTCCAGTCCTGCCTTTCCTACAGTATCCGAAAGAGAATATCTCTTTTTATCATCCTCTGAAAGAGCATCATACTCCTCCTGGGAAATCTGCCCTGTATAACCGATGATTGATGCAAAATACTCTGCATCCGTATATTTTCTGACTGAATCTTCCGTAATATCGATTCCGGTCAGGATATCCTTGTTCTCCATGATTGCAGCCGCAGTTTCGTCACTGACATCCGATGCCAGCGTTGTATCAATGTACTGCTGAAAACTGTTCAGGTTCATTGCATACCGCATATTGATCATCTTTAAGATATAAGCCGCATCCAGGCTGGATTCATCCAGTCCATATCCATACCGCTCATCTGAACAGAGATAATGGATCACATCCGCTGCCGTCTGATTTTTCTGCTTCTTTGTCAGCTGATCGATCTTCGCTTTTCCATATACATCCGCAATAAAACGCAGTCTCTGTGTCTCACTGGTCTGTGTAAACTGATATTCCCCTGCCGAATCCAGTACGATCCCGAAACTGGAAATCACCGAATCTCCATGCTCTTCAACAATCGACAGAACTTTATCCAGGATTCGGTTGATCTCCTGATTCTTCTCGGCACGCCTTGTTGTCGTAATCGCATTCTCTACCGTGGAAAGATTGATCGTCACCGAATATGCGAGCTTGTTATATGCCAGCAGTTCCCCGTTCCGGTCATAAATATTTCCTCTTGTTCCCTGGATCGTGCTTGTACGTCGGATAGACAGCTCATAGTTCTGCAGATAATCCTCCCCCTTCACGATCTGCAGATAGAAAAGTCTGCCGATCAGAATTGAGGAACTCAAGCAGAATACCAGGATCAGCATGACCAGTCTGGAATTTAAAAGATACGCCCCCGCCTCTTTAATCCTGTCCCAAATATTTCTAAACAAATTTACTTGCACTCCTTTTCTCTTCAGCTTCCAGTTTATGATTTACCCACAGGATCAGCGGATACACGATCAGCGTAACCATGATCGTATAGATCAGTTCCGGCACAATGATCCTGCCCAGATAATACGGGAACTTAAAATCACTTTTCAGAAGGAACATCAGAAAATAGATCACGATCCCATACAGAAACTCACTCAGTGTGATCAGGAACAGCGGAAGTTTGATATCCTCATCAAAGAAAAGCTGCTCAAACAGGCCATTCAATGCTCCCACCAGCAGATAGATCAAGCCGTAAAATCCAATGATATCTCCACACTGAACATCCAGTAACAGCCCCGCTGCCAGTCCGATCCACATTCCCTCCTTCGGCCCTCTCATAAAACCAAAAGCTGCTGTAACGATCAGCAGCAGGTTTGGTTTGATCCCGGCCAATTCCAGATGAGAAAATACCGTACTCTGAAGAAGATAGGCAGCCAGCAGGATCACTGCTGTCGTGATAAATCTTTTAAACTTCAACATCTTCATTTCCGTATTCCTCCTATTTTTTTTCTCCTCCGGTCAGATCTGCTTTGGTGGATGTAATAATCAGTACCTCCTGCAGATTTTTAAAATCAACAGCCGGTGTAATATATCCGGACCGGGTCAGATTATTGGAATCAACCGTCACTTCACTGACATATCCGATCAGGATTCCCTGCAGATACTTGTCACTGATATAAGATGTAACAATCTGATCTCCAACGGAAACTGTATTATCATTATTTTCCATCTGGCTGAAACGGATCTGTCCGTCACTCATCAGTGAAAGATCTCCGCTGACCACGCACCGGTCAGATGTAGACAATACCATACCGCTCACATTGCTGGAGTCATCTACGATTGAACGGACTTTCGCCCAGGCTGGCCCTACATCTGTCACGATTCCGACCAGTCCGCTTCCTGCCATAACATTCATATCTTTTGCGATTCCGTCATTGCTTCCCTTATCAATGGTAAATGTACTGAACCAGTTGCCTGAATCATTTCCAATGACATGTGCTGCTGTCTTCTTATAATCTGAATAGCTCTGGTCTAACTGATATAACTCCTGCAGCCGTTCAAGCTCATACCGTTCCTGCTGGAGATTATTGTTCTCGATCACCAGGGAATCCACCTGCTCCTGAAGCTTTTTGTTCTCAGCCCGTACTTCTTTCAGGGTCTGGAAATTATCTTTCATATCTCCCATCCAGCTTCCGATATGGTTGATTCCTTTCTGAAGCGGAACTACCGTAACCTCCGCGATCATCTTAAAAGGTCCTTTTGTCTTTTCAGAAACTACGGATAACGTCATCATTAAAATACAAAAAACGGAAAGTCCGATCAATAAATATTTATTAAAGGCTGATGCCTGCGTCTTCTTTTTTTTCATAATCTTATCTTAACCACCTATAATTCTGATCTAACATAGAATAGCTTAATTTTTTATAATACTCCTTGTCCAGTATGATCTTCTGAAGCCCTTTCACCGCACATAATTCCGGGTCAGGTACCGTAAAAACCTTCAGTCCGGTCCTTTCTCCCAGATATGTAGGAAAGCCCTTCAGACCTGCAACACCACCGGTCAGATAGATGCCCCTGGCCTCGATCGCCCTTCTGACATCCGGCGGGGTTCGCGTGAGCATGGATCGGATTGCCTCTGCACATTCTTCCAAAGGCTCCTTGACCGCCGCACGCACAAGACTGATCTGTATCTCAGTATGTGCCGGGACACCGGAAGTCAGATCCCTGCCATAGACTCTTTTTGCATCCGCTGTTCCGTCTTCAAATACTGCAAATTCTTTTCTCAGACGTTCAGCCGTGCTTTTCCCGATCAGGAACTCCCGGTTTCTCCTGACCCGTCCGGCAATCGCTGCATCCAGCGTTTCTCCACCGGTCTTCAGCAGCCGGTTCATGACCATTCCGCCGCGGGAAAGCACCGACAATTCTGTAGTGCCGCCACCAAAGTTGGCAATAAAAATCCCGGTCTCATTCATCACATCCAGCCCCAGTCCGACGGCATCTGCCAGTCCCCGTTCCACAATCCTGACTGACTTTGCCTTTGCCTCGGAATGCATCACAAGATCATAAAACGCTTTCTTTTCCACTTCCGTCACATCGGTCGGTACTGCGATCATATATTCCGCTCCACGGGCAAACTGATGATCTGTCTTCAGAAGACTCCCCAGTAAATACTGCATATCATCAAATCTCGCGATTACTCCGTTCTTCATCGGAAAAAGGATCTCAACATTCTCCGGTGCTTTTTCATACATCTTATACGCTTCATTTCCGACGGAAAAAATATATTTTTTATCCTTCATGGCTATCACATTTTTTTCCCGCCAGATCCGTACTTTCTTTTTATCAAAAATCTTGATCTCGTATGTCCCAAGATCCAGCCCATATATATTCCTGGCCATTCTAAAACCAACCCCTTAATTTCTTAACCCGGATTCCCGCAAAAGAAACCCTTTTCCCTCAGACTTATATAACGATTATCTCCTATGATGATATGATCCAGCAGCTCGATACCGATCAGATCTCCTGCTTTTCTCACTCTCTGCGTCAGAAGAATATCTTCCTGACTCGGAGTCGGGTCACCACTTGGATGATTATGAAGCAGAATGATGGATACTGCATTCTTCTTCAGAGCTTCAAGAAAAAGCTCCCTCGGAGATACGAGCGTTGCATTGACCGTTCCCACTGATATATCACTGGCTCCGATCAGTTTTGCTTTTGTATTCAGCAAAAGCAGCTTCATCACTTCTTTCTGACGATGCCGCATATCTTCCATATAGTAACGGGCGATCGTATTCGGAGAAGAAAAATCCAGCCCCTCCAAAGCCTCTGCCTTCGCCATCCTTCTTGCAAGCTCTGCAAGGCAGCGGATCTGAATTGCTTTCACTTTGCCGATCCCCCTGACCTGCCGAAGCTGTTCCACTGTCCATTGCGGAAGGTTCACAAGACCACCCCGATCTGTCTCCGGATGCAGGATCTTCTGTGCGAGCCGGAGTGAATTCTCCCCTTTTGTTCCGGTTCGCAAAAGAACTGCCAGTAACTCTGCATCTGTCAGATTCTCTGCTCCATACTGTTCACACTTTTCATAAGGCCGCTCTTCACGGTACATCTCTTTTATCGTAACATTTTCATTTCTCTGCATCTATATCATATCACTGCGACGATAGAATACAACGACTAATTTTAGCACAGTTTCCAAAAAGTGTATAGAGATGAATCATTAAAAAAATGTGAATTTAAGAAACCTTAAGATTCATAACGACGGATGATCTCTTCCGCAACTTTGATCCCGTCCATGGCAGCAGACGTGATCCCTCCTGCATACCCGGCACCTTCCCCACACGGGTAGATCCAGGATATTTTTTCAGAAACGCACTGTTCATTTCTCTCGATCCGCACCGGTGAAGAAGTTCTGCTTTCCACACCACTCAGCAATACATCCTCTCCGGCAAAGCCTCTGATCTTATGATCCATTGCAAGGATTCCATCCTCAAGCGACAGCGAAAGTTCCTTTGGGAAGATCTCCCGGACATTTGCCAGTGTATACGCTCCTTTGATGCAGGGACTTACTGTTCCATATTCTGTGCTGATCCGGTTCTTCCTGAAATCCTCAAATCTCTGTACCGGTACTTTTCCCTGTCCGGCTTTCCAGGCATTTTCCTCAAGCTTTCTCTGAAATGCGATTCCTGCAAGAGCATCCTCTGATCCAAAATCTTCCGGTGTCACAGTTACGATCACCGCACTGTTCGCATTTTTTCCGGCCCGGTCGCTGTAGCTCATTCCATTGACCGCAAGGCGGTGTTCTTCCGAAGACGCATTGACCACATACCCTCCCGGACACATGCAGAAGGTATATACGCCCCGTCCGTTTGTAAGCTTTTCTGTCAGCTTATATGCGGCTGCCGGGAGTTCTTTTCCCCGGCTTCTTCCGTACTGCGACTGATCGATCAGTTCCTGCGGATGTTCCACCCTGACCCCCACTGCGAAAGATTTGGCACGCATCGGAAGCTGATGCCGGTTCAGCATCTCAAACGTATCTCTCGCACTGTGTCCGATTGCAAAAACTGCAACTCCTGCCGGAATTTCTTCTGTTCTATTAACCTGAAGGCAATGCTGCTCCACAAGAAGATCTGTCACCTGAGAATGAAAAGAAAATTCTCCTCCCAGGCGTAAAATTTCTTCACGCATTTTCCTGACAACTTCAATCAGGATATCGGTTCCGATATGTGGTTTCTGCACATATAAAATATCCTCTGCCGCCCCGAATTTTACAAATGTCTCCAGGACAAACCGGTTTCTTCCGTTCTTATCTTTTACAAGTGTATTCAGCTTTCCGTCCGAAAAAGTTCCGGCTCCGCCTTCACCGAACTGTACGTTGGAATCTGGATTCAAAACCCCGGTTTCCCAGAAATGATCCACATCTGACTTTCGCTTCTCCACGTCTGCCCCACGTTCCAGCACCAACGGACGATACCCCTCTTTTGCCAGTACATAAGCACAGAACAGACCTGCCGGTCCGCTTCCGACGATTACCGGTCTTCCGTTTAATTTCTCCGTTCCATGTGGCGGAACCTGATATGGACGTTCCTCTATATGCGAAACATTGCTCCCCTTTTTATGCTTTAACAGCATCGCTTCATTTTTCACTTTTACATCCACTGTATAGACATAAAAAAGCTCCGGTTTCTTTCTCGCATCCAGTGACTGTCTGCGGATCTGATAAGAGATCAGTTCCTCCGGGCGGATGTGAAGCTGTCTGACCAGCTTTTTTTCAAGCTGCTCTTTTGTATGTGGAATCGATAATTTTAACTGACTGACTCTTATCATATGATTCATTTCTCCAATCTCATTTTCACTCTTTCGTTGCTGCCGATTTTCCTGCCAGCACACCACTGGCAACTGCAAAGGAAATATTATATCCTCCGCAGATCCCGTCAACATCTACGATCTCTCCTGCAAAATACACCCCCGGAACAAGTCTGGACTCCATTGTATCTGCATGGATCTGCCGCGTATCAACACCTCCGCAACAGATCTGTGCCTGTTCAAAGGAATTCGTACCTGTGACCTGTACTTTAAATTCTTTGATCAGCCAGGTCAGGTGCCGGAGTTCTTCCTCCGTCAGAGTTCCCACTCTTTTTTCTTTCGGGATCCTGGCAAATTTCAGCCACAGACCGGAAAGCTTTTTATGAAATAATCCGGTCAGAAAATGCTCCGCGGTTTTTTCTGGTCTGTTTCGGGCTCTTTTTCTTAAAAAGTCCAGCATTTTCTCCGTAGAAAGTTCCGGCATAAAATCGATCATCGCCTCTACTTTTTTTCCTTCATACAATCCTCTCGAAGCATATCTGCTAACCTGGAATACCGGGATTCCTGAAAGTCCGTACGCAGCAAGCTGCAATTCTCCGGTATCAGAAGCCGCCTCTGTTCCATCTGTATAAAGAATGATCTTTCCGTTCACTCTTACCCCTGCAATATTTTTAAAAAACTTTCCACTGCACTGAAGCTGCACCAGTGCCGGGAGAACCGGAATCAGGCTATGCCCCATTTTTTTTGCAATATCATACCCCGATCCATCTGATCCGGTCACTGGAGCCGCCTTGGAACCGGCACATAAGATCACCCGGTCTGCCTGAAAACTTTTTCCCTCCGCACAGATCTTAAATCCATTTTTTTCTCTGCGGATCTCCAGGCAGCGGACACCGGTATGCACCTCCACACCGGTCCTCTCCAGTTCTTCCTGCAAAGTCTCTGCCACAGAAGAAGCCTGATCTGAATTGGGATAAATATAACCGTTTCTGTCCTTTGGATAAATTCCCATCTCCTGAAAAAGCTCCAGAATCTTTTCTGCCGGGAACTTCTGCATGACCTTCCACGGAAATTCCGGATCATCTGAACGGTAACACTGCGGTGTCTGCACCCGGTTCGTATAGTTGCATCTTCCGTTCCCGGTCACCAGTATCTTTTTTCCGGTCATCTCTTTCTGTTCCAGCAGCAGCACATCAGCTCCCTGCTCTGCCGCGGTAACCGCAGCAGTCATTCCCGAAACTCCGCCACCGATCACTGCGATCCGATTTTTCTTTTTCATTCTGCTCCCTCTCACGCCTGTTCAATCTGTTCCCGGCTGACTACCCCTGCATCCAGCAGACTCTGCAATGATTTCAGGATGCCAAGTTTCGCATGATACCAGGTCAGTCCTCCCTGGAAATAAACTGCATACGGAGGCTTGACCGGACCATCCGCACTTAACTCAATGGAAGATCCCTGCACAAAAGCTCCTGCTGCCATGATCACATCACTGTCATACCCCGGCATTGCCCATGGTTCCGGACTTACATAGCTGTCCACCGGAGCTGCTGCCTGGATTCCTTTACAGAAAGCGATCACACCTTCCGCAGAGCCGAGGGTCACTGCCTGAATGATATCATGACGGGATTCTTTTCCATCCGGTACTACCGGATATCCCAGTCCTTCATAAATATTGGCTGCAAAGACTGCCCCTTTCAACGCACCGCATACCACAGTCGGTGCAAGGAAAAATCCCTGATAAAATGACTGCATGACTCCGAGAGATGCCCCCACTTCTTTTCCCAGTCCCGGAGAAGTCAGCCGGTAAGCACAGTTCTCGATCAGATCTTCCCGTCCGGCAATATAGCCACCGATCGGTGCAAGGCCGCCTCCCGGATTTTTGATCAGAGAACCGACGATCATATCTGCTCCTACATCACTCGGTTCAATCCGCTCTACAAATTCTCCATAGCAGTTATCTACCATACAGATCACATCCGGTCTTCTCTCTTTAATAAAAGCAATCAGTTCTCCGATCTTTTCTACGGAATAGCTTGGTCTTGTCTGATATCCTTTGGAACGTTGGATCGTCACCAGCTTTGTCTTTTCATTCAGGGCTGCCTCAATAGCCGGATAATCGAAATATCCGTCTTCTAAAAGTTCCACCTGCCGGTAAGTAATCCCATACTCCGCAAGAGATCCCTTGGATGGACGGATACCGATCACTTCTTCCAGTGTATCATACGGCTTTCCGACCGGAGAGAGCAGTTCATCGCCCGGACGCAGATTGGCAGCCAGTGCCAGTGCCAGTGCATGCGTTCCACAGGTAATCTGTGGACGTACCAGGGCTGCCTCGGTATGAAATACCGACGCATAAACCGACTCCAGTGTATCCCTTCCAAGATCATTATACCCATAACCGCTCACATAATTAAAGCAGCCTTCACTGACCCGGTTCTCCTGCATCGCCCGGATCACTTTCATCTGGTTATATTCTGCATTTTTGTCAAATTCTTCAAACCGTTCTTTCAGCCGGCTCTCTGTCCTCTGCCCGTACTCCCATACTTCTCTGGAAATTCCAAGTCCTTCATAGATTTTTTCTGTATCCATTATTCCCATTTTCTTTCCTCTTCTTTTACCTGATTATCTCTTTTTTTCTGAGCTGATCCAGCATAAATGTGATCAGCTTGTCTTCATCTCTTCCGACAATACTTTTATCTATCCAGATCACATCCCGTTCTCTTCTGAACCACGTCAGCTGACGCTTTGCGAAATGCCTTGTATCCCGCTGGATGATCCTGACTGCCTCTTCAAGCGGATATTCTCCTTCAAAATAGCCGAACAGCTCTTTATATCCAAGCCCCTGCATGGATACGTTTTCCCGTTTCAGCCCGCGTTTTCGCAGTGCCTCCACTTCTTCGGGCAGTCCCTGCTCCATCATTTTTTCCACACGGCGGTCGATCCGTTCATATAACCTTTTTCTCTCATCTGTCAGAACAAAATATGCGGACCGGTATGCAGCTTCTTTTTCCCGTTCTTTCTCATTATGCTCAGAAATTTTTGTTCCCGTCTGATGATAAAATTCCAATGCACGGATCACCCGCTTCACATTATGACAATGGATCTGGCTGGCTGATTCCGGATCTGCCTCCTGAAGCAACTTATGGAGATACTCTTCTCCTTTTTCCTCCGCGAGCTGCTCCAGTTCTTTCCGGTATGTGTGATCTGTCTCATTTTCCGTAAAATCTATATCATACAGAAGTGCCTGGATATAGAAACCTGTCCCGCCTACAACGATCGGGATATGACCACGTTCATAAATCCCCTTCATTGCCTCCTTTGCCAGTTCCTGAAAACGTACTACGTTAAACTCCTCTTCCGGTTCCAGCACATCGACCAGGTGATGAGGAACTCCTTCCATCTCTTCCGGTGTGATCTTGGCCGAACCTATGTCCATTTCTTTGTATACCTGCATGGAATCTGCTGAAATAATCTCTCCGCCTACAGCTTTTGCAAGTCCGATGGAGGCAGCAGTTTTGCCGACTGCCGTCGGACCGGTCAGAATAATCAGCGGCTTCTTTTCTTCTTTTTCCACTCTGTTCTCCTTATACGATTCGCTTAAATTTCTTTTCAAGATCATGCTTTGTCATGGCAATGATCGTCGGTCTTCCATGAGGGCAGTGATATGGATTATCCAGGGTCAGCAGTTCAGCGATCAGCTCGTCCACCTCCTGTGCAGACAATCGGTTATTTCCTTTGACTGCCGCCTTGCATGACATGGATGCCACTTTTTCATCAATCAGTTCCGGTGTCATTCCCGTGGACAGTCCGTCTGCCAGATCATCTAGCATTTCCATCAACAGTTCCTTTTTTGCAATGCTGAACAGATTGTCCGGCACTGCACGTACTGCATATTCTTCCCCGCCAAACGGTTCGATCTCAAATCCGATCCTGGTAAACCGGTCCAGATTTTCATTCAGAAGCTGTGCCTCCTGCATGGATAAAGACAAAATGATCGGAGGGCTTAAATACTGGGAAGTAAACTCTCTGGTCTTCATTCCCTGCAGTGTCCTTTCATACAGTACTCTCTCATGTGCCGCATGCTGATCGATAATATACAATTTATCCTGAAACTCAACCAGCCAGTACGTATCAAAGACCTGACCGATCAGTTTATATTCCGCACGTACTTCCCGCTTCAGGAAATTTTCTTCAAATAAATCCATCTGCTTTGGCTTTTCTTTCTGTTCCTGCACTCTTTCACTGATCCGCTCCATCTGCTCATCCTGCCGGAAGATTCCATTTTTATCCGAAACTTCCGCAGAAGATGAACGGTTATGATAAGACAGAACTCTCTCCCTCATCTTTCTGATAAAATAATCCTCATCCCTGACTGTAGCTCTTCCGGTTCCGGCATTGTCCGGCACCGGATCCGGCTGTACCTGCGTGCCTGCGGTGCTTTCCATGCTCTGTACTGCTCCGGTTCTCTCCTGATCTCCTGTCGGCTGCATGACTTCAGAATTTTCTGTATGTTCTGCCGGTTGTGCTGCCCCGGTTCTCTCCGTGGATTCTGCATCTTTCTTGGTATACGGATTCTCCCCGTAAACTGTCCGGCTTTCTCCTGCCATGGATGCAGAAGCTCTCGGACGCAGAAGAAAAGGACTTTCCTTTCTTCTCTCAGCTTTCTCTTCTGACCTGCGTTTCTCCTCTTCCATCCTGACAGCTACCGGTTCCGGTACTTCTGCCCGCTGAATCAGCTCCGGCTCAAGCAGCGTTCGATGCACTGCCTCAAAGACTGTCCCGTATACCTCCTGCTGCTTCTGAAACCGCAGTTCCATTTTTGTCGGATGAACATTGATATCGACTTCTTCCCCGTTTAAATGAAAATGAAGTACTGCAAATGGGAACTTATGCTGCATAACAAAATCCCGGTACGCATCCTCCAGTGCCTTTGAGATCATTCCGCTTTTTACATAGCGTCCGTTCACGAAAAAATTTTCAAAGTTCCGGTTTCCCCGGGTAATGACAGGCTTGCCAAGAAATCCGGTGATACGCAGTCCTCCTTTTTCATAATCCAGTTCGATCAGATTCGCAGCAACGTCTCTTCCGTAGATCTGATAGATCACATCCTTCAGCTTTCCATTCCCGGAAGTCCGTAGTTTCTCCTGTCCGTTATTAAGAAACTGCAATGCCACCTCAGGATGTGAAAGTGCAAGATGCATCAGCAGATCCTGGACATGTCCCGCTTCGGTCATCGGAGTCTTTAAAAACTTTCTTCTCGCAGGCACATTATAAAAGAGCTGATGCACAAGGAATGTCGTTCCATCCGGTGCACCTGTCTCTTCCAGGGAAACCTCTTTTCCGCCTTCAATGACATACTTTGTTCCGAGATCGCTGTCCTTCGTCTTGGTGATCACTTCGGTTCTTGTCACTGCGGCAATGCTTGACAATGCTTCTCCTCTGAACCCCAACGATGCAATATGTGACAGGTCTTCCACCGTCTCGATCTTACTGGTCGAATGCCGGAGAAATGCACTTTTCACTTCTTCTTTCGGGATTCCGCATCCGTTATCCCGGATCCTGATAAAGGAAATTCCCCCATCTTTAATCTCCACCGTCACGGATGTAGAACCTGCATCAATGGCATTTTCTACAAGCTCTTTTACAATTGAGGCCGGTCTCTCGATCACCTCTCCCGCTGCGATCTTATCGATCGTGATCTGGTCTAATACATGAATATGCGGCATCTTTTCCTCCTTTTCATCCGGTCCGGCTACCAGCGGTTCTTCAGTTTGTTCTGAAGCCGGTACAATGTATTCAGTGCATCAATCGGTGTCAGATTGGTGACATCAATCTCCTTTAATTCGTTCAGCACATCATCATCCTTTACCGTATCAAATAAAGACATCTGTGCAATATCCACTTCATCATATTTTTTGGATCTGCCCTTTTTCTTTGCTGTATGTTCCCTTGCAGCGATCTCGCTGACCCGGCTGGTAATATCTTCGTCACTTAACTCTTCCACGATCTCTTTTGCCCGGTTGATCACCAGATCCGGAACTCCTGCCAGCTTTGCCACCTGGATTCCATAACTCTTATCTGCACCGCCTTTTACAATCTTACGCAGGAAGACAATATCGTCCCCTTTTTCCTTGACTGCAATGCAGTAATTATTCACATTTTCGATCTTTCCTTCCAGCTCTGTCAGCTCATGATAATGCGTGGCAAATAACGTCTTTGCACCTAATAATTTACTGTCACTGATATATTCTACAACCGCCCATGCGATGGAAAGTCCGTCAAAGGTACTCGTTCCTCTTCCGATCTCATCCAGGATCAGAAGACTTTTCGATGTCGCATTCCGAAGAATATTCGCCACCTCTGTCATTTCCACCATGAACGTACTCTGTCCGGATGCCAGGTCATCCGATGCCCCTACACGGGTAAAGATCCGATCCGAAAGTCCGATATTCGCACTCTGTGCCGGAACAAAACAGCCCACCTGTGCCATCAGAGCGATCAGAGCTGTCTGACGCATATAAGTGGATTTTCCTGCCATATTCGGTCCCGTGATAATGGAAATCCGGTTCTTTTTATCATCCAGATACGTGTCATTTGAAATGAACATATCATTCGGGATCATTTTTTCCACAACCGGATGTCTTCCTTCTTTGATATCAATAATTCCTTTTTCATTGATCTTCGGGCGTACATAATGATTCCGTTCTGCCACAAGTGCCAGAGAGGTAAATACATCCAGTCCTGCGACCGCCTTTGCCGTCTTCTGGATCCGCTCCACCTGGGCTGCGATCGTCTCTCTGACCTCACTGTAAAGTTCATACTCCAGTGCATACAGTTTATCTTCTGCCCCCAGGATCATATCTTCAAGTTCTTTTAATTCCGGAGTAATATAACGCTCCGCATTGGCAAGCGTCTGCTTGCGGGTATAATAATCCGGTACAAGATCTTTATAGGAATTTGTGACTTCCAGATAATATCCAAATACTTTATTATACTTGATCTTGAGATTTTTAATTCCGGTCTTTTCCCGTTCATCTTCCTCCAGCTTCGCAAGCCAGTCTTTTCCATCCGACTTGGCTCTCCGCAGCTTATCTACTTCTTCATTATACCCTTCCCGGATAATATTTCCCTCTTTCATTGCGATCGGAGGCTCTTCCCGGATCGCTTTCGTCACAAGATCGCACAGATCTTCCAGTGCGTCCAGATCTTCGTAGATCTCCTGCAGCAGAGGTACTTTCATCTCCTCTAAAATATAACGGATCGGTGGCAGCATCTCAAGAGAGCTTTTAAATGCCGTCAGATCCCTCGGATTTGCCGAACCATAGGTAATCTTCGTGATCAGACGTTCCAGATCATAAACCGGGGAAAGATATTCTCTGATCTCTTCCCGTGAAATCGCCTGTTCTTTTAATTCTTCCACCGCATCCAGCCTTCGGTTGATCTCATTTTTATCAATCAGAGGCTGCTCCACGAACTTTCGCAGGGTACGTGCTCCCATGGCGGTTCTCGTCTTATCCAGCACCCACAGAAGGGAACCTCTTTTCTGCTTTTCCCGGAGTGTCTCGCACAGCTCCAGATTTCTTCTTGTCGAGCTGTCCAGCATCATATATTTTCCCGTTACGTATGGAGTCAGATGCGTCAGGTTGGAAAGGGAATTTTTCTGCGTTTCCAGCAGATAAGTAAGTAATGCCCCTGCACTGATTACACCACAGTCATAATCCTCCAGCCCCAGTCCTGCAAAACTTGAAACCTTGAAATGCTCCAGCAGTTTCTCCCTGCACATGGCATCATCAAAATACCAGGAATCCAGAGAATAAATTGTAATCCCCAGTTTCTCTTTCATCGTATCCAGATCCATACCGCTCATATAAAAAGCCTCATTGCAGATGATCTCCGATGGAGAGAATTTATAAATCTCATCCATCAGCCTGCTGCCGTCCGGAAGTTCCGTCACAAAATAATCTCCTGTAGAAATATCTGCAATGGACACTCCGTACCGGTCTGCAATATAGACAATGCACATAATATAATTATTCTTCGTCTCATCCAGTGCCTGCGTATCCAGGTTCGTTCCCGGAGTTACGATCCGCACGACCTCACGCTTTACGATTCCCTTCGCCTGCTTTGGATCTTCCACCTGCTCACAGATTGCCACTTTGTATCCTTTGGCAACCAGCCTGTTCAGATATCCTTCCACCGCATGATAAGGGACTCCGCACATTGGGGCACGTTCTTCCTGCCCACAGTTTTTCCCGGTCAGTGTGATCTCCAGTTCTCTGGATGCAGTCAGTGCATCCTCAAAGAACATTTCATAAAAATCGCCTAAGCGATAGAAGAGAATGCAGTCCTGATACTGGGACTTGGTCTCCATATACTGCTTCATCATTGGTGTTAACTCAGCCACATTCAAACTCCTTCATCTGTAAAATCTATTTTTGCATACAAAATGCGGTCCAAACCATACCAGATGGTTTTTCCTGCACAGATAGCATCATAAAGTAAAAAAACCGGAAAGAAAACCCATTAAAAAATGGGTTCTTTCCGATGTATTATAGCATTTTTATCTTTTCTGTTCAACCTGCATTACATCATCTGCAATCTGTTCTGCAGTCAGATGATTTTCCAGCAGTATCTCTTTCACGTCATACCGGTCAATGAACTTTTTTTTCAATCCGTAGTTCAGAACCTTCATGTCACTGTCGCCATAGAAACGTGCGATCTTCTCTCCAAATCCACCATTGAGGATTCCATCTTCCAGCGTGACCACGATATCATGATCTTTCTTCAGTTCTTTCAGGAGTTCTTCATCCAGCCCTGTAATATAATATGGATTGATCACTGTCGGTACAGTTCCTGTCTTTTCCCCGATCAGGTCTGCTGCCTGTCCTGCAAGTCCGTAGAATGTTCCAAGTCCGATGACCGCAACTTTTGAACCTTTTCTCGTCACTTCATACTGATCCAGTCTTCCGAAATTCTTTTTCACTTCTTTTCCGTCTGAGATCATTGCACCACCCGGAAGTTTGATTGCAACCGGATACTCTGTCTGCTCCACGCTCCAGTCCAGCATGGCAAGATACTCTTCTTTTGTTGTCGGTGCAAGATAGACTAAATTCGGAATATTTCCAAGCATCGGCATATCCTGCAAACCTAAATGAGTCACATCATTCATTCCATAAACAGAACCTTCAAAAATCACGATCGTTGCCGGATTTTTATCAATGCATAAATCCTGGGAAATCTGGTCAAAAGTTCTCTGTATAAAGGAACTGTAAACTCCATACACCGGCTTCCCTCCGTTGGCTGCGATTCCTGAAGCAAGTGCCACGGCAGTCTCCTCCGCAATTCCCACATCCACGAACTGTCTTCCGGCTTCTTTTCTTTTATCTTCTGTAAATCCCATGACTGTCGGTGTTCCTGAAGTGATCGCAACAACCGTCGGATCTTCTTTCATCTTTTTCAGAAGATAATCTCTCGTCACAGAAGAGTAATCTTCTCCGTCTGCCGGATAAAGAGGCATTCCGGTCTTCAGATCAAACGGAGCATTATAATGCCACTGCTCCTTGTGCTGCTCTGCAGGGGCATATCCCTTTCCCTTCAGCGTATTGATATGAACGACCACTGCATGGTCTGTATCTTTTGCTTTCTGAAATGCCTCGATCAGAGCGGCTGTATTATTTCCTTCGTTTACATAAATATAATCCAGTCCCATTGCCCTGAACAGATTGCAGTCTGCCTTGCCGTCTGTCTCCCGCAGAAGTTTTAAATTCTGGTAAAGCCCTCCATGGTTCTCTGCTATGGACATATCATTGTCATTGACTACAATAATCAGGTTGCCACCAAGCTCTGCAGCATAATCCAGTCCTTCCAGTGCCTCTCCGCCACTCAGAGATCCGTCTCCGATGACTGCGATCACATTCCCTTTTTCGCCTTTCAGGTCTCTTCCCTTTGCAAGTCCGCAGGCAAGGCTGACCGAAGTAGAGGTATGACCTACCGTAAAGAAATCGTGTTCACTTTCACCCGGATTGGTATATCCCGATACATCATCATAATGTTCTTCATACAGATAGGCATCTTTTCTTCCCGTCAGCATCTTATGTGGATAGCTCTGGTGTGATACATCGTACACGATCTTGTCCTTTGGTGATTCAAATACATAATGCATTGCAATGGTTGCTTCTACCATACCAAAATTCGGTCCAAAATGTCCTCCATGCTTACTTGCCCTGACAAGCAGTGCCTGTCGTATTTCCTCTGCAAGAACCGGCAGTTCCTCCAATGTCAGTTTCTTTACATCAGCCGGTCCGTTGATCTTCTCAATATACATTTTCTAATTCTCCTCTTCTTTTTCCCAGGACAGGACTCCTGTCTCTACTGCTTTCTGATAACGTGATATTTTATATTTCAGCCGTTCCATCGTTGCATTGATCTGTCGCCGCTGTTCCTCCAGCACTTCATACTGTTCCTGTAAAAGATCTCTGCGTGCCTCGATCGTACTGTCCCCCATCTGGTACAGTCGCACATATTCGATCAGTGCCTCGATCTGGACACCGGCACTCCGCATACATACTGCCTGTTCTACCCAGCCCAGGTCTTTTTCCTGATAATCCCGGATTCCGCCCGGTGTACGCGGAACCGGTGGGATCAGACCGATCCTTTCATAATATCGCAGCGTATCCTGGGAAATCCCGTATTTTTCACTGACTTCCTTGATCGTCAACATCGACCACCTGCCCTTTCTTTTTTCACAAGAACTATAACACTTGGAGTCAGCTCCAGGTCAAGAGGATTTTTCTATTTTTTTCTATTTTTCTTTTTTCACCCTGTTTCTTTTATATTGTCTGTTCTCTTTTTAAAAAGTTCCTATAAAATCCGACTCCGATCACAGAGGTAAGCAGCTCTGTTACCGGGAAAGTCAGCCAGAAATACTGCAAACCGAATCTTGAAAAAATATATCCCAGCGGCACAAAAAACAACACGGTTCTCACGATCGTCAGTACCGAACTCTTCACGGCATATCCGATTGCCTGGAAAAAGACCAATGCTGAAAAGACAGACGATCCTGCCGTATGCCACCACATCCCGGATCACTTCCGGGGAATCTGTTGACATACCGGCATATGCCGGCAGCGTAACATAGCAGACTGCTGCAAAAATAATCCACAGGATCAGTCCCAGCGGTGTACCAGTTCCCGCCACCTCTTCTGCTTTTTTCTTCTTTCCGATTCCAAGATAATACGCCATATCAGTATTGATACCGACTCCTGTTCCCACTCCCAGTGCGATCATGAGAAGCTGCACCGGATAGATGATCGACAATGCCGTAAGTCCGGTCTCCGAATACTTTCCTACAAAAAAACTGTCTACAATATTGTATAATGCCTGAATCAGTTGTGCCAGCATGACCGGTGGTGCAATTTTTAACAGGATCCTGCTGACCTTTTCTGTTCCGTAAAAATCTGATGTTTCCATAAAACCCTCTTTCTATACAACAGAATAACACAGATATTTATATTTTTAAATGTTGTGTGCGTTTTCATTTACTTTTATAAATATCTGTGTTACCAGTTGAAAGCATTTTTCAATTTTTATCTTCTCTCTTATTCATACCGCAACGCGTCGATCGGGTTCATGTTGGCTGCTTTCACCGACGGAATCAGTCCGAAGATTACTCCGATCAGCGTAGAGAACAGGACTGCCACTACAATTGCTGTACCGCTGATCGCCACAGGCACAGCGGAAACTCCCGAGATAATATACGCCAGTGCGATTCCCACCGCAACACCGATGATTCCACCAAGCAGAGTCAGTACTGCTGCCTCTGTCAGGAACTGGAACAGGATTCTCTTTTTTCTTGCTCCCAGTGCCTTTTTAAGTCCGATCTCTCTTGTACGCTCTGTGACCGATACAAGCATGATATTCATAACTCCGATTCCTCCTACTAAAAGAGAAATACTGGCGATCCAGATCAACTGCTGGTTCGTCGAATTACTGATCTCCTGGATCTGAGTGGCCTGTTCCAGCAGATCTTCTCCTTTATATTTGATGGAATCATCGGATACAGACAGATAAGAATTAAGGACCTCTGCCGCATCTTCCCCCGCCTTTGTCATATCATCCGTCGATGTGGCACGTACTACCACATTCTGTGGTTCATCATACTGATACAGCGTCGGCCAGACTGTATCAGGGACGCAGACCATTCCACTTCCATCATTTGACATATAGCGATAATAATCATCCATGGAATTGATCACCGGCTGGGATGCCGCTTTTCTGGCAATCAGACCGATCACCGTAAACGGTTCTCCTTTCATTTCAATCGTCTTTCCGATCACATTCCCGTCCGGGAACAGATTGGATGCAGAAGTCTTGTCAAGCAGTGCAACTTTTCTGTTCTCCGAAAAATCTTTCTCTGAAAATCCACGTCCTTTTGTAATCTGATAACCATATACATCCAGATAATCAGAGTCTACTCCCATGATCGTTCCGTTGGAAAGGGACTGGGAGCCGTTAAAGACGGCATCATATTCATTTCTTGTATAGTAGAGTGCTGCTGTCTCCACTGCATCAGATTTTTTTATTTCCTCCAGTACATCCTTACTGATCACTGGTACTCCGTCCGGGACATTTCCATAGCTCAGATCAATCGGCCATTCTCCCTGGTAAAGCTGGATATTCACTGCATTATTTCCTGCTCCTACCAGATTTTCCTTGATCTGTTCATTTGTTCCCTTGATTGTTGATACAATTGCAATGATCGAGCCGATTCCTATGATGATTCCAAGCATCGTCAGAGCAGATCTTAATTTGTGGTTCCAGATTCCCTGAAACGCAAGTCTGATATCTTCCAGCATAGAAATCCCCCCTTACTTATAATCATATAATGTATCTGTCGACTTTGTCTTCGCACCTTCCCGAACATCTCTTCCATATGGAAATGCAATCTCGTCATCCAGGCTCAGACCGGATACGATCTCCAGAGAACCGGATACATTTTTTCCAACTTCGACATACTGCTTTTTCAATTTTCCGTTATCACCCTTTTTATATACATAATATTGGTTTCCGTCTTCCCTGACAAACATCTGCTCAAGATAGATTTCATCCTCATCCTGGGAAGAAAGATCATCAATACTCAGATCTACTCCGTCTCCATTGGAAAGTTCCGCGTCCCCATGGATCACTGCTGTGAATGGATAATAAGAAAGATTTTCATTATTTCCGTCCGAATATCCTGTTGACGGCGAACTGCTGACTCCGCTGATCGTCGCCTCATAAGTCATCCCGCTGGTCCATGACGTAACAGTCACAGTCATTCCCTCTTTGATCTTATCAAATGCTGTCTCTGCCACACGCCCTGTCACATAAAATCCATCCTCACCTACAACACTGATGATCGGTGTATTTTCCAGTCTTGCTGTCTCTTCATCCGTCACCGATTTTACGGTTCCTTCCACTGTACTGGTTACGATCGCATTGTCTACCTTTTTTTTCAATTTCTTCAGTTCCAGTTCGGCTGTTCTCTGCTCCAGTTCCAGCTCTTTTAACCGTTCTTCCTTCTCCTGAATCTCTTTTGCCAGCTCTTCTTTTGTAGGTCCATCTGAAATTCCCGGATCATCCGGTTCAGATGGATCTTCCGGCTCGGATGGTGTATCCGGTTCGTCCGGTACATCCGGTTCAGATGGTGTGTCCGGCTGGTCTGGCTGAACCGGCTTGATGATCTGACCATTCTTTCCATCCAGTGTCCATTCATAAAGAATCCTGGTCGGATTATCCTTATCATCTACCACCTCAAATGTGCAGATTTCTCTATTTTCCAGCACTTTCAGCATAAACTGTGCATGAACCGTCACCCCAGGTGCACAGAGATACCGGTAAGGTTTTTCTTCTGTTCCGTCACCATCCTCATTGTACGGAACGGACTCTTCCGTAATCTTATCATAAATTTTTGTTCCCTTTAATTCTTCCGGGAAGGGTTTACCGGTCTCTTTTCCATCTGGCACCGTTGAATCCTGATCCGATCCTGCCGTTCCGGTATCCGTATTTCCTTCCCGAGCAGTCATATTCTGCCTCTGCACTGATGCTGTTGTCCTGCTCTTCCCTGTATCTGCGTTTACGACTGCATCTGTTCCTGCCGCACTGGTCTTCACAACTGTATTGGTCCCTGCTACATTTCCTTTTGCAACCGCTTTTGTTCCACGCAGTTGCTTCAGTTCTGCTTCAATATTCTTACGGTTTAAGGCAATTCCCTCAATCTCCATCTGCTTCATTTCTTTTTCCATCGTTGCCAGAGTTGTATCATAAGCAACCAGACGATCCCCGATCTTAACCGTATCTCCGGCTTTAACATAGACTTCTTTCACAGTAAGAGAGTCATCATAATAGATATCCTGGTTCATATTCGTTGTTACAGTTCCGTAATCAGAGATTTCAGAACCGCTGGACCAGCCACCGGAATTCATATTACTGACAGGAGCTACTTTTACCGCTTTTCCGCTTCCCTGCACAGCCGCAACAATGATCCCAGTCAACAGGACTGCTGCCGCAACGCCGGAAACCGAACCGATCAGGATCTTTTTCTTATTCTTTTCCATTCTCCTGCTCCTCTCCGTCCTTCAATCTTCCATCTTTGATCATCACCATCCGGTCAGCACACCCTGCGATCTGTGCATCATGTGTGATCATCAGCACTGTCATTCCTTCCTGATTCAGTTCTGAAAATAATTCCATGATCTGCCGTCCCGAAACCGAATCCAACGCTCCCGTAGGCTCATCTGCCAGCAGAAGATCAGGGCCGGTAACGATTGCTCTTGCGATGGCCACACGCTGCTTCTGTCCTCCTGATAACTGCGTCGGTCTGAAATCCAGGCGATCCCCCAGTCCGACCCGTTCCAGTGCTGCCTTTGCCCGCTCCATCCGCTCTTTTTTGGATACATTGGAATAAAGAAGTGGCAATGCCACGTTATCCAGTGCTGTCTGTTTGGGCAGCAGATTAAATGTCTGAAAGACAAATCCAATGGAGCGGTTTCTGATCTGTGCCATTGTCCGGTCATCAAAATCTTTCAGGTCTGTCCCGTTGAGCTGATAGACCCCGGAACTTGCCACATCAAGACATCCGATGATATTCATCAGAGTTGTCTTTCCTGAACCCGAAGGTCCCATGATCGCAACATATTCTCCGCGTTCTACCTGAAAGCAGATATCTTTCAAAACAGGGACTGTCAGTTTGTCCTGAACGTAATCTTTATATATATGTTCTAACTTCAGAAGCATTATTCGTCCTCCATTCCTCCATTTTTCTGCAGATTTTCAGATGTCCCGTCTTCCGGTTCTGCCTCTGTTCCATCTTCCGGCTCTGTTCCTGCAGTTCCATTCAGTTCATCTTCACTGATTCCACTTTCATTATTCACTGCCGTATTTTTTACAACCGCTGCACCTTTTTTGCAATCTTCGCTTGGCCACACGATATAATCCGTATTCTTCAGTCCGTCCAGTACTTCCCAGGTATCCATATCCTCATTTTTCTCACCCAGTTTGATCTCTCTCTTTTCAAGGCGGTCATTCTTGCCTGCCACCCATACATACGGAGCATCAGAATCTGCATCTACGATATAGGAACTCATCAGCCACATACCAGAATCTGTCTCACTTCCTGTTCCGGGTTCAACATAGACGTGCTGTGCAAGCATCAGCCCTTCACTTTTCTCCAGTGTCACGTAAAATGGATATTTCGTTGCCTGCTGGGAACTGTCAGAACCGGAATAATAGCTGTTCTGAGAACCACTCTCCGGCTTTTCCGTATCAATAGAATCCACTGTTCCCTTCCATATCTGCGTCTCATCCACTCTTGAACGAATCGTCACTTCCATTCCCGGTGAAAGATTTCCAATATTCTGCTCGCTGATCTTTCCTTTGATCCGGTATTTTCCTGTAGAAAGAATACTCATAAACGGTTTCTTTTCTCCGGTAACATCATCATATCCCTGCTCCTCGTTAATTTCCTGAACGATTCCTGAAATCGTAGATGTCACAACAGAAGATTCCAGGTTCTTTTTCATACGGTTTACTTCCAGTTCTTTTACTTTATAATTGTATTCTTCCTGCTTCACATTGGTCTGAAGTTCCTGGATCTGAGTCGTATAAGATAACTGCTCACTGGCCGGGGCATTTTTTTTCTCCGCTGTCAGGGCCGCAATCTGGTTATTCAGGTTGCTGATACTGTTATTGATCTTATCCAGCTCCAGATTTCCCTGTTCCAGTGTCATCGCAAGCTCTTCTGTATCGAACTCATACAGCTTTGTCCCAGGCTCTACTTCCTGCCCCTTCTCCACAAAAATCTCTTTTACTTTCTGATCATCTGAAAGCGTCAGTTTCAGAGTATCCTGTGCCTCCACAACGCCGGAAAACTGGTTCTGAGTCCCCAGTCCTGTTCCCGTCAGCATACCGACGGAATCTGCATACAGCACATCTTCTCCGTTCCCGCTTCCTTTTCCGGTCACTGCCCTGATCACCAGAATCACGACCAGAAGTACTGCCAGTATGATCCCCGCTATTATCAGCATCTTTTTCTGCTTCAGGCTCAATTTCTTTTCTTTCACTTGCCTTTCCCTCCTTTTAAGATCACAGCCATTCCCAGGATCTGTTAGTTTCAGTATATCTTATCTCCCCTGTAAAATCACTTGAAGAATTTCTTAATTTTCTCCGCTGACTCTTAATTTTTTCATTGTCTGCGTAAAGATAAAAAACTCCTTCCGGAAATATCGTAACATCAGTTTCTGACATTTCCAAAAGGAGTTTCTCATCATTTACCGGACTTCCCCTCATCCGGACAATCTCTTAAAAGCAGAGCATTTTATCTCTTTTTTTCTTCCTCCGGCAGTTCTTTGCGGATCTCTTTTGTACGGATTTCTTTACAGATCGCATCAATAAATTCATCCAGGGATTTTGTTCCTTCATTTCCTGCAAACCGGCTTCTGACAGATACGGTTCCATCTGCCTCTTCCTGCTGTCCTACAACCAACATATACGGAAGTTTATCCAGTCTTGCTTCGCGGATCTTGAATCCGATCTTTTCTGAACGGTTATCTACCGTCACATCAATATCATTCTTTTTCAGTTCTGCACATACTTTATTTGCATACTCCTCATACTTTTCAGAAATAGGAAGTACACGCACCTGCTCCGGGCATAACCAGGTCGGGAACTTTCCGGCATACTTCTCGATCAGCCATGCAAGTGTTCTCTCATAGCATCCCATGGAAGTTCTGTGAATGATATACGGACGTACTTTATCTCCGTTCTGATCGATATAATACAGATCAAAGTTTTCAGCGATTGCACAGTCAAGCTGGATCGTGATCATTGTATCTTCTTTGCCATATACGTTCTTTGCCTGAATGTCGATCTTCGGACCATAGAAAGCTGCTTCTCCGTCAGCCTCTACAAATGGAACGCCCTTTTCACGCAGTACTTCACGCAGTGCTTCCTGGGTTCTGTTCCAGTAATCCTCATCCCCAAGATATTTCTTTTTATTTGCCGGATCCCATTTTGACAGACGGTAGGTCACATCATCCTGAAGTCCCAGCGTCGATAATACATAATAAGCAAGATCAAAGCAGTTCTTCAGCTCTTCCTCTGCCTGATCCGGACGGATTACATTATGTGCCTCTGTGATCGTAAACTGACGGACACGTGTCAGTCCGTGCATCTCACCTGAATCCTCGGAACGGAACAGTGTAGATGTCTCACTCATACGATATGGAAGATCACGATAGGACTTCTGCGTATTCTTATATACATAGTACTGGAATGGACAGGTCATCGGGCGGAGTGCAAAAACTTCTTTATCTTTTTCTTCATCACCAAGAACGAACATTCCTTCTTTGTAATGATCCCAGTGTCCGGAAATCTTATACAGATCTGATTTCGCCATCAATGGTGTTCTTGTACGGACATAACCCCATTCTTTATCTTCCAGATCTTCAATCCATCTCTGCAGTTTCATAATCATTTTTGTTCCCTTTGGCGGGAATAACGGAAGTCCCTGTCCGATTACATCTACTGTTGTAAAGAGTTCCATCTCACGTCCCAGCTTATTATGGTCACGACGCTTTGCATCTTCCAGTTTTTCAAGATATGCATTCAGTTCTTCCTTTTTATTAAATGCAGTTCCGTAAATTCTCTGAAGGCGTGCTTTATCGGAGTCTCCTCTCCAGTATGCCATGGATGAAGAAGTCAGCTTAAATGCCTTGATTCCTTTTGTTGTCATCAGATGAGGACCTGCACATAAATCAACAAATTCTCCCTGATCATAGAAAGAGATTTCTTCCCCTTCCGGAAGATCTTCGATCAGTTCTACTTTGAAAGGCTCATTCTTTTCCTGCATGAATTTAATTGCTTCTTCTCTTGGAAGTGTATATCTCTTCAGCTCATGTCCCTCTTTGATGATCTTCTTCATTTCCGCTTCCAGCTTATCCAGAGTCTCTCTTGAAAATGGTTCTGCCTCAAAATCATAATAAAATCCGTCTTCAATTGCCGGCCCGATTGCAATTTTTGCATCCGGAAACAGTCTCTTTACTGCCTGTGCAAGCACATGAGATGCTGTATGGCGGATCACCTTCAATCCCTCCGGATCACTTGCTGTGACAATATTCAGTTCACAGTCACTGTCAATCACTGTCCTGAGATCTACGATCTCTCCATTCACTTCTCCTGCACATGCAACTCTTGCAAGTCCGCTGCTGATATCGGCTGCAATGTCATACACCGATTTTGCTTCACTGTACTCTTTCACTGAACCGTCTTTTAATGTAATTTTCATGTTCCTGCTTCCTTTCTTTGTTCATTTTCCCGTGTCAGGGAAATTCATGGATCAGAAAACAACAACATGAAAAAATCCCTGACACTGCATCTCTACAATGTCAGGGACGATATCTTCATCTACCGTGGTTCCACCCGTCTTTATCTTTTCCTCTCCGGCACTCTGCATATCTGCTAAAGCCGGCTTATCAAAAAGAAAAGATCTCATTCATGATGATAACGGAATCACCGGACCGGATTAGGGTCACTCAGAGCTGGTCTTCACATAAGTTCCATCAAAATGCTCCCACCAAATGCACTTCTCTCTGCGACTTCTACTTATGCTACTCGTCTCTTCAACGCTTTATTCGGTGTTAATTGTAACCTCTTTTTCTGTATCTGTAAAGACCCTTTTTTTCTTTTTTTCATGTCCTTTATCACGAATTTTTTTACGGTTCTTTTTGCGAATCCGGAATTGAACTTTTCTTTTTTGAACTTTTACATTTCCCATTTTCAGTTTTTATATTGAACTTTTTTCTTTTTTATGGTATGATCTCTTCATGATTTGAACTTTTAGGTTCTGAAATTGAACTTATATTCATATCATAATTTGGATCTGTTGATCCTGCCATCATTTTAATGATGGCAGGATCAAAAGGTCTGAAACCACGTGTGCTTGCACACTGGTGGTAGAATGACCTTGAGACCCGCCCCGATATGAGCATAAAAGTGGGGCGTAAGCACCATGATATGCGAATAGCGGGTAGGATTGTGGGAGTGCGTAGCACGAAACAATCCGTTGGCATCATTGTTGGGGGTTTTTGACCCCAACATCTTTTAATATGAATTTTTATAGAAAGGATGTTTCTATGGTTACTTTTTCTGACCGGCTAAAATCTGCAATGGAACAAAAACATCTCAAGCAGGTGGATCTCATCCGCATTGCTTCACAGCAGGGCGTGAAGCTTGGGAAAAGTCATATCAGCCAGTATGTAAGCGGGAAAACGATTCCCCGGAATGATATCCTTCATTTTCTGGCAGATACGCTGGAAGTAGATGCCGGATGGCTGAGCTGTAAAACGGCAGAAGATCCTGCTCCGACCGGTTCCATTTCACATTCCACCTCTGCTCCCGAAAAGAGTCAGCAGGAAATTCTAAATCCAGGAGGTAATAATACGATGCGAGAATTTAAAAAATCATCCAAATTGAATAATGTACTTTACGATGTCCGCGGTCCGGTCGTAGACGAGGCCGCAAAAATGGAAGAACGCGGCACCCATGTCCTGAAACTGAACATCGGTAATCCTGCTCCTTTCGGATTCCGCACACCCGATGAAATCATTTATGATATGAGTCACCAGTTATCTGACTGCGAAGGATATTCCGCTTCACAGGGACTTTTTTCTGCACGAAAGGCGATCATGCAGTATGCCCAGTTGAAAAAGCTCCCTAATGTAACGATCGATGACATTTACACCGGAAACGGGGTCAGCGAATTGATCAATTTAAGTATGTCTGCTCTTTTGGATGACGGGGATGAGATTCTGATTCCTTCTCCTGATTACCCACTTTGGACCGCCTGTGCCACACTTGCCGGCGGAAAAGCCGTCCACTATCTTTGCGATGAACAGTCCAACTGGTATCCTGATATCAGCGACATGAAAAAGAAGATCAATGACCGCACGAAAGCTCTTGTCATCATCAATCCGAATAACCCGACCGGTGCTCTTTATCCAAAAGAGGTACTTCAGCAGATCGTTGATCTGGCAAGAGAACACCATCTGATTATTTTTTCTGATGAGATCTATGACCGCCTTGTTATGGACGGACAGGAACATATTTCGATTGCATCCCTTGCACCGGATCTGTTCTGCGTGACGTTCAGCGGACTTTCCAAATCCCATATGATCGCAGGTTTCCGTATCGGATGGATGATCTTAAGCGGAAATAAATCAATCGCGGCAGATTATATTGAAGGATTAAAAATGCTTTCCAATATGCGTTTATGTTCCAACGTACCTGCACAGTCCATTGTGCAGACTGCTCTCGGCGGTCATCAGAGCGTGGAAAGTTATATCGTTCCCGGCGGTCGTATTTATGAGCAGAGAGAATATATCTACAATGCTCTGACCGATATTCCAGGTATCAGTGCCGTAAAACCACAGGCAGCATTTTATATGTTCCCGAAGATCGATACAAAGAAATTCGACATCGTAAATGATGAAAAATTTGCTCTTGATCTCCTGCGTGACAAAAAACTTCTGATCGTACATGGTGGCGGATTTAACTGGAAAGAACCGGATCACTTCCGTGTTGTATATCTTCCGAGAATTGAGATCTTAAAAGAAGCCGTCGAAAAGATCGGCGACTTTCTGAGTTACTACAGACAGTAATTTCTGTATCCGGTCGTTTCATTTTTTATTGAATACAGATTTATAAAATGCTCACTTCCCGGGCGAACCGATTTTCTGTTCATCCGGGAAGTTTTTCATACCAGGCTATTCAGGATGAGCTGCCAGCAGCAGGTTCTCTGTATACCCGATCATCTTTATTTTCCTACTGAAATATTATTTCTCCGGCATTTTCGCTGATGTATCCCACACAGTTCATTTCCACACGCCCACAGTAAAAAAACAACTCCGGCAAACCAGTAATCTCTGTCGTAGGAACTGCTTCTTCCTGAAATTGTGATGATTCCTCTCACCAGACAGCCCGCAGTCAGTGTTGCAATCCATACAACGTATAACCAATCCCAAAAGACAAAAGCGAAACTCCTCCAATTTTCAGGATTTCTCTGTATAGGAAACTGTATGCTGTCTTCAGGGCTGCTCCCTTTCCCTGATTTTCCGCATATCCGATCACGGTTGCCCATTCTGACCGTCCATTCTTGGGCCGCCCTGTCCCGGTCCCTGCATGCTCTGCCCTTCTGAATAAACCAGGCTGTTCATCGTAATTTTTTCACTTTCCAAACCGGTCGTAAGAGTATAGGCTGCCCCCTCTTCCAGTTCCTCACAACTGATCACAACAGAATTAAAATCCCTGACCGGTGTATAACTTACCAGCACCGTTCCATCGGTATCTTTCAGTGTAATTTCACCACTCTGATCTGTATCCAGATTGATGAGCATCGTTCCCTGCGTAGAATCTGATCCAAAATTCTGTGCCATTCCGCTCATGCCTGCTGCAACGACTGTTCCACCTGTGATGGTCGCTGTTCCGTCATAATCCAAAGCTCCGTTTCCGTCATCCCCGGGACCTGATACATAGATCACACCACCACTCACGCTGAAATCTCCATTACTGTCAATTCCGTCACCTTTTGCATCAATTTCAATTGTTCCGCCAAGGATATCGATATATGCATCTGAATCTTCCTGAAAAGTATTTTCACCAGGACGTCCCATACTGCTTTGATCGTTTCCTCCCGCTGCATTCAATCCGTCGTCACTGGATACAATTTTGATCGTTCCATCCTGTATCGTCACACTTTGCCCTTCAATTCCTTCATAGCAGTTCGTTATATCAATTTTCCCATCCAGTACAACGGTCTGGTCATCTGCATGGATTCCATCATCTCCCGAATTAATGGAATAAGTGCCTCCGCAGACATATACATTTCCGTTACAATGGATTCCATCATCCGCCGTGGCAAGCTGATATGTTCCATCTTTCAGAATGACATACTTTTGTGCCTTGATTCCTTTCGTACTGGTATCTGTCTCTGTGGAGCTGGTAGAAATATCAAAGCTTCCTCCGTCTGCCTGCACCACATAGGAAGAAGAAATTCCATCTCTTCCGGCAGCCAGTGTAAGAACACCTCCGGTTATATAAACAAATCCTTTTGTATCTTCATCTGTATCCTCACTGTGGATCGCATCTGTACCGGAAGTAATCGTAAATGTTCCATCTGCAATACGCACACTTTCTTTTCCTGAAAGTCCCTGCTTTTCTGACTGAATCTGATAGACTCCTCCGGTAAGAACAAGATCATCCTTTGAGACAATGCCATGGGCAGCAGAGGTGATCTTTAAAGTACCACTTCCATTCAATGTCAGATCTTCCCGCGAAAAGATTGCTCCGTCAATATTTGTATCCTCATTTCCAGTAAAAGAATTGGATACAATTTTATTTGTGCTACCATCTGCGAGGGTTATAAAGACTTTGTCTGCCTGTTCCACGCAGATTCCTGCCCCCTCTTCGTTTATAATGGATACATTTTCCAGGATCAGTTGTACTTTTTCCGTTTTATCTGTATCAACGACAACACTTCCATTACTTAGCGAACCGGTCAGAAGATACGTTCCACCTTCTGTAATCGTTACAGTCTGTCCGTCCATTTTTACTCCGTCACTGTCGCATTTTGTTTCTTCATCCGAAAGACTGATCGCAGTACATTCACTTTCATCATACTCTGTGTCTCGATCTCGTTCAGTAAACATATCCTCTGTATCTAAAATCGCAATATCACTTTCTGATATGATTGTATTTTCTGATCCGGTCGTTCCGTTTTTTGCTGAATTTGAAGTCCCCTGGGAGCATCCCGTCAGTTCCAATGCCCCTGCCATCAGTACGATAATCATATATTTTCTTTTCATAGAGTTTTCCTCCATTTCATTACAATCTGCCTGCCTCCTTCAGATATATTTTTACAGGCTTGTAGTTGTGGTTTCCTGATTTTTCACCATGATTTCCAGATTCCCATTTCTGCACCGCAAATGGTTGATCATTTCTTTTTCCTTTGAAGTATCTTTCAGGCTTAACTGATAGGTCAGTTTGAAAAGACTTCCCATATTGGTGGTCTTTACTTCTGTCAGTTCATAACGGCTCGTATACGCCTCAAGCAGATCATCAAAAACTTCCGTATAGTCCAGATCCTCCGGGATCGTGATCACCATGGTCTTCTCACTGCCTGCGTTCTTTTCCCATGCACGGATCTGCACATAGAGAGCCATGACTAGAGAAAGGATCACCGTATAAAGCACTGCATACCCCAGATAGCCCATCCCACTTACCAGACCTGCTCCCATGGCAATAAAAATCGCTCCGATCTCTTTTGCACTGCCCGGCACACTTCTGAAACGAACAAGACTGAAAGCTCCTGCCACTGCCACTCCTGTTCCTACATTTCCATTTACCATCATAATGACGATACATACAACTGCAGGAAGAATTGCCAGCGTCCTCACAAATCCTGCATTATATTTTGATTTATATGTATAGGCTGCCGCAAGCACGATTCCAAGTAGCAGTGAGACTACCACGCAAAGCAGAAACTGATATACCGGGATCACCGTCACTGTACTGCTGTCAAAAATTCCTCCAAATAAGTTACTAAACATAATTTATTTCTCCTTCTCTTAATAGTGTTCTGTATGCATTTCCGTATTTTGAATACGATGTACGGAACATTTTATTTTCTGTAAGAAAATGACTCAGCCATAAAGGAATCGCATGCCCCACTTTTATTTCCAATAATGACTGATCCTCGTCCAGCAGGCTTCTTCCATAGATCGGACTGCTCAGGTCAAGATCTTCTGTTCTCCATAAAATATTCTGATCAAATGTCATCCGCAGTTCATGATCTTCTTTTCCATAGAATGCCTCACGCTCATAGGACAGCCACATTGCCGGGCGGATTCCCTGGTAAAGTCTCAGAGCATAATCCAGTTCTTCTCCGATCTGACTTTCCCCGGCAACTCATTCGCCCCGGCAAAGATACTGGATCGCTTTTTCGTATTCCGTACAGATCCGCCTTTTGTAGACGACTTTTTTATACTTCTTCTTTAACTCGATAAATGCCTCACCTGCCGGCTCTGCTCTTCCATAGGTACGGAGCCGCACTTTTTCTTTATATACTTTGTTCTCTATGGATCTGCGGATCAACAAATACTACACATATTGCATCAATACACACTGCACATTGGTGTAAATGCAGAATTTCCTGGCACTGGCAGCTTTTTCTGTGTGTCCGGGTATAAAAAAAAGATCTGAAAATCATTTTTATGATCTTCAGATCTTTTCCTGCCCTGCCACCCGGGTCTTTTCTTACTTTCTATTCCGGCTTGCTTTCTATTCCGGCTTGCTTTCTATTCCGGCTTGCTTTCTTTTTCTGATTTCAGTCAGTCCAGCAGCTCTTTTACCATTTCTGCATCAAATACAACTTTCTTTTTCTGTTCCACTTCAATCTGATATAACGCATTTGCCGCAATATGCTCTGCCGCCTGCTCCAGATCACGGATTCCTGTTGTATCGGAATACAATTCAATCACCTCATCCAGTGCTTCGTCTGTCATGATGCACTCTTCTTCTCTCAGGCTCATACGTTTCAGTACTTTTGGTAATGCAAATTTAGAGAATATGATCTTCTTTTCCTCCGGAGTATAGTCCGGTATATCAATCACCGCAAAACGTGACATTAGCGGTGCACTGATCTGATCCTTATCATTCGCCGTTGCGATTGGATAAACACCTACAGTCGGAATCATACACTCCATATAGTTATCCGTAAATCCAAGATTATCAAGAAGTGTCAGAAGCACATCTGCCGGATTTCCATTTCCCTTTCCTGAAGCTGCCTTATCAAGCTCATTGATAATAAACACAAGATTCGACTCACCCGCCATGGAAAAGGCCTCCATAATGATTCCTGGCTTCGCATTGGAATAAATACGGGAACTTCCTGTCAACTGTTCAGGGTCATTGATCGAACTCATATCCAATGTTGTCCACGGTAATTTTAAAATACGTGCCACCGCATAGGCAATCTGAGATTTTCCGGTTCCTGCAGGACCTACCAGCAACAGTCCGTATGCCGGCAATGTATGTGTTCTGTTGATCTGAATGATCGTCTCGATGATCCTTTGCTTTACGCGTTCCATTCCATAAAGCTCTTCATCCAGAATCCTTCTTGCCTCTTCGGGATCAATGGCTTCAAAATAATCATTTTTCCATTGAATATTCATCATAATGGATAATGCCCGCTGTGCATGACGACGTTCTTCCTGCGACACCTCATGGGAACGTGCCACAGCAAGATTTCTTCTCGCCCAGAGACGGATATTATCCGGTAGCGTCCTTCCTGCACAGGTCATGAAATCAGTAATACTCTGAATACTGGTCAGCTTCATGTCATCCCCGTTCTCTTCTCCGTCTTCATCTTCTACTTCTTCCGCAGGTGCATTGCTTGCAAAAAGTCTCTCAATCATAAACTGCAGGAATCCATCCTCCGCAGACAGCTTCGTACCGCCACCAAATGCGATCTCCCTGATACGATACACGGCATATCCGCTTTCTGTATTCTTTCCTGATAAACGCACATTGATATGATTTTCTCCCAGCCATTTCAAAAGGCTGACAAACCGTGCATCCACAAGCAGAATATCCGCACTTATCGTTCCTCCGTCTTCATCAAATTCAAAAGCAGTCTGCTTACTCTGATTCGTGAAAATCCCACAGGAATGGTGATTCCACTCCTTTTTACTGTTATCCAGGACAAGGATCGGATTTTCAATGGACGCATGATCCTCATTAGATGAGAACGTGGTATATGTACATACAACCGGCTTTTTATCATCCGGTGCATTATTAAAATCAAATACTGGCATCTTCTGTACTCCTTTTTCACTTTCATTTTTCTTATTATAGCAAGAAACTATCAGATCTGTCCAGTCAGCCGGACGTATTACTTGTATAACCGTCCTGTCTATGTTATCATTAAAACAAATAATTTTAGGAGGTCATTACATATGAAATTCTGTCCAAAATGCGGGAATCCTACTGACGATCATGCTACATTCTGCAACCAGTGTGGTGCTCCCCTTAACGATCAGTCGAATACAGACGGAACTGCTCACAGTTCTTCTGATTTTCAGGGAACCGGAGGAACACAGAACAATTATTATCAGCAGAATAACTATTACCAGTCAACCGGAGGAACACCGTTCCGTTCTTCCTACGGGATTACTCCTCGCAGCATCCCTCTTTGCATTATCCTTTCCATTGTTACCTGCGGAATTTACGGCATTTACTGGATGCTGAAGCTAAATGATGAAATCAATCTCCTCTGTGGTGATACAAATGCGGCAAGTGGTGCTTTGGTTGTTATCTTTTCTCTGATCACCTGCGGTATTTACGGATTCTACTGGATGTATAAAATGGGAGAGAAATGTGATTTTATTAAGGGAGTTCATGGAAGTTCCGGTATTCTTTATCTCCTTCTTGGAATCTTCGGACTCAGTATCGTCGATTTCTGTCTTATTCAGGATACGATCAATAAGTCTGTCTGACTTTCTTAAAAAGAACCGTCTGCAAAGTTAAGATTTTTATCTTTTCTTCGCAGACGGTTTTCTTTTTACTTTTTTTCTGCCTTTCGGCTACGTAGTCCCGAATAAAAAGAGCGGATCTTTTCTGTCAGAATCGTAAGATATCTTAATACCGGTTCCGTTGCAATGGCAAATACGATAAATAGCATGATACATTTTGTCGTCATTCCGGTAATGGCAAAAAGATCATTCAGGAAAATACTACAGAACAGAAGTCCTGCAATACATCCTGTCAGAATCGCAGTTCTCAACATATTCATCGGTGCACTGATCTTATACAGGATCATAAATCCTACGATTGCCAGCAGCATTGTCGCTGCCGTCGAAATATCTGTTTCTCCTACCTCAAAAGTTTTTCCAAAAATCACAAGTGCTCCAACCACTACTGCATCGGTAATGGCAGCCGGAAGTGCTTTCAAGAATACATTCGTAAGGAAATGACCTTTAATGATATTCTTATTCGGTTCCAGTGCAAGGAAGAAAGCAGGGATACCAATCGTAAACATACTGATCAGTGAAACCTGCGATGGCTCCAGTGGATATGTGAACATAAATACAACTGACATCAGGCTTAATAAAAATGAGAAAATATTCTTTACAAGGAACAAACTTGCTGAACGCTGGATATTATTGACAACTCTTCTTCCTTCCAGCACAACCTCTGGCATACACGAAAAATCTGATTCCAGAAGTACCAGTTGTGATGCCTGTGCCGCCGCCTCACTTCCAGAGGCCATCGCAATACTGCAGTCAGCATCCTTCAAAGCAAGAACATCATTCACTCCGTCTCCCGTCATCGCCACAGTCTTTCCGGCCTCTTTCAGTACCTGAACGAACTGCCGTTTCTGATTCGGGGTTACTCTTCCAAAGACTGTATTCTCAAGTACTGCTTTCTTTACATCATTGATGGATTTTAATTCAGAAGCATCCACGTACTGATCTGCATTTGCTATTCCGGCCTGCTTTGCAACCTTTGATACTGTAACCGGATTGTCACCTGAAATGACTTTTACCTCCACCCCTTGTTCGGTAAAATACTCAAACGTCTCTTTTGCTGCCTCTCTGATCGGATTTGCAAGCAGGATATAACCAAGCGGACAGATTGGATTTCTCAGAGCCTTTCCGTCGATCGTACCGTCATAAGTTCCAAATACCAGTACTCTTGCACCGGTCGATGCCAGACTGGTTATTTTTGCTTCATAGGCTTCATACTCATCCAGCAGTACAAATTCCGGTGCTCCAAGCACATATGCCCCTTCTTCAAAAGTAACACTGCTGTACTTGGTCGCTGAGGAAAATCCGGTCTTTGCGACCGGCTTTGCCCCTGATACAGAAGTAAAATAAGCCTTTACCGCAGCCATCGTAATATTATCCTTCGTCATAGCGGCTGCAAAATCTCCTACCAGCGTTTCAAGCGGCTTCATTGTATCCGGGTCATACTGCTGCGTTGGGATCAGTTTCTGCACCTGCATCGTATTTTCAGTAATGGTTCCGGTCTTATCCACGCAAAGTACATCAACCCTTGCCAGTGTCTCAATGCATTTCATATCATGCAGCAGCACCTTTTTCTGTGCCAGTCTCATAGAACTGACTGCCAGTGCCACACTTGCCAGCAGATACAGCCCCTCCGGGATCATTCCGATCACTGCCGCAACCATGGACGTAACACTGGATCGGAACGAGGAATGCTGAAAGAAAAATGCCTGTACAAAAAGGATGATCCCGATCGGAATAATCGCAATTCCAACGCACTTTACAAGACGATCCAGCGAACGGATCATTTCCGACTGCTCTCCCTGCTGCATCTCTTTGGCTTCCAGCGTCAGCCTTGAAATATAAGAATCCTCACCGACTTTATCAAGCCTCGCGTGGCACTGTCCTGAAACAATAAAGCTCCCTGACATCAGCTTCGATCCCTTTTTCTTTGTGATCTCGTCGGATTCTCCGGTCAGCAGTGATTCATTGACCTGAACTTCCCCTGCACAGACTTCTGCATCCGCACAGACCTGAGCTCCTGCCTTAAAAATAACAATATCATCCACAACCAGTTCTTCTGCATCGATCATGGATTTTTTCCCATCTCTTACAACCATCGCATGAGGAGCATTGAGCATGGTAAGATCATCCAGTACCTTTTTCGCCCGGATTTCCTGAATAATTCCGATCAGCGTATTGGCAATGATCACCGGAAGAAATGTCAGATCCCTGAACGCCCCCACCAGACAGAGCAAAACTGCCAGTACAAGAAAGATCAGGTTGAAATACGTGAAGACATTCTCCTGTACAATCTCCTTTGTAGTCTTGGATGTTGAATCTACCGCCTGATTCGTCCAGCCATGAAGCTTATGTTCCTGCACCTGCTGACTGGTCAGTCCCTTTCTGTAGTCCGGCGTATATCGCGTCGTCGGCATCCTTTTCTTTTTTTCCTCTGCCTCAACAGGCTTCCTTTTTCTTCTGGCCGCTGACATATCAATTCTCCTTTTGTATTCTTTCTGCTTCAGCAATAAAAATTGCTGCCCTGCATAAAGTAAGTATGCCCCGCGATGAAACTCGCGAGGCACACCACATCTGATTTTATTTTACCACATTCATCCGCATTTTCCACTATGTTTAGAAAAACTTTAACTAATCTTCAGACTCTGTTCTTATTTGTTCTCCTGAAATCTCTTTACGGTTCAGGATCTGCATAAACTCTTCTCCCGTGATCGTCTCTTTTTCATAAAGATATTTTGCAAGTTCATGCAGTTTCATCTTATTTTTCTCCAGCAGATCCATCGCTGTGTCATACCCTTCCCTGACTGTCTCTACGACCATATCATCAATCGTGGCAGCCGTCTGTGGAGAACAGCTTAAGGTACTGTCACCGCCCAAATATGGATTATTCTGGGTTTCCAGTGCCACCATGCCAAAACGGTCGCTCATCCCATACCTTGTGATCATGGCACGTGCCAGTTTTGTCGCCTGTTCAATATCGTTGGATGCACCTGTCGTGATCGAATCAAAGATCAGTTTCTCGGCACATCTTCCACCTGTCAGTGTTGCAATCTTATTCACCAGCTCTTCCTTGCTCATAAGATTCCGCTCTTCCGCTTCTACCTGCATGGTATATCCCAATGCTCCTGAAGTTCTCGGAATGATCGTAATCTTTGTCACCGGTGCAGAATGGGTCTGCAATGCGGCAACCAGTGCATGTCCGATTTCATGATAAGATACAATCAGTTTTTCTTTTGCGGAAAGTACCTGATTCTTCTTCTGATATCCAGCAATAACCGTCTCAATACTCTCTTCAAGATCCGCCTGTGTTACAAACTTCCGGTTCTCACGAACCGCCCGCAATGCCGCTTCATTCACCATATTCGCCAGCTCCGCTCCGGATGCCCCGGATGCTGCTCTTGCGATCGCGTTAAAGTCAATGTCATCTCCCAGTCTGACCTTTTTCGCATGAACTTTCAGGATTTCTTCTCTTCCTTTCAGGTCAGGAAGTTCCACCGGAATCCGCCGGTCAAATCTTCCCGGTCTTAAAAGTGCCGGATCAAGACTGTCGGGACGGTTCGTTGCCGCAAGAATCACAACACCTTTGGATGCATCAAATCCATCCATCTCCGTCAAAAGCTGGTTCAGCGTCTGCTCACGCTCATCATTTCCTCCATATCCGGCATTATCTCTTTTCTTACCAATCGTATCGATCTCATCAATGAACACGATACAAGGAGCTTTTTCATTTGCCTGCTTGAAAAGATCTCTTACCTTAGAAGCACCCATACCGACGAACATTTCAACAAATTCAGAACCTGACATTGAGAAAAATGGAACATTTGCTTCTCCTGCCACCGCCTTTGCAAGCAGCGTCTTACCTGTACCGGGAGGTCCGACAAGAAGTGCACCTTTCGGGCAGACGGCTCCAATTTCCTGATATTTCTTTGGATTATGAAGAAAATCCACGATTTCTGTCAGCAGTTCTTTTGCCTCATCTTCCCCTGCAACATCGTTAAATGTAATTCCTGTCGTAGACTCAACATATACTTTGGCATTGCTTTTTCCGAACTGCATAAATGGATTTCCGGCAGTACCTCCCCCCATCTTTTTCATCAGACGCTTTGCAAGGAACTGTCCCAATACCCAGAAAATCACGATTGGCAGAACCCATACAAGCAGGAAACTGACAAGCGGATTCATCTCTTCCTGTGCAATTCTTCCAAATTCACATCCGGCTTCTTCCAGCCGGTTTACAAGATCCGGGTCTTCAAACGTCGTTGTCTCATAGTAATTTGGCTCAGCCGATTTATCCGTAAAATAAATCGTATCGCCATTTAACTCTACTTTGGACACTTCTTTTTTATCAACCATCGTAAGAAATGTACCGTAATCTACATCTTTTACTTTATGATGATTCATCAGATTGGGAAAAAGAAATGTATTAAGCAGTATCAGTATCACCAGAGCAATCAGGTAATAAAATATCAGGGGCTTTTTGGGTTTCTCTACTTTTTTCAAGTTGACTCCTCCTTCGTTCTGTCATTCTATATCTGAAAATCCAGTTCTATTTCCCTGCTTTTACCCAGATTGCTTTCAATAACTGAATCACTGGTATATTCAATGCCGCAAGCCCATACACAGTAAAGAGCTGTGTGAAGCTCAGTGTCTGTACTTTAAAAATCGTATGCAGTCCAGGGATCATAACGACTGCCGTCACCAGCAGGATTCCCAGTGCAAATGCACCGATCAGATACTTATTATCTGCCACCTTCTTTGTAAATACAACCGGTTTGTTCGATTTACAGTTGAATCCATGGAACAGTCTTGCCGAACAGAGTGTTGCAAATGCCATCGTACTCGCCAGCAGTGCATTTCCATCCCTGTACCCGATCAGAAATGCCGTCATGGTTGTTGCACAGACAGATACTCCCTCCACTGCGATCCTCAGCAAAAAGTCTTTCGTAAGGATTGACTCATTCAACGGTCTTGGTTTCTCTTCCATCACAGCTTTGGAATGTGGCTCAAGTCCCAGTGCGATCGCCGGAAGACTGTCCGTCAGCAGATTGATAAAAAGTAAATGCACCGGTGCAAACGGAACAGGAAGTGCAAAAATTGACGCAACCAGTACTGCCAGGATCGCCCCGAAATTTCCTGATAATAAAAACTGAATGGCAAATTTGATATTCCTGTAAAGATTTCTTCCATTCTCAACCGCCTTCACAATCGTAGCAAAATTATCATCTGTCAGGATCATCGCTGCAGCGTCCTTGGACACTTCACTTCCGGTAATTCCCATTGCAACACCTACATCTGCCTGCTTCAATGCCGGTGCATCATTCACACCATCCCCCGTCATGGAAACGATATTTCCTTTTTCCTGCCATGCCCGCACAATCCGGATCTTATGTTCCGGTGACACTCTTGCATATACAGAAATTCCTTCTACAAAATCCTTCAGCTCCTCATCCGACATCCGGTCGATCTGAGATCCCTCACATGCTTCAGATTCTTCTTTCAAAATCCCAATCCTTTTTGCAATCGCCGCTGCTGTCACTTTATGATCTCCCGTGATCATGATTGGACGGATTCCCGCCCTCTTGCACTCGGCAACCGCAGCAGCAGACTCTTCCCTCGGTGGATCCATCATGGCAACCAGTCCCAGGAATATCAGGTGATCCTCGTCCTGAAGCGTCAGTTCCATCTCATCTGACACAACTTTATATGCAAAAGCAAGTACACGAAGTCCCTCTTCTGAATACTTCCGGTTTTGTGCCTCAATCCTTGCACGGTCCTCCCTCGTGATCTCATACACTTCATCTCCCAACTGGATCAGATCTGTCCTGTCCAGCAGCACATCCACAGCTCCTTTTACGATCATCGTCGGGATTCCGTTCAACATATGCTTGGTCGCCATCAGTTTTCGGTCGCTGTCAAACGGGTTTTCACTTTCTCTTGGATACTTTTTCCGAACCTCCTCCGGATCCATCCCCAGCCCACTTGCGAGATTTAAAAGTGCTGTCTCAGTCGGATCTCCAATCTCAATACCATCCGCATTGGTTGCATCGTTGCAGAGAATACTGCTGATCATCAGACGGCTTTGTGAACTGTCTGTCAGATCTACTGCACCGGCAGGAATACTCTTTTCATCCACGTAGTAATCTTCCACGGTCATTTTATTCTGCGTCAGTGTTCCCGTCTTATCTGAACAGATAACCGATACACTTCCAAGGCCTTCCACTGCCTGCAATTTTCTGATGATTGCATGTTCCTTTGCCATCTTCTGCGTACCGAAGGAAAGCACAATGGTCACAATCGAACTCAGAGCCTCCGGAATTGCTGCAACTGCAAGAGCTACTGCAAATAAAAATGCATCTCCGATATTATCTCCCCGCAGGATACTGATTCCGAACAAAATACCACAGAATACAAGAATCAGGATGGAAAGCTTTTGTCCGAACTGATCCAGGTTCACCTGCAATGGAGTCCGCTTTTCTGAAGTATTCTTCAGAAGTCCTGCGATCTTTCCAACCTCTGTCTCCATTCCGATCTCAGTTACAAGAAATGAACCTCTTCCATAAGTGACAAAACTGCCCGAATAAACCATATTCACCCGGTCTCCAAGTGGTACATTTTCTTCTTTTACAATCGTCGTTGTCTTTTCTACTCCCAGGCTTTCTCCTGTCAATGCACTTTCATCCACTTTTATGCTGGCACACTCTAAGAGCCTTCCGTCTGCAGGAATATAATCTCCTGCTTCCAGCATCACAATATCTCCTACTGTCACTTCTGCGGAAGGGATCTGCACAACTGCCCCGTCTCTTAGCACCTTCGCCTCCGGCCCGGAAAGCTTCTTCAGACTTGCCAGTGACTGTTCTGCCTTGATCGTCTGCACTGTCCCCAGTATTGCATTCATCGTAATCACGATCAGGATAACTGCGGCACTCTCCACATCTCCCATAAATCCTGATGCCACCGCAGCAATGATCAGAATAATGACCAGAAAATCCTTATATTGTTCCAAAAAGATCTGTAAGATCGTCTTTTTCTTTCCCTCGACCAATTCATTCGGTCCATACTGTTCCTGATGTTCTCTCACCTGTTCATTCGTAAGAGGTTCTAAAGAACCATTTACTTCCTGCAGCACTTCTTCACCTGACATTTGATAATATGATCTCATTTTTATTCCTCCTGCATTTACCTCATAATTATAATATAGCAAACCTGCCACCGATACCTGCTTCTGTATGCTCTTGTATAAAAAATGAGACTTTTATTGCACATCGATATGCAATAAAAGTCTCACTATTTAATCACGATACGGATGGTAAATTCCATCGGTTCTGGCGACATCGCAAACACTTATTAAAAAGTGCCAGTTACTCCCTCTTATTTATTAGATATAATAAAGATTCTATTCTAAATTGTCAATAAACTTTATCCTTTTTTCATAAAGCTTTAATATCTTTTAACAAAAAGAAAAGCCCGGGAAACCTGCATTTCCCGGGCGAATTAATCACTTTCTCTGAATCTTAAACGATTCCCTGAGCTGTCATTGCATCTACAACCTTTTCAAATCCGGCAATGTTAGCACCTACAACGTAGTTGCCCTTGAAACCGTATTTCTCAGCTGCATCAGACATATTATGGCAGATATTAACCATGATATTTTTCAGCTTGCTGTCAACTTCTTCAAATGTCCAGCTCAGACGCTCACTGTTCTGTGACATCTCAAGTGCGGATGTAGCAACTCCACCAGCGTTAGCTGCCTTACCAGGTGCAAAGATCACACCATTCTTCTGCAGGTACTCTGTAGCTTCCAGAGTCGTAGGCATGTTAGCACCCTCGCAAACTGCGATGCATCCGTTCGCAACAAGTGCCTGTGCATCCTCAAGGTGCAGCTCGTTCTGTGTAGCACATGGAAGAGCGATATCAACCTTCACATTCCATACGCCTCTTCCCTCATGATACTCTGAGTTCGGACGATACTTCTTGTACTCTGTCAGTCTTGCACGGTTTACTTCCTTGATCTCTTTGAGGGCTGCAACGTCGATTCCTTCTGGATCATATACCCATCCTGTAGAATCACTTACAGTAACAACTTTTGCACCAAGCTGCTGTGCTTTTTCTGTAGCGTAAATTGCAACATTTCCTGATCCTGAAACTGCTACCGTCTTACCTGCAAGCTCGATTCCATTAAGTTTCAGAAGTTCCTCTGTCAGATACAGAAGACCATATCCTGTTGCTTCTGTACGTGCAAGAGATCCACCGTATGTAAGACCTTTTCCTGTAAGAACACCTTCATACAGTCCACGGATTCTCTTGTACTGACCGAACATATATCCGATCTCTCTTGCACCTGTACCGATATCTCCTGCAGGAACATCAGTATCAGCACCAATATATTTACAGAGCTCTGTCATAAAGCTCTGGCAGAATGCCATTACTTCTCTGTCAGATTTTCCCTTAGGATCGAAATCAGATCCACCTTTACCTCCGCCGATCGGAAGTCCTGTAAGAGAGTTCTTGAAAATCTGCTCAAAACCAAGGAATTTGATAATACCAAGGTTTACGGATGGATGAAGACGAAGACCTCCTTTGTATGGTCCGATCGCACTGTTGAACTGTACACGGTATCCTGTATTAACCTGTACCTGTCCGTTATCATCTACCCACGGAACACGGAATTTGATCTGTCTTTCAGGCTCTACAAGTCTCTCAAGAAGAGCTTCTTTGCGGAATTTTTCTTCATTTGCCTCGATCACAACACGAAGAGATTCCAGTACCTCTTTTACTGCCTGATGGAATTCCGGCTCAGCCGGGTTTTTCTTTACGACTAATTCAATCACTTCATCAACGTATGACATTTCTCAACTACCTCCTAAAATAAATATAACGCGAAGACCTGTTGTCTGCCGCGTTCGCTTGAGACTTCTTTGTCTACTTGTTTATTTTAAAATCTAAATGAAAGATTGTCAACAATTTATTGCATCATTTTAAAGTTTTATCACTTTAAGCCAATGAAATTGCATAAACAATACTGATAAAATTCATTTTTCTATAATTCCTCTAATTTTTATCAGGAAAAGTTTTGACCGTCTGCAGCATTTTATTTCCCTGCATAGCTTTAAGATATCAACACCTTTTTATATCATGAAATTTTTCCCGACATATAAAAAAGCGAAGCACCATTCCGGTACTCCGCTCATCTGCACATATTAGTTATATTTACGTTTTCTAGCAGCTTCAGATTTCTTTTTACGTCTTACGCTTGGCTTTTCGTAATGCTCTCTCTTACGAATTTCCTGCTGAATGCCAGCCTTTGCACAGTTTCTTTTGAATCTGCGTAAGGCACTATCTAACGTTTCGTTTTCTTTAACGATTACATTTGACATAGTCTCACACCTAACCTCCCCTCCAGCCTTGTATTGTGCATCATACGACTGTTCGGGTATATTTATTGCACTGCTAATTATTATACCATAATTTTTTCTTCCGTCAACTCTTTTTATTCAAAAAAGTTAAGAATTTTATATATTTTTATAAGTCAGGCTTTTGCAGCTTAATGGATCTGCTCTGCGAGGACTTCTTCTGCTTTCTCAAGTGCCTGTGCAATACCTGCCGGGTTCTTACCACCGGCCTGTGCCATATTCGGACGTCCGCCACCGCCACCACCGACAAGACCTGCGATCGCCTTCACAAGGTTACCTGCATGGGCTCCCTGTTTCATGGCACCATTTGTTACGGTTGCCATCAGACTTACTTTTCCTTCATTTCCGGATGCAAGAACAACCACGCCTTCTCCCAGTTTCTCTTTAAACTGGTCTCCCAGTTCACGAAGTTCATTCATATCAACTCCGTCAAGCTGAGCAGCAAGAAGTTTCACACCCTTCACTTCTTTTACCCGATCCAGGACATTGCCTGCTGCTTCCTGTGCCATTTTGCTCTTTAAGCTGTCCACTTCTCCCTTCAGAGCTTTATTCTCTGCCTGCAGATGTGTGATCTTCTCAGCCAGATTCTCAGGGGAAGCCTTTATAAGCTGGGCAGCTTCTTTCAGGAGATGCTCCATTTCTGCATAATACTTCATAAGACCGTCTGATGTCAGAGCCTCTATACGGCGTACACCGGCTGCCACACCACTCTCTGAGATAATCTTAAGTGCCATGATCTCAGATGTATTTTTCACATGGGTTCCTCCACAAAATTCAACTGAAAATCCACCCATGTCTACTACACGTACAACGTCACCGTACTTCTCGCCAAACAAAGCCTGAGCACCGGTCTTCCTTGCCTCTTCAATCGGCAGATTCTTTGTAACTACTTCAAGGGCATTCTGGATCTGCTCATTCACAATCTCTTCTACTTTCTTCAACTCTTCCGGAGTCACTGCGGAAAAATGAGTAAAGTCAAAACGAAGTCTGTCTTCATTTACAAAAGATCCAGCCTGCTCAACATGACTTCCAAGTACAGTACGAAGTGCTTTCTGAAGCAGATGCGTCGCACTGTGGTTTCTTTCAGTCAGAGCCCTGTTCTTTGCATTAACCTCCAATGTCACAGTATCACCGATCTTGATCATACCCTTTGTCACATGGCCGATATGTCCGACCTTTGTTCCTGCAAGGTGGATACAATCCTCTACAACAAACTCACCTTCTGCTGTCCGGATCACTCCCTTGTCAGCTTCCTGTCCACCCATCGTTGCATAGAACGGGGTCTGCTCAACAATGATCGTTCCCTTTTCTCCGTCAGACAGAGCATCCACGATCTCATCCTCTGTAGTCAGTGCGGAAACTTTTGAATCAAATGTAAGATGATCGTATCCTACAAATTCTGTTCCGATCTCTGCATCCAGTTCATCATAGACAGATGCTTCTTTTCCTGTATAGGAATGAGTTCCGAATGTTCCCTCTGACTTGGCACGCTGTTCTTCCTGAGCTTTTTTGAAGCCTTCTTCATCATAAGTCAGACCTTTTTCCTCCAGGATCTCACTTGTCAGATCAATCGGGAATCCATAGGTATCATAAAGGCGGAATGCATTCTCGCCGGAGAGAACTCTCTCGCCCTTCTTCTCCATCTCAGCTTCCATATCTGCAAGGATCGCAAGTCCCTGATCGATCGTCTTATTGAAGTTCGCCTCTTCCTTTGCGATCACATTAAAGATAAACTCTTTCTTCTCTTCCAGCTCCGGATATCCGTCCTTTGATCCTTCGATCACGGTTGTAGCAAGTTCTACAAGGAACGCTCCCTCGATTCCGAGCAGCTTTCCGTGACGGCATGCACGTCTTAACAGACGACGAAGAACATATCCACGTCCGCTGTTGGATGGAAGGATTCCGTCTGAGATCATAAATGTCACGGAACGGACATGATCTGTAACGACACGCAGAGAGACATCTGTCTCGTGATCTGTTCCGTACTGTTTTCCTGAAAGGCGGCATACATGGTCACGCAGAGCCTTTATTGTATCGATATCGAACATGGAATCTACATCCTGTACGATACATGCCAGACGCTCCAGTCCCATACCTGTATCAATATTCTTCTGGATCAGATCGGTATAATTTCCATGTCCGTCATTATTAAACTGGCTGAATACGTTGTTCCAAATTTCCATATAACGGTCACATTCGCATCCGACTGTACATCCCGGTTTTCCACATCCATACTTTTCTCCACGGTCGTAATAAATCTCTGAACATGGACCACACGGGCCTGAACCATGCTCCCAGAAGTTATCTTCCTTACCGAAACGGAAAATACGCTCTGCAGGGATTCCCATCTTCTTATTCCAGATATCAAATGCTTCATCATCCTCTTCATAGACTGACGGATAAAGTCTGTCCGGGTCAAGTCCTACTACTTCTGTCAGAAATTCCCATGACCACTCGATGGCTTCATTCTTAAAATAATCCCCGAAAGAGAAATTTCCAAGCATCTCAAAAAATGTACCATGGCGTGCTGTCTTTCCTACATTTTCAATATCTCCTGTACGGATACACTTCTGGCAGGTAGTCACTCTTCTTCTCGGAGGGATCTCCTGTCCTGTAAAATATGGTTTCAGCGGAGCCATTCCTGAATTGATCAGGAGAAGACTCTTATCATTATGCGGTACTAAAGAAAAGCTCTTCATCACAAGATGTCCCTTGCTCTCAAAGAACTCCAAAAACATTTTCCTTAATTGGTTTACTCCGTATGGCTGCATACATCATCCTCCTCTTTTGCTCAAAAAGCCTAACTTAAAATATATCATAGCAGTCCACTTTTGTAAAGTGGCTCGACTGAACACCTTCTGTGCATAACTCAACTGAATACCTTCTGTGCATAATGTACGGACTGCATGGCATCTTTTCCATAAAAATCTGCTCCGATCATATCAGCATATTCCTGATTCAGCACAGCTCCTCCTACCATCACCAGGCAATCCGGGGCTTTTGCCCGCAACTGGCGGATTGTCTCTTCCATACTTACAACCGTCGTTGTCATCAGGGCACTCAGGCCAACTAAATGGACATCCTGCTCAAGAACCGTCTCAACTACCTTTTCCGGCGGAACATCTTTTCCGAGATCGATCACATCAAAACTGTAATTTTCCAGCAGGACTTTTACGATATTCTTTCCGATATCGTGGATATCTCCCTTGACTGTCGCAAGGATGACCTTTCCTTTTTTCTCCTGTACTTCCCCGCTCTGATCCATTCTTTCTTTGAGTACTGCAAATGCACTCTTTGCAGACTCTGCACTCATCAGAAGCTGTGGAAGGAATACAGTTCCTTTTTCAAATCCCTCACCTACATTGTTCAGAGCCGGGATCAGTTCTTCATTAATGATATCCAGTGCATCTTTCTGCTCTGCCAGTTCTGCCGTGATCGAACTGGCTTCTTCTTTCAGTCCTCTCTCGATCGCACTCTGCAATGTCATCGTATGCTTTCCGCCTGCTGCCTGTACCGGAGTCGTTCCCGGCTGCTGTGCATACCTTGCAATATATTTCTCACAGTTACTGTCCAGAGCCATCAGGGCATGAAATGCATACCATGCTTTCATCATATCCTCTGAACCCGGATTGATGATTCCCACGCTCAATCCATTCTGCATTGCCATGGTATAGAAAATGGAATTGACGATCGGACGGCTTGGAAGTCCGAATGAAATATTAGATACTCCCAGTACCGTGCAGACTCCAACTTCATCCCTGAGCCTTCTCAGTGTCTCCAGCGTGATCTTTGCACCTTCCGGTTCAGAACTAATGGTCATTGCCAGTGCGTCAATGACGATATCTTTCTTTTCGATCCCATACTTTGCCGCTTCTGCAATGATCTTCTTTGCAACCTGCACTCTTCCCTCGGCATCTGCCGGGATTCCGTTCTCATCCAGTGCAAGTCCGATCACGACTCCTCCGTATTTCTGGATCAGTGGAAATACTTTGTCCATAGACTCCTGCTTTCCGCTGACAGAATTGACCATCGCCTTTCCATTATAAATCCTTAACGCACCCTCCATCGCTTCCACATCAACGGTATCAATCTGAAGCGGAAGACTTGTAACGCTCTGAAGTTCCTGCACCACTTCTTTCATCAGTGCCGGTTCATCAATATCCGGGAGTCCCACATTCACATCCAGAATATGTGCCCCGTTATCCTGCTGGGTAATCCCCTCTCTTAAGATATAATCCAAGTCATGCTCTTTCAGTGCCTGCTTAAACCGCTTCTTTCCGGTCGGATTGATACGCTCACCGATGATCTTTGATCCCGTACCGAGAAAGACACTCTGTCCATAGGACGATACCATGGTAAAGTTCTTTTTTTCTACCGGCTTTATCGGGATCATACGGCAGGCATCTGCCATCGCTTTGATATGATCCGGCGTCGTTCCGCAGCATCCACCGATGACAACAGCTCCCATTTCCACAATTTTCTTCATGACTTCCGCGAACTCTTCCGGTGAAACATCATAATAAGTCTGCCCGTTCTTCTGCTTCGGAAGTCCTGCATTTGGCTTTACAATAACAGGCAGGGAAGAATATTTTGTGATCTGTTCCAGAATTGGAATCATCTGTTCTGGTCCCATTCCGCAGTTGATCCCGAATGCGTCCACCCGCAGTCCTTCCAGCAATGCCACTACTGATGGCACATCCGCACCTGTCAGAAGCTTTCCTCTTTCATCAAAGATCGTGGTCGCAAAAACAGGAAGCGACGTATTTTCTTTTGCTGCAAGAACCGCAGCCTTCAGTTCATACGTATCGCTCATCGTCTCGATATGGATCAGGTCAGCTCCTGCTTTTTCTCCATAGATCATCACTTCTTTATAAGCTTCATAAGCAGTCTCAAAATCCAAATCTCCCATTGGTTTCAAGAGCTTTCCGGTCGGACCGATATCCAGTGCAGTATAGATTCTCCGTCCATTTCCCGCCTGTTCTGCTGCAGCCTTTACATGGCCGACTGCAGCATTGACAATCTCTTCCAGAGAATATGCATCATCATGAAACTTTAATGCGTTTGCACCAAACGTATTCGTCAGTACAATGTCACTTCCAGCTTCAATATATTTTCTGTGGATCTCACGGATTTCTTCCGCGTGCAGCAGATTCCATGTCTCCGGGAGTTCTCCCGGCTGCAGTCCACGCTCCTGTAACAGCGTTCCCATTCCTCCGTCAAAATATAATAACTCTTTTCCCAGCCGTTCTCGTAACATCTGTCTTTATCCTTCCTGCCTTTTCTTTGTATCTGTTCCCGGCTTCGCCTTTCGGCTGCCTTCATATCCTTTTACTTTTGTTGCCTTACCTGCGGTATGCACAGTCCTTTTTTCCACAGGCTTCACAGCCTGAGATCGGGCATCTTTCTTTCTCTGTGCTGATCCCTATGATCGCAGTCACAGACTTCGTCGGACTCATCATATAGCTGTCTGTCATCGTAAGACCAATCTTCTTTGCACAATCCAACATCCTCATGATCGGCTCCTGGAACTCGATCGGGAAGTCCCCATATCCAGGGCTGAACCTTGGCCGAAGATACAATCCACTTTTTTCCAGCTCTGTGCTGATCTTTTTCTGCTGTTCATCACAATACTCTTCCAGCTCTGCAGCAGCACATGCCTGGAGTACAACCGCCCTTGCCATATCGGTAAGAGATACCCGGCGGATCAGCCTGTCCGCCCCGGCTCCCAGTGTCGCCCCAAACAGAACAACCTGTCCGCATCCTTTGAGGTTTCTCAACAGACTTTTACTCTGTATTTCCATTGTCCCGACCCGCAATAAGCCATCCACACTATGATCCAAATCAAAAATGCGGTAGACGAATCTCGGACTTGTTTCCCTGTTCAGATCGTCAAAAGACGCTTCGATCAGTTCATAAGTCCTTTCGTCTGCCGCATTTCGTCCGAACCCCAGATAGCGAATTGCCTCACGTCTCTTTTTGTCCATCTCACTCATCTGGTATTTCACTTTCTTAACACTTAATGATCTCAGAAATATTGCTCATGATCTTGGCTGCGACTTCCGGTTTGTTCATAGAATAAATATGGATATTCTTTACTCCATTTGCCAGAAGATCAATGATCTGATCCGTTGCATAAGCAATTCCCGCCTGCATCATTGCTTCCGGTGAACTTCCGAAACGGTCAAGCAATGCAAGAAATCTTCTTGGAAATACAGTTCCTGAAAGCTCCTGGCTTCTCTTCATCTGAGCCGCACTTGTGATCGGCATGATTCCCGGGAGAACCGGGACTGTGATCCCGGCTTCCCTGATCCTGTAAAGGAAATTATAATGGATATCATTGTCGAAGAACATCTGCGTTGTAAGGAAATCAACACCGCAGTCCACTTTCTGTTTTAAAAAGCGGATATCATCTTCCTTATGCTCATTCTCCACATGACCTTCCGGATAGCACGCTGCACCGATACAGAAATCTCCCTGTTTTCGGATCTCCTCCACCAGCTCATATGCATAATGGAAACGGTCTCCATCCGGGAACTTCATTCCCTCCGGGATGTCTCCACGCAGAGCAAGAATATTCTCTATGCCAAGCTCCTTTAAATTCCGGATCACCTCACGCACTTCTTCTTTTGTGGAAGAAGCACAGGTCAGATGTGCAAGACTGAGTACGTGCAGATCGTCCTTGATATGGGATGCGATCTTCGCTGTATTCTTACTTGTACCTCCACCGGCTCCGTACGTCACACTGATGTAAGATGGATCCAGCTTTGCGATCTCATCCGTCGCACGCTGCACATTTGCAAACCCCGCATCCGTCTTCGGTGGGAACACCTCAAAAGATATATTTATTCTGTCTTCATTCAATCTGTCAATGATCTTCATCTGGTTGTAAACTCCTTTTATTCTCCTATCAGGCTCTTGTAAAGCTCTTCATACTGTCGTGCAGAATTCTGCCATGAGAAGTCCTGGCTCATTGCACGTTCTACGATCTTATTCCAGTCTCTCTTTTTATCATAGTAAATCCGCTCTGCATAACGGACTGTATTCAACATCTCATGTGCATTATAATTCGTGAAACTGAAACCTGTTCCTGTCTTTTCAAACTCATTATAAGGCTCAACAGTATCTTTCAGTCCTCCTGTCTCTCTGACGATCGGCAGTGTACCATAACGCAGACTCATCAGCTGGCTCAGTCCACATGGTTCAAATAAAGACGGCATCAGAAATGCATCACATCCTGCATAGAACCGGTGGGAAAGATCATCCGAATAGAAAATATTCGCAGAAACCTTTCCTGAATACTTCCATGCAAAGTGGCGGAACATATTCTCATACTTCGGGTCTCCCGTACCAAGCACTGCGATCTGTACCGCATCCTGGCACATCTCATCCATCATATAATCGATCAGGTCAAATCCCTTCTGGTCTGTCAGACGGGATACAATTCCGATCAGCATCACATGGCTGTCCTGATCCAGTCCCAGTTCTTCCTGTAATGCCATCTTATTTGCCGGCTTGTTCCGCCTGAAATTGCTAATATTAAAGTTCTTTGCAAGACGGTAGTCTGTATCCGGATTCCAGTCATTATAATCCAGTCCGTTGACAATTCCCCACAGGTCATTGGCTCTGGCATTCATCAGGCCTTCCAGTCCCTCACCATAGAAAGAGGTCTTGATCTCTTCTGCATAGCTGCGGCTTACCGTTGTCACTTTATCTGCGTAAACGATACCGCCTTTCAGAAGGTTTGCATCCTTATATGCCTCCATTTTATCCGGTGCAAAATAATAATCCGGCAACCCTGTAATTTTCTGTACTGCTTTTGTATCCCATACCCCCTGGAACTTCAGATTATGTATCGTCATGACCGTCTTGATGCCTCTGTAGTACTCTCCAAGGTATCTGAAATTGTCCAGATAAACCGGAATCAGACCGGTCTGCCAGTCATGACAGTGGATCAGCTCCGGCCGGAACCCGATCACCGGAAGGATACTCAGTACTGCCTTTGAGAAGAATGCAAACTTCTCGATATTCCACTTCGGATCGCCATCATACGGTGCAAATCCCGAAAAATAATGCTCATTATCAATAAAGTAAAACGTCACACCGTCGTGTACCAGTCTGAAAATCCCCACATACTGGCTCTGTCCGGCAATATCCATGTAAAAGTTTGTAATATACTCCAGCTTTTCTTTCCATTCCTGCTTCATGCACATATATTTCGGAATGACAACCCGTACATCATACTTCTCCTTATCAAAATCCTTCGGGAGCGATCCCACAACATCTGCAAGGCCTCCGGTCTTAATAAAAGGAACACATTCTGAAGAAGCAAATAAAATATTTTTCATATTACTATCCTCCGTTTTTCGCTTACGCCGCATTTTCCGACGATGAATTACAAATATTATACCGCATTTTTTCTGTAATGCAAAGTATTTTCCAGTATTTATCCCCTATTTTCCATGCTTATATTCCAGTTGGATCGTATCCGCGATCAATGCGATAAATTCCGAATTTGTAGGTTTTCCTTTTCCTGTACTGACTGTATAACCGAACAGTTCATCCAGTGTATCTAATTTTCCACGGCTCCATGCCACCTCGATAGCATGCCGGATTGCCCGTTCGACCCGGCTTGATGTCGTCTGATATTTTTTAGCAACGGTAGGATAGAGAATCTTCGTGATCGCATTCAGGACATCCATGTCTTCCACTGCCATCATGATCGCATCCCGCAGATAATGATATCCTTTGATATGTGCCGGAATCCCGATCTCATGCAGCATATTGGTCACTCTGTTCTCCAGATTTTCTCCTCCCGGAGTCTGCCCGGTCACCAGTTCCTCCGGTCTGCGTTCTGTTCCGTGAGTCATTTTTCTTACGAATTTGATCCGTTCCAACAACATTCTGTTATTAAACGGTTTCATAATATAGTAATTTGCACCTTTATTAAAAGCATCTTCTGTAATCTTTTCCTGTCCCACCGCTGTAATAACAATAAAATATGGACGTTTACTGACACTTTTATCCTGATTGATCTGATCCATGACAGTCAGTCCGTCCATTTTCGGCATAATCAGGTCGAGAAGAACCACATCAGGATTTTTTTCTTTAATGATCCGACACATCTCCTCACCATTTTTCGCCTTTCCGACCAGATCCAGTTCCTGATCCGTCCCGATCACCTTTTCCAGCAGATCTAAGATTTTCTGATTATCGTCAGCGATGGCAACACTCAAATGATTCATTCTCTTCTCCCCTTCAGGTCATGAGAACTTCTTTTGAAAACGCCACTCGCTTATTATATTCCCCTGCGCCTTGCAGAATCAAGCAGATTTTGTAGCAGTAATTCGACAGCGTTCTCGACGATTCTCGTCATTTCAACTGTTCCAGCATTGTTTCCGCAAAAATGCCGTAACCTTTTGTCGAATCCATAACAAATACATGCGTCACCGCCCCGATCAGTTTTCCGTTCTGAAGGATCGGACTGCCGCTCATCCCCTGAATGATTCCTCCGGTTTTTTCAAGCAGTTCTTCATCCGTCACCCGGATCATCATTCCTTTATTGATCTCTGCAGTTTCCTGATCCACCTTCATCACTTCAATGTCAAATTCCCTGATTTCATCTTCCAGAAAACACCTCATCTTTGCCGGTCCTGTCACGATTTCCTCTTTTGCCGCAGTTTCAACCAGTTCTTTTTTTCCAAAAAGCTCCTCGGTTTTATCCAGTCTGCCATAAATCCCTGCATCGGTATTTTTTTCGATCGTTCCAAGCAGATTATAGCGGTTATAGACGATCATTCCTTCCATTGTTCCCGGATTTCCACTGCTTCCTTTTACCACATTCTGAATCGTTGTCCTGTAAAGCTTTCCTCCGGAAATTTCCATCAGTCCATTTGTATCTGTATCATGAATCCCATGTCCCAAAGCTCCGAACTCATTCTGTTCTGTCAGAAATGTAACCGTTCCAAGACCCTGTACATTATCCCTCACCCAGATTCCCAGCTTATATTCACCGGCCGCGGTCTCCACTGCCTGCAGAACGATCTTTTCCAGTTTTCCCCCTCTCCTTACTGTCAGTTCCACCTTCTCACCGGAAAGCTTTTCCAGTTCTTTCAGCAGTTCTTTTTTTCCACAGATTTCTTTCTGATTGACTGCTTTGATATAGTCTCCGCTTTTCACCATTCCCTGTGCCGGTTCGTACATTTTCCCATCGATTCCTTTTATCTGCTGCGTATCAAGAATCAGTACTCCGTCCGTTTCCATATAAATTCCTGCCGGCATACCTCCCACAGATACTTTTTTCGTCTGCACTGCTTTCGTCTGTGCCTGGGTTTCCCTGCTTTCCGGGAAATATTCTGCCGCCGCACTTCCGACGGAAAAGCCCAGTCCCACAGCCAGAAGAAAACTGCACACCACAGTCATCCATCTGGAAAGTTTCTTTTTTATCGTCCGGTTTTTTAATTTTTTATCCCACATAAGATCACACCTCTTTCGCCAACAAAAAACGGATACATCTTCTGTATCCGCTTTTAGTATGTGATCCTGTCGTGCTTTTCACACTGGGATTATCTTTCACACTTTGCCAATTCTTTCAATTCTTTTGCACTTTCCATGACACGCTCCGTCACATTCGCTCCACCGAGAAGTCTTGCCAGTTCTTCCACGGATGCAGCTTCATCCAGCATCTCAACATCTGTCCGCACTGATGTTCCTTCTGCTTTTTTTCTGATCAGGAAATGGTGATCTGCAGTAGCTGCGATCTGCGGCAGGTGAGTAATACAGATGACCTGTCTGCTCTTTCCGATCAGTCGGAGACGATCTCCCACTTTTCCTGCCGTAATGCCGGATATTCCTGTGTCGATCTCATCAAAGATCAGTGTCGGTGTATCTTCTTCATCTGCAAGTACTGTCTTCACCGCCAGCATCACACGCGAAATCTCACCGCCAGATGCCACACTTCCCAATGGTTTCAACGGTTCTCCCGGATTCACTGAAAGATAAAATTCTGCCTCATCCTTTCCATTTGAACTGTATTTTTCTGCCTCAGAAATCCGGATCTCAAATCTCGAATCAAGAAAATTCAGTTCTTTCATCTGACCACAGATCTCTTCTGCGAACTTTTTAGCCGAACGCTGCCGAACCTGACTCAGCTTTTCCGCCATCTTTTTCATTGCGTTAAAAGCATCCTGCTGTTCTTGTTCCAGGTTCTGCATGAATGTATCATAATCTGCCAGTTCCTGTAGTCTTTGCTTTTTTTCATCACAATATGCAAGAACAGCTTCAATAGATCTTCCATATTTTGCCTTTAAATGATTTAAAAGATTCAGACGATCTTCTGTCTCACGGAATTCTTCCTCTGAAAACTCAAAACTTTTTGCATATTCCGATAACTCCCGGTTAAAATCATTCAACAGTCCATCAAGCTGTGTAAGCTGCTCATACAGTCTGCTCCCCTCTTCATCAAAATCTGCTGCCTCCTGAAGGCTTCGGATTCCACGGCTGATGAGATCACTTGCATTCCCGGAAGCGGCCTCCCCTGTATAATGGTATGTCTCAGCTACTGCTTCTGTCACTTTCCTGCTCTCTGTCATTTTCCGGTAAAGTTCTTCCAGCTCTTCATCTTCTCCCACAACCAGTCCGGCTTCTTCAATCTCCTGTGCTTCAAATTCAGCAAGGGAGAGTTCTCTCCTCCTGGTTTCCTCATCCATGGTCAGTCTTTCAGTCCTCTTTTTCAGTTCATTCCATCTGCGGTACATTTCAGCCATCTTTTTCTTTAAAGGAACGATCTTTTCTTTTCCATACAGATCCAGAAGCGTCAGGTGATTTTTTTTGTGGAGCAGTGTCTGATTATCTCTTTGTCCATGGATATCGATCAGCATACTTGCAACATCTTTCAATATCCCGGTATTCACAGTCTCTCCGTTGATCTTGCTGATACTGCGACCTTCCATCAGCCGCCTGCTCAGGGTCAGAAACCCGTCTTCAGGATACAGGTTCATCTCTTCCAGATGCTTTTTGATCTGTTCATCTTCGATCTTAAAAGTCAGTTCCACAAGTCCGCTCTTTGTCCCGTTTCTGAGCATATCAGGACTGTACTTTCCGCCAAGAGCAAGATGGACTGAACCCAGCAGGAGAGACTTTCCTGCTCCTGTCTCTCCTGTCAGTATATTCAGTCCCTCACCAAACTCCACTTCCGTCTCATCGATCAATGCCAGATTTTTTACATACAGATTCTGTAACATATTCAACACCTAATCCTTCTTGGACACAATCTTTCTGATCTTGTCCATGACTGTCACTGTATCTTCTACTGTACGGATTGCACACATAATCGTATCATCGCCGGCAATGCAGCCCACCACTTCATTCCATTTCATTGCATCCACCGCAACTGCAACTGCCATTGCCATTCCTGATACCGTCTTGATGACAAGAATATTCTGTGCCATATCCATTGACATATATCCGTCTCTTAGTACCCGGATATATTTTTCGCTCATTCCATCTTCATCCTGACGATGGATCACGTATTTCTGCTTTCCTCCGTTGAGTGACACTTTCGTCAGCTTCAGATCCCGGATATCTCTCGATACCGTTGCCTGAGTCACCTTGAAGCCGGCATTATTAAGATATTCTGCCAGTTCCTCCTGCGTCTCAATGTCGTTTTGGCTGATAAGTTCAATAATCTTTGCATGTCGGCTTACTTTCATTTCTTAATTTCCTTTCATTTTTTCACGCATCGTCTTCATGAAGCTTTCTTTGCTCAGTTTAATAAGCTTTGCCGTCTCCTCCGCTCTCCTGATACAGACGCGGTCTCCCGATACCAGCTTTCTCCGGACTGCACCGTCATAACACAAGGCTACTTCCTCCTGTCTGCCGTATCTTCCCGGACAGACTTCCACCTCGATCACATCTTCTGCCGAAAGCACTACACTGCTTGTATTCAACGCATGGGAGCAGATCGGAGTAATGACGATAATACTTGCCGTTGGTTCTACAACAGGACCTCCCGCTGAAAGGTTATATCCGGTACTTCCGGTGGGAGTCGAAATAATCACTCCGTCTGCAAGATAAGTATTCAAAAGCGTTCCATTGACATAGACATTAAACTGTACGATCCTGATATTTCCTTCCCTCGTCAGCACAATATCATTCACCGCAAGATCTCTTTTTTCATCGCCCGCCACACCTTC
>OODT01000260.1_pt1 | contig 71675 bp, 61 predicted proteins | sample 1671841 | NCBI WGS metagenome assembly OODT01 (sample SAMN06348198, study PRJEB24527) | human gut metagenome | biome: human gut; feature: ankylosing spondylitis patient; material: feces | host: Homo sapiens | place: China | collected 2015-10 | reverse complement strand
GAATTTCTAAAAAAAGGATTGGATGCTAAAAAAGATCACTTTTTCAGTGCCCTCTAAATTATCGTGCCCCCTTTTTTAAGCTGTGAATTATTGTTGATAGTACGATTTTGAACTTTTATGGAAACTTTGACTACTTGATTCTTTTTTTTTATATTATATTTTTGTGCCCGATAATTAAAGACTACTAAGGTAAAAATAAAAGATTGGAGTTAAAAATCGGGTAATTATGTTTTTGTATAGAAAATGTTTAACGGTTATTGCAGGATTGCTGTTTCTCTTTTTCAATACAGTGTCCGCACAGAAAGTAGCCTTAAAAAGTAATTTGCTGTATGATGCGACGGGTAGCATAAATTTGGGCGTGGAGCTGGCTTTGGCTTTGCAGTGGACTTTGGACGTATCGGGCAATTATAATGCCTGGGATTTTTTTAATGATAAAAAATGGAGACATATACTCGTGCAACCGGAAGCGAGATATTGGTTGTGTGAGAAATTCAACGGGCATTTTTTGGGTATTCATGTCCAATGGATGAAATTCAATATAGGCAGTGTGGACATGCCTTTCGGGTTGTGGGATGAGACACGCAACAGCCGTTTCCAAGGAGATCTGTGGGGAGGAGGACTAGCATACGGCTACAATTGGCTTTTGTCGAGACACTGGAATCTCGAGGCGGAGGTCGGTGTCGGTTACGGGCGAGTGATATACGACAAATACCCTTGTGCCTCGTGCGGCAATCGCATTGACTCGAGTAGGAAAAACTATTTCGGTCCTACGAAATTGGCTTTGAACCTTGTGTATATATTCTGACAGTTAGGAAAATCAATAAACACTTATTTCTTTTTTTTTGAGTGATGAGGAGTATTGCAAAAACAATATTGTTCGCGTTTGCTATTGTACCAGTGCCGGTTGCGGCTTTAGCAGCAAGCGTTTCTGATCAAACGAAAAATATACGTGCCGAGCAGTTGCAGGTGAAAAAATATGGGAACAACGTAGAAGTGAGTTTCCGGATGTGTATGCAGGCGCTTGACGTAAAGTCCAACCGTTCATTCCTTCTTACCCCAGTTCTGGTGAAAGGTGACAGCGTCTGTGCTTTGCCTCCGGTAATGGTGGCGGGACGCCGGCAGGAATTGGTGAATAGACGAAACCGTTATAAAGGTCATTTGGTGAAGTACAGCAAAGACGATAAAGCCGTATTAAACTATGCGGAGAAAGTGGAGTACAAGGAATGGATGAGAGGGGCGAGCCTTATGATTGCAAGCGATTTTTGCGGATGTAGAGGGGCGTTGCTCGATCAGGATGTGATGCCTGTAAAAGATGCTGTGTTGTATCAGCCTGAGCCTGTGTTGGCATTCGTGGCTCCCGCAGCCGAACCTCTCAAGGTAAGAGAAGAATTGGGCAAGGCTTTTCTTGATTTTCCGGTAAACGAAATGGCGATTTATCCCGATTATCGTGGCAATGAGGCGGAACTGGGCAAGATACAGACTATCATCGACCTTGTGAAGAATGATACCAATGCACATATCACCCATATATCTATACATGGCTATGCTTCGCCCGAAGGGGATTTCAACAACAATAAGAGGCTTGCACAGGGACGTGCAGAGGCTTTGAAGCAATATGTGCTTTCACAGTACGGTTTTTCTTCTAATATAATAGATGTGTCGTCCACTCCCGAAGACTGGCAGGGACTGAAACAGCAGGTGGAGGCTTCAGATATTGAAAACCGTGAAAAGGTACTGGAAGTAATAGCCCGTGATATGGAGGAAGATGTCAAAAACTACCGCTTGCAGCTTATAGACGGAGGGAAGACTTACGAATATCTGCTCAAGGAAGTATATCCGTCGTTGCGTCGTTCGGAATACGTGGTGCACTATACTGTACGTGCCTTCAACGTAGAGGAAGCAAAGAAACAGATCCTCGTGCGTCCGCAGCTGTTGAGCCTGAAGGAAATGTATGCCGTCTCGGCAACGTATGCTCCCGGAAGCCCGGAATTCAACGAGGTGTTTGACATTGCGATACGTCTTTTCCCCCACGACAGGACAGCCAACCTCAATGCGGCTCTTGTGGCAATAAGCGAGAAGAATTACCCTCGTGCAGAGAGGTATCTGGAAAGGGCTGGAGATAGTCCGGAAACTGTCCATGCCCGTGGTGTGCTTTGCCTTATGACAGGACGCTACGATGAGGCGGAGGCATTGCTGAAACAAGCTGCCCATGCCGGCATAAAGGGTGCGGAGGAGAACTTGAAGCAATTGAGGCTGGTTCGGGAGAACTGATGTACAAACGGATAAATAAGAATAATAAATAACAAAAAACTCATTATCAATTTGGCATTATGCAATTTAAAAAGTTTATGTTTGCAGGGCTGGCTTTGACAATGATGGCCTCCTGTCAAAAAGAGTTTGAACAAAACAGTTCACTGAACGAGGGTGATGCCTACATGTCGCTTTCCATTGAAATGCCTAACGTGGATGGTAAACGTGCCATCAATGGGGGGCATGAAACAAGTGCCGGAACAGTAGGTGAACAGAAGATTACTTCCTTAAAATTGTATGTGTTTGATGCACAGACCGGACAGCTACAGAACGAAGGAAACATCAACTTCAAAATGAATGATCTTAAACCTTACAATCCGAGTGTGGGCGCCGACAAGACTATCACTTATACTATCCCTGCCTTCAAAATCAAAGGTGGAGAGAAGAAGGTACTGGTTATTGTGAATCCATTGGATGAAAAATTCACAGATCAAACAGCTCAGACTGTGATGGGTGAAACAATGACATTGACAGAAAAGGAAATAAAAACAGTTTCCTCTGAAGGAAAGTTTATGATGACCAACGTAAACAGAGCATCTGATACTGACGGTATGGTATCTGTTACTGTGGACGGAACAGAAACGAATCCTACAAACGTGACGGTGGAAGTGGAACGCGTGGTGGCAAAGATTGAGGATATGACTACGAATTATGAAATTGAGGTGAAAGACAATAGCAATAATGATGTTGTGGTATTCCAAAAAGTAGCCCTTATCAATGGAAACACCAAGTTTTATCCTATCATGAAGGTTAAGGATAATGTCGAAGACGATGCTAACGACTATGTACAAGACCCCAATTTCGAGGGTCAGAGTGATCAAACAGTAGCTGACTTTTACTCTAAAGAGTTCACGGCAAAAACATTCGATAATGTCGGTGATAATGTAAAGGCTCTTTCTTCGGAAGAAAATGCTGCCAATGCTTTGTTCTACACTCTCGAAAACACTATGACTGCAAACGAGCAAATGAATGCTTATACCACAGGTCTGTATTATCAGGCACAGTACAAGTTAGGAGGACAAGAAGGTAATGTATATAAATTTGGAGAAAACCTATACACATGGAGCCAGCTTTCAAGTAATGCCGGTAGTCTTGGCCTGAATCTGACTAATGTGACAGATAAATCTCCTATAGCTGCGTTTGCATCCATCGGTGTGCAAAAGTTCGAAAACGGTGTGTGCTACTACAAGTACTGGATTCGCCACATAAGCAACAACGATCCAAGCACAATGGGAGCTATGGAGTTTGCCGTGGTGCGCAACAACCACTACCAGATGGTTATCAAAAGCGTGAGTGGCATTGGTGAGAACGTGCCTACCAACCCTGAAACAACTGATCCGGACGAAGAAGCAGACAGTTTCCTTGACGTGAAGATGAAGGTTCTTCCTTGGGTGGTTCGTGTGAATAACATCGATTTCTAACAGTTAAACAGCATTTAAAAGGATAACTAATCCTGCATTTTGAACATGTATATGGTAAAAAGGTTGGTTTCATTATTTACTCTTGTCTGCCTGTTGTCCGCTTGCTCGGACAACAGGCTGGAAGAGTTGCGCAAAGATGACAGTGGTGAGCAGGGCAAGGCCTGGCTCACCCTTACCATATCGTTGCCGTCCGAGGCTGTTTCACGAAGCTCCACAGGAGGTCAAGGCGGAACGGATGAGGGCACGGAAGAAGGTACACTGAACGAGAGCAAGGTAAAGGATGCATACGTTATTTTTGGAAAGATGGTGGAAGGTATCAACCGCCCTCTTAAAATTTCGCATATATTCCATGTGAAAGAGTTCTTGCAGGTAGGAAACACTTCCTCGTTGTGGAAAGCGACTATAGAATGTGAACCGGGTTATTACCGCGTGGCGGTGATTGCGAATCCCGGGAAAAGAATCGCTACCGAAGGGGCATCAGACCAATTCAACAACCTTCCTGTCGATTGGAATGCATTGGGTATGCATTATGTGGACTTCGGGGGTGGAGAAGGCTTCGATGACCTTGAACAAATATGGGAAGGAGGCTATTTCCTTATGACTACGGCATATACCGGCGATCCTAAAGCGTATGATGTGAACATGGCTGCTGGAGAGCAGTCGTATCTCACGATGGAAGTGCAGCGTGCATGTGCGCGCTTTGACTATAAAAAAGGAAAAGACATTTATCAATTCCCCTTGGCGGTGGATTCTGTCTCCGGATCGAAACAGACAGAAAACAACGTCAGCGTTACGCTTACGCATGCCGCCCTGATGAACGTGAGTAAGGCGTTCAACCTTTTCAAGCTGATTGCTTCCGATGAGAAGGAAGGTACTCCCGTAACTTTCTACAGTATCGAGACAAACAGCAATTACGTGTACGACGGCGACTGGGATTTCAAACGCATGTGCCAGTTGGACCCGGCCCTTTCCGATCGCTTGTTCTTTTACTCTTCTGAGCATCTGGCGGGCAGACTTAAATATATATCGCTTTCCGGATATGACACTGAGAATTATAAACGCCTGTTCTATTGCCCCGAGAATACACTTCCCGGAACAAAAGCACAGATTAATGCCATATCCACGGCAGTGGTGTTCAAGGGAAGTTTCAAGGTGGAAGGAGTTTCGGCAGACAACATATACTATTACAACCGTACTCTATATACCTCTATCGACAGGCTGAAAGAGGCTTTGAGTGGTGAAGGCACGGATCTGGAGGACACGTCCGACAAGAACCTTGCTGCACTGGGCGTGATGCGCTTCGTGAAGGAGGACGGGACTTACCCCGTGTGGTACACTTATTGGAATCGACATAATGATAACAACAACCCCAACGTGATGGGGATCATGGAGTTTGCCGTAGTGCGGAACAATATATACCTGCTGATGGTGAATAGAATCTCTTCCTTAGGACTGCCACGCCCGCCGTATGAGATAGAAAACCCGTGGAAGCCGGGTGGCAACATGCCGGATGAAGTACCCTCCATCATGGATGTAACGGTGGAGGTAAACGAGTGGAAGGAGCGAATACTTGATTACGAAATATAATGGTAAACGAAATATGATAAAGAAAACACAATCTGTCCGCAGCCTGCTGGTAGCCATGGTTGTTGCGATACTGTTGTTTTGTTCCGTGGCATGCAGCACCATCACCGAGGATCTTCCCCGGTGTACGCATTACATCGATTTCCGTTATGACTACAACATGATGTACACTGATGCTTTCGGTGTCGAGGTGAAGAAATTGGATGTCTATGTGTTCGACAAGGACGACCGTTTCGTGACATGTTACCGAGACGAGGAGGATTCCTTGGGAGAAAACTACCGTATACGCTGCGACCTTCCCATTGGGAAATACCGTCTTGTGGCATGGGCAGGACGATACGCACGCTCGTATGACTTCGCCGCGGAGGTGGATTCACCCGAAGAACTCTCCGTAAGGATGAAGCGCGAAGCGGACGGAACGCAGGATAAGGAACTCGATGCCTTGTGGCACGGCGAAGCGGAAATGGAGATTACAGGCGACAAGGCAGGCTCCACCACCGTGCGACTGGTGAAGATTACCAACAAGTTCCGCCTTGTGGTGCAGGGAACAGAGGGAGTGTCGTTGAAAGACGAAAACATAGGTTTTTCCATTACGGGTGCTAACGGTTTTGCCGCACACAACAATTTGCTCTTGCCCGACGAGACGGTAACCTATCGTCCGTATTTCCGTACTTGGCAGGACTTGGGCGAAGATGGAACCGTGATGGAGGCTGTGGTGGTGGAGCTGAACACCATGCGACTGATGGAGAATGGCGACATGAAGCTGAGCATAAGTCGCGGAAACGGTGAGCCACTGGTAGACATCAATCTCGTGAAATATCTGCTTCTCACCAAAATGGAGGGCTATGAGATGCCTGCACAGGAGTATCTGGACAGGCAGGACGAGTATGTGATGATATTCTTTCTACAAAAGAACTCCGAAGGGAACTATTTCGTAGTGAAAATCAAGATAAACGATTGGATAATACGTCCGCAACCGGGCGATTTATAAAAACGGATTAAAAAATGGGTAGAAAAGCTATTTTATTTTTCACTGCGACTTGTGCGTTTACTCTTGCCTCCTGCAGTAAGGAGGAGGTCGTGAGTGAGGAGTGGCGGGAGGGTTCCGGAATACTCGAGGTTTCGGTAACTTCGGTTGCCGAAACCAATGCTTCGGCAGACGAGGAGAATATCATCCGCCGCCTGTACATCTATGCCTACGACGACAGCCATGCCTTTCCCGACTATTACTGCAACACTCTTGTGAACAACGGCAACGGTGCGAACGGTACTTTCCGTGTGGAGATGGCTATCAACGGGATGGGAAAGAAACGTTTCTACATGGTGGCAAACCCTCCGCGCTATGTGGAGGAGATGCTCACCACCATTTGTCCTGAAGGTACATTGAAGACCTTGGGGATGGTGATTACCAAGCCACTGGAAAACATGGGAGAACTTCCTCAGGAGGAGGATGGAAGCATTATAGGTGATTCGGGTTTTCCCATGGCCAACTATATGGAGGCATACGTTAGCCTAGGCGAAAAAGACAAGGAGCTGGTGCTTTATCCCGAAGACGGGAAGGGTGGCGGACGCATCGTGAGCATACCGCTCTTCCGTTCGCTGGCAAAGGTAAGCGTGTCGGTATGGAGGGAGAACTGTGCGGACGACGAGGTGGTGGCAGTGAAAAGATTGAGCCTGTACAACTATACGCTGAACGGCTTCATCGGTCCCAAGTGGGACATCAGCGAGGACAGTCCCGTTTGGGTGGGCGGAGATGCGAGTAGTTCAACAGCCAGATGGAACCCTTCTTTGCTGATGGACCTTAAGGAGATGGTTAAGCGTGAAACGCGCGTGGGGAATGATGCGGTCTCCGTACTGGACAGTCCGGCTATCATCACTCCAGACCACAACACCAAGGAAACCCCGCAGCTTATATCTGACTTCTATCTCTGCCAGAACTCTTACGGCGAGGCGATGACAGGAGAAACACAGTCGGGAATACCCGATGTCGAGGGAAACCGTACTACGCGACTGGTGGTGGAACTCGAAGACGGTCGTCTCAGCACGATACCACTGCCTTATCTGTTGCGCAACGATCATCTGAAGATACGAATATCCGTTACCGACCAAAAGATTAAGGCGGATTTTCATAAATGGGAACTGGAGGAAGTGTCGCCCGACTGGGACGATGGGGTTTGGCGTCCTGAAGAAGGTGATAGCGTACAACCACCTGCTCCAACTTCATCTTTAAAACATTTTCTTAAAAAATGATGAACATGAAAACGGCTTATCATATATTTACTGTGCTTTTGTTCCTCCTCCTTGGGGTATCCTGCCAAAAGGAGGAAGTGCGCCTTCCCAGTAACGAATCGCCCACTGAAGGTGAGGGTATCAGTCTGGTATTTTCTTTCGCCGGCACCGGCGAGTCTGCGCGCACCTCCGCTTCCGACGAGGAAATCAAGCTGGAGGAAGGAAAGGTGTATGACCTGCTTTATGCGGTGTTCCAGAGTAAGGAACGTCGCATAATGAAATTCGTGGACTTGAGCGAACAGAGCTATTCTACCGGAGAAAACAACATGTACGAGACAGAGCATTTCGATGAAAGCCATTTCGATGAGAACACGGAAATATTCGTTGTGGCGAATGTCACGGAGGAAATAAAGAAGAATTTGACAGACACAGTGAATTTGTCCGATGAACTCTTGTACTTGCGCTGGCGCGGATATACATACGAACACGATCTCAATGCCGAAGCTGGCAGTACAGACTTGCGCCAGATAGAGAAGCCACTGATGGCCGGATATCTTCCACTGAGCCGTAACTTCGACGCTTCCATCATAGTGCACGTGGAACATGTCTATTGCCGCATTTGGTTCGAGTTCGAGTGGAAGGACGTGCCCGAAGCTGAACGCGTGGTGATAGACAGCATCGCGATAGAGGGACTTGTAAATAATACATGGTTGTTCAATACCGAAACACAGTCGCTTGACAACAACCCAGAAGAACCTGCGAAGACAAAGGTGCTGGTGAAAAACTATAAGAGCCAATGGCCTTTTCTGGCAGACTTGACGCTTGACAAATATCCCTACCATGATGCGGGCGATACTATCCTGATGAGGATGGAGCACCCGAACTACAAGACCGTGTGCCGTTATCCTTGGGAAGGAGCAGAAATGTCGAAAACCCAAAGGCCCGTGCGCTACTATGCGTACAGCTACCAATGGGTGGGGCTTACCCTTGAGGACGATCCGCTGGTTACCCTGTATTACCACTTTAAGAAAAAAGACGGTACTTCTGCCGACAGCTCCCCGGCGGAGGTACACAAGTGGGCGAAGGCACGCCTGTACGACGAAACGCACTATCCGGGCAAGCGTCATCACGGACTGCTGAGGAACTATACTTACAAGCTGGACTGCAAGGTTAGCACGTTGACAAACTCGCTCGATCTGCATATAATGTCCGTGCCATGGCTGAAACACGATATTGACGATATTCCTACATTTGAATAAAAACAACATAGCAATTCACAGACAATGAAGAAATTTATTTTACATATACCTGCAAGAATACTATCGGCGGGAGGGCTTCCGGTACTGGCACTGTTGTGCATGCTCATGGCTTCCTGCTACGACGACTTCTTGTCGCAGTCGGAAGAGGGAACTCCTCTGGAGGTGGTGGAAGGCATTGAGGGGGAACTCACCCTGACCATTGCCCCCGATACTTACAACGAACTGGAGATAAGTACCCGGGCTTCGCCCGACGAGGCTTCCGACCAGCATATACACTCTCTGTACCTATTCGTGATAGACCGCAAGAACCTTGACGGAAGCGTTCCGCCGGAACAATGCCCCATCATAGCCAGAAAGTATTTCTCCAATGTGCTTAACAACATATCTGACGTGACGGAGGACGGACAGAAGTTCAAGGTAACGGAAATCACCATACCTGCCGTGAGCTGCGGGACGGCTCAGTTTTATGCTATAGCCAATTTAGGCTATTCTGACATGCAGGGAGTGGAAAACGAAGCAGACATGATAGAAATGTGCGACACGGTAACAACGCTTTACTATCTGCGTGACGTGGTGGCGCGCCTCGGGGTGAACGACAAGAAGGAGGTAAACGTAGAGCGTATGCAGGGTCACCACCTGATGAGTGGCTTTTTCCGTAGAGCCGATTTGTATAACTATCTGGACAATCCTACGGAGTTTCCTATCGTGACAATAAGGGCCGAAGCAGACGGTAAGCTCCATCTGTATGATGCTAAAACCGGTGCTCCATATTGCTTGTTGGGACATGAAAATGAGAAAGGAACGTCGGCAGGAATTTTCGTGAACCGTTTGGACACGAAGGTAACGGTAAGGATACAGCCTGCGGGGGCATTGGCAACAACCGACGGAGCATATTTCCGTCTTACCTCGTGGCAGGTGATGAACCTGCCGAGGCAGCAGTACCCGCTTTGGAGCTTCAAGGTGAGGGAGTGGCACGTGCCCGACAAGATGCTGGGCAATAGCAAGGTGTTCAAGAGAGACTTGACTGAAACGGACGAGGGCGGATGGGAGTTCACCTACTACCAGTTTGAGAACTATCAGGCCACGCCCAAACCGGAGCAGCAGAAGGACTGTACGGTGCTTAATGCGGCGGCTATTGCCGCACAATACAATAAGGAGTACGGGCTGAAAGACAATGACAAGGTAACGGCGGAGATGGTAACGGACTCGTTTGCCGTGAAATATCCCAATAAGTTTTCCGGCTTTGCCTACGGGCTTCGGGAGCTAAAGGACAAGAGTTATGCCTACGGTGATAGTCAAAGCAAACCATACGACCCTGACGCCGAGCAGAACAACGACACCATAACCGTGGTGAACGGAGACTTTACCAATGCCCCCGACGATGCCACATATGTGAAGATTACAGGTTTCTACTACAATCCTCAAGAGCCGGAACGACGCATCAAGGACGACCCGGAGAGCATGAAGTTCGACAAGACATACCCCATCGACCAATATCCCTATTGGGGAGAGGGACAGATTCCCGTAAGCACAATAAAAGAGGCTCACAAGGGAACGCGTGCTGCATGGGTGACGTATTATGTACATTTGGGATATGTGGGAGGCGGAAATCTCAATCTTACCAACGACCCTTGCCCAAAAGGAGACGAGCTGAAAAACTTCGAGAAGTTCAAGGACAAGCTGAACGACTACAATGTGTTGCGAAACCACCATTACACTTATACCCTGAAAGTGGCAGGTGCCGAAAACATCAAGTTGGAGGCTACGCGTGAGGACGGAGGAAGCGTGTATGAGCAGGAGAACCAGCCCGGTGCAGAAGGACAGGTGGTGGACTCAAGGCATTTCTATGACCTTGATGCCCATTACACCGCCATAAACTATACAGTGGATTTTCACGGTATGCCTTTTGATCTCGACAAAGGCTTTGGGTTTGCCATATCCACGCCTTTTCAGGAAAAGCGAGTGGTATTGAAGAAAGGTCCCGACGGAGAGTACGGCTTGTTCGACGGGAACGGTGTGGAAATGACTTCCATACGAGGGTGGGACATGGACTGGATACACTTTGCATGGCACGGTGACTTGAACGATCCTTCGCGCTCGTTGATAGACAAGGAAACAGGCAATGGGGTGGAATACTCCAACACCTACGGCGGATACAAAGACCAACAGACATACAGGACAGACAATCTTATTCTCACACAGGAGAAAGACGCGACACATCAGCACTACCTGCTCAACTGCTACGAGTTCGCTAAACTGGTGTGGAGGGGGTTTGCCACATGGAAAGCGGAAGGGCAACCAAAAGATAAGAGCAGCATGACGTTCACCATTTTCGTGGACGAGTTTTACTACGACTTTAATCCCGTCACGAATGCCCAGCTCAATTGGAAGGACTTTTGCAACCAAGATAGACGCAAGATATTCTTCTTCATGGATGTAGACGAAATCAGTGCCGATCAGCAAAACTGGTACACCAATTCGCATTTGGTCATTATGCAGTCGTCCATACAGACGCACTATGCCACTGACAACTATGGAGGACAGATTGTGGCTAACGTGGCATACGGTATAGAACATGTAGACGAGTTCCGAGCGCAGTACAAGAGCGACAAATCGAACAGTTATACCGACGACCAGTACTTTGAGCAGAAGTCTACGTCTTTGGTAAACGGTCTTTATAATACTATGCTGTGGTACAACAGATATAAATCCAATGGCGAACGTGTCATAGATTGGGCAAAAGCCGCAAGCTATTTCACCGAGAAATGCTACAACCAATATCCCACAAACGATGTCATAAATAATAACAAAGGAATAGACGGGAATAGATCCTACCGTAGGGGACAGTGGGCCATTTATACTCGCAACAGAGACCTTAACCGTAACGGAAAGCTAGATCCCGAGGAGATACGTTGGTTTGTGCCGGCTATAGACCAATACACCTACTGCTTCTTGGGCGGACGTCCGGTGTTTGACAATCCTCTGTACGAAAAGCACATCGCCGTGAACTACCAAGGCACTGAAAACTGGTTGAAAGGGGTAAACATAGTACACTTCATGAGCAGTACCGGCACAGTAAACAAAAACAACGTGTTTTGGGCGGAAGAAGGATGTACTAAAGGAAAGTACGGAGGCGGACAAGCCCAAAAGTACTATGGCATACGTATGGCGAGAATGCTCTGTATACATGGGGTAGAGAGTTCGGGCGCGGCATTTGCCGGTGGCAAGATGAAGGAGGAGACATTGCTTCAAGACGACCTGTACGTAATATCACATACCCGCAACGGCGAGCCTGTGCCTAGAGACCAGCGCGTGGACGGAAAGACTTACTACATCTTGCTGAACAAGATGAACATGGATGCCTTCAGAGAACCGTTGGGCATAGGTGAACTTACGGCGCACACGCACGAGGAGAAGCAGAACTGGCTTTGTCGCGAATACCGAATAGCTAAAAACAAGGTGGGTTACAAGTCTTATACCAACCCCGTCACATACGACAGAACCCCTATGGTGGACGGAAAGCCTCGCACGTGGTATCAGATGAGCGGGCAATGGTCGCCCGATAAGTTCGGATCAAACCACGTCCTCTATTACAGGGGTGCAGAGGAAAGCCTCGCATACGAGTATCGCGAGGACAACGATGGTATGGACCTTCACCATTGGCGTATTCCCAACCTGAGGGAAGCCTCTATTCTTACCATGGCATTCCCCAATGAGTGGTTTTTCGGTAGCGACACGCAATTTGACGGCAGGTCGATAGTCGCAGGGACTACCAGCGCCAATCTCGGACCCGGATCTACCGACTATCCGGTCTGGATACTCCGTGAAAATACCATTTACCGTATGCCTAGCTCCGACTCTGGCGGAGATGGCGGAACATTGTTCTATGTGCGCAGCGTGCAGGATGTAAAGTAGTTCTTTATATCTTAAAATCCGCAGCCATTCATTTAACGGTTGCGGATTTTAGGACTTATTTTTGTCATGCCTGTTGAAGTTTTATTTTTGTTTAATAACAAAACTAATTTAAGTGAATCTTCAGATATGCCAAGGTTCTTCAAGTTCAAAGCATAATAGTTTCCGCCTGAATCCATAGCAAAAGGTAATTGATTACAAAGAATCAGATTCCTGCTCCATACGTCTTTTGCTATGACTTCAATTGTTTCAAAAGCATTAGTGCATTCCTTTATCGGAAATTAGTTGAAAAATTACTTTTGCTCGCCAAAAATAAGATTAAAATAGTTGAAATTTGTATTTCTTCTCGTATTTTTAAATTCAAAGAACTTTTCTATTGTGTTATTGATAAATAGTTGATAATTAGTTGTTTATGTCTACTGAAGCAAATTAGAGGGAAAAGATTATTTGCTTTAAATATTTTACTGAAACAGAAAGTGAAATATGTAGCTATTTCAAGCAAGTCGAAAGAATCATCAGAAACAAAGAAATCTTAGATATTTCTAAATCAGCAATGATGAATATAGTAAATGGATGTACAGATGCATTTGAGATAGAAGAAAAGAAAAGCGAATTTTTAGATTGTTACAAAAGAAAGGAATATCAAGAGATACATATAGTCAATATTACGAAGAGAAAAATCGTTCATATAATATTGAAGATAAAATATTTTGGGAAGATTATCTTTAGATCTGCATATAAAATATAAAGGAAATGTTCTATTAGAAACGTATTTGTTTTTTTCTGACAAATCGTTTTGGGACTATTTTAAACAAAGGCCTAAGTCCTAATATACGGCTTAAATCGTTTGATATTATAACTAAGGCGCAAATAACTTTAGTATCTCAAGTTAATGATGCTATTGGATATAGATTTGATGAAATTAAAGATAGAATATCGAAAGGTAAATAGGCATTGAAACAGCTAAAAGGAATATAGCAAGTCTTAAAGAAGAAATAATAAACCCTGAAGACATTGAAGACAATATTAGTCAAAATGATTTTGTAGAACAATATGTTGTGAAAGATAAACTTGACAAACTTGTAAGAAAATCTGCTATAAAAATATATAGATTGTTGTACTTTATTTTTTGATTACAGTATTGTTCATTTATTTAGACCTTATTCATTTTGAAAATAAATGGAAGTTTTTAGTGTATATTAACACTGTTATTAATACTCTTTATACGATCATTAATTATATGCCCATTTTATTTATCTCTTTAAATATAAAAAATGCAGAAAGGAGTTATATGCGACTCTTGAAAAAGAATATGATAAATCACACAATCTACCTATATTGAAAGTTTTAACAAAAGAGGATATTTTAAATAAGATTGAAGACGCTGTCCAGTATTTTGTGTAAATAGAAGACTTCAGGATTCTGGTTTTATACTTGAATCCTGATAAACTCCAGTTTTTCTTGTTCAAGCGGATATGTCAGCGACTTCATCTCTGTTTCCACCTTTTCTTTGTGCTGCGAAAGCAGTAAACATTCGTAATATTGCGAATCTATATTGCAGCCGAGCGTGCGGTAACTCCACATCTGCTCCGAAGCCTTTTTCATATACCATGCACAGGCTTTGGTATTGAGAACCTGCATTAATCTTTTATAATGCGATCATATCAATATTCGCCACGGTGTAGCGCTGTTACCATTCAATATTTCGGGATATTGGCTGAAAAAGTTATGTAAAATATTGAGTATTATACAAGCAAAAAGGTTCTGTGTGCATATGATAATTCTGAGTCTGTTTTATTGTAAATCAATCTTGACTTTATTATGGAGCGTCTTTTTAGAATACAACAATAGCTATTGCCCTTAACGTAAATAAAGTAAGAAGGGGAGCAAGAAGAGTTAATTCTCTCTTCCTGCCCCCCTCAATCACATTTAGATGTAAATTTGAGCGTGTGCCGAAACTCACCACAGAGGACACAGAGTAACATAGAGTGATTTTTAAGTTATTGACTATCAATATTCTTATTTTGTGATAATCCGTGTAATCTGTGGTGAAAAGGGTTTTGATACAATCCCTTATTTAATCTTTTCCCGTATCTTCGTCAGGTACTTTTTCATTCCTTCCGCATCTTTGCTTGTGATAATTTCAAGCAACTGTTTCAGCTCTGTGCGGATGTTCTCTACCTGTGACGGCGTGCGCGGATTGAACAGGATTTCCTGCAATAAGTAATCATCTTCGCTCAAAAGCCCTTTTGCAATAGCCATGTGCTTCTTGAATGTGGTTCCCGGTGCCTCTTGGTGTTTCATGACAGCTGCGAAAACAAACGTCGAAACAAACGGGATGGACAAGGAGTAAGCCACTGTTTCATCATGCTCGTCGAAGGTATACTCAAAAATATTCAGGTTCAGGCTATTGTATAAGTCTTTAAAGAATACTTTCCCCAAATGATCGCTCTCACTGATGATGATGGCACTTTCGCTGCTCAGATTGCTCAGACTGGCAAAAGTAGGGCCAAACATCGGGTGAGTGGAGACATAACGGAATCCGCTTTCTTCGTAGAACTTCTTCAGTCCGGTTTTCACCGAAGCGATATCACTCAGGATACAGTCTTTGGGCAAAACAGGCAGAATTTTGCGGAAAGCGTCCAGCGTATACTTCACTGTGGCAGCATTGATCACCAGTTCCGGTTCGAACTCCTTGATCTCCTCCAATGTTGTGAAGCGATACGTGTTGTACACGAACCGAAGCTGATGCGGGTTGACGTCGAACACGGCCGTCTCGTGCTGGAAACTTAGTATGTCAGTAAAGAAGGAGCCCATCTTGCCGGCTCCCAAAATTAGAATTCGCATAATATGAATGATTTGCTATTTATTGATAATCTCCATCTGTTGACGAACCGATTCTTCGTGGATGGCTTCGAAGATCACTTTCACAAACTCTGCACTCATGCCGCACTGTTCGCCCTGGGCACCGCGTTTCTCAAGAATCTCGTTATAACGTCCGGTCTGAAGCACTGTGATGTCGTGTTCTTTCTTATAAGTACCGATCTCACGTGCTACGCGCATGCGTTTTGACAGTTCCTGAATGATGTTATCATCGCATTCGTCAATCTGTTTACGCAGTACGTTCAGGTTCTCCGTTGTCTGTGTCTCTTTACGGATGACGAGCAGGTTGAGGATGTAGTCCAGTACGTCCGGAGTCACCTGCTGTGAAGCGTCGCTCCATGCACAGTCCGGGTTACAGTGACTTTCCACTATCAGTCCGTCGAAGTTCAGGTCCATGGCCTGCTGACAGAGAGGAGCTACCAGTTCGCGCTTTCCTCCGATGTGGCTCGGGTCGCAGAAGATAGGCAGTTCGGGGATGCGGCGGCGCAACTCGATAGGAATGTGCCATTGCGGCAGGTTGCGGTACAACTTCTTGTCGTAGCTGCTGAAGCCGCGATGAATGGCTCCCAGACGTTTCAGTCCGGCGTTGTTGATACGTTCCAGAGCACCGATCCATAATTCCAGATCCGGATTTACCGGGTTCTTCACCAGCACAGGGATGTCTACACCTTTCAGTGCGTCTGCTATTTCCTGTACGGCAAACGGATTGGCGGTGGTACGGGCACCTACCCACAACACGTCGATGCCCGCTTTCAAGCATTCGTATACGTGCTTGGCTGTAGCCACTTCGGTAGATACGTACATGCCGGTCTCTTTCTTCACCTCTTTCAGCCAGGCGAGGCCTTCTACGCCGATACCTTCGAAACCTCCCGGTTTGGTGCGTGGTTTCCAGATTCCCGCACGGAAGATTTTTACTCCTTTGGCTGCCAGTTGTGTGGCGGTTGACATTACTTGCTCTTCTGTTTCGGCACTGCAAGGGCCGGCTATCACCATCGGGCGTTTATCTTCTACGCCCGGCAATAAGATTGATTCGAGTTCCATATCGATCTAATTCGTTTAGTTGTTATTTCATTATTGATTTGATTCGTTCCAGCGCTTCTGCCAGCTTGGCGTCTTTGCAGCAGAGAGAGATGCGGATGTATCTCGCTCCGTTGCTCCCGAAAATAAATCCCGGAGTGATGAAGACGCGTGCTTCCTGCAGCACTTTCTCTGTCAGTTCTTCTACATCGGCGCAACTTGCGGGGATTTTTCCCCAGAGAAACATGCCCACTTGCTTTTCGTCGTACGTACATCCTAACGTTTTCATAATCTCTCCGGCCAGGTGACGGCGGTTCCGATAGTTTACATTGTTGCCTTCGTACCAGGTCGAATCCGCTTCAAGTGCTTTGGCAGCTGCCAGTTGCATGGCACGGAACATTCCGCTGTCGATGTTGCTTTTCACTTTCAGAATCCATTGTACAAACTCTGCATTCGAAGCCAGCATGCCGATACGCCATCCCGGCATATTGTGACTTTTACTCATGGAGTTGAATTCTATACAGCATTCTTTGGCACCCGGCACACTCAGGATACTGATCGGCTTATCGTTCAGGATAAAGCTGTACGGATTGTCGTTCACAATCACGATGTTCTTGCGGAGGGCAAACTCCACCAGGCGTTCGTAAAGTTCCGGTGTGGCATTGGCACCGGTCGGCATATTCGGATAGTTGGTCCACATCAGTTTCACGCGGCTCAGATCCATCTTTTCCAGTTCATCGAAGTCCGGCATCCATCCGTCCTCTTCTTTGAGATTGTAGTTCACCACCTCGGCACCCAGTATTTTGCTTAACGAAGTGTAGGTGGGATATCCCGGATTGGGTACCAGTACCTGTTCTCCCGGATTGACAAAAGCGAGTGTCACGTGCAAGATGCCCTCTTTCGATCCGATCAGCGGCTGAATTTCTGTTGCCGGATTCAGTTCCACTCCATACCAGCGTTTATACCAGTCGGCAAAACCCTTGCGAAGTTCCGGTATGCCCACATACGGTTGATAGCCGTGTCCGTTCGGGTCGTGAGCATTGTTACACAGCGTTTCGATGGTCTGCTCCGAAGGGGGCATGTCCGGGCTTCCGATTCCCAGGCTGATTACGTCTTTACCTTCTGCGTTCATCCGTGCCACTTCTTTCAGTTTCTTCGAAAAGTAGTATTCGCTTACACCGCCCAGTCTGTCGGCCGGCGCTACTTTATACGTTTGATTTTCCTTCTGCATATTCGCCTAATATTTTAAGTTCTTTCGTCAATGGAGTGATTGCTGTAATCGATTGTTTGTATCTCAGATAATCGTTGAAAGCCACATCTACGTAGAACTGGTATTCCCATTCCCGTCCGATGATAGGGAGCGATTGTATTTTTGTTAAGTTGATATTGTAAAAAGATAAGATAGACAGAACCTGTGAGAGGCTTCCTTCGGAATGGGGGAGAGTGAAAACGATGTTTGCTTTGTTGAGAACGGTGTTTTGTTTTCGTATCTCGTCCACCTGCCATGGATCTGCCACTACCAGAAAACGGGTGAAATTATGTTTGTTCGTTTCTATGCCTTCTTGCAGTACCTTCATTCCGTACCGTTCGGCGGCGGCATGTGAGCAGATGGCGGCATGTCCTTTCAGGTTTTCCCGTTTGATGATTTCAGCACTCAAGGCCGTATCTTCAGCTTCTACCACTTTGATACGCGGGTGTTGGTTCAGGAATTCCCGGCATTGCATCAGGGCGATCGGGTGTGAGTTCACTTCGGTGATGTCATTCCAGTCCTCTTCGGGCAGGCAAACGAAGCTGTGCGAAATGCGTAATTTGTATTCGCCGATAATCTGCGTGCCGCTTTGGCGCAACAGTTCGTTGTTGTGCAGCAGGCTTCCTGCAATCGTGTTTTCAATGGCCAGCATCCCGATTGTTTGACTATCTTTCCGGATGGCAGCAAACACATCTTCAAAGTTGGCGCAACAGATTAACTCTATTTCTTCCCCTTCGAAGTACTTGTGTGCGGCTATATCGTGATACGAGCCCAGTGTTCCTTGAATTGCTATTCTTTTCATTCCTAATTGAGTATATGGTATAAAAAAATCCCGCATCCATGTCGGAGCGGGATTCATATTATTAGTTTCTCTTAATCTCAGTTCTTAAGCACCCTGTCACTTGATACATACAAACTCCCGCTCTACTTTCTGGCTAAAGTAAAAGTAAAAAAAGAAGTAATATGTAAAAGTGAATACGTTCATCAGATCTATTTTTCTTTTTGTTTTAAATCTGAGGCAAAATTAATGCTTTTATCTTAAACACAAATAAAAAACGGACTTTTTTTTTGATTTATATATTTATATTCCCAATTTGTGCTTTTATATCTGTAAATGTTATCTGTTTGTAACTTCTTCATCTCTTATCTTTTTCTTTTTCTATATAATATGGTATAGAGGCTTAGTTATGTTAATATTTACTAAATGGAGCGTTTCAGTTCTTAAGATGTTAGTTTTTCTGCGAAAAACTTCCTTTATTTGTCAGACAAATAAGATTAATCTTATTTTAACTAAACTGAATTGTTATACTATGGATATATTAAAACTACATGGTCAGGCGATAACTTTGGTCGATCAGGTCGAAGATAACCTACTTACTTATTTTAGAACTAAAGATCTGCGGGCAGGAGATGCCATTCCCAATGAGATGGAACTGGCCGCCGCTTTGGGTGTGGCGCGTAGTGTGCTGAGGGAGGCTCTCAGCCGATTGAAAATGGTAGGGATGATAGAAACACGTACCAGACGAGGCATGATTCTGACTGAGCCCTCTATTCTTGGAGGTATGAAGCGAGTTGTCGATCCGCGTATTCTAAGTGAACATTCTCTGTTTGATCTTTTAGGTTTTAGAATTGCTTTAGAGTTGGGAATTTGCAGTGATCTCTTTCAGAATATAACTCCGGAAGATATTATTGAACTGAAAGAGATTGTCCGATTGGGTATCGCTTTTGAGAATAATGAATATGCCCCTATCAGTGAATTTACTTTTCATGCTAAACTTTATGAAATAACCGGCAATGCCACTATCCGTGAGTTTCAGGAGATTATTCATCCCGTAATGGTTTTTGTGAAAGATAAATTCAAAGAGTTGCTCGAGCCTATTAATATAGAGATAAAAGAGCGGGGAGAATTGGTAACTCACGCTGACCTTCTCGACTTTTTGGAGAAACATGATGAGCCCGGTTACAGAAAGGCGCTTGAGAAACATTTTGCCGTATACAAGATTTTTATGAAACGTAGAATCGTTAACGAATAATCGGGGGATTGCAAAAAGTCAAACAGAATTTTAGCATTCCCTTGGGAAATATCTGGAGGATGGCCGTTCTTTTATTGCGGGTAACCGGGTAAATAACAATTTATTATAGCTGCGCAGCCATTTTATACCTTTGTTATCGACGCAGAGAAATGGGTTTCCAATCAGAGATTCCTTATTCTTAATTAATATCTAATTAAATAATAAAATGAAACATTATCAACGTTTGGAAGGAATGGTTGCCGCCACTTTTACTCCTATGGATGCGTGGGGAGATATCAAGCTTTCTGTTATAGACAAATACGCCGACCTGATGGCTGAATCAGGAATGGCAGGTGTATTTGTTTGTGGAACCACAGGAGAATCTCATTCACTGACTACGGATGAGCGTAAAGTTATTCTTGCTCAGTGGATAAAGTCTGCCCGGAAACGCTTTAAGGTGATTGCGCATGTGGGTAGTAACTGTCAATTGGAAGCTATGGAGCTGGCTCGGCATGCACAAGAGGTGGAAGCTGATGCTTTTGCCGCTATGGCTCCCTGTTTTTTTAAACCCTCTTCGGTAAAGGATCTGGTGGACTTTTTTACTCCAATTGCTCAAAGTGCTCCCGATCTTCCTTTCTATTATTATAATATGCCGTCTATGACGGGAGTATCTCTTTCGGTTCGCTCTTTTCTTATAGAGGGAAAAAAAACGATGCCTAATCTGGTTGGAACGAAATTCACACACAATAACCTGATGGAGATGGGTGAATGCTTGGAACTCAATAATGGAGAATTCGAAGTGCTGCATGGATACGATGAAATTCTGATTGCCGGATTGGCTTTAGGAGCCGTTGCCGGTGTTGGTAGTACCTACAATTATTTACCTGTTGTATATCAGAATCTTTTTGATGCGTTCAAGAAAGGTGATATCTGTACTGCTCGCCGGATGCAGCAGAAGTCGATTGAAATAGTAAAAATAATAATTAAATATGGAGGAGGTGTACGTGGAGGAAAAGCAATAATGAATTTAATAGGTGTTGATTGCGGCCGGTGCCGTCTGCCCATCACACCGTTTGGCGATGATGAATATTCTTCGCTCAAAAGAGATCTTGAAAAAATAGGTTTCTTGAATTAAAAAATAAAAGTAGGGAAGGGGAAATAGACTTTGGACGGAATATACCCCCTTCGCTCTACGCCTTAAATTTTATATTAAAAGCATACAAAGATGAGAAAAATTACTCGAATTAAGTGTCTCATTGTTGTTTTATTGACATTTATTGGGACATTAGCACCCGTTCATGCTCAACAAAGTGGCAATTTTGAGATTAGTGGTGTTGTTAAGGACACATCCGGAGAACCGGTCATAGGTGCTACAGTTATTGTAAAGAACACACAAATAGGTACAACTACCGATGTCGATGGAAAATTTAAATTAAAGGTCCCACATAAATCTTTGTTACAAATCTCCTTTATTGGAATGAAAACCAAGGATCTGAAAGTAACCAATAATACATTTTATGAAATTACTTTGGAAGATGAGTCGGTTCTACTTGACGAGGTCGTAGCCATCGGTTATGGAACTCAATCTAAGGCAACTGTTACTTCAGGAGTTGTATCTGTGAAGAAAGCGGAGTTAATGTCTTCTGTCTCTGCATCTCCTTTGAACAATCTACAGGGAAAGGTCGCTGGACTGGATATTCGACAGACTACCGGACAGCCCGGTGCACAGCCGGTAGTGCTGATCCGTGGCGGGTCAACCGATCCGGCTAACGACTCTCCTCTTTTTGTCATTGATGGGGTTGTCCGTAGCAATATGAATGGACTTAATCAGGAAGATATTGAGTCTATGGAAGTATTGAAAGATGCCGCTTCTGCTGCAATTTATGGTGCTAAGGCTGCCAATGGTATCATTCTTATTACTACCAAGCAAGGTTCTTCAAAAGATGGTAAAGCCACTATTTCCGCTTCCTACCGTTTGGGAGTTGAGCAGATTCGGCAGCATTATCCGTTTTCCGGTGCACGCGACTATCTGTATGCTTCCCGCTTAGCCGGTTCCCGCGGAATCAATGACGCGAATGTCAGCGGACGCCTGGAAGGCGGCGCATATCCTTATTCAACAGGTAATATCAATTATAAAAATGGAGCCTTGGAAGGATATGGCTATTCTCGTTTCACTACCGAATATTTAGATGATTTGATTTCCAATATGGGGCAGTCTTATGTCGACGATTTGCTGAACAGACAAGGATATGAAACGATGACCGATCCTTATTCGGGAAAACAGTTGATATTTAAAGACAATCACTATCAAAAAGATGTATTGTTTCAGACTGCATTGACACACAACTACGATCTGAGTGCTTCCGGTGGAAATGACAAAGGTAATTATTATGTGAGTCTGGGGTATATTAATTCAGAAGGTATTGTTCTGGGTACGGGGTACGATCGTTTCAGCCTTACTGCCAATGGAAATTACAATCTTCGCAGTAATTTAAAATTAACCGTCGGATTGAAACACTCCACAATCTCGAATAAAGCGACTGATCCGGAGAACTCGGGCACAAGCACAATGGACCGTTCTTCTCGCTATCCTACGACCTTCCGTCTGTATTATGACGATGGAACTCCCGGTATTGGTGAAGCCGGAGGCTCACCTCGGAATAGACTGCACGAATTATATTATCAGGATATTTCGGACAAAGCTTATCGAAACACGATTCAGTTAGGATTGGATTGGGAGATTCTGAAGGGATTGCATTTTAAACCGTCAGCCTCCTATTATATGCAGGAAAATATCTATCGTTTTTTTGAGAAGTATAACGAGTTTAATAAAGGTCGTAAGACACTCGAGAAACACGATCAGTATAAGCAAATCATGGCAGACGCGGTGTTTACCTATGATAAAGTATTCAGTGATAAGCACACTTTTAATGCAATGATAGGTATGAACTATACCCAGGACGATACCTATAAATTGAAGGGAACAGGCTCGGAAGCCCCTACGGATTATGTACCTACGTTGGCGCCTACCAAGCCCGATTTACAGCGTACCACTTCCTCTTTGGATAAAGAAGTACTGGTAGGTTTCTTTGCCCGTGTCAATTATGACTATAAGCGCCGCTATTTGCTGACGGTTTCAGCACGCTATGACGGAGCCTCCCAATTTGCCGAAGATCATAAATTCGCATTGTTTCCGGCCGTATCCGGAGGATGGAATATGCATTATGAAGACTGGTTTCCCAAAACCGTTGTCAGCCGGATGAAGTTGCGGGCGAGCTGGGGACAGACCGGAAATAATAAGTTGTCGTATTCTAATACACAAGGCGAATATGCTTCATATATTTATGCCGGAAATCCGGGGGTACTGAATAGTGTACTTGCCAATAACAGTTTGGTATGGGAAACAACCTCTAATGTGGATTATGGTTTTGATGCCGGTTTCTTTGATAATCGTCTTGAACTGTCGGTAACCGGATATAATAAATTGACTTCCGATCGTTTGTATGACAAAGCTCTTCCGGCACAGACAGGTTTTAGTTCTATAAAGGCCAATTTGGGGACTGTACAGAACAAAGGTTTTGAGTTATCGCTGACAGCACATCCTCTTTCAACAACTTCCCCCGTGAGTTGGGATGTTACGGGTACTTTCAGTATGAACAGGACGTATATGAAAAAGCTTCCTTATAATGGGAGAGACAAAAATCGGGTACAGGGCGGACTTGTATGGGATGCTAAATCCGGTACTTATGTTGAGACCGGCGGCCTGGCCGAAGGCGAGAGGATAGGCGGACGTTGGGGATATAAGTATCTGGGGGTATACGATACAGATGAAGAAGCTGCAAAAGCTCCGGTCGACACCAAGGTTTCCGGTTCTAAGATGAATAAGAAAAAGGTTGCCGGAGATGCTATCTGGGCCGACCTTGACAATAATGGAGTTATCGATGATAAGGATATTACTTTTATTGGCTGGGCCAATCCGGATAAGAAGGGAGCCTTGATTAATAATTTGTCTTACAAGAATTTTTCTCTTCGTTTGGTTGTCGATTTTGCTTTAGGACATTCCATTGCCAATATATGGAGATGCCGTGCCAATGCCAATGCACGCAATGCTATTATAACGACTACTGACGTTACGAATGGAAACATCTGGTGGCAGACAGGTGATGCTGCAACAGCCAAGTATCCGCGTTACGATGTTGCTTCGGACTGGGATAACGGATATCGCAATCACATGCGTACAATAGCTTATGCCGGGATGAATTCAAATGGAAATGCCGACAATACGGCTTATTATTCAAAGGGAGATTATTTGTGCTTCCGTGAGGTTTCGTTAGGTTATGAACTACCGCGTTCCGTATGTTCTAAAATGAAGGTGAAAGGGGTTTCTTTGAATGCCGGTGTGACAAATATCGGATACATTACAGCCTTTGACGGATTAAATCCTGAACAGTACGATGGACAAGAGACCGGTGAATACTTCCTCCCGATTCAATTTAACTTTGGTGTAAGACTAACTTTTTAAAATGATTTTCACTATGAAAGCAACAAAAATATTGATCTGTATTCTCTGCTGCACATGGATTTGCAGTTGTAGCTTGTTGGAGGTTGATCCGGTTTCTACCATCACTTCACAGTCGTTCTGGAAAACTCCGGGAGATGCCAAAGCTTATCTTACGGGCATTTACAATAAGGTGCGTGACCTGAATAATACTTCTTATTACGGTGAAGACCGGGGAGATGCTTTTAAAGCCGGTGAGATCGGCCCTACGAGTGTGGCATGGGCCCATACTTTGCTTGAGAGCAATGCTCCTTCTTATCGCTCGGCTTATAATATCATTCATCACGCCAATCTTCTTTTCAATAAAATTGAAAGTCTGAAGTTTACTAATGAGACTGAGAAGAATCGTATAAAAGCTGAGTGCCATTTCTTAAGAGCATATACTTATTTTCTTATAGTGCGTATTTGGGGAGATGCTCCCATCATTACTGATCCTGTGCTTTCGGACAACGTTGAGCTTAAACCCCGTTCTCCCAAAGAAGACGTCATGAAGTTGATCCTTGAAGATATAGAACAGGCTGTCCTGTTATTTCCGGAGGATGGATATATCAATAAGAATTTAGCTTCAAAGCCGGCTGCCTATGCTTTGAAAGCTGATGTTTTAATGTGGAAGGCAAAGGTCCTGAATGGTGGAAATGCGGATATGGAAGAAGCGATCAAGGCAATCGATCAGGTAGGCGGGAGTGGAGTGTCTTTGCTAGCGGATTATGCAAAGGTATTTGCCAATGATAATAAAAAGAATAATGAGATCATTTTCTCTTTTTATTTTGAACGTTATGAAACTGGAAATCTTTCTATTGCAACCAACACTACATCGAGAACCGATAATTTATCGATGGCTGTCAACTTGGCCGATGCGGCAACTTCACCTAATCAGAGCCGCCATGTCTATGCCCCAAGTGACAAGGCCAGAGAGTTGTATCTTAAGTATCCGGGCGATAGGCGCTATAAAGTCGCCATGATTGATTTGGTGGATAAAGATGGTAACCTGATTTTAACCCAGACAAACAAATTCAGGGGGAAGGCCTATTCCGACGATCGTTATTTTGACGATGACTTGATAGCTTATCGTTGGGGAGATCTTCTTCTGTTGCGTGCTGAGGCCAATGCTGCACTCAATAAGATATCTGAGTCTCTTGTCGATCTGAATGAGGTTCGTGACCGGGCGGGCCTGGAGCCCTATGATGGCCCGAAAGATAAGATTGCTGTAGAGAAAGAAATCTGTGACGAACGTTTAAGAGAGCTTTTTATAGAGCAAAAACGATGGTTTGATTTGGTGCGTTTCCATTGTGGCGGGACCATTGACATTTATAAGGAGGTGCCCAATTTGAATGACAAGCCCGGTTATCCATTGTATTTCCCAATCAATTATAATGATATGGTCTTAAATGACAAACTGGTGCAGACAGATGGGTACGAAAGTAATGTAGAGAGATAGAATATAAAAAGAAGGAACTGTGTGGAGTAGCTGTTATATACTTTTACACAGTTCTTTTGATATGGAAGTATAATAATTTAAAGCATAAGTTTATGAAGAACACAATCTTGAAACTGTTTCTATTGTTTTGTGCTGTTCCTTCAATCGGACAAAATGTCCATCCCAATCTGCCTTGGATCGACATATCGGGGCAGCGTGAACGGCAGGTGACAATAGCTCCGGGCAGACCGGATTTATATAACGGACATCCTACTACTGTAATGATGGATGATCATAAGACTATTCTTTGTACCTGGTCTTACGGGCATGGAGGTAAAGCGTCTTTCATAGCCGAAAGTAAGGATGCCGGGCTGACTTGGAAAAATGGTAAAACCCCTGCTGACTGGCAGACGATGAGCAATTGTCCCAGTATTTACAAACTGACGGATAAGCAGGGGAAAGAACGTGTCTTTGTGTTTAGTGCCTGGCCGGACATGCCTATGACTTATAGTGAAGACGGAGGGAAGAGCTGGAGTCCGGTCCGTAGTTTGAATAAACCTTGTGTGATGGCGTTTTCAAGCATTGTAAAATTGAAGAATGGCGATTATCTCGGGTTGTATCACCGTGGACTGAATGATCGGGACCGTCCTCCGTTGACTTTGTGGCAATCTGTCTCACATGACGGAGGATTGACCTGGAGCGAGTCGGTGAAAGTAGGCGAGATGGAGGGGCGTTCACCCTGTGAACCCTGTGTCTTCCGTGCTCCCGATGGCAAACGGCTTGTCTGTGTAGCGCGTGAAAATAACCGGGTAGGCAATTCTCTGATGATGTTTTCTGATGATGAGGGAACCACCTGGTCTCCTTTGCAAGAAACTCCCTGGGGTCTGACCGGAGACAGGCATGTAATAAAGTTTACTCCTGACGGTCGTATGATTGCCGTCTTTCGGGATATGGCTCCCAACAGTCCGACGAAAGGGCATTTTGTAGCCTGGGTCGGTAATTATAAAGATTTGCTTGAGGGAACTTCCGGACAATATAAAATAAAGCTTTTACATAGTTATGCCGGTTCGGATTGTGGATATCCTGGTCTCGAAATCCTACCGGATGGGACTATTGTCGCCATCACTTATGTTAAGATGCGGCCGGGCCCCGAACAACACTCCATTGTCGGCGTACGCTTCAAACTTGAAGAAACTGATAAAATGCTATATTAACTTTTATCCCCAATTTTACCAATATGCGTTATATTTCGATATTGTTTTTATTTAGTTGTTTTTTACTCAGTACTCCGTTACGTGCCGAGCGGGTGAAAGTTATTGTTCGACAGCCCATAGTACCGGTCTTGACAAAAAAGGAGATTAATCCGGTTTTGCAATTAAAGTTGATAAAGAGCTGTCCGGGACCATGTTTTGTAAAGGAGATCGGATTATCCCTGAAAGGTACTACTTTGTTGACCGATTTAACTCATTTGAGTTTATATAGAGTTGCCGGAAAGAGGGGGCTTTCTGACTGGGAAAAGTGTGTCGACTCAGTTGCTCCCGCTTTAAAAACGGTTTTAGACACTCCGTTGGAATTGAAATCAGATACTACCATACTGTGGGTAACTGTTAAATTGAAAGATAAAGTTGACTTAACCCATCGTGTGACGGTCAGTTGTGATCATGTGACAACGACTTGTGGTAAGGCTTCTGTAACTTCCGTTCGTCCGATTGTCGCACTCCGTACCGGGGTTGCTGTACGGCAAAGAGGGGAAGACGGAGTTCATACTTCGCGTATTCCCGGCATTACTACTTCCCTGAAAGGAACTTTGATGGCCATATTTGATGCCCGTTACGATAGTTCGCGTGACTTGCAAGGTGATATCGATATTGCGATGATGCGAAGCCTGGATGGTGGAATGAACTGGCAGCCGATGCAGATAGTGCTCGACCGCAAAAAGTGGGGTGGATTGCCAGAGAAATATAATGGAATCAGTGATGCTTGTATCCTGACCGATGAAAAGAACGGTACTATTTATGTGGCGGGACTCTGGATGTATGGAGTCTTAGATCCCCGATCGGGTAAATGGGTGGAAGGAATGACGCAGGACAGTACCCGTTGGATACACCAATGGCATGCGAAAGGTTCTCAGCCCGGGCTCGGGGTTAAAGAGACCTGTCAGTTCTTGATTACGAAAAGCGTGGATGACGGACTGACTTGGAGTGACCCTGTAAATATAACAGCACAAACCAAGAAACCGGAATGGTGGCTGTATGCTCCGGCACCGGGGCATGGCATTACTTTGAAAGACGGTACATTAATATTTCCCACACAAGGCCGTGATAAAGATGGAATACCATTCTCTAATATTACGTATAGCAAGGATGGGGGAAAAACATGGATAGCCGCTAAGCCGGCTTATCACAACACTACGGAGTGTATGGCAGTCGAATTACAGGATGGCAGCGTCATGTTGAATATGCGTGATAACCGTAATCACGGTAATAAAAAGGTCAATGGGCGCCGTATTTGTGTCACCGCCGATCTGGGAAGCACATGGACGGAACATCCCACTTCCCGAAAAGCATTGATAGAGCCTACTTGTATGGCAAGCATTCATCGACATACTTATCAGGAAAACGGCAGACAAAAGACTCTTCTTTTATTCTGCAATCCGGAGTCTTATGACAGTAGAGACCATATGACGTTAAAGTGCAGCCTGGATGATGGAAGTACCTGGGATTCAGGCCGGAAAATCATGTTGGATGAGTTGGGAAGTTTTGGCTATTCCTGCATAACCTCGGTCAATGATTCTACGATTGGTGTTTTTTATGAAAGTAGCCAGGCACAGATGGTTTTCCAACAAATACAGTTGAAAGAGCTCATTGATAAAGGTAAATCATATAAAGAGAGATAGTTGGTATGAAAAATAGAAAAATATATCCTTGGATCGTTGTCGGACTTTTATGGTTTGTGGCATTATTAAATTATATGGATCGTCAGATGCTGTCAACCATGAAAGATGCGATGCAGATAGATATTATAGAATTGCAGTCGGCTACCAATTTTGGGCGGCTAATGGCAGTCTTCCTTTGGATTTACGGTCTTATGAGTCCGATGGCAGGAATTATTGCCGATCGCGTCAGTCGTAAATGGTTGATTGTCGGGAGTCTTTTTGTCTGGTCGGCAGTCACTTATGGCATGGGGTATGCCGATACATTTAATCAAATCTACTGGTTGCGCGCATTGATGGGAGTCAGTGAGGCATTATACATTCCTGCGGGCCTCTCTTTGATAGCCGATTGGCATCAGGAGAAATCACGTTCGCTGGCAGTCGGTATCCATATGACGGGATTGTATGCCGGTCAGGCCATTGGCGGGTTTGGCGCTACGGTAGCTGCGGCCTATTCGTGGCATACTACATTCCATTGGTTCGGTATTGTAGGCATTGTCTATGCATTGGTCTTGATTATATTCCTTCGTGAGAATGAAGAGCATGCCAGGGTCATTCGGGCCATGCATACAGATAAATCAAAAAAGATTCCGTTGTTTAAAGGAGTGACTCTTTTATTCGGTAATATTGCTTTTTGGATTATTCTGTTCTATTTTGCAGCTCCCAGTCTTCCCGGATGGGCTACGAAGAATTGGTTGCCTACCCTGTACGCTGAGAATCTTGATATCCCTATGGCTGAGGCAGGTCCTATATCCACTATAACGATTGCTGTCTCTTCTTTTATCGGAGTTATTCTGGGAGGGTTATTGTCAGACCGTTGGGTATGCAAAGACATACGCGGACGTATCTATACAGGCGCAATCGGGTTAGGGTTGACCATACCTGCGCTTCTTTTATTGGGCTTAGGCAATGGTTTCATCAGTATAGTAGGTGCGGGATTTCTGTTTGGTGTCGGTTTCGGTATGTTCGATGCCAATAATATGCCTATTTTGTGCCAGTTTGTTTCGGCCAAATATCGGGCAACAGCCTATGGTATAATGAATATGACCGGAGTTTTTGCCGGAGCAGCTGTAACAAGCTTGTTTGGAAAATGGACGGACGGTGGCAATCTGGGATTGGGATTTGTTATTCTGGGAGGTATTGTATTGCTGGCTTTGGGTATGCAGTTGTGCTTTCTTCGTCCACACACGGATAATATGGAATGATACATAATCGTTTCCCGGACAGGGAGTAAGATTCCGGTCCGGGAAATGACTGTATCAGAACGGTTAGTTTACAATCCCAATACGTTTGGAGTAGTCTCTGCCTGCTGATTATTGAACTGTCCGTTCAGGTTCTCCCCTTCTTTCGGGTTCAGTTCCAGCGATTTCTTCATATCTTCTACTGAGCCTTCTTTGTCACCGTTCAGCAGTTTGGCACGTCCTCTTTCGTGGTAGGCCGCAGCAAAGTTCGGATTCAGGTCTATTGCTTCATCGAACAGTTCGATAGCCGCAGACAGTTTCTTCTGTGTAATGAACAATTGTCCCAGATATAGATAGGCCTGTTCGTTGAAAGGGTTCATTTCCGTCACACTGAGGTAATCGTTTTCCGCTTCTTCCTGCTTTCCGGTGGCTTCTTTTATTTTGCCACGTAACAGGAGGGCAGCTTCTTCGTCCGGATTCTGCGCAAGTATGGCTTCAATATCTTCCATAGCCTCTGCGAATTGCTGCATTTTGTACAGTGCTTCGGCACGAAGCAGCCGGGCTTCCGTGAAATCATCTTTCAGCACAATGGCCTTTGTCAGATGGGCAATGGTCATTATTCCGTTATCCAATCCATGATTGGCTTTACCTAACAGGTAGTGTGCCATTGCGTTACCCTCTTCCAATGCGATGGCCTTCTGGGCAGCATCGGCCATTTCCTGATAATTTTCTTGCATGAAGCACAGGTTGGCCAGCGTCAGGTACGTGCTCGTCAGTTCCGGTTCCAATGCAATCATACGTTCCAGCAGTTCATGTGCTTTCACGAACTCTCCGGTCTGCATGTAAATCTGGCTCAGATAGTTCAGTGTTTCGAAATCCTCTTCGATGGCCAGTGCTTCGTTGAAGCATTTAATGGCATAGTCCGGGCGTCCCATACGTTGAGCACGCAGGCCGTCATATTTAAATATCTCAAAGTTCTTTTTGGCGTTTTTCTGTTTTTCCTCCTCAGGGTTTTCTGTTTTACCTGAGAAAAAAGATTTAAAGAAGTTTGGCATGATCGGTGTTTTTTTAGTTTGGTTGCAAATGTAGTAATTTCATCACATACCCTTACTGCTTTTCAGGAAGTTTTTTCGGTGAGCAACCCGTTCTCTGAACTTAGCAAGCCCTCGTCCAGCATAAACCGTACCACTTCGCCCAACTGTTCTTTATCTGTATTTATGTGCGAAGCTATCTCTGCCGGAGTCATCGGGTGTTCTTTCAGCAGGGTTGTTATTTGTTCCTTTAATTCGTCGAAGCTGCTTTGTGGCACGTCCGGTTGTGTGCGGTGGCTGAGGCAGACATCACATTGTCCGCAGTTGTGTTCGTTCTTCTCTCCGAAGTAGCGGAGCAACATCCGGCTGCGGCAGACATTCTCTGAAGTAACATACTCCACCATGGCATGAATGCGTTTCTCGTAGCGCTCTTTTCTTTCTTCGTATACCGCCCGGGGAATCTGCAGATAATGCAAATCTACCCGTTCGCGCGTATATATAATGTAAGGTGTCTTTTTATGCGGAATGTAGTCGACGATACGGCGCTTGCTCAGCATCACCAGCAAGTCGTAAATCTGCTGCCGGGTCAGTCCCGTACGTACCGCCAGAGTCTGCTCGCTGATGTAGGCATAGTCTGTAAAGACACCCGTGTAAGATCGCAGAATCATTTGTATCAGTTTCTCTGCGGCTTCCCCCATCTCGCGGAGTTTATACAACTCATCCCGGCGGATCGTGAAGATGATTCGTGAAGCATTGTCCTGTTCGTCGGTATATTCCAGGTATCCGGCCTGTGTGAGTATCTTCAGAGCACTGTCGGCAGGTACGGGGAAATATTTGAATTTGCGGCAAAACTCTTCCAGACTGAAGTCATACATACATCCCAGTCCGTCGCCCATCGCCATTTGATAGTGGTATTGCAGATGTTCGTACACATCTTTTATATAATCCTTATCCGGAAAGGTATCCGTAATACGTTTGTTGAGTGTCGTTTTATCCGATTTTGCGTAGAGTATGACTGCGTATGCTTTCTGACCGTCACGCCCTGCCCGTCCGGCTTCCTGGAAATAAGCTTCGGGGGAGTCGGGGAGGTCCAGATGGATCACGATGCGTACATCCGGTTTGTCAATACCCATACCAAACGCATTGGTGGCTACCATGACCCGGCTCTCACCGTTTTGCCATCGTTGCTGGCGGAGATCTTTGGTTGCATTGTCTAATCCTGCATGATAAAAGTCGGCAGTGATTCCTTCATTTACCAGTAGCTCGGTCGTTTCTTTGGTTTTCCGCCGACTGCGTACGTATACGATTGCACTGCCCTGTATCCGGTTCAGGATGTGAAGCAATTCTCCGTTTTTATTATCGGTGGAGCGGACAATGTATGCCAGGTTTTTCCGTTCGAAACTCATACGGAATACATTTTCCCGGCGGAAGTGGAGACGTTCCTGTATGTCTTTCACCACTTCGGGAGTGGCGGTAGCGGTCAGTGCCAGCACCGGAGCATCCGGCACCAGTTCTCTGATATCTGCTATTTTCAGGTAGGCCGGACGAAAGTCATATCCCCATTGCGAGATGCAATGGCTTTCGTCCACGGTGATCATGCTGATTTTCATTGACCGGAGTTTGGCCCGGAAAATTTCCGTATCCAGTCGTTCGGGAGAGATATAGAGAAACTTATAGTCTCCGAAGATACAGTTCTCTAATGCCACTACAATCTCTTGCCGTGTCATTCCGGAATAGATGGCTACCGCTTTGATTCCGCGTTTTTTCAGGTTCTGCACCTGATCTTTCATTAAGGCGATCAGTGGAGTGATGACAATGCACAATCCCTCTTTGGCAAGGGCAGGAACCTGAAAGGTGATTGACTTTCCGCCTCCGGTGGGCATCAGTCCCAGTGTGTCTTTGCCATTGCCAATGCTGGTTATGATGTCCTTCTGCAAATCGCGGAAGGAATCATAACCCCAGTATTGTTTTAAAATCTCTTGGTAAGTCACTCTATCGGCATGATATCTTCAATCTGCAACTGTACTTCCCCTCGTTTGTGGGTGTTCTCCTCAATGGTGTAGCAGATATCAAATGAGCGTTTGGTTTTGATGTATCTTACGTGCGAACTTTGTCCGAAAGCGATTCCGTTCATCACGTTGTTCGATTTGTTATCTACCAGTTCCAGCTTGATATGTTCCTGATCGCGTCCGACCACTTTGCTTGTTCCATAATCGTACACGTGGTGCGTGCAGAACACCGGTTTCTGATTATCGGGACCGAACGGGTTGAATCGCTTCAATTCATTAAAGAATTTCGGAGTGATGTCTTTAAAGTCTATTTCGGCATCAATGTCGATCACTGCACTGGTCTGTTCAGGCAGTATGTGTTCCGACACGAAACTTTCGAATCGTTCGGTGAATGCCTGTACATTTTCCACTTTCATCGAGAGTCCGGCAGCATAGGTATGCCCTCCGAAGTTTTCGAGCAAGTCGCGGCAATGCTCGATAGCTTTGTAAACATCGAAGCCGGATACCGAACGTGCCGAACCTGTCGCCATGTCATCTGTCCGCGTCAATACCACTGCCGGACGGTAGTAAATTTCTGTCAACCGTGAGGCTACGATTCCGATCACTCCTTTATGCCAGTCTTCATTGTAAAGCACTATCGAACGGCGATCCACTAATCCTTCCAGCTCGGCTACAATCTTATTGGCCTCTTCCGTCATGCTTTTATCCAGATCCTTCCGGGTTTCATTGTATTGGTTGATTTGTCCGGCTTTCTCAAGTGCTGCCGAGAAATCCTTCTCAATCAACAGGTCTACCGCTTCTTTTCCGTTCTGTATACGTCCGGAAGCGTTGATACGCGGACCTATTTTGAATACAATGTCACTCACCGTAATTTCTTTCTCCGATAATCCGCATACATCGATAATCGCTTTCAGCCCTACGCTCGGATTGCTGTTCAGCTGTTTCAGTCCATGATAGGCTAAGATACGGTTTTCGCCCATGATCGGTACAATATCCGATGCAATGCTTACAGCGGTCAGGTCGAGCAACGGAATCAGATGATGAAACTCGATGCCGTTACTGATGGCAAAAGCCTGCATGAATTTGAATCCCACGCCACATCCCGAAAGATGGGTGTATGGGTATGTATTATCCAGTCGTTTGGCATTCAGAATGGCAACGGCCGGCGGCAATACATCGTCCGGTACATGATGGTCGCAGATGATGAAGTCAATTCCCTTCTCTTTGGCATACGTAATCTCCTCCACTGCTTTAATGCCGCAGTCCAGCACAATGATAAGTCCCACTCCTGTCTCTGCGGCATAGTCAACTCCTTTTTTGGAAATTCCGTATCCTTCGTTGTAACGGTCGGGGATGTAATAGTCAAGGTTCGAGTAGAACTGTTGAATGAACTTGTAGACCAGTGCCACAGCGGTGGTGCCGTCCACATCGTAATCTCCATAAATCAGAATGCGCTCTTTCTTTCCCATTGCCATGTTCAGGCGTTCCACTGCTATGTCCATATCCTTCATCAGGAATGGATCATGCAAATCGGGCAATTGTGGACGGAAGAATTTCTTGGCATCCTGTGCCTTTGTAATTCCCCTTTGCACCAAAAGTTGTCCCAGGACCGGGCTAATACCCAGTTCCTGAGCCAGTGCCCGGCTTGTCTCTGCCTGTTCTTGTGTAATGGGTCGATAATTCCATTTGTGATTCATTTTATATATTGTTTTTTCTTTTTATCTGTTCTCAGATGCCGGAAGTGCATAACTTTCCAACAAGCTGTAAAAGTACGAAAAAAACCGGAAGTGAGGGGTATATACTGAAAAAAATAATTGCTTGTGTTTTGTTTATCGATATTTGGTGCGACATGGTGAATCTACTATCTTTGTATCGTACTATTAAGTGTTATGATTATGCAAGATATAATAAACGGACGTTGCGGTTGGTGCGGGAGTGACGAACTGTATGTGAAGTACCATGATCAAGAGTGGGGAAAATTGGTGACCGATGACAAGACGCTGTTTGAGTTTCTTGTATTGGAGAGTGCTCAGGCTGGCTTGAGTTGGATAACCATCCTTAAGAAACGTGAGGGGTATCGCAAAGCCTTTTGCAATTTCGATGCTGAGTCGGTGGCACAAATGACCGATGAAGATGTTGAACGGTTGATGCACTTTGATGGTATTGTGAAAAATCGTCTGAAGATCAAATCGACAATCACAAATGCAAGGTTATTTCTCGCTATACAAAAAGAGTTCGGTAGTTTTTATAACTATACACTGTCATTCTTTCCCGACAGAAAACCAATAGTCAACAGTTTTCAGTTATTAAGTGAGATTCCGGTATCATCTCCCGAATCTGATGCTATGAGTAAGGATATGAAAAAACGGGGATTTAAATTCTTCGGAACTACGATTTGTTACGCCCACTTGCAGGCCTCCGGATTTATCAACGACCACCTGGCGGATTGTGTCTGCCGGGAGAGGTAAATAACAATATAACTATGTACAGTGGGAGAGGATATCTTATGCCTTTTGCCCGTTAACATTGTTAATGCCATTTTCCAATGGTTTTGTTCTTGTCTGCAAATAACAAGTCTTTTACATTTAAAGAATTTGCTATTTGCAGACGAAAAACGAACTTTAACTCTGTGTTAAAACAAAGCTTTTACTGACAGATATTTTGTACTTTGAATATCTTGTTTTTCAGTTTGTTAAGTTCGATCTTCACTTCTTAGCCTTACTGAAGGTCTTTGCGGGCTATAACCGATATACTTGCTTTTTTGTCAACTATAAACAGAGATCTTGTACTATCCGTTTATTTCCTTTTTGCCTTATTCAGTGCCGCAATCAGATACCTTCCTTTCGTCCCAATGTCACTCCAGCAAGTGTTGGCAATCAGCCGCCACACCGTTGTTCCCTTTCTTCCATAGTCCGACAGCCTGAGAATGGCGTTTACTTCGCTCACCTCGTTTATTCCCAATCTTTTCAGCGTGTCCGTCAGTCCCGGATAATTGTGCGTCATCGTATTGAAAGCGTATCCCGGTATCGGGAGAGAAGCAGAATCCTCCTTCCTTTCTTCCTCCTTCCCCTTGGGGGGAGCTGAGGGGGGAAATTCTTTATTTTCCTTTTCTTTATTTTCTTTTACTTTACTTTGTCCGGAATTGCATGCATTTTTTGCGTTAACGGCTACATCATGTACTACATTTCCCGGATTAACGGTTACATTTTCACCTTCCGGCGCTTCATCTTCCTGCAGAGTCAAGTTTTTCACCAGCAGATAGGACAATGCTTTCAGATCCCTTTTTCTTCGCTTTGTCGCTTCCATCCATACCTTCTGTATGTTTGCCGAAGTCAGTATTCCGTTTTCCAGATAACTGTTTCTGTCCAATATTCCTTTGATGAACAGGATTTCAATAATCCCCTGTACCTCCTTGGCTTGCACCTCTCTTCCCGCCTTGTTGGCAAAGATTAGACACTGTTCTTCATCCCAACGGATGAAGTATCCCTCCTTGTATATTTTGCACAGCAGTTTCAGTACGATTGCCGGGCCTTTTATTCCATATTTTGCTTCTATCACTTCCATTGCGTTCTCTTCCATGAAGTTTACGCCCACCGGGAAATAGTTGATCCCGTCGTATGCTATTGCCATATTGTTTTTATAGATTAGTTATTTTTTTATCTGTAATACTTTTATCACAAATTACCCCGGATTCCCAAAGATGTTTTCATTTGATTCCTCAAAATATAAATAATTCATCTGTGGAAATCCGTGTAATCTGTGGTGTTCGATCTATACTGTCGGTCTCCATTCCATAAAGTTCTCCACTTGAAACGTCGTCCACCGCTGTTCGTCCACATTCCAGTAGACTACGGCACCTTCCACAGCCATCGGATCGTACTTTTTGCGGAACTCCGTCTCGTAGTGGATCAGTGTTGCCTTTACCATCCGGAAACTCCCGTCCTGTTTTCGGTAAGCTACCGTCGCATGCCCGTATAGCATATGATCTAATAACGCTTCCAATCGTTCCGCCATCCATTCTGCACAGGACTCTGTGTATCCTTTTTCGAAGATGATGCGTCTTTTCCATTTCAGTTTCAGTGATTCGCTTTGTGAGGCGTGTCTTTTTCTCTTTTTCATATTCCTATGATTTAAAAGGTTAATAAATAGATTGTTGCCTCAAAGATAAGTCGGTCCGGACGTACTCCGGTTCAATAAAATTCATTGTATGTATTTCGGCGGTTGATCTTCGGTTTCGTATTTTCCTTTTCTACCTCTTTCCACAGGCTATTTATATAAGTCTTGATTGTGCTATAATCCAGTGGTTTGAATACTCCACCTCTGAGCTTTCCGAAGAGTTCTTTTTCATAGATGTAGCGCGTTAGTGAAGCCTGACATGTATTGATATTTTGTAGCTTTGCATCTATGATATAGGATCTTATCAACGCTTTTATGATCCCTTCATTGTTGGAGATAATCCCTTGTATCGGTACTCCCTTTTTTCTTCCTCTTGTTTCTATAACTATTTCTGTTATAGTTGATTGTGTTTTCTTATTGGCGTTTTTTTACACTTTTGTTCATGACTTGAGATAATACATTTTCTTTCTTCATTGGATGATTTATTTAGTTAATATTTAAATGAAGTTAATATGTTGCAAAGGTAGAAAGGAATCTGTCAGTGAACAAGTAAATGTGAGATTAAAGGGGAAAAGAATACTCTTCTATAATTTAATTATTTGATATACAATGATGTATTGGCTAAAAAGATAAGTGTTTCAATAAACGTTCGTTTAATTGAACGCAAAGATAGAGGGTATTTTTAGAACTACAAAATGTTTAATAAAAAAAATGATTTTGCTCTTTTGATTGTTGTCTTAATATGCTAAATAATAGGTGTTTATGAATTAATAAAAAACGGCTTATTATCTGTCTGATTTTGTTTTCTTCCCTCTTCTGATTTATATACAAAAATCATGTGTTTTTAAACGAACGTCTATTGAAACATTTCTGCTTCATAATACGCTTGTTTACAAAATCTAAGATCAAAAATTCCCTGCTTCTTTATGAAGACGGTCTTTTTTGCTCTGAATCCCTTTTCAAACCGTCTCTCCTGCGATAGGGGAGTACCTGATGAAATGATATACGCTGCAAGGCAAATAACAGAATTAGCAAACTTGACCGGAAGGTATTTCACTACCCCGGTGTCCCCCAATCATATCCTTTCGTGAACAAGAGTATTGATAAATCCTGGTACGCCCTTCGTATCACCTATAGTCGTGAGCTTGCCTTTAAGGAATACCTGGACTCCCGTGGAGTGAAGAATTTTCTTCCCATGCGCTACGAATACGTATTCCGTGGTGAGCGTAAGATCCGCAAACTGGTTCCTGTTGTTCACAACCTGGTTTTTGTTTATGCCACCCGCAGTGAAGTTGACGAAATGAAATCCACTGTCGGCGCTTCTCTTCCCATTCGTTATATCATGGACCGTGAGACCCGTCAGCCCATTACCATTCCTGAAGTCCAGATGCGTAGTTTTATAGCTGTTGCCGGTAATTACGATGAACAGGTTGTTTATCTGGACCCTTCCACCGTTTCCATGAAGAAGGGAGACCGTGTCCGTGTCACCGGTGGCATCTTTGAGGGTGTCGAGGGTGAGTTTGTCCGTATTAAAGGTGACCGCCGTGTGGTGGTTTCCATCCAGGGGGTTATGGCAGTTGCTACTGCTTTCATTCATCCCTCTTTAATCGAGCTAATAAAGAATTAAAAACTCAGTGAACTCTGTACCCTCTGTGGTGCATATTCCAATACGTAAATAAATCACCATGTTGTCTTTGCAATCAGAAATCGATTCTTTGTGCGCTGTTTCGCACGAACTTCTCCATTTAGGTCTGGATGGCGAACCCATCTACTCCGACCGTTTCCGTCAGTTAAATACGGATGTGTATCATCGTTGTGAGCATCTTTTCGGTTCACACGGACGTACTCTTGAAGAGGAAGCTTCTCTTTGTATCGCTTTGTTGACCGGCTATAATGCTACCATTTATAATCACGGTGATAAGGAAGATAAAATCCAGTCGGTTCTCGATCGTAGTTGGGATATCTTGGATACACTTCCCGTCTCGCTTTTGAAATGCCGTTTGTTGGTAGCCTGTTACGCCGAGGTCTTTGATGAAGAGTTGGCGGCGGAGGCACACGTAATAATGAACGGTTGGAAGGATCGGGAATTGACGAGGGAAGAGTTTGAGATGGTGGAGCATTTAAAGAGTTTGGAGGAAAATCAGTATCCGTGTAGCGAAGTAGACTGATCGGTATAACCGTAAATTTAATGATGTACCGTTTAAATGTGGAAATTTTTTGTGAGATGCTTGCCAAATTCTGGTTTCAATTTCAAAGAAAGAGGTAAGTGTCCCAAAATGACATCTTAACTTGTTTTCGATTAGCATCCCAAAAAGACATCTAGCATAATTGATAAAAAAATGGAGACCTTTGTTGCTGTAATCAGAAATCCTATAAATATGTATAGTAACAGCGATTTTGAACCCTTTTTCTTCGCTACAACTCTGAAGCGTTGAGTAACAAAGGGTCCATTCAATCTTTTTGCTTTAGAAACAAGGTCTCCTACAACCTGTTTGAGAAATGGTACAAGGATACACGTCACAAGTTGGTTCCGGTAGAAGTGATCGGTCATCCGGATTCAGGTCAACCGGAACATTCGGAGCCTCAGGATTCTCACCCTGCTTCCTGTCAGGAAACAGTTCGTATCATGGTGGATATCCGTATGAGCAATCGATCATCTTTGCTGTCTGACTCATTCCCGTGCAAAATTCAAATATGCTTTGGAGCAAGGGGGAGATAAGGATGCCGCTTTCTTTTTGGATGCTTTTGGAGAATTTTATCATCTGGAAGCGGAGTATGAAGATGGCAAGTTAAGTGCTGAGCAGATACAAGCTTGCAGCCAGAATCTAAAGACTAAAGAGATTATCGTACGATTGCGCAGCAAGCTGGATGCAATGCTGTCAGATATGCATCCTCCTAGAGGGGAGTTGGTGGAGAAAGTTCTGAATTACCTGAATACTTTCTGGATTCAACTTTTTGCTTACCTCAAAGATGGTTCTTATACGATCGACAATTCCATTGCGGAACGATTCATATGCCCACTGTCCGGTGAGTGCAAGAACTCCTTATTCTTTGGCAGTGACAAGATGGCGAGAGTATCTGCAGCTTACTATACGATCATATCCACTTGCAAGATGCAGGGCGTTCCTGCATTGCGATACTTTAAAATGTTTTTCCAGGCAATCGTTAACGGACGTAGGGATTATGAGAATCTTCTTCCCATGACTATCGGACTGGGTAATAATAGATTTTAAAAATCAACTCCTTTTTTGAGCTTATTTAATGTATGACCGCCTTTTGGCGGCTATACATACAGGATATGTCAAAATTGGACACTAACTTTATTCCGTTTGGTAGATAATCTGGAGATTTTATGCTGGCGGTTTCGGGCTTAAAGAATTTCTATTACCTTCCGTATTTTCATGATATGCGTTGTTGTTATTCCCAGATTATGAAAGCTATTCGTATGAGTTATCATCATAATCCTTATAACGGTGATGTTTTCTTTTTTTATGTCCAAGAATGAGCACAGTCTTCGTATGGTCATGTACGAGAAACACTCCTTCAATATTCATACTCGTACTTTTTCGAGAGGTTATTGGTTTATGAAAATCCTCATTGAAGAAGATAAGACTGTTTATCAGGTTGATTGGAAGGACATTGTTTCTGTCCTTGAGAGTCCTGTGATAAGGGGATTACGAGTAACGTAAGGGGCTTTCAAATAACTAAAGTATTAATTGGACGCTTACAATTTGAGATACAATGAAAAGAATTGTTTTTGCCGGAGGTTCAGGTACACCTTTGTAGCCAATCACGAAAGGAATAAGTAAATAATTGTTTTCTATATTTGATAAACGTTATAAAGTGAATCAGTTTTTTCTCCTGACCTAATTCTTGCTTGTAGGTAAAAGGGCGTAACGGATAAATCATATGATAAAAATTACCAATAAATCTAAATGTTGTGGATGTGAGGCATGTAGTCAGATATGTCCCAAAAAATGTATTACGATGAAACCAGATGAAGAAGGTTTCATGTATCCAATTGTAGACGAATCCATATGCATAAATTGCGGATTATGTGAAAAGACTTGTCCAGAACTTAATCTACAAGAAAATAAGAATCCTATTGATGTTTTTGCTGCGATTAATCCTAATGCGGAAATTAGGTTTAAAAGTTCTTCAGGTGGTGTCTTTTTTTATCTTGCAGAAAAAATAATTAATCAAGGAGGTGCTGTAATCGGTGCATGTTACGATAAAAATTGGAGAGTGAAGCATGAAGTGGCATATACATTAGATGATGTGCAAAAAATGCGTGGAAGTAAGTATGTACAAAGCAGAATGAATGATGTATATTTACAAACCAAAAAACTCTTACAAAACGGAATACCAGTATTATTTAGTGGAACATCGTGTCAAATAATGGCGCTGAAATTATTCCTTAATAAGGAATACGATAAACTTTTAGCTGTTGAGTTAATCTGTGCAGGTGTGCCAAGTCCTCTTTTGTGGAGTAAATATTTAAAAGAAGAGGTATATCCTAAAATAAATAGCAGTCAACCTTCTCAAGAAATATCAAATATTGAATTCCGAGAGAAATCAAAAGGTTGGAAAAATTTTAGGATTGTAATATCATCTAAGCGTGCTACTACGCATATTGTCTCGGATTTCAATTATGAAAATTCCTTCTTTAGTTGTGTTCTTAAACGTGCGGTTCAAAGATACTCTTGCTATTCATGTCCTGCAAAGGCCGGACGTAGCAATAGTGATATTACACTTGGAGACTTCTGGAATTATCAAAGTGATGATATTATCGTTGACGATGATAGGGGAGTGAGTGTTGTGCTTGCAAACACGGAAAAGGGAATTCATTTCTTAGAAGGGCTTACGCTTACACGTAGAGAATTTGGTGAGGTTATGATGAAAAATCCCGCTTCAGTTAAGAGTGGTATGTGTAGCGTGTATAGAAAGAATTTTTATAAGAGGATTAATCACAAGTCTGTCCGAGAAGAAATGGCTTTTTTGAAACGTCATGTATTGATAAGACGGATTGTAAATAAATTACTAAGATTGATCCATGTGAATTATTTATTAAAGTATTAAGTTGAGATTAGATATGAAAATAGGATTATTAACATTACCTGTAGAAACTGGTTATGGTAGTATTTTGCAAGCTGTAGCATTGAAGACCAAACTAGTTGATCTTGGACATGATGTTACGTTAATACGCAGACATGTAGAACGTAAAGATTCGTTTCTTAGAATTACTGTTCGTACAATTAAAAAATATATATTTAAAAAATCCATAATTGTTCAAATTAGTAAAAAATACAGAGACGAGTTTCCTATTATTACAAAATATACACAGCCTTTTATTGATAAACACTTGAGCCCTTACACCGAATTCTATTATTCAAGTAAGAGTATGAAAAAAATCAATAAATTAGGTTTTGATGCAATTGTTGTAGGAAGTGATCAAGTATGGAGACCGGACTATGTACAAAATGTAGAAGATTTTTTTCTTTATCAAATAGACAACAATATTAAGAAATATTCCTATGCAGCATCGTTTGGCACAGACGAGTGGTTGTTTACTGAAAAAGAAACATCAATTTGTAGGGATGCAATTAAATCTTTTTTAAAAATTAGTATAAGAGAATCATCAACAATAGATTTGTGCTATGATAAGCTAGGGAAAAAGCCTGAATTTGTACTTGACCCAACTTTATTACTTGATAATAAATTCTATTCTGGTTTAATAGAAAACCATGAATCTTATAGAGAAGGAAAGTTATGTGCATATATTCTCAATAAGAAAAGCTTGATGCCAATTGTGGAGACATACTCAAAAATTTTAGATACTAGTTCTGTTTTTCCACATAGTGAGGTGGAGGATGTTTCTGCACCCTTAGACTTACGTGTTGTACCATCTGTTTCTGACTGGTTAGATTCTATAAGATCTTCGCAAGCAGTTTGTACAGATTCTTTCCATGGCATGGTTTTTTCAATTATCTTTAGAAAACCGTTTATTGTTGTTGTCAACAAGGAAAGAGGAGCTGCTAGATTCCTTTCGCTTCTAAACGCTCTTAATTTGGAGCATAGAATTGTTGATGAATCAACAGATCTTAATGATTTAAAGCCTATCGACTGGGGTGATGTGGAAGATCGTCTCGCCAAAATGCAAGGACAATCTATTCAGTTTCTTAAAAGCATTCAATAAACCAGGATTTCTATATTCAATTAATGGGTTCAACAAATAATAAAGTTATAGCAAAAAATACTATAGTTCTATATTTAAGAATGATTATTAGTATGCTGATTTCTTTTTATACTAGCAGGCTCATTCTTAAATCTCTGGGTGTAGTTGACTTTGGTATTTACAATGTAGTATCTGGGTTTGTTGTAATGTTATCTTTCTTGAACTTGTCATTGAGCAACAGCACTCAGCGTTATTTAATTTATTATTTAGGCAAAGGTAATCTTAACAAATTAAAGGAAGTGTTCTCTGCTTCTTTGCTTATTCATAGTATTTTCGCCCTCGTGATTGTTGTCGTATGCGAATGCGCTGGTCTATGGTATATTCATATGGTTATGGTGTTTCCTGTAGAGCGTATGGGGGCAGCTTTAGTAGCATTTCATTGTTCTATAGTTTCATTGTTTTTTGTTATTATTGCTGTACCATTTTATGCAGATATAATAGCTCATGAAAAAATGGGGGCATATGCAGCAATTACACTTATTGATGCAGTTTTACGCTTGGGTATCGCTATTGCATTGAAATTCTCACAAAATGATAGATTGGTAATATATACTATTCTACTGATGGTATCGCAAATTTCCATTCAATTATCATATGGCTATTATAGTAAAACGCATTTTAATGAAGTCGGTTTTGTAAAACAAATAGGGTCAAAACTGGTAAAAGAGATGTTAGCATTCTCAGGCTGGACGATTATTGGAAATTTAGCATTTATATTGTATAGTCAGGGAACAAATATGATTCTCAACGTCTTTTTCGGCCCTATTGTAAATACAGCAAGGGGGTTGGCCGCTCAGGTACAGGGCAGTCTAATACAATTCTGCAGTAGTTTCCAAACAGCTGTCAATCCTCAGATAATCAAGCAATACGCTTCTGATGATTTGTTTTCAATGAATATTTTAGTCCTTAGGAGTTCAAAAATATCTTTCTTCTTGCTCTATTTTATTTCGATACCTATATTTGTAGAAGCAGATTCCCTGATGGCTCTTTGGCTGGAGGAAGTTCCTCCTTATTTGGTTGGCTTTGTGAGATTGTCGGTTTTGGTTTCATTTATAACAGCGTTGGCTAATCCATTTGCAACGGCGATTAGTGCCACTGGCATTATTAAAAAATATCAGTTAATTATAGGCGGCATCTTGTTGCTAAATCTACCTGTATCTTTACTTTTTCTTTATTTAGGTTTTTCACCCTATTGCGTGTATTTTATACAATTAGCGATAGAAATTTTTGCCATTATTGTTAGAATTATCTTTTTTTCTTCTCAAATATCAATTAAAATATTTGATTATTTGTCGCAGGTTCTCCTTAGAATTGTCATTACATTGCCAATTTGTTTGTTTGTCCCATTATGGCTAAAACAGCAATTATGTTTGAATATGATTGTTGAATTAATCACAATAACTATTTTTTCCTGGTTTGTATCCATCATTTTTATTTATTGTGTTGGAATGACTTGTGAGGAAAGAATTTCATTGACGAGTATAGTAAAAACAAAGTTTACAAAATTTAAGTAAGCCCTATTAGAAACAAAATTATCACACTGGGGAACCTCAGTCTATATAAGTATTATGAATATTCTTTTCTTAGTAAGATTATGGCCCGAATTTGGGGGAGGAGAAACAGTTACCAGAAGCTTGGCAAATGAATTTGAGAAGAGAGGACACAATGTTCATGTAGTTTATTTTGTAGATTCGAAGATTAGCAACTTTGCTATGTTAGATGATAGAGTAGTTTCATATCGTATAGACAATGTCAAATGTGATCAAAACTCATATGATGTTAGCATGGCTAAATTTGTTAATCAACAAATTTGTAATTACATAAGACAAAATAGTGTCGAAATTGTTATTAATCAGTGGGTCCCGTTAGAATACACTACTTCAATAAAAATAAAAACTAGTGCAAAAGTCGTGAAATGTTTACATACATCTTTCTACAATCGCATTTCTATCGGGTATAGATTATCAAAGCTTTTAAAACCAGAAATTAAACATGGTAGTATTTTCGCTAATACCATAAAAGAAGTTGTGAAAATTTTAATTGCACCATTTTATGAATATTTTTTAGAAAAAAAAGCTATACAGGAAGTTGAACAATATTTTCCTTATATCGATAAATATATATTTCTTTCAACACAATTCTTAAACCAATACTTAGAAGTATCAAATCACTATAATTATAAAGAAAAAGTTTTCGCTATTTCAAACCCCTTATCTCAAAAAGAATATTACCAATACGAACCTAATAGTAAAGAGAAAATAGTTCTTATTGTTGGTAGACTTGAAGAAAGTTGTAAAAATATATCAAGGGCTATTAGGGCTTGGGCTAACGTTGAAAAAGACTCAAAATCCAGATTTTCCGAATGGAAACTCCAGATTGTAGGAGACGGTTCTAGTAAATTAGAATATGAAACTCTCGTAAGTAATCTTAATCTTAAGAAGGTTGAATTTCTTGGATTTCAAGATCCCGTTCCTTATTATAAAAATGCAAGCATTTTTTTGATGACTTCCTCTTTAGAGGGTTTTGGAATGACACTAGTCGAAGCACAGCATTATGGTGTTGTTCCTATCGTTATGGATTCTTTTTTATCACTTCACGATATAATTATAAATGAGGAAAATGGATTGATTATACCAAATGGTGATATATCTGCTTTTACAAAAGCTCTTTTTAGGCTGATGGAAGATGACAAACTATGGCAAAAATTATCTTATAAATCGTTACAAACGTGTAAACAGTTTGATGTAACTACCATAGCTGACAAATGGGATATTCTTTTTAATGAATTGGAATCAAATAAGAATAAATATGATTATACAATGTAGATTTGATTATGTTAATAGCATTAAAACAATAACTTATTCAAGATACACAGATATGCCTCTGTTTAGTCCTTTCGAGTATACTAGTTTTCTCGTTGCTATTATATCCTGTTTACATCAAAGTTAGAAGGTCATAAAGTCAATCGGATTTTTGCCGCTTAACTTATTGTGAGGATTTAAAGCGATTTTAGACTAAATAACATAGAACGGACAATACGTGCATTATACCCCTATAAATGAGTGTAAAACATCAAATTTCAGTTTGAAACGCAGCTTAAAAATTATTGCATTCAAATATACAAATTATGGAATATTTAAAATTAGTATATGTGGGGTTTGCTTTTCCCCATCATGAGAATACAATGGGTGGATACCATCATATCGCTTCAAGTTTGAAGTATGATTATTGTGTTGATTGTCAAACACTATATAATCAATTCTCTGCTAAGTCGAGTTCTGTATTGGCGAAAATGATAAGAGGTATAAATAGGATATTGTGGGGCCAACATATTGTGCCTTGGTATTTACTCCGTGTTTTATGGTTATCTATTACCAACAAGAATTTATGTTTTCATGTTATCTATAGCGAAAACCTTATAGATGATCTTTTTTTGCGCTGTATTGGTCGTCACAAGGTGGTATGTACACTTCACCAACCATTCGAATGGTTCAAAAAGAGACCTTTCTGGTTGAATTACCTCAAGCGGATTGATCACATAATATTAATGTCAGAAGATGAAATCGTTTTGTTTGAAGAAGTTACTGAAAGAAAAAATGTTTCCTTTGTTCCACATGGTATTAGATGCGATTTTTACCGGTTGCCGTTGTCTTACGAAACTAAAAAAGATGGATCTATACTAATGGTGGGGAATTGGCTTCGTAATTTTGAACTTGCTAATGAGGTTTTTTGTAAACTGCTTGAAAAGAACCCGAATCAAATTATAAATGTCATTTGTTCAAAAGAAAATCACAAGTTCTTTACCAACCGAAATATTCATTGCTTTTGTGGTATTAGCGATGTTGAGTTGCGTGAATTATATTGGAAATCTAATGTTGTTTTCTTGCCGCTACTTCGCTTTACAGCCAATAACGCACTTTTAGAGGCAAGTGCTTGTGGTTGTAATATAGTGATTGCATCGGAACAAATAGAGAATAGTTATTTGCCACACGAGTTTATTACTATATTGGAGCCTAAGTTTGAAACTTGTGTTTCATATCTTGAAAGCATTAATAAGTCCAATGCTAATATAACTCTATGTAATTTTGTGACAAATTACTATTCTTGGAAAAACATTGCAAATCTTACTCTAAAAATACTAAATAGTTAAGATCTTCTTATAATTTCAATATGATAGTTACAAAAAAAGACCTTAGGGAATATCTGTCTTGTGATGCAAAGAATTTTCCTTTGGAAAATGAATGGTGGGGAAAAAGAGTTATGAATCATTTGTTTTCTAATCCCATTTCTGATCAGAAATACATATGGAAGTATATTTATACTCTTAGGCATGTTGAGTATCATTTTAATAATAAGGGTATTTATCATATCCTAATGTCGTTATATTATCGGTGGTTATTACGAGAATATAGTTACAAAACTGGGTTCCAAATTCCCCCTAATACTTGCGGCAAAGGATTGACCATTTGGCATTGGGGACCTATTATTATTAATTCTAAATGTAAATTAGGTGAAAACTGCACGCTCTATCCGATGGTTTTAATCGGCCACAAGAGTACTTGTTCACCAGCACCTGTATTAGGTGATAATGTGTTTGTTGGCGCTGGTAGTAAAATAATTGGAAATATTCGAATTGGAAATAATGTTGTTATAGGTCAGAATGTGACAATTGTTAAAAATATACCTGATAAAACCATTATTGTTAGCCCTTCAGCCCGTTTAATAAATTAAAATTGTTTTAAGCATTTGATTATAAGTGGCACTTTTGAAAATACCCCCTATATTATAAGTCGAATAAATAACTAATATTTGAATTAAACATTAAATAAAAAATGTATATCAAGAAGCGTTATTATTTTTGTGACAACACTGATGAAAGTTGCACTAATTAACCAATATTACGGGATAGGAAGCACTGGAAAAATTGTTTCCGATTTACAGGATTACATGGATTCAATAAGAATGAATAGCCATGCATTCTGTGCAATGGGTGAAGTAACCTCAAGGGCATCGTTGTATGGTGATGTATTTCATTTGAGAGCATCTCAGCTAGAAAACCGTTTGTTAGGTAATCATGGTTTTGGATTCTTTACGACTACAACAAAATTGCTTTCTGATTTGGATAAGTATAAGCCTGATATAGTTCATCTTCACAATATTCATGGCTTTTATCTGAATGTTGAGCTGCTATTTGCATATTTAGTTAAACATAATATACCTGTAGTTTGGACTTTTCATGATTGTTGGCCTATTACTGGGCATTGTGCATACTTTGATTATATCGGATGTGATAAATGGAAAATAGCTTGTTATGATTGTGAGGGCCTTTCAAGATATCCTCAAAGCTGGGTGGATCGCTCGAAGAAATATTTTGAAAAGAAAAAGAAAATGTTTACTTCTTGTAAGAACCTGAATATTGTAACACCATCTAATTGGCTTAAAGAAATAGTAAATGATTCGTTTTTATCAACAGCTCAATCTGTAAATGTAATAAATAATGGTATTGATTTGGAGGTGTTCAAACCGCAAAACCATGATTTGATAAAGCAAAAAATGGGCTACAAGGGGAAAACTGTCATATTAGGGGTTTCATCGGGTGGATTTTCAGAGAGAAAGGGAGGGAAGTATTTCGCAGAACTAGTAGATAAATTAGATTCAAGATATAAAATTGTTCTAATTGGAGTGAACGATGATGATCTTAGTTATCTACCATATAGTATTAAAACAATTAAACGAACTAACAATCAAGCTGAATTAGCCGAATATTATAGTATGGCTGATATTTTTTTGAATCCAACATTAGAGGACAATTTTCCAACGGTAAATATTGAAGCACTTGCGTGTGGTACGCCTGTTATAACATTTCCAACAGGTGGTAGTGTCGAATCAGTATTTGAGGGCGTTGGTGCTGTTACGCAAAATTGTACATCTGATGCACTTAAGGTTGTAATAGAAAATACTGCCACCACAGACTCTGTTAGGTTTAAGTGTAGGTCAATAGCTGTAAAACGTTTTTCAAAACTTTCCTTTTCACAAAAGTATTGCGAACTTTATAGAAAAATACTTTGATTTTTAAATTAAATGTCGTGATATATATATTGTTTTTCTTATTATTATTGATAGGGTATCTTTCAAAAAAAAATAGTAATAACACAATTCTAAAATTGCTATGTTTTTGTATTTGGCTTATTATTGGTCTTCGCAACTTTGATTGCTTTCCTGACACAATGGGATATGTTAGTGACTTTGACTATTTTAAAAAAATGTCACTTGATAAAATTTGGGACTTTTCAAAAACAAAAACAGAACCACTATATGTAATTCTATCTTGGCTTCCATCTATCATTTCTGATAACTATCAAGTATTTCTGTTGTTTTGGTCATTATTTCCTTCTATCGGATTGTATTTTTTTTGTAAACAAAATTTAGAAACCCCAAAAGATTATGCTGTCGCTTTTTTAATAGTGTTTGTGCTTGGCTATTTTGCATTCGTTGCATCTGGTATCAGGCAGGCAGCTGCGTTGTCTTTGGTTATGATATCCTATCGCTATTTAATGAAAATTACAACATCACGAGATTTTTTGATAGCCAATAATTTTGCTTTTATCAAATTCCTAGCATTAATAACAATTGCATTTACAATTCACAATTCGACTTTAATATTTTTAGCTGCTTTTTTCATTCGACTTCTTCCATTTTATTCTTGGTACATTTTAATTGCAATAGGTGCAGTTTCAATTGGCAATTTGTTTCACTTAGAACAGTTTACCATAGTATCTGCTATGCTCTTAGGTGATAGGTTCGATCACTATGGAACATCTATTGTAAGTGAGTTGAGTCTATCTGGTTACTTTGTTCAATTGTTCCTTTTCCTGCTCTGTTATGTGAAAAGAGCGGATCTAATATATAATAGTAAAGAAAACGTTTTTTTTCTTAATATGATGCTTGTTGGCTTGATTTTTCAAGCAATGACTGGTGTAATTGGCGAGATGTTCAGAATTGCTTTCTATTTTAATATGTTTGCAATGATTCTAGTTCCACGTGCATTGGCAGAATATAGAAAGACAAGATTGGGGCGGTTTATCGTGTATTTATTTATATTATCTTGTTTTATTTATCTATTCTTTTTATCCTCGTCAAACTTGCCAGCATACGAGTCCTCTATTTCGTTGTTATAATTTTGCTGTTACTATAAATTGTCGTATGAAAAAAGTATTAATTATTCCAAGCAATACAGATTTAAATCGTGGCGATCAAGCCTTGATATGGGAGTCTGCGCATTTAGCGGAATCTTTATTTAAAGATGAGCCAATAGAAGTGTTCTTAATGGATTCTGATAACGAAGATCAAGTTTGCCAAACAAAAGAACTTGGGTACAAACTCATTTCGCCAATTCTAAAGCATCCCTCTCGAATATATGATAATCATAAAGTTGGTTATGATTTGTTGACTCTTTTATTATGGGGCGGGTGTGCACTATATGACTACCTCAGAACTCGTTTGCTAATAACTAAGTTTGAGTGTGTGAATAAATTTGCTATGTGCTTATTTAACAGGGAAGAAAGAAAATCAATAAAATTGTTTAAGGAGTGTGACGCAGTATTTGTTAAAGGTGGAGGTTTTTTACATTCCTATGGAAAAATCACAGACCCATATCAGTTTTATTATTATTTGTTTGATTATAAATTGGCTACTCATTATAAGAAGCCTGTTGTTTTGTTACCTAATTCTATAGGACCATTGAAAAATAAAATAGCGAAGAGAATGCTTGAGAAAACTTTAAATAAATGTTCTTTAGTCTATACTAGGGAATCTGTATCCCAAGAATACCTTGATAGTACAACTGTTATAAAAGCACGACAATCTTTGGATTTAGCTTTTTATCAAACGTCCGATAAAAAAGATTATGTCGGGTATTTGAAGAACAATGGGGTTGATATTAATAACAAGAACATTGCTATAACATTGCGGCCTTATAGATTTCCTGAAAGTGAAAATTCCAAGGAACATTATAATGCATATTGTCAATCAATTCGTGGTTTTATAATTTTTGCAAGAGAAATGGGATTTTATGTTACTATGGTTGCTCATACGTTAGGACCAAGTGCACATGAGAATGATTGCGATGCTATAGAAGATGTGTTATCGATTTGCAAGGATATAGATGGCATTACATATATTAATGATAAAAGTTTGACGTGTAGAGAATTGCAGAAAGTTTATTCTTATTTTGATTGCGTTGTTGGTACTCGTTTCCATTCGGTAATTTTTGCACTTAATTCTTTGGTTCCTACAGTCGCAATTACTTATGGAGGAAACAAGGGCAAAGGTATTATGAAAGATTTGGGATTGTCAGAATATTCATTACCTATTGAAGAGGTTTCTGCAGAGAAACTTGATGCCATATTTTCAAGCTTAATGGATAATAAACACAAATTCAAGCAAAAAGTTAATGATTTACTTCAAAAAGCAACAGATGAAAGAAATTTGGTGTTATCAGAACTCCAAAAAGCACTAAATGTATGATTTGAAGTATCTTTGGAATATTACCATTTATTTTTAGAATGGTAAAAATAACTTGCTTTTATTTGTATTTTGATAGTAAACAAATATTGTATATAATGGGACATTTCATTAAGAGAACGTTTGACTTGCTTTTGGCGTTAGTGCTGTTTATTCCTTGTACGTTTGTGCTATTGGCTGGTGTGATTTTAGTGGCTATTGCTTCACCGGATTCTTCGCCTATTTTCAAACAAGTGCGCGTCGGATATAGGAACCGTCACTTTACGTTGTATAAGCTTCGCTCGATGACAAATGAGAGAAATGAGAACGGAGATTTGCTTCCTGATGAGGTGCGACTGAAGAAGTGGGGCATGATAGTGCGCAAGACGAATATGGATGAGCTCTTTCAAATATGGAACATTTTAACGGGTGAGATGTCTTTTATTGGCCCTCGTCCTATTCTGCCTAAGGAAATGCTGGTTATGACTGAGACAGAGCAGGTGGAGCGTCAGTCGATGCGTCCTGGCATCACGGGTTGGGAAGCTATCCATGAGGGTGAGTCGGAGAACCGCCGTCAGATGGCTGAGCAGGATTTGTACTATGTGCGTAACTGGAGCCTAAAGCTAGATTGGGTTGTGTTCTTTACGACTATCAAGTTGGTGCTTGGCTTTGGTCGTCCGGATGATTCGGTTAGAGCACCTAAGTTAGATAAAAGCGAGTTTAGAACCGATAAAGAAATAGGTGAATAATGGAAATTGGAAGTTTCATAGAAATGCAGTTCCCCAAGGGAAAGGAATATTATAACCAGTCGGTGGATATTGCTCGTCTAAATACTGGTCGTTCTGCCATTTGGCATGCATTTCGTGTGAGTGGTGTGAAGGCAATATGGATTCCCTATTACCAGTGCGATACTGTTCGGGAGTTGTTGCTGAAGCATAGTGCTAAGGTGAAGTTCTACCATACGGACAATGATTGGAATCCAACGGATTTGGACGCTAAGAAAGACGAGGCTGTTTTGTTTGTGAACTACTACGGTATTATGTCGCACAAGCGCATGTCTGAGTTGGCAAGCCTTTCAGAACACCCTATCATCGACAACTGCCAGGGTTTTTTTTGTGAGCCTGTAGCGGGTGCATTGAACATTTACTCTTGCCGCAAATTTGTAGGTGTGCCTGATGGCTCGTATGTGATTGGAAAGGGGGCTCACAAGTATGTAGGCGAATATCCTCAATGTTATTCTTCAGACACGGCGGCTTTTCTGTTGATGCGTATAGAGTATGGTTGTGAGGGTAAGGGATACGAAGCTCGCTATATTAACGAACAGCGTATTGATACGGAGGACATCATGAAGATGTCAAAATTGACACGCACTATCCTTGATGGAACGGACTATGAGCAGATTAAACAAAAGAGACGTGATAACTTCGACTATATGCACAATCGGTTGGGTGGCATCAACAAGATTAATCCGAAGCAGTATTATAATGAAACGACTATCCCTATGGTGTATCCGTTGGTAGTGGAGGACGATGGACTTATTCAGCGTCTTTTCAAGGCTAGGCATTTCCAGGGGCACTGGTGGAGCTATATCTGTGATGAACAACCAAAAGGTAGCTTCGAGCATTGGATTTCACGATATGTGATACCTATTACTATCGACCAGCGATATGGTACGACAGAACTTGATTATTTAATAAAAATTATTCTGAGATAATGAAAACTATTAAATTAAAATATTTAGACTTTAATAAAGGCTCCTACACAACTGAACTCGGGTATGAGTATTTTAGTGGAATTCTTAGTAAAAAATACAAAGTTGAGTTATCCGATGAACCTGATTATGTTATTTATTCAGTGTTTGGTCAAGAGCATCTTAATGCAAAGTATGATAATTGCGTGAAAATATTCTTTACTACGGAATGCTATACTCCAAATTTTAATCACTGCGATTACGGCATTGGGTATGATAGGTTCTCGTTTGATGACAGATATTTCCGTCTTCCATTATTCACCTTGTTTCAGTATAGAAAATTCTTTGACATGATTTTGAACAGGAAGAAGTACACTATAGATGATTTGAAGAATAAAAAAGAATTTTGCAATTATGTTGTTTCTAACTGTTTTGTTAAGGATCGAAGAACTGACATTTTTCTAAAGATGTGCGAATATAAGAAAGTGAATTCAGGAGGCCGTTATATGAACAACATTGGCGGTGCCGTGAGTGATAAATTTGCTTTTCAACAAAAACACAAATTTTCTATCGCTTTCGAGAATACTTCGTATTGTGGGTATTGCACAGAGAAAATAGTTGAAGCTTTTGCGGCGGGTACAATTCCAATTTATTGGGGAGATCCAAGAGCGGCAGAAGATTTTAATGAGAATGCTTTTGTTAATTGCCATAATTATGAGACATTAGATGATATTGTGGCAAGGGTAAAGGAAATAGATGAGAATGATGAGTTATGTTTGTCAATGCTTAATGAAAGTATTGTAAAATATAAAGATGGTGATATTGAATCTTATTTATTCCATATTTTTGATCAACCTAAACAGTCAGCATTTAGAAGACCAAAGTCTATGTATACAGATGCTGTGGAAAAAATGGTGTCAAGACATTGGTTCTTTGAAAAGTATATTTATAAGTATTATAGAAAACTACTGAATCAGTTCTTTAGACTTAACAATAATACGCTATTAACTTCTAGAAGAACGAAATGACTTACATTAACTATATGAGCAACAGTTACAATGGTCACTTGTGCATCGTGTTTGCACTAGAACACTACAATCCGTTGAATATGATTCGCGCTTTTGGCGAGAACGGTATTAACCCTGTGTATATCTCAGTGAAGAGACGTTATGAGGTGGCTTGCCGGAGCAAATACATCTCTAAACTGCATCGTGTGGACTCTGTGGAGGAAGGCTACAAGTTGTTGATGGAGGAGTATGGTAATATGGAGAAGAAGCCATATATTGTATTCTCGGATGATAAGTCGGTGGGATACTTCGATTTGCACTATGATGAGTGGAAGGATAAGTTCATTACCTACAACGCTGGTCGTGTCGGCAGAATCAATGAGTTTATGGACAAGTACAACATCCAGCAGTTGGCAAAGAAGCATGGTTTCAACGTATTGGATTCATATGTTATTGGCAAGGAAGATCCGCTGCCAGAGCAACTGTGGTATCCAATCATTACTAAGGATATTTCGCCTAATTCGGGTAGTTGGAAAGGGGATGTGTTTGTCTGCCAGAACGAAGAAGAACTGAAGGAGTCCATTAAGAAGATTACAAGTCCACTGATTATGATTCAGCATTTTGTGGATAAACAAAATGAGATGGCGTTGGAGGGGTATACTATCAATCGTGGTAAGGATATGCAGATTATCACCCAAATGACTTGGAAGTATTTGATACAAGGATATTATAGTCCTTTCCACGATGTGTGTATGTTCACGGATAAGGAGATGGAGCATAAGCTTCAAGCTATGTTCGAAGAGATTGGCTTCGAGGGCGTGTTTGAGGTAGAGTTCCTTATTGACAAAGATGGCACCTTCTACTTTATGGAAACAAATTTCCGTGCGTCAGCATGGAATCCGACTTGTAAGTTTGCAGGTATGCCTTTGGATTACCTGTGGGTGAAGGGTATGGAGAACGGCTATATTGATCCTGCAGACCGGAGGGTGTTTGAACCATTCACTTCGATGAGTGAGGTAATAGACTATGACAAGCGTGTGGAAGGTGGCATGGTGAGCATTGCCGAGTGGCTTCGCGACTTCAAGGACGCCAAATGTGTGTATATCTACGACAAGGAAGATCGTGCCCCATGGGATGCTGTAATTGAAAATTGGGAAAACTTTAAGTAAAGTTTGTGCAGAAATGAAGAAAGTATTAGTTTACGGAAAGAACAGCTACATCGGTGAACATTATTATCATGCTTTGAAAAAGTCTGGTAATAATGTAATCATCATTAATTCGTTCGAGCAGAAGCCTAAGGATATTGACTTCACAGGTATTGATACTGTTGTGAATGTGGTCGGTATTGCTCACATTAAGATTACAGATGATATGGAAGACTTGTTCTACAAGATAAATACAGACCTTGCTGTAGAATTATGCGATGTGGCCAAGAAGGCAGGCGTAAAACAATATATCTACATGAGCAGTATGAATGTTTTTGGTGATACCACCGAAACCATTAGCTCGCGTGAGCAGGAAGGTCCGAAGAACTTCTATGGGAAAAGCAAATATCTAGCTGACCAGAAAATTCATGCTATGGAAGCTGAGGATTTTAAGGTAGCTTCTGTTCGTCCTCCTGTTGTGTATGGTAAAGGATGCAAGGGTAATTTTGTGTTGTTACAGAAGGTGGCTTCATTGACTCCTATCTTCCCAAACTACAAGAATAAGAAAAGCATGATTTATATTGGGCATTTAGATAACTTTATATGTGAACTGGTAGCGAATGGTGAAGGCGGTTATTTTCATCCACAAAACGCAGATGTGATTTCTACGGCTGATACTATTGTTGCTATTCGCAAGGCGATGGGGAAGAAAACTCTCCTTATCCCCGGTTTCGGTTGGCTTGTAAAGATTGGAATGAAGATGGTGTCAAGGGCTGAGCGTGCTTTTGCGGATGACAATTATGATTTGGAGTTCTCTAAGTACGGCAAGAATACATACTGTAATCTTGATTTTCAAACAACTATAGACAGAACTGTAAATGGATAAGAAGAAAGCACTATTCGTTGCAAATTATGATCATTTCCATATTAGATTTCATCTACATCATATCAAACATTTGGAAGAAAATGGTTATGAAGTTTCTGTTGTCGCTTCTGGTAACGATTCTTATCCGCCTTCTATTACAAAGTATGATTTAGAATTTGGAAGAACGCCAATTGACAAGCGAAATATAGGGTATTTTAAAAACTTTAGGAAACTGTTGAATACTCATTATGATCTTATCTATTTCAGTACACCTGTAATTGGGGCATACGGACGATTGGCTACAATAGGAAAGCATCAGGGAAGAATTATCTATGCTGCTCATGGATATAATTTCTACGAAGGCAATAGCAAACTGAAGAATTTTATATTCCGTACTGCAGAGAAGTTATTGTGCTATTCGACTGATTGCACCTTCACCATGAATAAGGAGGATTATGAAGCGGCGTTGAAGTATAAGTTTCCTTGTAAGGAAATATATAACGTGGATGGCGTTGGTATTGATACTTCTGTTTTCAAAAGGAGTAATCCCGATGAGAAGACTGCTTTGCGTAATAAGCTAGGTTATGCAGATGATTTATTTATTATGATTTATCCAGCGGAGTTGACAGAGCGCAAGAATCAAGTTCTATTGTTTGAGGTGATGGAAAAACTTGTTAAGCGGCATTCGAATGTAAAACTACTTTTGGCTGGCAGCGGTTCTATGATGGATGAGTATAAGAATATAGTAGCATCCAAAGGACTGAATGGATTTGTGGAGTTTTTAGGTTATCGTAATGATGTACAAGATCTTTTGCGAGCTTCAGACGTATTACTAGCCTCAAGTATCAACGAGGGGTTGCCTATCAATATGATAGAGGGATTAGCATCTGGATTACCTGTAGTAGCTACAGCAATTCGTGGTCAAGTTGATTTGATTAAAGAAGGTGAAAATGGTTTTTTGTTTAGATTGAATGATTCTAATAAGGCTGTTTCTGATTTGTGCAGACTGATTGAAGATAAGAATATTTACGAAGCTATGGCTACGAAGGCAGCAGAGTCCGCCAAGCAATATGATGCAAAGAATGTTGTAAGTCAGTATGATAAAATTTGGGGATTAAAATAATGGAACTAACCAGGACAGATACATATTTCTTTTCGTTATTAAGGTCGCTTATTAGTCGATATTCTTGTTCTTATATAAGTTAGATACTCTGCTTAAAACGCGTATTCCATATACGACACATGTCATATGTAATGATATTCATTATTTCTACAGTAAATACCTGCTGAAGAAGCAAGTAAGAATAGTTGAAAATGTAGATTATTTTGCCTGTATTGTTTCGTCATCGATAATGCTGAATGGCAAACAAGTAGATTTGTATGGCTGTCATCTGTTAAGCAATAATTATTCGGTAGTAGCCAATAGTATTAAGTAGGATGATATAGATGGTGTTGGGACTTTTAGAAATTATCTTCAAAATATCAAGAATGCTTCGGTATTGCGAAAGCAGGCGGCGAATGTAATAATTGATTCATTGCTGACATTATCAACTCCGTTCGTCGTGCTTGGAGATATGAATGATGTGGTGGGTTCGCCAGCGTTGTGTGTTTTTAAAGATGCAGGTTTTACCGATGCTTGGTGGGAGTGTGGCACAGGTTAAGATACTACAATCCATAGTCCGTTGTCGTATAAGGTTGATCATATCTTGTACTCTGAAACTTCGCTTCGTCTTTAGTCTATAAGGAAAATTAATGCAAGGGGATTGAGTGATCATGATGCGCTCCTTGCCGAGTTTGTGTTTGAAAAATAAAAAGTAATATACACTATTTTACTTAGTGGTGATGACTACAGCACGTGAAAAGACTAATATGCGATATTTGCTAGTAATCGGTAATGACTTTGCTGCTCATTATAAAATAATAACGAGTAAGTACTTATTATAAATAGGAAATAACATGAAATATTTGATTGTAGTGGCTCATCCTGATGATGAGATCCTTGGCGTTAGTGCGTCAATTTGGAAATGGTCACATCAAGGTGATGAAATAGATGTGGCTATTATGTGTACTGAAGCAAAGGCGCGTGCATTCCGCCCAGAGGATAATGAACTAGAGGACGATATGAACGATGCGTTGAAGTATGTGGGAGTGCATCACAAGTTTGAGGCTACATTCCCGAATATAGAGATGAATACTGTGCCTCACCTGAAGTTGGTGCAATTCATAGAGAGTGCAATCAGGGAGAGTGAGCCCGATATTGTAATAACACACCATCCTGCGGATACGAATAATGATCATCTGATGACGTCAATGGCGTGTCAGGAGGCGGTTCGTTTGTTCCAGCGTCGTCCAGAGATAAAGCGTGTAAAGGAGTTGTGGTATATGGAAGTTCCTTCTTGCACAGAGTGGGCTATCAATAGTGCTATGAGTCTATTCCGTCCGAACTGTTATGTAGAGGTAGGCAAAGAGGGGGTGGATGCTAAAGTTAAGGCACTCTCGATGTATCGTGGTGTGATGCGTGCGTATCCTCATCCTCGTTCAGTAGAATACATTACTGGACTTGCAGCTATGCGTGGTGGTCAATGGGGCCTTCAGTATGCAGAAGCATTCGAGGTGGTATTGCGTGCTTACTAGAAACGCAAATGTGGTAATGTACAAAGTATGGTGTAGAAGGCTTATAATGTAATCTGGTAATTTATGAGTTATCTGTTTTGATTGTCCGTTTGTATTGCTTCGTATATCTATCTTGCCTGTTTTGCTTTCAGAATTAATTAACGTGAGTTCGATATAAGCGAAAAAATATCGTAAGCATTTGAGTGCTTTTCAGTTCTCTCTTCCTATATTTTTTATCTTCGTGCCATCAATCAAAAAAAGTAAAAATGGCAAATAGTACAGATTTTAAGCTTCTCTATGAAAAGTATCAGGAGGATGGTATAAAGCAAGGTGTTTCGATCGTTAAGTATTGTCAGATGAACGGCGTTGTTTATTCTCATTTTGAGCGTTGGTACAAGAAATACCGTGCCGGCGCTGTTCTCCCTGTGGAGATTGTCTATTCGGATGGTCCAACAGATGAAAAAGCCAATGGTTCTTCTTCTCCCGGCCCAGATAAAGATAGTCTTTCTGTTTTGAGTGTAACTCGTGTTAATATAGTGTTTTCTAATGGTCTTGAGGTTAGCCGCCATAACTTGAGTTATCGGTACTTATGTGAAATGATTGAGAAATTGGAGGTACTATGTTAGCCATCACCGGTAGTATGAATATTGGGTTCATTGCCAATGTAAACGATATGCGTATGGGCCGTCGTCGTCTGATAGATATTGCAAAGGACCGTTTTCCGAATCCTTATAATGTCGATATGTTTGCTTTCATGCCCAAGAATAGACAGTTGATGAAATTGGTCCGGTATGAAAACCGTATGTACATGCTTTACGAACTGGAGTCTGAACGTGGTTACAAGTTTATGCATCCTGTCTATGAATATGGTCGTGTAACTCATTTTCAACTCGACTTCATTCTGAGAAGCACAATGAATCCTTGCAGCCTCAAGTAACCTGTCTTCAAGATATCATTTGTACCCTTACTGATGAAATCCGTGGTTTGTGTGAAGAAGTCTCTAAGCAGTCGGATTATACTAAGCGTCACAATAAAATGTCTTACGGTAAGAAGAGTCTCTCCTCCTGTACTAGGCAAGAAGACAGAAAGAGCCGTGAAGAGGATAAGATGGATGATGACGGTTCCGGTACTTCTTCCACAGGCAGTGCTGATTCTTCTTTGGATTTGACTAAAGTAAAATCAGAGAATCTCGACAACGAGCGTGGCCCCCCCTGTACTCTCGAATTTTTTGCTGATATGGCTGTGAACCGTTGATCGCTTCATGCTTCCAATCACAGAGAGAACATTCGTATGCGCATTGATAAGTTCATTTCCAGCGAGAATGGCCGTTCTAACTGGCTTAAGAGGGTTGCCGGTTATTTGAAGCCTTTATATGAATACATCAAACAGAGATTATTGAAGGTGAAATCCATTCTTCATATTGATGAGACTTGGTGTAGGGTGCGTATAAAATATAAGGGGGGACGGTACGAAACTCGGCAGATATTTTAAAAAGTATGTTTGGGTTTTGGTCAACAAGCTAGACGGTTTGGTTTGTTTCCTTTATGACAATGATGAGAATGACAGCCGTGGCTGTCGCCCGATAGAGGATTTTTTGGGGGATTTTACCGGTTCGATTCATTCCGATGGTTACGTGGTTTATAAACATCTTGCACGTACGAATCCTGAAAATGTCCATCTTCTTTGTTGGACGCATGTGCGGGCGAAGTTCAAATATGCCGAAGAGATAAGTAAGAATTCTGATGCCGCGTAGTTGGTAGAACAGATTGGACTTTTGTATATGGTTGAAGCAGAGAATGTCAAGCTCCATCGAAATGCTGATGAAATAAAACTTCGTCGGTCGCAGTCTGATGTGACCCAAATCCTCACTACTCTTCATGCCAGAGCCGAAAAGATGATAATATTCTTTATCCTAAATGGGAGAAGGGGCATTATTATGGAGGGATAAGAGAGTATGAACGTCTGGAAAGGCCCGGAAAATACATAAAGAAGCTGCTGACGCTTCCACTCCATGGGGAATGTTTCAGGTGATGGGCTTTAACTATGTGATGTGCGGGTATGGCTGTGTAGATGAAATGGTGAAAGATATGTGTACCGGAGAAGATAAGCAACTGGAGGCATTTGCGAGGTTTGTTAAACTTGCTGAGTTACGGCCCAATCTGGAGCGGAAAGACTGGACCGGTTTTGCCAAAAGATATAATGGTTCCGGATATGCTCAGAATCAGTACGATAAAAAATTAGAAGAGGCTTATCGGAGATTTGCGAAGTAGAAAAGAAATATACTCGGTTTTCGGGTATAGATTTTTGTTTCGTCCCCAGCTTTATACTATATCGGGTATAAATCTGGGGACATTCCGTTAAACGGATATAATATGAATAATCGAACCATAGCAGAGTATGTGAAGTAGATGTATGAGAAAGAATTAAGTAATGACTCTGATAATGTGATGATTATAACTTGTTCTGTATAACTTGATCCGGACGCCTCATTTTCCTTTGTCATCTTCCTGCAAATGTTCACCTTTGCAATGTTGATCAACGCAATGTGAATAAAATCAGTGGTAATAACATTAAAAAAAGGAGATTAGGAATATGGCATTATTTTATAAAGCAGTAAAATCGACTATGGCAACTAAGGCCGGTGATAAGAAATGGCACTTGAATTTGGTGAAGGTAGGCAAGGTGGTATCTACTCAGCAATTGGCTGAAATGATTGCGGAAAAGTCGTCGTTGACTCCGGGTGATGTGCATAATGTGGTTCGGAATTTGATGACAGCGATGCGTAGCGCACTGCTGGACAGTAAGACGGTACGCCTGGACGGATTGGGTACTTTTACGATGAAAGCGCGTACACGGGGAAGGGGAGTGGACAAAGAGGAAGAGGTGAATCCGAATCAGGTGGCAGCCCTTCTTTGTCATTTTACTCCTGAATATACTCGTCCTGCGGCTATCGGTACTACCCGGGCTTTGTTTCAGGGAGTTGAGTTTCAGAAGGCGAGTGGGATCGGTGCTTCGGGCAATAATGGTTCCGGAGGTGGTGATGGAGACATAGTAGATGATCCGACTGCGTAGTTGCATTTTTAATAGGATGAAAAAGATGAAGAAAAATAATTGGAACGTTATTTTGAAAGTGATTATTGCTGTAGCAAGTGCTATTGCCGGGGTGATCGGAGGGCAGGGATTGCTTTGATAGGCGGCTGACAGCTTCGGTTGGAATGATAAATGCCGGTGTCCGTTTGGAAGAATGGATGCCGGCATTTTATTATATTACCTGTAGAACCGGGAATGCAAAAGAGCATTAATAATAGGGCCTATATAGTGGTGTGAATGATATTATAGGATAAAGGAGAATAAAATCTACATTAAAATGATCAAATTTTGTAAGTTTCTGTTTTTTTTGATATTTTTGTACAGTGGAATGGATTACTGAGATTACTGATATATGGTGACCTCGCACAAACGAACAAACAGAGTCTTATGGGAAATAATGTATCATTGCTGAAGTATGCACTGCTGATAGTACTTTTTTGCACCTCATGTGTAAAAGAAAAAGATTTGTATGAACCGTCGGGTAAGAATCCTGATGATACCGAGGAACTGGATTTATCATTTAAATTCTCTTTGAGAACCGATAAGCAGATCGGTGTGATGGCTACCTCTGCGAATGAGAAGGTGGCTGAAGGCATCTTGATAGGGATTTATCCCCAACAACCTTATGAGGAGGATGGGACTATTGTCATTAAGCCTCTTTATGTTGGTTATACAGATGTGGATGGATGCATTTATGCTATTATATCTGTTCCGGTAAATGTCGATAAGGTATATATAACTTCATTGACTGCCGGTTTTCCCGGTGTGCAGGAGGTTGATGTGCAACCGGGAATGACGTGTGTCTTGTCTGCCGTACCCTTTCAAGTCAGTACCAATGCTTCTACTCGCATGGCTGTTGCCCGGGGCGGGGCAGAGTTGGCGATTCCTGTCAGCCAGAAGCTAAGCAATCTTTATGAACTGTATAGTCCGTATGCGGATGCAGAAGTTGGGAAAGACGGCATCCCGCTTTTAAATGCTTCGCCGCTTGTTTCAAAAGAAGAATTGTCACCTAAATTTTTAAACCGGGTGAATAGTTGGTATCCGGAACAGAAGAATGTACAGGATGTGGATCTGAATAAGAGTTCGGATCTGGTGGTTACTGACGAACTGGGAGCAGAAGTGTGGGCTACGTATGTTGGTGATGGGGGATTCTATGTAAATAATAGGACTGTTTACAATGTTTTGACTTACTATAGTTATAAAGAAGGGGAACTCAATAAACGCGAAGATATACAGGGACATCGTATGACCTTACTGTTGCCGAACACCCATCAGGAAAAATGTCCGTCGGGACTGAAAGTGCAATTATTATATTGGGACGGAAACAAGTATGATACAATATTTCCGAAGGGTACACGTATCGGTTTTGCCGTGGCACGTGACGGGTTAAACATGACGAATATCGCTACTGGCGGTGTAAACTCGAAGAGCGCCTATAAATTCCAGAATCAGACATTTCCTAATGCGAATGTAAACGGATTCTATTATTCTACTCCAACCTTGAATACAACTAAAAAAACAAATGCCGTGATCCGTAGCATGTCCGATTACAACTGCTGCATTATGGGGTTTGATATCCGTCCTTATGGCGATGCGAAGGCTGATTATGATTTCAATGACGTGCTGATAAAGCTTACCGCATCACCGGTATCTGCCGTTAAACCGGAAGAAGATATTCCGGTAATTGATGAATTCGCTCCTTCGGAGGCTGTTTATGGAACACTTGCTTTTGAAGACCAGTGGCCTAAGATGGGAGATTATGATTTCAATGATTTTGTGATGAATTATGCTTATGAGCTGGAGAAAGGAGATGGTAATTCTATTACTGCCGTGAAATTGACTTTCACACCAATTGCGAAGGGGGCAGCCCCGTGGACGCATATTGGGGTCGGGATTGAACTTCCGCTTTCCGAGGACATTATTGACCGGTCAAAACTGGAAGGTGCTATTATTGAGGAAGGGAATGAATGGGCCACTTTCATTGTGTGGAACGATGTAAATGTAGCTTTGGGGACTACTGAGGGATATGTGAATACGGAAGGGACGGCAACCGGAATTTCCGGGACTCCCGCTGAAATAACCGTTCGGTTGAAAACTCCTGTCAGCAATCTGCAGACTCAAAAATTTAATCCGTTTATCTTTGTCAACAGCCGTCAAAAAGAGATTCATCTGGTAGATTATAAACCGACAAAGCATGCGGATGTTTCACTTTTCAAAACAGAAAATGATCGCTCGGATCCTGAGTCCGGAGTTTACTATCGCATGGACAACCGCTATCCCTGGGCACTTGATTTCCCACGTAAAGAAGCCTCCTCACCGGCATGGAAGTATCCGAAGGAGAGAATTAATGTCATACAGGCATATCCTAATTATGAAAAATGGGTACTTGATCAATCGAACCTTTCGTGGTTTGATGCGAGTGTGTCGGGGAACGTGAATAAGGAATTCTTATATTAAGGAGAAAATAAAATCCTCCGTAGAAAAAGGCATCTACGGAGGATTATTTATTTTTTCTTTCTCAAGTCTCTTCCTTCAAATCGGCAAATTGCCTCTATCCACTCTTCGGTCAGTGGCTTGGATTGATGTTTCTCCAAGTCGAATGTCACCATGACCGAGCGACAAATACATTTCACTTCCATTGTTTCGGTATCGATAACCCGTTGCATCAGATGAAAACTTTTGGTTCCGATCTCACAGACGGCAGTTTGAACGGCAATGTGGTCGGATGAAAAAATCTGTGCCAGAAAGTCGGCTTCAATGTGTACTACTACAATACCATCTTTTTCCCAGTCAACCCCCGGACAAACCGAGGCAAAGTATTCTGTTTTGCCGAGGTCGTAGAATGAAAAATAGACGGTGTTGTTGACGTGTCCGAACTTGTCTACGTCATTGAATCGTAGTTGTATAGGTAAACTGTGATGAAATTCGATTTCTTCCATTTGTTTTCTCTTAACCTTTGTTATTATTGGGCAAAATTAGTATTTTTGCACGTTATTCTCACAAGAAATAGATCAAGAAATGATAGAAGACATTAAAAAAGCTTGTCAAGTGATGAGCGAAGGCGGGGTGATTCTCTATCCCACCGATACGGTTTGGGGAATTGGCTGCGATGCTACCAATGAAGACGCTGTGCGCCGGGTGTATGAGATAAAACAACGTGCTGACAGCAAGGCGATGTTGGTATTGGTGGATTCGCCGGTGAAGGTCGAATTTTATGTGCAGGATGTCCCTTCGATTGCTTGGGATTTGATGGAAGTTGCCGATAAACCATTGACTATCATTTATTCCGGTGCTCGTAATTTAGCTTCAAATCTGCTTGCCGAAGACGGTAGCGTAGGCATCCGGGTGACGAACGAAGCATTCTCCCGTCGTTTGTGCCAGCAGTTTCGTAAGGCTATTGTTTCGACATCTGCCAATATCAGTGGACAGCCGGGAGCTGCCAATTTCAATGAAATCAGCGAAGAAATAAAATCGTCGGTAGACTACATTGTCAATTTCCGGCAGGATGATATGAGTCGTCCTAAACCATCGAGTATCATTAAGCTGGATAAAGGTGGAGTGATTAAGATTATTCGCGAATAATGGAAAAAGAAAAGATAAGTTTATTACAGCGCTTTATTATTTGGCGCGAGAATAAGATTAAAGAAAAGCAGTTTATTCTCATTTTAAGTTTTCTGGTAGGTATTTTTACAGCTATTGCTGCATTGATCCTGAAGTTCTTCATTCATACGATACAGAACTTTCTCACAGATAATTTTAATACGACAGAGGCCAACTACCTTTATCTGGTCTATCCGGTAGTCGGTATTTTCCTTGCCGGATGGTTTGTGCGCAATATCGTAAAGGATGATATCAGTCATGGGGTTACGAAGATCCTTTATGCAATTTCACGTCGTCAGGGACGTATCAAACGCCATAATATCTGGTCGTCGACCATTGCCAGTGCCATTACCATCGGCTTCGGCGGATCGGTAGGAGCCGAGGCCCCTATTGTACTTACCGGATCGGCTATCGGATCGAATCTGGGAAGTATGTTCAAGATGGAACACCGTACGTTGATGTTGCTGGTGGGATGTGGTGCTGCCGGTGCCATTGGAGGTATTTTCAAAGCGCCGATAGCGGGATTGGTATTCACTTTGGAAGTATTGATGATCGATCTTACCATGTCATCCTTGTTGCCGTTGTTAATTTCGGCTGTTACGGCTGCTACTGTTTCGTATATTACAACCGGGCAAGAGGCTATGTTTAAATTTCATTTGGATCAGCCTTTTGAGTTGGAACGTATTCCTTATGTGATTCTCTTAGGTATCTTTTGCGGATTGGTATCACTCTATTTCACACGTGCCATGAGTTCTGTAGAAGGGGTATTTGGCAAACTGTCCAATCCGTATAAGAAGTTGGCATTGGGTGGTGTGATGTTGAGTGTACTTATCTTTCTTTTTCCGCCTCTTTACGGTGAAGGTTACGATACGATTGAATTATTGCTGAACGGTACGAGTAATGCCGATTGGGATACGGTATTGAATAACTCCTTGTTCTATGGATATGGCAATCTGCTGTTGGTCTATCTGGTGCTGATTATCCTGTTGAAGGTATTTGCATCGAGTGCGACTAACGGTGGAGGTGGATGTGGTGGTATTTTTGCTCCTTCGTTGTATTTGGGATGTATTGCCGGTTTTGTTTTCTCCCACTTTAGCAATGATTTTGATTTTACTTCGACTTTGCCGGAAAAGAACTTTGCCCTAATGGGAATGGCAGGAGTTATGAGTGGAGTCATGCATGCCCCGTTGACCGGTGTGTTTCTGATTGCTGAACTGACTGGTGGATATGACCTTTTTCTGCCTTTGATGATTGTTTCGGTCAGTTCTTATCTGACAATCATTGTGTTCGAGCCCCACAGTATTTATTCCATGCGTCTGGCCAAGAAAGGACAGTTGCTGACCCATCATAAGGATAAGGCTGTACTGACATTGATGAAAGTGGAAAATGTAGTCGAAACAGACTTTGTCTGTGTACGTCCGGAAATGGACTTGGGTGAATTGGTAAAGGCTATTTCGACCTCCCATCGTAATATGTTTCCTGTGACAGACAAGGATGGAATTCTATTAGGCGTCGTGCTGCTGGATGATATCCGGAACATCATGTTCCGTCAGGAACTTTATCATCGTTTTACCGTTAGTAAATTGATGACTTCCGTTCCTGCCCGTTTGTATGATACCGACAGTATGGAACAGGTGATGCAGACATTTGACGATACAAAAGCGTGGAACTTGCCGGTAGTCAACGAAGAAGGAAAGTATCTGGGATTTGTTTCAAAATCTAAAATATTTAATTCGTATCGCCAGGTATTGGTGCATTTCTCGGAAGATTGACGGGTTACAATTTCCGGAAACTTATAACTCATAGCTTTTTAAATATGAAAAAAGAAGATTTAAGAATCGTATATATGGGGACTCCTGATTTTGCAGTGGAGGCCCTGCGCTGTCTGGTGGAAGGCGGCTATAATGTAGTCGGGGTGATTACAATGCCTGATAAACCTGCCGGCCGTGGACACAAAATCCAATATTCTCCGGTAAAGCAATATGCGCTGGATCATCAGTTGCCTTTATTACAGCCGGAGAAACTGAAAGATGCAGAATTTGTTCAGGCACTTCGCGAATGGAAGGCCGATCTGCAGATTGTTGTGGCTTTTCGGATGTTGCCGGAAGTGGTATGGAACATGCCTCGTTTTGGAACTTTCAATCTTCATGCTTCTTTGCTTCCGCAGTACCGTGGGGCAGCTCCTATCAATTGGGCGGTTATCAATGGAGATACGGAGACGGGGATTACTACTTTTTTCCTGAAACATGAAATCGATACAGGTGAGGTGATCCAGCAGGTGCGCGTTCCTATTGCTGATACGGACAATGTGGAAGTGATGCATGACAAATTGATGCAGTTGGGCGGACGGCTGGTGATAGAAACGGTAGATGCTATTCTGGAGGGAAATGTAAAGGCAATTCCCCAGGAAGAAATGGCAATGGTCGGCGAGCTTCGTCCGGCTCCGAAAATCTTCAAAGAAACCTGTAGGATTAATTGGAATCAGCCGATGAAACGGGTTTATGATTTTATCCGCGGGCTTTCTCCTTATCCTGCTGCGTGGAGTGAATTACTTAATCCGGAAGGTGAAGCGGTTGTTGTGAAAATCTTTGAGAGTGAGAAAGAAGAGAAAGTACATGCACTGACTCCGGGGAGCATTATTACAGATGGAAAGCACTTCCTGAAAGTAGCCGTGTCGGATGGGTTTGTAAATATCCTTTCTTTACAGTTGCCGGGTAAAAAAAGGCTGAAGACAGATGAACTTTTGCGTGGGTTTCATCTGACTGAGGCATTTAGGATGAAGGCGGAATAATTGACGGTGAGGCTCTCTATCTTATGCTTTGATAGTGTAAAGGCAACGTACTGGAAAGCAGAGTCTGTCACTTGCAATTGTGGAATTGGAATAGAAGGAAAGAATTTCTGCCAAATAAACTGTTATAGAAGAGGGAGCTCTGATGTTTTTTTGTTAATTTTGTGCTATTATTAAAATATTGATGAATATGAAACCTATTATATCCCCTTCTATCCTTTCGGCAGATTTTGCATATCTGGCAAAGGATCTTGAGATGATTAACCGTAGTGAAGCCGACTGGGTGCACATTGACATTATGGACGGAGTATTTGTTCCGAATATATCCTTTGGCTTTCCGGTGCTGAAGTATGTTGCTAAGTTGACTCAGAAACCGTTGGATGTACATTTAATGATAGTCAATCCTGAGAAGTTTATTCCTGAAGTAAAGGCATTGGGGGCGCATATTATGAATGTACATTACGAAGCATGTCCACACCTTCATCGGGTGGTGCAACAAATCCGTGAGGCCGGTATGCAGCCTGCTGTTACCATAAATCCGGCCACTCCGGTAGCTTTGTTGCAGGACATTATCCGGGATGTATACATGGTGTTGATCATGAGTGTGAATCCCGGTTTCGGAGGACAAAAGTTTATTGAGCACTCGGTAGAGAAAGTACGTGAACTTCGTGAACTGATTGAGCGTACCGGATCGAAAGCGCTGATCGAGGTAGATGGTGGAGTGAATCTGGAAACAGGTGCCCGTCTGGTGGCTGCCGGGGCGGATGCGTTGGTAGCAGGAAATGCCATTTTTGCTGCTGAGAATCCGGAAGAGACGATTCATGCCATGAAAGGGCTGTAAGGCCGGCTTGTGAGCTTCCGGTATTTACATCGATATCCATTTTTACGCCTGCTATTACCTCTGATAGCAGGCTTTCTTGTTGGTAATTATTTGTTTTTCAAAGAGGTCTATGTTTCGGATACCGTGTTGGTGGGAGTTTCTGCCGGATTGTTTTTTCTGCTGCTGGCAGTCTATTTTTCACGTCGCTATTCGTTTCGGTGGATATTCGGCAGTGTTGCCTATCTACTTGTTTTTGGGGCGGGAACCGGCGGCATGAATCAGGTTTTACAACAAACTGTATATGCTTTCCAAAAAAAAGAATGCGTTTATCGGGCTATCCTGACTGATCGGCCCGACGAGAAGGAACATACTTTTCTCTGTCCGGCATTTCTGACAGAAAAACAAGATTCAGTGGGAGTCGTACCGGTGAATCGGAAAGTATTGCTTTACATTTCGAAAGATTCACTCGCCGGAAGTTTACATAATGGGGACGAATTAGTATTGATGGCGCGCGTATCTCCACCTTCCAATAATGGTAATCCCGATGAATTTGATTATGCCCGTTATTTACGTTACAGAGGGATTGGAGGAGTTGCTTTTGTTGCAGAGGGAAAATGGCAGATAATCGGACACAGGATGTCCCGTTCCTTTCGGCAGATTGCATTGGACTGCCGGGACCGGATTCTGGATAAATATCGTGCTTTGAAGTTCGAACCGGATGAGTTTGCCGTACTTGCCGCGCTTACTGTTGGCTACAAAGAGGAATTAGGTGAAGATATTAGGGAGACTTATTCCGTGTCAGGGGCCAGTCATGTACTGGCACTTTCCGGACTTCATATCGGATTTTTATATATGCTGCTTCTTTTACTTCTGAAGTGGTTGCCGGGGAATGTTTGGGGGGTGAGGCTGTTTCGTGCGATAGTGATAATTACTGCATTGTGGGGATTTGCTTTCATTACAGGGCTGTCCCCTTCTGTGGTTCGTTCGGTTATTATGTTTTCATTGTTGGCTTTGTCGGTCTTATCCGGGCGTACGGGTATTTCACTTAATACGCTTGCGCTGACTGCATTTATTATGCTGGCGGTTCATCCTTTCTGGCTGTTTGATGTTGGATTTCAACTCTCTTTTTCGGCTGTTACTGCCATTCTACTGATATATCCCCGGTTGTTCAGGTTGCTTTCGATTGGTAATGGAGTATTAAAAAAAGTCTGGGCATTAATGTGTGTTTCGCTTGCTGCGCAGATAGGTACAGCCCCTTTGGTATTGTTGTATTTTTCCAGATTTTCCACCCATTTCTTATTGACTAATCTGTTGGTAATTCCACTTGTGTCGGTGATTATGTATTCAGCGGTTATTCTGCTGGTGGTCAGCCCTTTTTCTCTGCTTTATACCTGGTGTGCTGTGGCGGTGAAGTTTCTTATCGATTTACTGAATGCTGCGGTTCGTTGGGTAGAGCATCTACCGTTGGCATCTATCGATAATGTTTGGATTTATCCGGCGGAAGTTCTTGCCTTTTATCTGGCTTTGTTGGCCTGTATGCGTCATATGATGGTTCGTAGTGCGAAAAGTTTGTACCTTGTAGGTGTTTGCCTGTTGGTTACAGGTAGTCTTCATTGGGCATGGAGGATGGCTGACCGACCGGTGCAGAGCATTGTTTTCTATAATGTCCGGGGATGTCCGGTTGTACATTGCATTGAGTCTCATGGTAAATCCTGGCTTGCCTATGCAGATAGCATTCCGGATGAAAGACGGCTTTTGCGTGCGGTAACCGGCTATTGGAACCGGTTACACCTGAATACCCCGATACCCATAACAAAAGACTATCGCTCTTCCGGCTTCTGGATGCAGGACCACCTGCTCCTGTTCGGTAATAAACGTATTTGTATGGTCAGTGATAACCGTTGGCGGAACAAAATTGTCGCTGAACCGTTAAACATAGATTATTTGTATTTGTGTAAGGGCTATACAGGACGATTGGAGTCATTGGCCCAACTGTTTCATTGCCGGGAGGTTATTCTGGATTCTTCTCTGTCCGCTTATTATAAGGAAGTGTTCAGTGAAGAATGCCGTCGGTTGGGATTGCATTTTATCTCCCTTTCCGACGAAGGTTCTGTGAGGTTTTTGCTCTAAGTACAAAGATTTATCGTAATTCTGGAAGATTTTTATAACCACTTTATTAGCAAGCAGTTCTGAGGATAAG
>OODT01000249.1_pt1 | contig 74774 bp, 61 predicted proteins | sample 1671841 | NCBI WGS metagenome assembly OODT01 (sample SAMN06348198, study PRJEB24527) | human gut metagenome | biome: human gut; feature: ankylosing spondylitis patient; material: feces | host: Homo sapiens | place: China | collected 2015-10 | reverse complement strand
ATATCCCGTGAAATGCCCGTATTTCCGGGCTTTTTGGAGATAATCAGAGTTGTTTTACAAATATTTATAAATTTCATTTATAAAAAAGTGTGGTATACCAACTCTACGACAGCGCTTTCCGCATTCTGGATATCCGCAACAATCTTCTGGAGAATTTCACCGGTTCCAGAAAGCAGATCATTGATCTGGCAGCCTCCACCATTCCTTCTTCTTATCTCCTTCCTGAACTTCTCGCAGGTTTTGGCAGAATGTATCCTGATGTATATTTCCATTCCTGGCAGACAGACAGTTCCGGCGCTATTAACCGTGTACTGGATGGGACCGTAGACCTGGCTTTGACAGGACAGAATACAGGAGACGACAGCTGTGTATTTATTCCCTTCTGTCAGGATAATATGGTGATTGCTACCCCTGTGAATGATCATTATTTAAACTTAAAACAAAAAGAACAACCTGTTGTTTTTCAGGACTTTATCAAGGATCCTGTTATCATCAGGGAAAAAGGCTCCGGAACCAAAAAGGAAATGGATATTTTTCTGGAAAATGCCGGTATTGAACCTTCCAGTCTGAATGTAGTAGCCCGCATGAATGACCTGGAATCAATCAAAAAATCTATTGTAAACGGGCTTGGATTTTCCATTCTTTCTGCCAGATCTGTCGTTGACCTGCAAAAAACAAAGCAGATTCTTCTGTTTCCATTAGAAGAATCTGCTCACAAACGCAGTTTTTATATTGTTTACAGTAAAAACAGAATTCTGAAATCCCATGTACGCCAGTTCATTCACTATGTAAAAGAATACTATCAGACAGTCTGATTAATATTCTGATATTTTTTTGGCATCCAATTTCCCTTCCATGCATAGATAAGCATGAGTATCATTCCTACAGCCCATGAAACAGGATACAGTACATATATAATATCAATGCTGGTGAAATGTGGAACCACAAACTGAATCCACAGAATACGGAACAGGCATAATGCAAGCAGCATCACTACCATGGGAGGTACCGTCTTTCCTGTTCCGCGAATGGTTCCTGCCAGGGAATGCATAATTCCCAGAAGGAAATGGAACGGGCAGAAATATTTCATTGCCTGTGCCCCATAATAGATTACTTCTTTATCACTGCTGAAAATCCCTATGATCGGTCTGGAAAAGGTCAGCAGGAGAATTCCTGTCACGATCGTATAAAGCACGCTCATTCCAAGAGTTACTCTCAATCCTTTCCTGATTCTGTCTGTTTTTCCCGCACCATAGTTCTGACCGGTAAAAGTCGTTGCTGCCATACTAAAACTCATTACCGGCAGAATGTTAAACCCATCTACTTTCAGGTATGCACCAAAACCCGCCATTGCACTGGCTCCGAATCCATTGACACCAGATTGTACCAGTACATTTGAAAAGGAGATTACCGTGTTTTGAATTGCAGTCGGCAGACCTACCTGGATAATCCGTCCTGCCATTGTTCTATCAATGGAAAGTTTCTTCGGATTTATGCGGTAAATATCCGGAACTCTCATCAAAAACCATAATGCAAAAATGCAGGAAAGTACCTGGCTGATATCTGTTGCAATTGCAGCACCCTCGACTCCCATGTGCATTCCGCCGATAAGCCATAAATCCAGAAAAATATTGGAAAACGAAGCTACTGCCAGATACATCAGCGAACGTCTGGAGTTACCTACGGCATTCAGGATCCCCGCTGCCATATTATAGATGACATTAAAAACCAGTCCATAAGAATAAATTCTCAAATACAGAACTGACTGATTCATTACTTCTTCCGGAGTTCTCATCCACCTGAGAATTGCAGGTGAAAATACAATTCCAGCGATAGTAAGAACAATTCCCAGAATAAGCGCAAGCATCAAGGCTGTATGTGCAGAACGCTGAACGCCATTCTCATCTCCTGCTCCATAAAACTGGGATACAATAACTCCCGCACCTGCAGATGCCCCCATACTGAATGCAATCAGCAGACAAATCAGCGACGTACTGGAACCAACTGCAGCCAGTGCATTGCTGCCCACAAAATTTCCTACAATAATTGAGTCCACTGTATTGTACATCTGTTGGAGCAGATTTCCCAGTATCAATGGAATAGAAAACAGAAGGATCTGTCTCCAGATGGTCCCTTCTGTCATGGTACTGATCGATTTTAACTTCACACTCTTACTCTTTTCATATGCTGCCACTCTCATTCCCCCATTCATATATTATTGCTGTTCACAACGCGTCCGGCAGCACCCTTCGGCATTCCTATTATAAAATATTTTATATAAAAATCAAGCCGCCACTATTTATAGCATTGCATTTCCTGTCAGTTTACTGTACAATACTTTTATATTGTAAAGTACGAAACAGGAGGTAATTTATTATGGCTTTTGATATCACACCTTATGTAGATATGTCCCCAAAGAAAGTTCGTGAACTGATTCGCAAGGGAGTTATTGATTTCCCCACTGCAGGAATGTGCCGTGGCTATGCGCAGGCAAATCTGGTAATTCTGCCACCGGAATATGCTGCAGATTTTGAAGAATTTGCACACAAGAATCCATTTCCGTGTCCAATTCTCGAAATTATCAAAGGAACTCCTGAAACTCATGACATGGGTGAGGGCGGAAATATCTGCACGGATATCCCGAAATACCGGATTTATGAAAACGGTGTATTTACAAAAGAAATTACTGACGCTTCCGAGTATTGGAAAGAGGGATATGTTGGATTTCTTATCGGCTGTTCTTTCTCATTTGAAGAAACACTGATTAGAGAAGGGATTGAAATCCGTCATATCGCCCAGGGACGAAATGTACCGATGTTCAAAACTAACATTCAGACAGTTCCTGTTGGTCCATTTTCCGGTCCTATGGTCTGCTCCATGCGCCCGATGACACCGGAAAACGCAAAAAAAGCTTATGACATTACTTTCAAAATGCCGAATGTTCATGGTGCCCCTGTACATATGGGAGATCCGAAAGAGGTCGGTGTTGATGACGTTATGAAACCTGATTACGGTGAAGCAGTGGATATTTACGAAGGGGAAATTCCTGTGTTCTGGCCATGCGGCGTAACTCCGCAGGCAGCAATTGAGAATGCCAAACCGCCAATCGTTATCACTCATGCTCCCGGACATATGTTCATTACAGATATTCCGAATGCAGAGTTAAACGACTATCTGGAAGCAAAAAAGAAATAATCAGAAAGCAGCAGAAACCATGGAATTTACATTTCCCAACTATTATAAAGAATTTTCTTGCATTGCCGGGTCCTGTCCGGATACCTGCTGTGCAGGATAGCAGATTGTTATTGACAATAAAACCCTGAAGAAATATCAGCATTTCAAAGGTCCTTTTCACAATCGACTGCACAACGATATCGACTGGAAGGAACATGTCTTCCGCCAGTACAACCGACGGTGTGCATTTCTGAACGAAGAAAATCTGTGTGATATTTACACAGAAGCAGGTCCGAAAATGCTTTGCGACACCTGCAGAAATTATCCACGACACATTGAAGAATTTGAGGGCCTGCGTGAGATTTCTTTGTCCCTTTCCTGCCCGGAAGCAGCAAGAATTCTGCTGTCTCAGAAAGAAAAAGTTCATTTTGTTACCATCGAAAAGGAAGCCGCTGAAGAAACCTATGATGATTTTGATTACTTTTTATTTACTGCACTGATGGATACCAGAGATCTTCTGATAAAAATCATCCAGAACAGAAATGTCCCCATACGGAAACGCCTGTGGAAAGTACTTGCCATCACACATGATTTTCAGCTGTGTTTAAATAAAAACGAACTTTTTAAATGGGAAGAGATTCGGAAACGTCATGAAGATTCCGGATTCGGAAAAACATTTTGTGATAAAGTTCATTCCAGAATGAATACTTCTGACACATCAAAGGATCTATTTAAAAATATGTGGAAAACTATTATTCCGGAAATGGAAGTTCTTCGTCCCGGATGGAAAGAATTTCTGAAGGAACGTCTTGATTCCTTATATATTTCTTCAGGAGAAAACGATTATATATATCAGAAAAGCGAATTTGATTTCTACTGTCCGGACTGGCAGATTCAGGAAGAACAGCTTCTGGTTTACTGGATTTATACTTATTTCTGTGGTGCAGTCTATGACGATGAAATCTTTACCAAGGTTAAAATGGCTGTCGTCTGTACTTTGTTTATCCATGAGCTTGATGTCGGAACATATCTGAAAAACGAACATCATTTTAACCTGAATGATCAGATTCAGATCTGTTATCAGTTCTCCAGAGAGCTTGAGCATTCGGATCTTAATCTGAATAAATTTCAAGAACTGATGTCTGAAAATAATATTTTCTCCTTTGAAAATCTGTTAAAGATATGCTGAATGACAAAAAACTTGCTGCTCATTTCTTATTCTTTTTACAATTGCATTATTTGATATAAAAAACTTGTATTCTTTCGGATTTGGTAATCATCGCCTTCTATAAATTGCATTCACCCCAAATTGCGTATATTCTCCTGCTCGATATCCCCGAACAAATTCTCTATCCATTTCCCATTTTGAGATTGCTAATTCGAATTTACTCTGATAATGTCGTTGACTAATAAAAAAATCCAAATAACTTATTATTTCACTTTTGGATAAGACCTTATTATCAATCATGACCGCAAGTATTTTCTGTCGTCTGGAAGCAGATAAACCTTCTTCTTGCGAAACAGTATAACCAAACTGCATAAGAATAGATTCCTGAGCTAATCTCATTCCGTTAATACATGAATTTTTTAGGTAGGATTTTTCGTCACAAATACGACATAAAACCATGCCCATATTTCTTAATCGTATATAGGTGCTTTCCAAAATAAAATAAACTCTGCATTGTTTGCATTTTCATGAATATAATCAATATCCTTCTGCTTAAGATGAAATCTGCTCCGAAATCTGGAGTTTTCAAGTCTCTCGAACAGTTGCTTGTACCATTCATCCTTTGTCATTAAAACTCACCACTTTCTATGAAAACAGACTCTGCTGTTCATATTCCGTCTGTCGATTAAGCTGAGTCGGTGTCTGGTGCAGAAGTACAGGCATTTTGTTATTATCAAACCAGTCTGTGATTTGTTCCCTTTCCAAGATCAAAGGCATGCGATCATGGATTTTTTTCATGGAATTATTCGCTGTGGTAGTCAGGATCACAAATCTTCGTTCATTCTCAAACCAGTCACAGAATCCTGCCATATACAGCACAGAGGAATCCGGTCTGGTAAAGGTACTCTTTTCTTTCAGGGAATTCCATTCGTAGAACCCGCCTGCCGGAATCAACAGCCGGTGATATAAGATTCCGTTCTGAAAGGAAGGTTTATCCATGACGGTTTCCACCCTTGCATTGATGACCGGATTTTTGCCTTTTGACAGGGGATATCCCCATCTGCATATACCCAGTTCCAGTCCATGTTCTGACTGTCCAATGACCGGTGCGACATCGGTCGGACGGATATCTCCTTGTGTCAGCCGAATCCTCCCATCTATGTTCTGTACCACTCTGGAAATCTCCTCCATCATATTGGGATCTATATAATATCTGCTGCACATATTCTCTCCTATTTTAGAATCTTTCTTATCTGCGTATCCGCGGCTTCTGGATAAAGCTGTTTCATAATATTCTTATGTTTAATCGGTGCTTTTTCATCCTCAAACAGAGCATCAAAATCATAGCCGTCCCTGCGGTAGTTGGCAAATACCGGCAGCCATTTTTTGGAAATAAACCCGGCTTTTTTGGCAAAGAATTTTCCGTAAAGAACATCATGTCTTTTGGCAATGGCAATCCTCCATCTCCACGGATCCCTCACCGGATCATCAGACCACCAATATTCTGCCACTGTCCGTTCCTCCAGAGAAAACCCCGGAATTTCGTTCTTAAAAAGAGGAAGAAAACCAACCCGGTTGATATATTCGACTGCTTCATCCACATCGTGGATGCATTTCGGATCATCCCATGTTACTCCATGAATGATCCATTCCCCTGCTTCGTTTCTCATGACTTTCTCCTTTCTGTATTTTGCTGTCTTAAATATACCACACATTGACAAGGCAAGACAAAGATATATATTTTTATCGAAAAAATTGATGACATTTTTGTTACTGTTCATACACAATGTCATTAACTTAAGCAATTTGCCAATACTGCATTGATGAAAATATCAGCAGAAGGATTTAATTATGATAAAAAAGGGAATATTGAGAGATTAAGATGCAATGTCTTGCTGAAATTCGGGTATAGCAAAAAGACAAAATCAATATTTAATATTGAAATTTGTCTAAAGATGAAATATAGTAATATACCACCTTCTGCAATAACTGGTTTATCCACCATTTTTGTGTTAATATAAAAGTAATAAAATACATTTAAGGACAAGAAGGGTGTAAATATTATGGATATTTCAGATTTTGTTAAGAAAGCAAAAGAATATAATGTTCTTGGAATCAAAATTTCAAAAGATAATGAACTTGCAGCAGAGTGGTACAGTGAACCGGAATGCAGAAGGAATATTTATTCTGCAACAAAGAGTTTCACATCCTGTGCAGTTGGCTTTGCTGTTCAGGAAGGGCTGATCGATCTTAATGAAAAACTAACAGAAGCATTTTCAGGTGACTTGCCGGAGTGTATAGATGAGAACCTGAAAGAAGCAACTGTTCGTGATCTTCTTACCATGTGCCTTGGACAGGAGAAGGGCAGTCTGATGGGAGAACAACGACCTTTATATGAAGAAGATAACTGGGTAAAAATGTCTCTGGCTATTCCCTTTAAGTATAAGCCGGGTACACATTTTGTGTATAATAACGTTGGTCCCTATCTGGCAGGCATTCTTGTACAAAGACGCTCCGGCTGCGATCTGGTTTCTTACCTTACACCCAGACTTTTTTCCAAACTTGGAATAAAACGTCCTACATGGGAGACTGATCCACTTGGAAACAGTTTTGGAGCCGGCGGATTATTTCTGACCCTTTCTGAACTTCACAAATTTGGACTGTTTTATCTTAACAAAGGCAAGTGGAATGGAAAACAGATACTGTCTGAGAAATGGATAGAAGAAAGTACAAAGGCAGCTGATGTTGGATACTATGGTTATCTTTTCTGGCGTGGTGAATATAATTCTTTCCGGGCGGACGGAAAATACTCCCAGATATCTATGATCCTTCCGAAAAAAAACGCAGTCGTTTCGTTTGTTTCAGAATGCCGCAGGGGAGACGAACTTCTGAAGACAGTTTATGAGCTTGTCTGCGCAAAACTGTAATATCTTTTCTCCGCGGAAAAACAATCTTCTCTTTCTATAATGCTGAGTTAGTGGAGCAGAAAAGCGACGGGTTTCCCCGCCGCAATATCTCTTATACTTGATCAACCACCATTGGTTCTGTCTCTCTGTAGAACCGCCGCTGCTCTACCCTGAAAAGCTGCTCCAGTCGTGCCGGGCTGTCCAGTCGCCCTTCGTACTCCTCTTTATTCTCCGCATGTATAATAAACGGAGCAATATCTGCCTGCAGGCATTGCACAAATGCAATGATGCGGGCTACCTTATAACATGAGAAAAGCATTAAACAAGGAGACTCACGCCAAAACTATGAATCTCCTTGTTTAATAAAGGTTCGAAGTATCCCTCCGGGTATATCTAGATCTTATTTTTGATTAATCTCTGCGAATCCAGCAGCATCAATTTTTAATTCTATTTTTTCGCCTTTTTTAAGTTCTTTCCATTGAGAAAAATCCATTTCATATCTTCCTGTTTCGGTCTTACCCTTCTTTTTCTCATATGTAGCGGTCACAAAATAATGCTCTTCTTCTGCTCCTGTTCTCTGTCCGTCTTTAAGTTTCGGTTCCGGCCAAGAAGGGTTCTGATCATTGCCGGAACTTTTTGCAGTATCGACAACCGTCCATTTGTCTATTTCATAGTAATATTTTGTAGCATACACAGGCTCCTTCCGGTAGACTGGTTTTTCTACATCTTCGGTGCCAGGCATGACATCATGCCAAAAATGATTGCTGCGAAGATTCCCAGAATGAGCAGCACCCGCCTCAGCAGTGGCTTTTTCTTTGGTGTATTTTGGGGGATATTTTTCTGGCAGGATTCTTTTTTCTCTTCTTTCTTTCGTTTCTTTTCCTCTTCCTGCTGCCTCATCTCGAAGTAGTTTCTCTCCGAATCTTCTTTTGTGGCACCACAGTTTTTGCAGACATTCAGATCGTCGCTGTTAAGACTGCCGCAAAAGCTGCACTGCCAATCCGGATTACGGCTGATCTTTTCTGCTTCCTCCTCAGAAACATATTTAATTTCATCCGGCATATAGAATTTTGTATTTTCGTCCTGCGGATGCCCACAATCGGGACAGGTTTTTTGACCGGCTCTAATCCTTTTATTCCCACAAAACGGGCAATCCCAGAGACCTTCGATTATCTTTCCCATACAGACTCTCCTCTTCCTTCTCTCAATAACAATTTCAACAAGTATTTAGATTTCTCTTCAATTTTATAATTTTCTGCAGTTTTTTATTTGCTCATTTATAGATTACTGTTTATTTTTCATCTCTGCTACTCTGTCCAGAATCTGTTTCTTTAATTCTTCTACATTATCGGTCTGATATTTTAATCCTGCTGCGGAGACATGTCCTCCACCGCCAAAAGGTTTCAACAGTTCATTAACATTGATCCATTTCCCGTCTGAACGGAAAGAACATCTCCACCCGTTTTCTTCTTCCTCATACATGGTAAAACCAAGTTCAATATCGTCGCAATCGCGCAGGATTGTGCTGATACAGTGGATGTCTTCGTATGTGATATCTTTTTCGGCAATTTCCTTCTGTCCCATAATGACATAGGCAACCCGGCCATCCATCGCACGTACTGCTCCATGAAGAATATCGGCTCTTTTGTATAGAATGTCCAAGGTATCACTGTGTAAGGTTTTCATAATCCTGCCATGGTCAACTCCCATAGCCATCAGATCGGCTACTGCCTGAAAAATACCCTGGTTTGCCCTTGCCAGTCCTCCGGTATCATGCAGGATGCCAAGGTAAATATAATCTGCGGCATTGGGGTACACTTCTTTTTGGACTGCATTTAGAAGTAGTTCGGGAGAAAGCATATGGTATACATTTTCCGCACACGACTCAGAAACCTTTGTCCAGTTCACATCTCCGTATCCTTCATTGGAAGCGTGATGATCAATAACAATGCTGGCAGCGGCATTTTGGTAATATTCCAATCCGATCATACGCTCCAGAGTTGCATTATCACAGACTATGGCACAATATTGTTTTCCGGATATATCCGGCATCTTAAAAGGAACAAATATCTTATCTTCCACGACCATCTTTTTCGGACCGCGCTCCAGCGTTTTTGCAAGGTATGGAAACACCCTGTATTGTGGATAATTGACATGGATATAGTGCGCAAGGCTCATCACCGATCCGGCAGCATCGCCATCTGGATTTAAGTGTCCCAGAATCACTACAGTGTCCAGATTGTGCGTCTGCATGGTTTCATCAAAAACAGTATCAAAATTAAAATCTGTCATTCCTATCTCCTTCGTATATCACTTCCCTGTTATATTTTAATTTTATCATCTAACAGATCAGATAGCAAGTTGTGGGCACATACAAGCCAAAATTCATTACAGATTGCATTATTTTGCGGAATTGCTATAGAACCAAAAGAGACAAAAGAGACCACTTGTCTCTTTTGGTCTCTTTTCTGTCTCTTTTAAAAAAACTATAGCAATTTCGTAAGGTTTCTATAGTTTTTTCAGGGTTTCTGTACTATAATGAAACCCATAAAGAGATTGTCATATCAAAAATGGTAATATAATTTTCTGCCAGAAAATCAGATCATCTCCCATCAAACTGGAAATTCAGGGAAAGTTGTTCTGATATTATTATGAAAAAGATGATCGAAGCCCAGGAAAGACAGATGTCCAGTGGTTCCCAGGGCGGACAGTACTAATCAGATAAAAGCCTCTCAGTTGAGGAACTGAAAAAAACCGATGGTGATGACTGAAAACAGTCAAATCCATCGGTTTTTCTATAAAAGCGAATTAATAAAATCAGATCATCCCTATCAGATGTACGATCAGCGCAGCCACCCAGGCAATCACACACTGCCATACCACAACACCAACAGCCCATTTGCTGCCCATTTCACGTTTGATCGAAGCGATAGCCGCCACACATGGTGTATAGAGCAAACTGAATACCAGCAGGGATGCTGCTGCCAGCGGAGTCAGTACAGAGGCAATATTTCCACTGAAAAGTACTTCCAGAGTAGATACCACGCTTTCTTTTGCCATAAATCCGCTGATAAGAGCTGTACAGATTCTCCAGTCTCCCAATCCGATCGGTTTAAATATAGGTGCCAGGACTCCCGCCACCATTGCCAGAATACTGTCTGCAGAATCTTTTACAAGATTTAAATGCAGATCAAAGCTCTGCAGGAACCAGATTATCATTGATGCAAGCAGGATAATAGAAAACGCTCTCTGCAGGAAATCTTTTGCTTTTTCCCACAAAAGCTGACCTACATTCCTTGCTCCCGGCAGCCGGTAATTGGGAAGTTCCATGACAAACGGTACGGGATCTCCCTTGAAAAGAGTTCTGTTATACAAAAATGCCGCCAGGATTCCCACCAAAATTCCAAGCAGGTAAAGACCTGCCATAATAAATCCGCCCTTCTTCGGGAAAAAAGCACTTACAAAGAAAGAATAAATCGGCAGCTTCGCAGTACAGCTCATAAATGGAGTCAGCAAAATCGTCATCTTTCTGTCACGCTCACTTGTAAGTGTACGTGTGGCCATAACAGCCGGAACCGTACATCCGAATCCGATCAGCATTGGTACAATGCTTCTTCCGGAAAGGCCGATCTTACGCAGAAGTTTGTCCATCACAAAAGCAACACGTGCAACGTATCCGCTGTCTTCCATAAGAGACAGAAAGAAAAACAGGGTTACGATAATCGGCAGAAAACTGAGTACACTTCCCACACCTGTAAAAATACCGTCAATGACCAGGCTATGCATGGCACTGTTTACATTTGCTGCTGTCAGTGCTGCTTCTACCAGCGCAGAAACCTTATCAATTCCAATCTCCAGAAGCCCCTGAAGCCACGCTCCGATCACATTAAAGGTAAGATAAAATACCAGTACCATGATTCCGATGAAACAGGGAATCGCAGTATATTTTCCTGTAAGGACTTTATCAATTTTCTCACTTCTGATTCTCTCCTTACTCTCTTTTGGCTTTACAACTGTCTGTTCACACAAACGCTCAATAAAGTCAAAACGCATATCTGCGATCGCAGCGCTTCTGTCAACCTGACGCTCTGTTTCCATCTGCTGTACGATATGCTCCAGCATCTCCGTCTCATTTGTGTCCAGCTTCAGCTTCTCAAGAATCAGCGGATCTCCCTCGATTGCCTTGGTTGCTGCAAAACGGGTAGGAATATCAGCCTGCGCCGCATGATCCTCAATCAGGTGCATGACCGCATGAATACAACGGTGTACTGCACCGTCATGGTCACTCTTATCACAGAAATCCTGACGCAGTGGATGTTCCTGATATTTCGCTATATGTAACGCATGGTCAACCAGCTCATCAACCCCTTCATTCTTTGCTGCGGAAATAGGGATTACAGGTACTCCAAGCAGCGATTCCATCTTATTTACATCTATAGAACCCTGATTTCCCAGCACTTCATCCATCATGTTCATTGCAACTACCATAGGAATATCCATCTCCAGAAGCTGCATGGTCAGATACAGGTTTCTCTCAATATTGGTAGCATCCACAATGTTGATGATCGCACTTGGTTTCTCATCCAGGACAAAATTTCTGGAGACAATCTCCTCACTGCTGTAAGGGGACATGGAATAAATTCCCGGAAGGTCTGTGATTTCTGTATCCGGATGGCCTTTAATCGAACCGGTCTTACGATCCACCGTTACTCCTGGAAAGTTTCCCACATGTTGACTGGAACCTGTCAGTTGGTTAAACAGTGTAGTTTTTCCACAGTTCTGATTTCCCACCAATGCGTACGTCAGTGTAGTTCCCTCAGGCAGTGGATGTTCATCTTCTCTGGAATGATACTTTCCATCCTCTCCAAGTCCCGGATGTGCCAGGTCGCTTACAGCCTCTATTCCGGCGTGACTTCTGCTTCGCTTCGGAATCTGTTCGATTTCTATCTGCTCTGCTTCCGCAAGTCTTAATGTCAGTTCATATCCATGTACCTGTAATTCCATGGGATCTCCCATGGGTGCAAACTTCACGACTGTGACCTCAGCTCCCGGAATCATACCCATATCCAGGAAATGCTGACGCAGGGCACCCTTGCCGCCAACCGACGTGATCACAGCACTTTTTCCGATTTCCAAATCTTTTAATGTCATTTTCAGTCGCTCACCTTTTGTATTTGTATTTGGTTATCATCGTCGTTATTATAGCAATCCTCGTAAATAATGCATCTTAATCCAGCCCATCAGAGTGTGAAACCCTGCGTCAGATATCTTTGCCGTGCGTCAGCACGCCTGCAGATATCTTCCTTGTCTTTCACACTCTGCTGAACTGTCTTAAATGCATTATTTACGAGGATTGCTATAGCCGATTTTTCTCAATAACCTTATGCAGATAGCTTATACTAACTGATAATTTTTGTCAAGTAGCAGGTATGTCTCAATTTTTTATAAACGAAAGCACAAAAAACTCAGATGAATTTATGTTATCATCTGAGTTTCTCAATGTCTTAACCTGACAGGTCATTAAACCTGTCTGTGATTACTTCATTATTTATTATTCTGATCATTCTCAAGTAACTGATTTATGTGATTGCCATAAGATTTGGAAATTGTTCTTATCTTTTATATGTCAGATCCACACAGAACCAGTGATATCACCGTTAATTACATAATATGCTTTGTTCTCTTCAGGTTTGATATAAATCTTAATATCTTTGAGATCTTTCTCCTTTTTACCCAGTTCGTCTGTCCAGATTCTTCTGACATTACTTAAAATATTTTTTGTATATACTTCTCTGCCCATGAACTGAATATATACGTCTGCTGTTGCTTCTTTCTTAGTGGTTCTTCTTGTTGTTTTCTTCTCGGCAGCTGTCTCTTCAGCCGGTTTCTCAGCTGTCTTAGCAGGAGCCTTCTTTGTAGTTCTTTTCGTTGTTTTTGTTGGTTTTGTTGGTTTTGCAGCAGTCTTTGTTGTTTTAGCTGTCTCTTTTTTCTCGGCTTCTTTCTCTGTTTCTGCCGGTTTTTTTTCTACAGTGTCTGCCGCTTTAGCTGTTTCTTTCTTCTCGGTTTCTTTCTCTGCTTCTGATGATTTCTTTTCTGCAGTCTTTCTTGTTCTTCTTGCTGCCGGTTTCTTTGCTGTTGTTTCTTTCTTTACAGTCTCTGTTTCAGCAGTTTCTTTCTTGTTTGCTTCTTTATTTACAGCTACTTCTTCAGCAGTTGTCTTTGCAGGAGCCTCTTTAACTTCGGTTGTCTTCGCAGTGGATGTGTTGAGATCTGCTGTAGTTGCTTTTGTTGCCATATGATTAGCCTCCTTACAAGGTATAAGTATTCGTAACTGCTCAGTTTTGTACAGTTACAGGTATTCTTATGTTACTGAAAATATAATAAACAGTAACATTCTTTTATGAAAATAGAATACTACGAATCTTCTGCTTTTGCAATGTTTTTCTGTTTTTATAATTTAGGCATCTTATGAACAGGTTACTGTTCACTCCGTTCTCAGTAACACGCTTCGCGATGCACAGAATTTATGCTAATCGCATAAATTCGCGCGGTATGTCTCGGGTTTTCTGTGACCTTCGCTCACAAAAAACACCTCGCGGGATATTACCAGTGAACAGTAACATGAACAGTATTATTTTTTACTCTGTATCCGTCATTTTCTATAGTCCTAGATTCTGCAGATCTTCCTTCATATATGCCGAAAGTCTCCTCTGAAGTTCCTCATTCTGCGGAAGGCTTAAATCCGCATCAAGGGACAGAATCTCCGAAGCCGTTTCACTGGCAGCTTTCAGGATATCCGCATCCTGATAGATGTCCCCCAGTTTAAATTCCAGCAGACCACTCTGGCGGATTCCAAAAAGATCACCAGGACCGCGAAGCTTCAGATCCTCTCCTGCAATATAAAATCCATCATTGGATTTGTTCAGAATCTGCAGACGTTTAGAAATTTCCTTTGCACCATTTCCCTGCATAAAAATGCAATATGACTGATATTCCCCTCTACCGACACGCCCGCGAAGCTGATGAAGCTGTGCCAGCCCGAAACGCTCGGCATTCTCCACCATCATAACTGTAGCATTAGGCACATTTACTCCTACCTCAACTACAGTAGTAGATACCAGGATCTGAATTTCCCCTGCGGCAAAAGCCTCCATGATCACATTCTTCTCTTTCGCTTTCATCTTTCCATGAAGAGAAGCAATCTTTATATCCGGCGAAAAAACATTGCGAAGCTTCAGGGTATAATCCAGCACATTTTCCCCATCCATCCCTTCGCTCTCCTCCACCATTGGACAGATCACATAAACCTGCCGTCCCTGACGGATCTGCTTCTCCATAAAGGAATAAGCCTTCGGCCTGTAAGAAGTATCCACCACACAATTTTTAATGGGAAGTCTCTGCGCAGGAAGTTCATCAATTACTGAAATATCCAGATCCCCGTATATAATGATCGCCAGCGTCCTCGGAATCGGTGTAGCACTCATCACCAGCACATTAGGCGGGTTTCCCATAGTAGTCAGTGCTTCCCTCTGTTTCACACCAAAACGATGCTGCTCATCCGTGATCACAAGACCCAGATCACAGTACACAACCTTCTCCTGGATCAGCGCATGTGTTCCGATCACCAGATTCGCCTCTTTCGATGCGATTAGCTTATACTTCTCTCTTTTCTCCTTCGCTGTATCTGAACCGGTAAGCAGCACAGGATGACAGAAATCTATGTTCTGTTCTTCCAGAAGCTTCTCCATTGCCTGAAAATGCTGCCTTGCAAGAACCTCCGTAGGTGCCATAAGCACTGCCTGATATCCATTCTCCACAGTCATGATCATTGCGAGAAACGCAAGGATCGTCTTACCGCTTCCTACATCTCCCTGAACCAGTCTGGACATCAGAGCCTGGCCGCTTAAATCCCTCTCAATCTCATGCCACACATTCAACTGCGCCTTTGTCAGATCATAGGGCAGACTTTCAATAATCTGCTCTGTCGTCCACACCGGATGCATGGGAAACGCATTCGGTGCTTCCTCCGTCTTCTCCTTCAAAGACTGCACAGCAAGAATAAAAAGAAGAAACTCGTCAAACACCAACCTTCTCCTTGCAGCTAACAGCTCCTGCATATTTTTGGGAAAATGAATCGCAGGAATCGCAAAATTCCTGTCTGCCAGGTGATACCTCTCCTTATACTCATCTGCCAGATACTCTGCCTGAAGCTTCTGCTCATCAAGCACCTGATGGATCAGCTTCACGATCGTCTTATTAGAAAGCCCCGCAGTCAGTCCATAAATCGGCTGAAGACTGTGCAGAATCTCTTCATAAGCCGCAGGCGTAAAAATCTCAGGGTGCTCCATCTGCAGCTTCCCCTGCTTCCTGACGACACGCCCCCGCAGAACAAACCTGCTGCCTTTCCTGACTGCAGAGCGCAGATACGGTGCATTAAACCACGTAACAGAAATTTTCCCCGTAAGATCTGCCACAGTGGTCGTGATCACCTGAAGATTCCGCACCTGATTCACATACACACCCGTTATAACCGCCACAGAAATCGCCACAACAGCTCCCTCTTCCAGAGACCGGATCTCAACAGGCTCCTCATACGCATCATAATTACGTGGATAATAACTCAGAAGAGATTCCATATCCGTAACTCCTATTTTCGCAAATAACTTTTCCGTTTTCTCCCCCACGCCCTTCAAAGTACGCAAAGATGTTGACATATACCACCGATTCCTTTCTACTACAATATAATTATGAATATCCCTTACAGCCAGTAAAAATTATCTATCTTATCCCTGCAAAAAATAACCAAATCAAGCAACCCTCATTCTTCAATCACAATAATCTGCCGACAATAAACTTCCACTATCCAAATCTCAGGCAGGAAAATATTTGTGTCAGGATGCATTTGCAGGTATCTTAGAGATTCTTAGGCGAAAAAAATCTGCGTTATGAGCCGGCTGCATCACTGTCTGAGCGAAGTTTGCAACGGAGCGAGTTTGACAAGACGGCTCATGCTTTTAGCAGATTTTTTTCACCTTAGAATCTCTTAGATGCCGAAACCGCATCCTGACACAAATATTTTCCTGCCGTCCCCTTTTATAACACGAAAACGGATATACCCACCCTCAACAATGGCCTATACCCGTTTTCATCACATGAACTATTCGTTTATCTCTCTCAAAAACTCTATTATCCTACTCTACAGAAATAACATAATAATAAATCGGCTGTCCACCCGCATTCAGTTCCACATCACAATCCGGATAAGCCTCCTCCAGAGCCGTTGCCAGCTCCTCAGCTTCAGCCTCCTCAGTATCAGCACCATAATAAATACTGATCACCTCAGACTCATCATCCACCATCTGGGCAACTGTCTCCTTGGCAACTTCCATGCGGTCCTTGCCAACAGCCAGAATTCCATGATCACCGATACCCATCATATCACCCTCATGGATCTCCTTATCATCAATCCTTGTATCACGCACAGCATACGTGATCTGTCCGGTCTTCACATGTTCGATTGCCTGAAGCATAGCCTCAGTATTCTCCGCACTGTTCTTCTCGGGTACATAACTGATCATGGCAGTAATTCCCTGCGGAATGGTCTTAGTCGGCACAACCACGATCTCTTTATCCTCAGTAAGATCCCTTGCCTGGTTTGCAGCAAGAACAATATTCTTATTGTTCGGGAAAATATAAATAGTCTTTGCATTTACTTTTGCAATGGCATTGAGCATATCCTCTGTACTCGGGTTCATCGTCTGACCGCCCTCGATCAGGTAATCCACACCCAGTTCCTTAAAGATCTCTGTCATTCCCTTTCCCACAGATACTGAAATAAAGCCTACTTCCTTCGGCGGCTGTGCTGCTTCTTCTTTTTCTTCCTGTTCTGCCTGCTCTTTCGCCATTTTCTCGGCATCCTTTATAAGCTTCTCCTGATGCTCCTCACGCATATTGTCGATCTTCATACGTGAAAGTGCACCAAAGGTAAGGGCTTTCTCAATAGCCTGTCCGGGATGATTGGTATGAACATGAACCTTCACAATCTCGTCATCTGCAACAAGCACAATAGAATCACCAAGAGACATCAGGAATTTCTTAAATTCATGCTCTGTCTCCTCGGACATCGGCTGGTTCAGAAGAATAATAAACTCTGTACAATAACCAAATTTAATATCAGCCTCTGTCTGTGCATCGATCTTAGTCACAGCAGGACCTTTTGCCTTGTCAAACTGTGTATAATCAATCTCTTTGCCAAGGAAACCATCATATGCACCATGGTATACTTCCAGAAGTCCCTGTCCACCGGAATCCACTACTCCTGCTTCTTTCAGAACCGGCAGCATCTCCGGTGTCTTTGCCAGAGTTTCCTCCGCATGAGCGATCACGCTCTGGAAAAATGTATCCAGATCCTCTGCTGTCTCTGCAAGCTCTACAGCCTTGGCAGCAGCCTCTCTTGCAACAGTAAGGATTGTTCCTTCCTTCGGTTTCATGACTGCCTTATATGCAGTCTCCACACCTTTTTCCATGGCTGCCGCGATATCAATGGCATCCAGTTCCTTACTGTTCTTAACACTTCTGGTAAAACCACGCAGAAGCTGAGAAAGAATAACACCTGAGTTACCTCTTGCACCGCGCAGAGAACCGGAAGAAATCGCCTTGGCCAGTGACTCCATGTCAGGCTCTCCCAGAGAACCTACTTCTGCTGCTGCTGCCATGATCGTCATTGTCATATTGGTTCCTGTATCTCCATCCGGTACCGGAAATACGTTCAGTTCGTTGATCCATTCTTTTTTAGCTTCCAGATTCTTGGCTCCTGCAAGAAACATCCTGGAAAGTATTCTGGCATCTATGGTTTTGTTATTCACCACAAGTTCCTCCTCTATCCTAATCAATTGCGCGTACACCTTCTACATAAATATCGATCTTATCGATCTCCATTCCTGTAAAGGCCTCGACTTTATATTTGACATTGCTGACAAGGTTGTCTGCAATTGTACTTATATTCACGCCATATGCCACAATAACATGGAAATTCAGGCGGATTTTATTGTCCTCTGTAATTCTGACGCTGATGCCATGTTTCAGGCTGTTCTTTCCAAGAAGCTTTACCAGTCCGTCCTTCATACTGACTGCAGCCATGCCTACGATACCAAAACATTCTACAGCAACGCTTCCTGCGTAGGTTGCGATTACATCTGTGTCAATTATGATCTGACCTAATCCGGAATCTATACGTCCATTCATATGGTTACCTCCAATGCTCATTATTGTATGTAAGTGTATTATAACCTCTTTTCACAGAAAAAGAAATATAATTTTTGAGTTTTTTCCTTTTTTTGCTTGCAAAAGCACAATTCATCTGTTACAATGTAATCTGTTGAACACAAGGTTACTGTTCAGACGCTATGCACACAGCACGACAGTAACAATAAAGCGTCAAGGAGGTGCTATCATGGCTAAATGTGCAATCTGTGAGAAAGCTGCTCATTTCGGAAATAATGTAAGTCATTCACATAGAAGATCCAATAAAATGTGGAAATCTAACGTAAAATCCGTTAAAATCAAGACTGCTGAGGGTGGAGCTAGAAAGACATATGTATGTACTTCTTGCTTAAGATCCGGTAAAGTAGAAAGAGCATAATAACACCATTACCCCTGTTGCAACAGGGGTATTTTTTTTGCAAAAAAGACTGTCCCTCTGTTCAGATATTCTTTACCGAATATTCTGCCTGAGCTGACAGTCTTTTTTTATTTCATATGTCAAACGGGATATTCGCAATCTTCTGTAAAGTTAATGACAGAAAAGATGATATCCCAACAACAGGAAAACTCCGGCCGAAACCACCAGAACCACATTTTCTGCGATCAGCATCCCGATTATCATCCCAATCCCTATGAAAAACAGCATAAAGCCGAACAGCTTTTCCAATTCTTCTGCACCTTTTTCATCGGTTTGCTATAGTCTATGCAAAAATTATTTTTCTGATTCGCCGACAGATTCTTCGTCACCTTTTCCGGAGGTAAAACGGTCTACAAAATCCGGAACCATATCAAGGATCTTGGTGAGACCATCCTGATTTTTCACATTGACCAGCTTTGTTGTTCCATTCTGGATCACAAGCACTGCACAGGGAGTCATCTTTCCTGCCATTCCACCGCCGCCGTTATCCTTCTTCTCCCCTGAAAAAGCACCGGCACCTACACCGAAAGATACGTCCATCAGAGGAAGAATGATCGTATCGCCTACATGGATTGCCTCTCCTACCACTGTTTTCGCAGAAATAAAACTGTCCATTCCCTTGAATAATGAATTTACGGTTTCTTTAAAATTGTTTTCATTTGCCATGGTCATGCCCTCCTGGTTTTCCAACGTTTTATAACGTATTTTATATTTTTATTGAAATAAATACTCACTGCTGCCCGCACAGGAACAAATCCGTAGATCCTGCCTTTTGCCCTGATGTTTCCATACAGATAATTCTCACTGTCAAAACGGGGATTGATCTGTATACAGTTTTTGTGAAATGGAATTGTCATCCCAAGTACAGCAAGTGCCGCACCTGTCAGCGCCGGATCTTCAAAAGAAAAAGTAACCTGCCCTTCTATCCTTGTAGGAAAAATATGCTTAAGCAAAAATTTTCCATGTTTCCATACAAGTTTTCTGGCAGCTGTCACTCTGGGATGTTCTATAAACGCCTTCCACCAGGACACATTCTTCTTAATCTTCCCGAATGTCCTGCGGATATTTTGCAGTTTTGTACGAATCAACTGAAATATATTTCGGATCCGGTCATAAATCCTTTTTATAAAAAACTGCCTCTTCTTTAGACTATTCCGATCTGTATCATCTGCATTCAGTTCCTGCTGTCCGGATATCTGACTGTTTCTGATCCTCTCTGTATCAGCAGATGTATCTGAAGCTGAATTTCTGTCTGTTTTCAGATCCTCAGTCTCCATATTCTCTGATTTCGGGTGATCAACCACTGATTTTTTATGCTCTTCTTCCCTGTTTCCGTCTATGCCGGATACAGATACCTTTTCTGCGCCGGATTTCTCCGGATTTTTCCCGGATTTCTTTGTTACAGCCCTCTTCTTCTGCCGTTTCTTCAACAACTTGTCTACGGGAATCCCAAACAGATGAAAGGATATCTCCATCTGCTGATCTTTCCATTCCGCTCTCAGCGAAATCCCATGAAACAGCCAGCTTACGATACCCTCTCCCTCTGTCTGTTTCCAGCCACCTTCTGCCTTGACAGCTGATGCCTTATATCTTACAGGACAGAACAGTACAAGAAGAACTGCCAGTAAAAGAAGGCCCAGCAGAATTCCCAGGATGATCAGTATAAATTTAAGGATCAGCCATAAAATATGTAACATATTCTCACCTGTTTTCTATATATTCAGCTGTTGCGAAGGTTCCCGTTTCCCTGTACATTTCATCGATCAGACTTCGCACCATCTCCAGGGCTTCCTCTTTGCCCTTCGCCATTCCTATGATCTTCGGACAGATTCCATAAAAGCTCTTCTGTATCAGCATTGCTGCAGGAATAATATCCATCAGATTCACAGGATTCTCTGACAGAGTAAGGAGATAAATGCCCAGAACCGGTTTTCCGCTGTTCAGTTTCTTTTTTATCTTCTCAGGATCCTTTACAGATTCCCCTGCAAGAAAATTCTCCTGCCATTTCAGCATCTTACACCCTCTCCCGTTTCTATAACACTTCAGTTACAGTATTTCCATTTTCTCCAAAATTTAAACCGGGCTGCGTTGCAAAAAAACACAGCCCTGTTCTCTCGTTAATAATACTTATGCTGTTTTCCCCAGAGTCCATTGCTTCTCATCTCCAGATATTCCTGATAAGCACGCTCTACGATCTGCTTCTCGTTTGAAAACCTCAGCAGATGATAGATCTCATGAAATTTATAATATCCGGAATCTACAAAAAACTCCTCTCTCTGGGGCTTACTATGATAATTATCCGCAGTCATAAGATACCAGTGTACCTCTTTGGAAACCACGTCCTCCGGAACGGTAAAGTTATATTGGCTCTTTCCGATGTATTTCACAATGGTCGCACGCACTCCAGCCTCTTCCATCACTTCCCGCAATGCTGTCTGTTCATGCGTTTCGCCTGGTTCCACTGTTCCTTTCGGCAATACCCAGCCCTCATAACGGTTCCTGTAAGATTTATACAAAGTAAGAATCTTACCCCGATGAATTACCACACCGCCACAGCTCGTTGCTTCTATCATAATGCAATCCCTCCTGTTTTGCGTGGTATTATAAACTGAGTATAGTATATCTCTTTTTTTCCAAACCCGCAAGCTATAAATATCATTTCATAACATATTACCGATTAATTACTGTTCACTCCGTTCTCAGTAACGTAGCCAAAATTCATTCCCGATTACCTGCAGCATGGAATTTATTATTGCTTATCATAATAATACGCATCAAATATCTGCTCTGCAATGGGCACTGCTGCTTCACTTCCGGTACCGCCGTTCTCAACGATAATGGCAACTACCAGATCCGGATCATCCACGTTGGAATAACCGATAAACCAGGAATGGCTGGAACCATTCTCATCAAATTCCGCTGATCCGGTCTTGCCTGCCACTGTATATCCTCTTCCGTTCAGGGCTGATGCAGTTCCGTTCTCAACAACACCTTTCATAAGCTTCCCAAGAATATTCGCCTCATTTGTTGTCATCAGACGTTTATAGCTCTCCGGCTCCGTTGTCTTCACTGTCTCTCCATCTGAACTTACAACAGAATCAATGAGATAAGGCTTCATCAGTTCCCCGCCATTAGCGATCGCACTGGTGATCAGCGCCATATGCATAGGTGACACCAGCGTATTCCCCTGTCCAATGGCAGTCTGCATAACCTCTGCGACAGAAGACTTTCCATTTAATGTAAAGGTACTCTTTTTATAGGAAGGAAGTGGAAGACTCTTATTAAAAAGAAGATCCTCCGCTGTTTTTTTCAGGGAACTGCCTCCAAGCATGGTTCCAATCTCTGCAAAAGCACTGTTACAGGAATTGGCAAAAGCACTGTAAAAATCTTCCTGTCCATGGACAGTTCCGCCATAGCATCTGATCGTGTGATCCTCTCTGGTAATACTTCCCTCACAGAGATAGGAAAATCCCTCCAGGCTGCCCTTGGTTCTGAAATAGTCCAGGGCAGTTACCACCTTAAATGTAGATCCCGGAGGATAGGCTCCGTTTGTAGCTCTGTTCAACAGACTGCTGTTATTGGAATCATTTACCAGTGTGTCCCAGTTCTGGGAAATGGTATTCGGGTCAAAATCCGGTCTGCTCATTTCCACCAGAATCTTACCTGTAGAGGGTTCTATGGCAACAACCGCCCCTCTCCTGTCACCAAGTGCATTATAGGCAGTTGACTGAAGATCTGCGTTTAACGTCGTGATCACAGAATCACCCGTATTTTTCTGATTCTTAAACTCATTTTTCATCTGGTTCAGGAAAAATTCATGAGAAGTCAGAAGCTGGAAGTTCGCCTCTGATTCCAGTCCGCTTTTTCCATTAGTGTCATATCCGACTACATGAGCGAACATATTTGCATAGGGATAAGTACGTTCCTCTGTTCCGTCTTCGTAAACATTGGTCTGGGCAAGCACCTGCCCATCTGCAGATATGATCTTACCTCTTACAACCCTGTCTGAAAAAGTATCCTGCCTTGTATTATAGGGACTATTGATAAAATCATCGCTCTTTGCATAATTAAAGTAGATCAGATATCCGATCATACTGACAAAGATCAGCACAAAAAAGCAGGATACCAGTGTATACTCTCTGTTACGGGGCCTTCTCTTTTCAGAAATCTCCCGGGCTTTGCGCTTCTGGCGCTTCTTCAACTCTCTGCGCCGTTCCTTTTCTTCGATATCTCTCAATTTCTTCGTCCTCATCTTCTCTCAAAATATACAATCCCTGAATGATCGCCAGCATCAGTACTGTACACGCGACAGAACTTCCTCCATAGCTGACCAGAGGAAGAGTTACACCTGTCATAGGGATAAATTTCGTTGCTCCGCCAATTGTCAGAAATACCTGAAATGCATATTCCGTACCAAGTCCAAGTGCGATCAGTTTGTAGAATGGTTTCTTAATCTTAAGCGCAATATTTACGATCATCAAAAAGAAACTCATACATACCAGGATCAGGCAGATTGCAAAAATCCCACCCAGTTCCTCACAGATTGCACTGAATATAAAGTCATTCTTGACAACAGGAATCTTCTCAGGCGAACCCTGACACAATCCCATTCCAAACCATCCGCCGGTTCCAATGGCAAACAGTGACTGGACGATCTGGTATCCTTCATTCTGATATACCGCCATGGGATCCTTCCAGGCTGTCACTCTCTGACGCACATGGCCAAACAGATGATATGCGACAACTGCCCCTGCAGATCCGCCTACAAGACCAAGTGCCAGATATCCCACATTTCTGGATGCCACATAAATCATCACAAGATATGCCGCAAAGAAGATCACTGCACTTCCAAGGTCTCTGGAAAGTACAAGAATCCCCACATGCAGTCCCGCCACTACCGTAGCCTGGATCACTTTTGAAAAATCAGCACCATGTCTCAGCAATGCCGCCATAAAGAACACAAATGTAATCTTTATCGACTCTGAAGGCTGGATTCCCATCAGGGAAAGTTTTGCTCCATAGCTTGTCTTTGCAAGCACAAATACCGCCGCCAGCAAAACGATTCCGATTCCCGCATAAACCCATGTCAGGTCCTTGAGAAATTTCATCTTCCTGATCAGGACAGGTACGATCAATGCCACCACATTTACGCCTGCCACAATCACCAGCTGTCTGGTAGCTGTGGAAACATCCAGCCTGCACAGCATAATAAATCCTACGCTGAGAAGCATGCACATATTGTTGAGCAGTAAAATCGATGCTTTCTTATAAAAAATCCTGTACAAAATCTGGATTCCCGCAAAAAATGCCATCATTTCGATATAAAACAACACGACCTGAAACTTACCTGTCTTCAGGTAGATGACCAGAAACGCAGTGAAATCCATAAAAAAGATAAGCATCAGCTGCTGGCGCAGCGATTCGTTTCTCTCCTCCTCACTCTGCTGTTTCACCAGATAGAAACAGTGAAAGGTATAAATCACCATCAGGGTAAGGATCACATACTTGGATAATTCTACAATTACATTAATCATATGCCTTACTCGGCTCCTCTTTTAAAATGTCCCTTTGTATATTCCCGTTTCGGAGGATTCTTCCCATCACGATAAACAGCTCTGAACTCTTCATATATTTTCACCGCATCCTGAGGCTTCTCAATGGTAAATGCAAGTCTCAGGGAAGAGACACCAAGTCTGTCTATCTGTGATTTCTCTTTCAACAGGCCGTATGGGATACTGTTGTAAATGATATTATAGCAGGGTATACAGAAATCTGTATTCTCAGTTTTCCACGGGTTACATATGCATTTCGCCGTAAATTCTTTATCGTAACGGTCTTTTAAAGTTACCCTTTCTTCTTTATGATTACATCCATAAAGATTTTTATGCACACACTGGGCAGATATCATAAGCGGCAGATATCCGTAGATCAGCATCTCGCTGTCCCGGTTATCTCTGTGGCGGATTTCCCCTTCGTTCAGCTCAAGCGGTACTGTATTTCTGAGGACTTTCTGATCTTTCCAGAAATCAGCAGCTTCATCATTCCATGTATACATACTGTGATCCAGAACACATTTCTCAGCCAGACCTGCCTTTCGCAGAACTGCAAAAGTCTCCAGATTTCTTACCAGAAATCCTGTCATTCCTCTGTCCATCCACTCTCTGATCCTGGTGAGAAGCTCCCGGGGCATCTCACCTCTCATAATATGCGGAAGAGACAGATACATCTCCATTCCTCTGCTTACACAGTCATCCAGGCAGACCTCCATGGCATCAGCGTTCAGATACATTCCATGTATCCCCTCTCTTTTATATAACGCCAGTGCAGTGGATTTTTCTTCACAGGAAATATAAATCGGAAGATTTTTCTGCTTTGGCGAATCTACTTTTCTTCCGGCATCCTCTGATAAGCGTTTCTTCCCATTATTTTCTTCTCTCTTATATGGTTTGAGCAATTCATTTTCCAGAGATTCCAACGCCTCTCTTCTCGCCTCATTCAGCATCTTCATCGGGATAAAAATATTCTCATCCATCTGGATGTCCAGATTTCCCCACTCGTACTCTGTATTTCCAAGCTTCTCCATCTGTGAACGGATACGCTCCTCTGTCAGCGGCTGATTCTGCGCATACTGCACCTCACCCACAGATGCAGACCCATGTATTCCTCTGCATGACACATCCAGTATAGCAGGACTTCCCGGAAAAAGAATGAATGTTCCCTGAATTTTTTCTTTCTTTTTTCTTAATACAGGACTGACATCTCCTGTTTTCTTCTCATTGCTGAATGCCATCATGGACGGACCATTCTGCATCTGATAATAACCGGTACAGGAACCTCCCCTGTTAAACAGATCCAGCAGATATCTCTTATCCTCCTCTGCTACCCTGTAATTCTCAGCTCCCTTCTCAAAAAGAAGATCCAGGTACTTCCGATATACAGAAGTTACCCCTGCTGTATATCCCGGCTGCTTCATCCTGCCCTCTATCTTAAGAGAAGTAACACCAGCCTCCAGAATCTGCGGGAGAATCTCTATAGTAGAAATATCCTTCAGACTCAGAGGACATAGTTCTTGCGCTTTCCGGTTCTCCGTATTTATATTCCTTCCGCTTCGTTTCACAGAATTTCTGCTTCCGAAATCTCTGCCTCTGAAATTTCCGCTTTCTGAATTTTCTGCTTTGCTATTTTTCTCTGACTGTCTGCCATTTTCCCCGCAGCAAAGTGCCGTCTGGTAAGGCAGACGGCAAGGCTGTGCACACCTTCCTCTGTTACCGCTTCTTCCACCCAGGATACTGCTCATCAGGCACTGTCCCGAATAACTGTAACATAAAGCTCCATGGACAAAAGATTCAATCTCGATAGGACTTGTCTCATGCATCCTCCGGATTTCCTCAAGGGAAAGCTCTCTGGCAGTTACCACTCTGGAAGCACCCTGTTCTTCCAGAAACTTCATCCCCTCCGGACCTGTCACAGTCATCTGCGTGCTGGCATGAAGATGCATACCCGGAAACATCTCCCTGATCATCTTAAACACACCCATATCCTGAACGATCACCGCATCCAGACCTTCCTTATAATATGGAAGCAGATAATCATACAACTGTTCAGACAGTTCCCTGTTCTTCAACAGCGTATTCACTGTCAGATAAAGTTTCCTGCCATGGATATGAGCAGTATCAATGGCACGCAAAAGCTCTTCCTCTCCGAAATTCTTCGCATAGGCCCGCGCGCCAAAGGCTGCTCCCCCTACATAAACCGCATCTGCACCTGCACCGATCGCTGCCTCAAATCCCTCATAGGAACCGGCAGGTGCCAGAAGTTCAATCTCTTCTCTTCTCAATTCTATACCTCACGTTTTCTATAACAGTCATCGTCAAATTGCTATATTATTCAAATCGAATACATATGAAACAAATCATAAAGGGGAAATCACCGAAGTAATCCCCCCTCTGTTATTTCAGCAGCTCATCAATCTGCTTTTCCAGTTCCTTATTCTTTCCCTCCAGAAGGCTCTTCTGTTCCAGGGCTTCCTGTTCATGCTTCTGCGCTTCCTCAATCTGCATACGAAGCGAAATCAGCTCATGCTTCAGATCATACATCTCCTGATCCTTCTGCTGTAAATCCTGTTCAAAAACCTCCGCCTGTTTCTTTGCCTTAAAATAGTCATCTGTAATATTCAGGCTGATAAGTGTATGCTTGGTCTCCATGGGCTGTCTGCTGTAACCCGGCATAGCACTTAACTCATCCATCTTTTTATTTATATAGGATGCTACTTTCTGAAAATATTCTTCCGATTCATAGCCTCCCAGCGTAATAATCTTACCACCTATGATTACCTTTGCTGTATTTTTGACCGCCATCCGTACGAGCCTCCTGTATCTTTCCTTCAATCTGCCCGGAACCCCGGACATTTACTTCATTATACTCGAAAGCAGTCGAAATGTATAGGAATTTTTAAAAAACTTTTACTTTTTTATATTTTTACGCCCTTAACTTCAGTTTTTCTCCGGCATCTGATAGCCCAGATGCTCATACGCAAGCGCCGATGCCATACGTCCTCTCGGCGTACGGTTCAGGAATCCATTCTGCAGCAGATAAGGCTCATACACATCCTCCAGCGTACCGGAATCCTCCCCTATCGCCGCAGCCAGAGTCTCCAGTCCCACAGGACCACCCTGAAAATTCACGATCATAGTCTGAAGAATCCTTCTGTCAATCTTATCCAGACCATACTGATCCACTTCCAGAAGATTCAGCGCAAAACACGCCACATCATAAGTAATCCGTCCATCATACTTCACCTGCGCAAAATCACGAACCCTCTTCAGCAGACGGTTGGCAAGCCTCGGAGTTCCCCTGGATCTCTTGGCAATCTCAGCCGCACCCTTCTCATCAATCTCCACTCCAAGAACCTGAGCAGAACGGATAATGATCGTCTTAAGCTCCTCATGAGTATAAAACTCCAGATGATGCATCACACCAAAACGGTCACGAAGAGGTGCAGACAGAAGTCCTGCCCTGGTAGTCGCCCCCACCAGTGTAAACTTCGGCAGATCCAGACGTATAGACCTGGCAGAAGCTCCCTTCCCGATCATAATATCAATAGCATAATCCTCCATAGCAGGATAAAGGACCTCCTCCACCTGCCTGTTCAGGCGGTGGATCTCATCCACAAACAGAATATCTCCCTCCTGCAGATTATTAAGGATCGCAGCCATCTCCCCCGGCTTCTCAATAGCCGGCCCGGAAGTCACCTTCATATGAACCCCCATCTCATTGGCAATAATCCCCGAAAGAGTAGTCTTACCAAGCCCCGGAGGACCATAAAACAAAACATGATCCAATGCATCATGCCTCTGCTTCGCAGCCTCTATATAAACCTTCAAAGTACTCTTGGTCTTCTCCTGACCAATATAATCATCCAACGTCTGCGGCCGGAGATTCCCCTCCAGAGAAAAATCCTCCTCCGTCACATCCGTAGTTATAATACGTTTCTCCATCTGTTACCCATCCTAACCTATAACAATTCTATAACAATACAGGCAATCCAATCTACCAGAGCTTAAAGTCCTGCTTCAGTTAAAAATTCTTCAGCGCAGCCTTCAAAAGTCCTTCCACATCATCCGGTGCCACATCCGTAACCTTACGCACAGCGCGAAGCGCATCCGCACTGCTGTATCCCAACGCAACCAGAGCCTCCACAGCTTCCTGCCTGCCATCCGAAACCTCACCGGCTCCCACTGCTGCCCTCTCCTGCTCATGAGCCAACTTCAATTCAAACGCATCCTCCAGCTTCATCTTATCCTTCAGCTCAAGAATCAGCTTCTGAGCCGTCTTCTTCCCGATACCCGGAGCCTTCGACAACGTCTTCACATCATCCGAAAGAATTGCAAACCTCAATTCATCCGCCGTAATCCCCGCCAGAACCCCCAGCGCAGCCTTCGGCCCCACACCATTCACGCCAAGAAGCAGTTTAAACATCTGCAGATCATCCTTAGCCCTGAACCCATACAGCTTCATGGCATCCTCTCTCACACTAAAATAAGTATGGACCTTCACATCCTCCCCCATACGAATCTCAGACAAATCTGCCCCCGTCATATATATCTCATAACCAATCCCCCCGGCCTCAACAACCACCGAGCTCTCAGTCATATCCACAGCCATTCCATGAACAAACGCAATCATGATACATCCTCCGTCCCAAATTCATCACTTCCGATTCATCATACCACATCCCACCCCATAACGCAAACATATATTCGCGTATATTGTTCGCGCGCCTTACGAAACAGTTACTGTTCACTCCGTTCACAGTAACTTAGCCAAAATTCATTCCAGATTGCCTGCGGCAATGGAATTTTGGCTTGTATGTCTCGGGATTTTGGCATATTCATGCCAAAACACCTCGCGGGATAGTGGTGTGTGAACAGTAACGCGAAACAACCAGTAAACAGCGCGGGGCATTATTTCGGTTTGGGTGAATTTTGCAGGAAGCGTAGTAACTCTTAGTTCCGGGAAATCTGCGTTATTCGAAAAATGCTCACTGTCTGAGCCGCTTCGCGGCGAGTTTGAGCATTTTTCGAATGCTTTTAGCAGATTTTCCGAAACTTAGAGTTCCTAGCTTCCGAAACTGAACCCAAACCGAAATAATGCCCCGCGCGTCCCTTAATCGAAAAAAAGAACCGCCATGCCACCGCACAGCAGTTCTTTCTCCCATTACTGAATAATATGTCTCGGACAAACCTCTTTACAAGCCCCACAATTCGTACACTTACTATAATCAATATGCGCACAGAAATTATCAACTGTAATCGCCCCATTCGGACAAGTCTTCTCACACTTCTTACATCCGATACAGCCAACCTCACACGCAGAAGTAACAGCCTTACCTTTCGCATGAGAACTACACTGCACAAACGTAGTCTGCTCATACGGTACAAGCTCGATCAGATGCTTCGGACACCTGGCAACACACTTACCGCATGCCTTACAAGCCTCCTTATCAACAACCGCCACACCGTTCACAACATCAATCGCCCCAAACGGACAGGCCTTCACGCAGCTTCCAAAACCAAGGCATCCATAAGTACAGGACTTCGCACCGCCACCGGGAATGAAAGCCATCATCTCACAGTCTTCCACACCTGTATACTCATAATTATCCTTCGTCTTCTCACAGGTACCCGCACACTTCACATACGCCACCTGACGGGCAGTCTCCACAACTTCCTGTCCCATGATCGCTGCGATTACTTTTCCGACAGGCTCACCGCCTACCGGACATCCATTTACAGGTGCCTCACCTTTGGCGATTGCTGCTGCCAGACCATCACAGCCGGGATAACCACAGCCACCGCAGTTATTACCGGGAAGCGCCTCACGAACAGCAACTTCCTTCTCATCCACTTCCACAGCAAACTTCTTACCGGCAACGCCAAGGAAAACACCGATAAAAAGGCCTACTGCCGCAACCAGTACAGTTGCCGCGATAATTGCTCCTATATTCATACCAGTCCCCTCCTTAAATCAGTCCTGAAAATCCGAAGAAGGCAATTGCCATCAGTCCGGCTGTCAGCAGAACTGTAGGGAATCCCTGGAAGGATTTTGGAATGTCATTGTATGCGATTTTCTCACGGATACCAGCCATCAGCACGATGGAAATAGTAAAGCCCACTGCTGTTGCAAATCCGTTCACTGTTCCCTGAAGAACATTATACTCTTTCTGCACGTTTGTAAGGGCAACGCCAAGAACCGCACAGTTTGTTGTGATCAGTGGAAGATACACACCAAGTGCCTGATACAGGGAAGGCATTGTCTTCTTAAGAAACATCTCTACAAACTGTACCAGCGCCGCGATCAGCAGGATGAATACGATAGTCTGCAGATAAGTCAGGTTCGTAGGAACCAGGATAGCATTGTAAATAATACCTGTCACAAAAGATGACAGTGTAATAACGAAGATGATCGCACCGCCCATGCCGGCTGCTGTCTCAACACTCTTGGAAACACCAAGGAAAGGACAGAGGCCAAGGAACTGGCTGAGGACTACGTTATTTACAATCGCTGAGCTTACAAGTATGATCAAAAGTTCTTTCATAATCCATTACCCCCTTTTTCCCTTACACATGGTATTGCCACAGGCTGCACAGCTTCCGCCGCAATCAGGATTACTTGGATCAATGCCACGTTTGGCTGCACCGATTTTGAATTTGTTCTGTAATGCAGAAAGCGCTGCCAGAACAAAGAATGCTCCGGGTGCCAGGATAAAGATTGTGATCGGTTCATAACCAGCCTTACCTGCTGCAGCATCTGCCAGAGGAAGGATCTGATGTCCGAACAGAGAACCTGCGCCGATCAGCTCACGTACTGCACCGATACAGGTGATACTTAAGGTAAATCCAAGACCCATACCAATACCATCAAACAGAGAGGCAATCGGTTTATTCTTGGATGCATATGCTTCTGCACGTCCAAGGATGATACAGTTAACCACGATCAGAGGAATATAGATTCCAAGGGAGTCATACAGACTTGGGATAAATCCCTGTAAAAGAAGCTGTACAACTGTTACAAAGGAAGCAACAACTACGATAAATGCAGGCATACGCACTCTGTCCGGAATAAAGTTTCTCAGAAGAGAGATCATTAAGTTGGATGCTGCAAGGATCACTGTTGTAGTAAGTCCCATTCCGATACCATTGGTTGCAGATGTGGTGATAGCCAGTGTAGGACACATACCAAGCATCAGTACAAAGGTAGGATTTTCTTTGATGATTCCGTTATATAAACGTTCAGCAGGTGTGTTTGGTTTCATCACTGATTTCCCCCTTTCTCATACTGGAATGCACATAATCCGGCATTAACACCGTTTGTCATGGCATTCGTTGTAATAGTGGCACCACTTAACGCATCGATCTGATCATCCGCTGTGGCACCGGTCTTTGTATATTCAAATTTGTCTACGTTCTTATCTTTGAACTGATCCTTAAATGCATCTGTGTTTGCTCTCATACCAAGACCTGCGGTCTCACCGATAGAAAGAATGGAAATTCCATTTAAGGTACCGTCATCCTGGATACCCATTGCAAACTGGATATCTCCGCCGTAACCCTCGGAAGTGGTTACTGTAAATGCATATCCCAGTTCATTGCCTGAAGCATCCTTGGCAAGCATAGTCTCATCTATGGACTGTGCTGCATATCCGTTCTCATCCAGATAAGACTGCATGGCATCCGCATCCACATCCACTGTCTCAAAGCTGTCCGCATCTGCAAATACTGCCTTATACGCATCCTGTTTCGCCTGTGCTTCCTGCTTTGCAATAGGATCTGCCGTAATATCCTGGACTACACCAAGGGCAAGTCCTGCCACCAGTGTGATCACTGTAATGGCTATGGTATCTTTGATAATTCTGTTACTCATGCCTTTTTGCCCCCTTTCCCAAATGCCGGGTGACGAGTCACACGTTCGATCATCGGAACTAACAGGTTGCAGAAAATGATCGCATAGGATACGCCCTCTGCGGAACCGCCGAAGAGACGGAAGACCGCAGTCAGTACACCAAGACAGACACCGTATACATACTGTCCTCTTGGTGTGATCGGTGTTGTGACATAGTCTGTAGCCATAAACCATGCACCAAGCATAAGACCACCGCCGAAGATGTGGCTGAACAGATAGTTCACGTCAAATCCCTTGCCTGTTCCAAGCATGTAAAGGATTACAAATACTGCGAAACTTCCAATATAGGTAAGCGGAATCTTCAGATCGATCACCTTGAAAACCAGAAGGATTGCTGCTCCGATCAGGATCGCAAGGGCAGAAGTCTCACCGATAGTTCCCTGGATATCACCGATAAACATATGTAATACAGATACAGAACTGTCTGTAAATCCATTCTGTTTCAGAGCTGCCAGAGGAGTTGCACCGGATACAGTATCTACCACACCTCTGAAGCTGTCGCTTACTGCGAAATCTGTCATCTTTCCTGCGAAAGAGATCATCAGGAAACATCTTCCTGCAAGTGCCGGGTTCATGAAGTTCTGTCCCAGACCACCGAAGAGCTGTTTTACAACGATGATCGCAAATGCACTGCCAAGTACAGGCATCCAGAGCGGAATTGATGCAGGCATATTTAATGCAAGTAATAAACCTGTAACAACTGCACTGAAGTCTGTAATTGTGTTCTTCTTATGCATCAGCTTGTCATAAATCCACTCAAAGAATACACTGGAAGCGACGGTGATCACTACTACCAGTAAGGCACGAAGGCCAAAATTATAAATTCCAAACAGTGTGGTCGGCAGAAGCGCCAGTACCACAAGCTGCATGATTTTGCTTGTTGTCATCTTATCCCGGACATGGGGATTGGATGATACATGTAACATCTGATCCATTACGATGTCCCCCTTTTACTTTTTCTTACGGCTTGCCAGAACCATCTTACGCATAGATTTGATCATCTGGGTCAGCGGACGTTTGGCAGGGCAGATATAACTGCAGCAGCCACATTCGCAGCACTCCATACCATCAAATTTCTGGAAGCTCTTCATGTCACCATGCTCTGCAAAGGTTGCAAGTCTTGCAGGAATGACATGGCCGGGACAGACTCCTACACATCTGCCGCAGTTAATGCATGCAGTCTGTTCGGCATCTGCCACATCATCCTTCTCCAGGCAGAGACATGCGGAGCTTGTCTTAATACATGGTACATGAGTGTCATACATGGCAAATCCCATCATAGGACCACCTGAAATTACTTTGGATACATTGTCTGTCAGTCCGCCGGCAGCTTCTATAAGCTCTGCCATATCTGTTCCGGAAAGGACATCAAAGTTCTGCGGATTCTTAATCCCCTGTCCTGTTACTGTCACGATACGGTCCATAACAGGTTTTCCAAGGATAACGGCTTCATAAACAGCAATTACGGTATCTACGTTGTCAACTACGCATCCTGCATCTGCCGGAAGCATGGCAGAGTTGATCTCTCTGTCTGTGACAGCCTTGATCAGGAAACGCTCACCACCCTGTGGGTACTTGGTCATCAGCTCTGCTACTTCAATACGTGGAATATCTTTTACCATTTCTTTCAGTTTCGCAATACAGTCAGGCTTGTTATCCTCAATACAGATATATCCCTTCGCATTGTCAAAGAGCTTCAGCATAACTCTTAAGCCCTCGATCAGCTTCTCAGAGTCATCCAACATTCTTCTGTAGTCACTGGTAAGATAGGGTTCACACTCGGCACCGTTTACAAGGATATGATCGATCTTGTCCGGTTCCTTTGGCGCAAGCTTTACCTGTGTGGGGAATCCGGCGCCACCCATTCCCACTACTCCGCCTTCTTTAATTCTCGCCAAAATCTCCTCTTTCGAAAGATCTTCCAGACGTGCAGGAGTAAATTCCACACTTTCATACTGCTGGTCATTCTCAATGATAATGGAATTGACCATAGAACCTGTTGCTGTCAGGCGCGGTTCAATTCCTTTTACCGTACCGGAAACAGACGAATGAATCGGTGATGAGACAAACCCCGCAGCATCTGCGATCTTCTGTCCTGCGAGCACATGGTCTCCCTTCTGAACTATCGCTGCAGCCGGAGCACCGATATGCTGGGAAAGAGGATATACCATATCTCCCTTTGGCAGATATTTCACTACCGGACTGTTCTTGGATAATTCTTTTCCGTCATAAGGATGAACACCACCCTTAAAGGTTAAAATTCCCATTTCGTTCCCTCCTTTTATATTAAGCACCACCAAAGTGCTCTATTTTTGATAAAATCCATATACTTTTTTGTACATTTTTATCAACCTGTTTATAATATAAACCATTTTTTCAAAAAAAGCACTACCCAAATTTCATTTTCTTGTGTATAATTAAAAACAATTTCAGAAAGGAAAAATTATTAACATGATTGTTAAAAAAATGCCCATTTTACAAGGGTTTCCAGACTTTGAGACTGTTAAATTTTTCACTGGAAAATTCTTCCAAAAATACAATTTTACACCTGTTTTTTACGACATTGAAACCACCGGATTATCAAGAAATTCCACGTATTTATACCTGATCGGAGCTGTTGGAATTGAAGATGAAACTTGGAATTTTTATCAATGGATGGCAGAAAATGCAAATGAAGAAGAGACAATTCTGAGAATTTTTTCACAATTTCTTCAGCAATGTGATTTGCTGATTTCCTACAACGGAGACCGCTTCGACCAGCCATATCTGGAAGCACGATATGAAAAATATGGAATTTCCTCTCCGTTTACAGGAAAACAGTCGCTGGATCTCTACCTGACATTAAAACCGTTAAAGTCACTTTTAAAACTGTCTGCCATGAAACAGCCCTGCATGGAAGAATTTCTGGGGATCAAAGACAGGATTTATGATAATGGTAAGGAATGCATTAAACTTTACAAAGATTTTCTGAAAAAAAGAGATGCCTTTACAGCTGATGAAATCCTGGGACACAACCTGGAGGATGTGCTGGGACTGGGAAGAATCTTTGATATGCTGGGATATCTTTGCATCTATGATGGAGATTATGAAGTTACATACAGCGAATTTGACGGAGATAACCTGATCCTGAAACTGAAGCTCCCCTGCACACTGCCACAGGAATTTTCCAATGGAAACACCGACTTCTATCTGACAGGAAAAGACGAAGAAATCAATTTAATTATCAAAACAACTGACGGGAAACTGAAACAATACTATGCAGATTATAAGGATTACTATTATCTCCCGGAGGAGGATACGGTTATCCCGAAATCTCTCGGGTCCGGAATTGACAGAAAGCACCGGAAAGCAGCAACCAGAAATACCTGTTACACCTGGTTTACCTGCTCCGATGCCTTCCTCAGTTCTCCCGTACAGCAGAAGCAATATCTGACATATACGCTTTCCTGTCTGATTGGAACTCTAGAGCGTGTCTGAAAAATCATCTGTGATCATACATAAATATCGTCGAAAACAATTTCCAATGGATTGTGAAACGAAAAAGCCCTCTCACTGCTGACCGAGAAAATATAACCGTCAAATTCCATTGTCTCAAAAAAGCATGGCCTTTCTGAGGATTTTCCGAGGACAAACCCATCTGCTGTGGGAACCACTTCAAAAGAATCCAAAGGAAGGCTCATTCCTCTGCCTGTCATTTTCATATAACTTTCTTTTAATGTCCAGAGCGTAAAAAACGCCTTATCTTTGTTCTTTGCAGCCTTGATGTAAGCAAGCTCTGAATGATAGAAATAATGTTCTGCCACCTCAAGAGGCGCATTGGCATTTTTCTCAATATCGCACCCGACTTCGCAGTCTGACAGCACACCCACAACATAGTCCCCCGCATGAGATACATTAAAAAAAAGACCATCCACAACCGGCTTTTCATTGTCAGAATATCTCAGGCAGCTTTCCGTAAGCCCGTTTTCATCGAGGATTTTTCTGATGATGATCCCTGCACCCAGACTTCTTTTGCGGTCATCAGGCATACGATACCTGATGACCTTTTCTCTTCTTCTGATCCCAACCAGATCCAGAAGCCTTTCATTCTTAAGCGGATCCTCAAAATGATTAATATTGATCCTGTATAATTTCTGCATCTGATCAACAGTTACTTCTTCTGAATATCGATCTTGCTGTCAAACCCTGTAAGGCTGAATACATCGTAAACCTCATCAGAAACATTGATGATCTTAAATCCATCCTTTTGAGCCATTTTTTTGTAGGCCACGATCACCTGACGTAAGCCTGCAGATGAAATATACTCCAGATTTGTAAAATCAAATACCAGACTTGTGATGCTGTCTTCAAGTCCGGACAGAGCCTCCCCTAACTGGGGAGCTGTCTGTGTATCAAGCCATCCGCTGATTTCCATAGTTGCTTTGTTACCTTCTGTTTTTGTGATAATTTCCATTGTAATTTTCCCTCCTGAATCAATCAAAAAATGTAAGTCTGTCAAGTGCTGCAATTGCATTTTCCAGATATCTGTCATCTGTAACCGGCCATTTATAATCCAGCCTGTACAGAACCTGTGCTGTAAAACGATTGCTGTAATCAATGGTGTAAATCTCATTTTCATTATGTGAGGTATAGGCAATCAGTCCGGAAACCGCATCGGAGTCCTGTCCGGTCTTTGCAAATTCTTTTACTGCTGCCTCAAACTCTTCATCTCTTACAATATCAATCTTAAATCCATAATTACGCATTGCATAGATCAGGTCTGCCATATAAATATGGTGGCTGTTGCAGGCATGGAATACAGTAAATCTCCGGTCTGTCTGCGCCAGTCTCAGAACTGCCAGTGCAGTGGAATCAATAGGTGAAAACTCTGCCGCCTCATGCATGCCGCCCATTGGGAATTTGCCTACAGCTGTATAACCTCTCAGGCTGCGCAGGAATCCGTTGGTAATGAAATTGATCTGGAACTCACCGTCAGAGTTTCGGCTCATCAGATTACCTACACGTACTACTTTACCGTCCAGCCCCTCAGAAACTGCTTCCAGAACTGCTCTTTCTGCCAGGAATTTGGTGCGGATATATTCGTTGGTAATATTCTGTCCGATGTACAGGTCATTCTCACAGAAAACTCTGGACATTGGCGGAACACCGTCAGAACCTTCTCCTGCAACAGAAACTGTGGAAATCTGGATCAGCCTGCGGCCGTTATCCTTACAGAAATCAATAAGATTTTCCACACCCTGCACGTTAATTCTTTCCAGTACATCATCTGCTGCGAAATGTTTTACGCAGGCAGCACAGCTAACGATGGTACTGAATTTGTATGCTGAGAATCCTGCCACCTGTTCTTTGGAAGTAATATCCCCATCTACACAGATAATACGGTTTTCAAACAGTTCCCTGCATGGATTGTCGAAATAGTACATCAGCATATTCATCATTCGTTTTTCCGGTGATTCATATTTACCCTTGCGCACCAGACAGTAAACCTTGCCGTCATAATTGTCAAGGAACGCCTTGAGAACATGGATTCCCAGGAAACCGGTGGCACCTGTGATCATAATATCTCCCAGCTCTTCCTTTGTGACTCTGTCTGCATTTTCTTCAGTATTTGCACTGATCACGTTCTGGATCCTATTATAGTTATAATCCGAAAATTCCTTCTTACTCTGGACAGTCTCTGCAATTCCGTCATTATCAATCAGAGCTGCCAGCTCCCGTACAGTAGGATATTTGAAAATATCCGCATATACCAGCGAAATATTCTTTGAGAGACACATAACAGCAACCTTGGATGCAGTAAGAGAAGATCCTCCAAGCTCAAAGAAGTTGTCTTCAATACCTACCCTTTCGATTCCCAGCGCTTTCTCAAAAATCTCACAAAGTGTTCTCTGAGCTGCAGTAACCGGCTCTACATAGCTGGCAGTATTTGTGGTTATCTCCGGCATTGGCAATGCCTTTTTGTCAATCTTACCTCCTGGTGTTACCGGCATTGCTTCAAGGTGAACAAAGAAGGATGGCATCATGTAATCCGGAAGCAGCGGTTCCAGGAAGGTTTTTAATTCTTCATCCGGAATGCTTTCCCCTGTATAATAAGCAGTGATATATTTGTTTCCGCTCTTTTCGATCACTGTAACAGCTGCATTCTGTACCAATTCATGTTTAAGAAGGGCTCCTTCGATCTCACCAAGTTCAACACGGTATCCCCTTATCTTCACCTGGGAGTCAATTCTGCCTATGTACTCAATATTTCCGTCACCCTTCATGCGGACCATATCACCGGTTCTGTAAAGTCTTCTGTCCTCCTCGCATACGGAGAATGGATTCTCCACAAATACAGAGGCAGTTTTTTCCGGAAGATTATGATATCCTCTTGCGATCTGACGTCCTGCATGGCAAAGCTCGCCGGAAGCTCCCACCGGAAGTCTGTTCAGAGCCTCATCCACAATGTAACTGCGGACATTTCTCTGGGATTTTCCGATCGGAATATTATCATACTGCTTATCCACCCTGAACTCTGTGGAAGATACTGTATTTTCTGTAGGACCGTAGCCATTGATCATCTGATAAGTACGGTTTCTGTAATGCTTGAATTTCTCTCCGCCCAATGTGACAAATCTAAGGGCCGGTGCATCCTCCAGAAGCTCTGCCACCAGCTCGCCCATCTGTGTAGGGAAGGTTGCTGTGGTGATCCCTGCTTCTTTTATATATTTGCTTATGGCGATTGCATCCTTTCGGATACCCTCAGGTAAAATGTATAAGATCGCACCTGCAGTAAGAGGAGCAAAGAGATCGATCACTGACGCATCAAAGCAGAAGCTTGCAAACTCTGCAGTAATGTCATTCGGTGTAAGGCCTCTGTTCTGTGTGATATATTCGATCAGGTTCATCAGGTTTCTGTGTTCCAGCATAACACCTTTCGGCTTTCCTGTGGATCCCGAGGTATAGATCATATACGCAAGGTTCTCAGGTTTGGGAGCGGTAAGTTTGGCAGTAAGTTCAAAATCCTTTGCTTCTGCTTCCACAGAATCCAGGCTGATCACATTTCCCTTATAGAAATCTACCAGATCTCTGTACTGATCGATCACAAGAAGATTCTCTGCTCCCGAATCTGTTAACATGTACTCAATTCTGCTCTGGGGGTATTCCGGATCCAGAGGAACATAGGCTCCGCCTGCTTTCATAACACCTACATAAGCGATGGCATATTCCTTTGTCCTGCCGCACAGGATACCGGTTGCCTGCTCCGGACCAAATCCATTTTCAGTAAGCCTCTGTGCAACGTAGTCAGACATTTTATCCAGTTCTCTGTAAGTAAAGTCACCAAATTCATCTCTTACAGCCGGTCTGTCCGGATACTTCGCTGCTGCCTCCCGGAACAGATCCACAAAGGTCTTTCCTGCATGCTCAGGAATATTCTCCATTTCCGTCTCTTCCTCAAACATCAGTCTGATATCTGCAGGGGCACATTCATTCAGGAGTCCCTCAGCAATAAGCTCCAGATTATCTGCCAGATATTTTATGGTTTCTTCCTGGTACATATCACCTCGGTATTCAATGTCAAAGACAAATTTATTCTTCTCAATGGAGATACTGATGGATACTGGGGCTTTTGCCATATTCAGGCGGACAGGCTCTTCCTGTGCATATTCTCCGCCTACATTGTCAAATTCAAAATTATCACCCTGGTACACAACCATGGCATCTGCCTTAATATTAAACTCATGACTGATCTGTGAGAACGGATAAATATCATTGTTCATGGAATTGATCAGCTGTTTCTGAACCTCAGTGAGACACTGCTCTGTGCTTCCTGCAAAATTACAGTAAACAGGAAGAGTTTTTACAAGCATACCCACTGTTTCCGAAAGTCTGGAATCATTTCTTCCGTGGTAAATGGTGGTAAATACAGCATCCTTCTTAAAGTTATATTTGCCCAATGTAATACCAAAGGCAGAAATAAAGAATACGTTCTCTGTAATTCCATGCTTTTTGCAGAATTCCTTTACACCCTGTACGGAGATTTCTGCTGATTCCCTGCGGTAAAGCTCAGCTGTGGGAACTGCTCCACTCTTATCCGGATAGAAGCTGATGCTTCCTCCTGCGTTCTCAAATACAGATCTGTAATAGCCCTCTGCGTTTTTATAAATATCTCCGGCAAGGGCATCCCTGTTGTCCAGAGCAAGATCATAGGAGGTATAGGTCTCCGGTTCCAGCTTCTCGCCGCTGTAGGCCCTGTTAATGTCATTCATGATAATGGCAAGGGAGGTACCGTCAGCAACAATATGATGAAGATCAAGGAACAGATAATTACCTTCACAGGTTCTGTATATCTCCAACCGGAAAAGCTTCTCATTAAACAACATGTACGGACGGACCAGTGTCTCTTTATTCATTCCATTTATGATCTGTGTTTTGTATACAAGATCATCATTCCGTTTCTGAAGCACATTTCCATTATCGTCCATGAAAAGCTTTGTTTTCAGATAAGGATGGGCTTCCACTGTACTGTCAATGGCTGCTGCAAGTTTATCCAGATCTACCTTTTTATCAAGTTTCAGCAGATAAGGGATATTGTAGATGGTTGAACCCATATTTGCAGTACATTCAATGAAAATTCCCTCCTGTGTGTTGGTGAGAGGATAACTTTCCTGTACTTCCCTCTTTGTCTCCTTGCCTGCAGTCTTTACAAAGTCCTCCAGCATCTGGATTGTAGGATGATTCTTTACATCCGATGTTTTCACAACAATGTCAAAGGCCTTTGAGATCAGAATATTCAGCCGGATGGCTGTGATAGAGGTCAGTCCTGCCTCATAAATATCTGTGGTGATTCCAAATTCTGTATAACCCAGAACCTCTGCAATGCAGTCAAATAATTTCTGCTGCACTTCGTTTTGTGGCTTGATGATCTCTGCTGCCTTTCTCTCAGGCATTAGGAGAGCCTTCTTGTTTACCTTCTGGTTCTGGTTCAGCGGGATCTTGTCAATCTGCATGGTAACAGCAGGAACCATATATGGAGGCTTTGTCTCCTTGATAAAGTTATTTAAAGCATTAATATCTACTTCACTGTCAGATACCACATATGCAGCAATATATTTGCCGCCACCCTGCTCATCAAAGGCAACCACAGTGGCATCCTTGATACCAGGATATCTTCTGATCACTTCTTCCACTTCTGAAAGCTCAATTCGGAAACCTCTGATTTTAACCTGGGAATCCTTTCTGCCAATGATCTGGATATTTCCGTCAGGAAGATATCTTGCCACATCACCGGAGTGGTACATTACCTCATAACCCGGAGTATCATCGTAAATATTCTTTGTGTAGACCTCAGCTGTTTTCTCAGGCTTATTAAGGTATCCTCTTGAAACCTGCCATCCGGTGATCATCAGTTCTCCGCATGCACCTGGAGGAAGCATATGTCCGAACTTGTCTGCAATATAAAGCTTGGCATTATCCAGTGCTTTTCCGATAGGAACATTGGGATAATACTTATCCACCTCAAATAAAGTAATGAAAATAGTAGTCTCTGTAGGGCCATAAGCATTTATAAAGGTATAACCCTTTGGCGGTTCACAAGGAACAAGCTTTTCTCCTCCTATGGAAAGGTATTTCAAACTCTTGCATTTCATCTCAAGTGCAAACTGTCTTCCTACCTGTGTTGTCATAAAGGAATGGGTAATACCGTTCTCATCAAAATAACTCTGAAGTCCCATGAAATCCAGACGGATCTCTTCCGGAATAATATGAAGCTGTGCACCATTTGTAATCGCTCCGTAAATATCCATCATGGAAGCATCAAAGCCAAAGGATGCATAGGCTGCTATCCTGGAATCAGAATCTATACCATAATATCTTCTGTACCAGCGGCAGAATGCAGTAATATTTCCATATTCAAGCATACAGCCCTTTGGCACACCTGTGGAACCTGAGGTGTACAGAAGAATAAACAGGTCATGTAACTGAGGTTTTTTAAGCTCAGCCTTTATATCAGCAAGTCCTGGGATCTCATCTGTAAATAACACAGGTCCCTGATAGCCGTCTACCAGATGTAAAAGCTCTCTGTCTGCGATGAGAAGCTTGGCAGCAGAATCCTCCAGCATGTACATGAGACGATCCTTGGGGTAAGTAGGATCCAGAGGCTGATAAGCTGCTCCGGCCTTGATCACGCCCATAGGTGCAATGGCCATATATTCACAGCGTGGGATCAGGATAGATACAACATCCTCAGTGCCGATGCCTTGGGATACAATATATTTTCCAAGTCTGTCGCTGATCTCATCCAGTTCTTTATAGGTATATTTTCTGTCTTTAAATACGACTGCAGTATGATCCGGAATGATCTCCACCATTTCGTCAAACATATCAGAGATAGTTTGGCTTCTGTCATATTCATGGGCAGTATGGTTAAACTCTGCGATTTTATCTGCAGCATTTCCGGACAAAATGGAAATTTCAGAAATATATTTTGCCTTCAGTATGGAATCCATTGCTGCCTCATAGGCATCCAGGATTCCCTTTACAAATTCTTCACTATACTTATCGCTGCGGTATTCTGCAGTCAGTACATATTTGTGGTCATACTCTCTCACCTGGATAAGCAAAGGCATTTTGGACATATCCGGGGAAAGGTCATGGCCTCTGGCAATGGTATCACCAATGGGATAATCGTCACTGAGCTCTGCCTGGTATGCAAAAACAAGGTCAGAACTGAAACCGTATTTTGCACAGATGTCAGAGAATGGGAAAATATCATTGGCCATGGAGGACAGAAGCTGTTCGGAAAGCTCTGCCATATAGGTCTGTATGGTAGCCTTTGGATCACAGGCGCAATAAACAGGCAGGGTCTTTACAAGCATACAAACAGTATTCTCAAGTCTGGAGTCATTTCTGCCGTTATAGATGGTGGCAAAAAGACTGTCCTCAGAATTGGAGTATCTGGTCATGAGAACGCCGAACAGACCTGTAAATAAAATATTAGGGGTAACACCCAGCTTTTCACAGGCGGAAAGGACCACAGATTCCCTTGTGTCCATCTCTTTTGACAGATAACCTCTCTCAGGGATCTCATCATTTCTGTCAGGAAGTGGAAGGGATTCTGTTTCGACTCCCTCAAAAATACTGTCATAGTATTTCTCAGCTTTCTTATATTTACCCTCTTTCATTTGCTGCTCTTCATCCAGTGCAGCATCAAAGCCAGTATAGGATTCCTTTTTCAGCTTCTCACCCATATAGGCACGGTTGATATCTTCAAAAATAATATCATAGGAGTTACCGTCTGCAAGGATATGATGGAAGTCTGTAAAGAGATATTTCCTGTCTTCAGTAATATAGATCGCTGCCCTGAGCAGACATCCCTTTTCAAGCTTAAAGGGGCGCACAAGCTGAGCCTTCAGTTCCTCAAACTGCTCATTTGTAGTCCGGATCACCTCAGGTACAAAGGTCTCATTGTAAGGCTTCTGTACCATCTCACCTCTGTCATTCAGATACACCCTTGTAAGCAGGTAAGAATGTGCACTTACTGTACTGGTGATGGCATCTGACAGCTTCTGTACATCAATGGCAGACTCCAGATCAAAGAGGAAAGGAATATTATATACAGTGCTTTCAGGATTTTTCATACACTCTGCAAAAATCCCCTTCTGGGAACCTGTAAGAGGATAAACCTCTCTTTTTTCATAGGTTCTGATCTTAGGTGCCAGCATAATATATTTTTCCAGCTTCTCCACTGTATTGTTTTCGTGGAGATCACTGGTTTTCACTGTGACTCCGAATTCATCGGAGATGAGAATACACAGCTTCATGGCACTTATGGAAGACAGGCCTGCCTTATAAAAGCTTGTGTCAATACCAAAGAAGTCATTCTCTACAACCTTTGCAACAATCCGAAAAATCTTCTTCTGCATTACGGTCTCAGGCTCTTTCAGATTCTTTGGCTGGGCAACAGGCTTTGGAAGTGCTTTTTTGTCAATCTTACCGTTCTGGGTTATGGGCATTTTTTCCAGCTGGATAAATACCTCAGGAACCATATAATGTGCCAGGGATCCTGCAGCATAATCGGAAAGCTCCTCAGGACTGATCTCACGGTCTGCGATAAAATAACAGCAGAGATACTTATTATCCACAGGTACGGTAATGCTGGTAATAATTCCCTCATAAGAATTGATCACCTCTTCAATCTCCCCAAGCTCAATTCTCAGTCCGCGAAGCTTGATCTGGTTATCCATTCTTCCGAAAAACTCAATCTCACCTTCAGGACTGATTCTTGCAAGGTCACCGGTTTTGTAGGCTCTCTCTCCGTTCAGGTCAATAAAGACAGCAGCTGTCTTTTCCAGCAGGTTCATATAGCCTCTGCCCACTCCAAGGCCTGCGATCACAAGCTCTCCTGTCTCGCCGTCAGGGACAACGTGGTTCTCCTTGTCCACAATATAGACCTTAACATTACCGTTAGGGACACCGATGGTAATATTTTTGCTGTCAGTGATCACCTTCATAGTACAGCTGATAGTAGTTTCTGTAGGCCCATAGCCGTTCATAATGTAGGCATCCGGATTTACTCTGCGGATCTTGTCATACAGAGCCGGCGGAAAAGCCTCCGCACCTACATCAAATACCTTAATCTGAGAAACTGCTTTTTCAAGCTGAGGCAGATCTATCATATTGGACAGGTAAGTAGGAGTTGTGGTCATAATATCCACTTTATTTCTGACAATCAGCTCACCCAGCATAAGAGGATTCAGAATCTCCTCATCAGAGGCAATCACTGCAGTCATCCCATTAGTCAGAGGCAGAAATTCCTCCAGAACAGAAACGTCAAAGGTCATGGCAGCCATGGAAAGAGAAACACTTCCTCTGCTTACATAGCCATAGGTTTCTGCATTTTTCGGATCCGGATTTACAAAGTTAGAAAGGTTGATATGCTCGATCAGGACACCCTTTGGTTTGCCGGTGGAACCGGAAGTATAGATACAATAACAGAGATCATGCTCCCCGATTTTTACCTGGGGGTTGTCCGTATTCTCATTCTCAAGCAGTTCCTCCAGGAGCAGTACTGTACAGGGAAGCTTTGCAAACAGTTCCTTTCGTTCCTCTGCGATCTCCTTGGTCGTGATAATAAAAGGAGCTCCTGAGTCCTCAAAAATGTACTGGATTCTGTCGTCCGGATAATCCGGCGTAGCAACTGCAAAGGCTCCTCCTGCCTTCAGGATACCCTGTCGCACTGCATAGAAATCACAGCACCTCTCAAGAACAACACCTACGATGATCTCCCGTCTGACACCTTTTTCCACAAGTGCATTGGCAATCCTGTTGGCCCGTTCATTGAGCTGTGCATAGGTAAAACTCTCCTTGCCGGAGACAACCGCACATTTCTCAGGATGAAGCTTCACCTGTTCCTCGAACAATTCTGTTACCGGCCGAAACTGAAAAACAAAATTGCTCCTTTCATTCATATTTTTCATTTTCATGTACCTCCTAAAAAGATATTATGGTATTATTCATATCAATTGCACGGATATAATCCATGGATTTTGATACTTTTTTGACAAGTTCAATCCCATGTATGTCAAAGTCTTCACTGTCATACTGATATTCCAGAGGATTGAAATTCACACCGTTATCTCTGATCCTCAGTCTGCAGAGATCATCCTCCAGACAGAGGTTAATGTCGATCCAGTTGGAGGTTTTTCCCCCGAATCGTATAATATTTACAGTCATTTCCTCCGCACACACTGCGGCAAGATTTGCCTTGCTTTTGGAAGCTCCCTGTTCCTGGCAGAACTCTATGATCTTCTTATGAACTGTTTCTGCTTCCTCCATAGTACTCTTAATGGAAAAATCCAGATTAATTCCCGGATTTTTATCAGGAACAATATAAAAGCTTGTATTTTTATGCTTGATTTTTCTGAAAATATAAGTTGCAATTACAGTTATGATCTCAGTGGCAACAAATCCTGCTGCAATTCCATCGATTCCGATGCCATCAATCTGTTTCCATACAAGAATTCCCACCAGGGTTGCAGGCAGAACTACCACTGCATTCTCCAGAAATGTGACGAAACTTGCAATGGCTGTCTCCTCAATGGACTCGTAAAAGCTGATAATAAACTTATTCCACAGATAAGGTGCCACACACAAAGCAAAGATGCGCAGCGCCTGGACCATATGACTGCCCAGCTCGCCACCGCCGCTTCCGAACAGAACAGTGATCTCTTCGGTAAACAGCATAATAAGAACAAAGATCACAGCCAGCAGGATGTAACTGTATTTCAGCATCTTTTTGCAAAGAACTCTGATTCCCACATAGTCCTTCTCTCCGAAAAGGATTCCTGCCACATTGGGAATCACACCGATGATTCCGCCTGTAAGCATCTCAACGATCAGCAGCACATTGTCACAGACAGTAAATACTGCCATACCTTCCTCACCCAGCTGATTCATGATAATGGTATTCAGTCCAAGTGCCTTTACAAAATTAGCTGCCATAAAGATCAGCATTGGCACACCTGTGATGATTGCTTCCTTTGTAATCCCCAGCTCGCCCGGCTTTAGCAGGATCAGGTGGAGATTTCGCTTATCAGAGCGGATATAAAGCACAAAAATTCCCATGGCAAACAGGAAACCAAGAACAGTTGATAAGGATGCACCTGTAATCCCCAGAGGAGTATATCTGAGGAATATATAGTCCAGCACAAGGTTGATCACATTGGCTGTGATAAGGTAGGCTGATGCCAGTTCCGGATGATTCTCCACCCCAAGGTAATTGACCATCATCAGTCCAATTCCGATTACCGGTGCCCCCAGCATACTTACACGTATGTAATCTCTGGTATAACCGGTCAGGACACCATCACCTGATACCAAAAGTCTGGCAACAGGTTCTGCTGCAGGAAGGGCGCAGATTGAAAAAATGATTCCCACCACAAGTGTTACCATAAATGTGGCGGAAAACAATTTCGACGCCCCTTCTTTGTCTCGTTTGCCAAGCATATTTCCCACTGCTATGGAACCGCCGATACCAAGGCAGTAACCCGTAAGCTGAACAAGCGTCTCTACCGGAAGGCTTAAGGTCACCGCTGACATAGCCTCCACCCCTATCAGATTACTTACAAATATCGTATCCACAATATTTCCCAACTGAAGTGCCAGAGACATCATAATCCCCGGAATGATGTACTTATTCAGCTTGGCATTCAACAATCTGTTATTTCTCTCTTCCATCGCTTCCTCTCCTTTGTTTTCAGTTTTTTCAAAATATTGTGCCGTAAAACTGTAAGATATTTAAATTTTACCATTTAGTGCGATAAATGGCAAGTTAATAAAGAATGGGAGAAAGCAAATAAATATTGCTATTTACTGTCGCCTGATTCCCCATATTTTACAGTCTCTGGTGCCTACAACCGCATAGTTATCGTAGACAGCCGGGGAAGCCTCTATCACGCCCTCGCTGACAGATAATACATCTTCCTGTTTACCTGTTTTACCATCAAGAAGGCGGATATCGCCTGTACTGTTGCAATAAAGAACCTTTCCTGATCCGTCTTTGTTATAAACGCACACCGGAGAAGACCAGGCATATGAGGAAGAATCTCCCATGCTTTAGATCCGTCAGATTTTCTCAGACAGGCAAGAACTCCCGATGCATTGTCAGAGGTCTTTGCCACTGTCACATATATATAATCGGCAAGGCTGTTCTTTCCACAGGCAATCGTAGACTGAACTCCACCGGAAACACCGTCATCAGTAGTACATTCATAATCTGTATGCCACACGATCTCACCGGTTTCTGCATCAATCTTCCAGACAGGGACAGTGGCTGTGTCATAACTTCTCCATCCAAGCCGGAAGGAAGTACTTACATACAGATACAGATGTCCTTTTTCGATTTCCAGAACAGGCGTTGAATTAGAATCATCCAATGTATCCTGAACCCATACCAGCTGAAGAGTGTTCAGATCCAGACACATAAGATTTCCCCCATTATCGGTCATAAATATATAGCCTTTATAGATTGCCGCACTGTCTTCCATTCCAAGCCAGAAAGACTCTGTACTGCTTCTTGTTCCATAGTAGCGCCATTTTACAGTTCTGCCCGGATCAATGGATAAAGTCCCACTGTTCAGATCATATTTTGTATTCAGCCTGATCAGATACAGGATTCCGTTCTCTCCCGGATAGATCAGGGTATCTGTCTCTGCATCCACAAGTGCTGATCCGTCAAAAAAGCTCAGACTTCCTCTGAGTGAAAACTCATCATTGTCTCCAAAAGTATACATAACACTACAATCCAGCAGATTTACTACAAATACCTTTGCAGTTCCTTCGTTACTGTTATATCCGGCGCCAACATACATAATCGGATACCCTCTCGAATCAAGGGCACCCGCACCCTTAAAAGTATATCCCAGATATAATGGGTCACGTGTCTTTTCTCCCGTTCTCAGATCCAGAAAATACACATAACCATCCATACAGGCATAAATCACCTCAACCAGTTCATCATCTGCCTTTGCTTTCTCTGTCATATTCATATGTGCTTTAACTTCTTTGGGCCATTTCATCATAAGCGGCTGTCCTGTCCAGACTGCACTGCCCGAAGAAAGAGAACCTGTATCTGCAGACCACAGTTTGTCCAGCCTGAAATCAGTCATATCTGCATAACCATGGGAAGGAGCATCGCGAAAACTGTTTCCGCGGAATGTGACGATCCCATCCACATCTGTATAATCCTGTCCTATATTAAAGGAAATATCACCATCAGCCTTATAATCTCCAATATTTTCAAGTACGTTTCCATCCACCTCAATATTAGTATAGCTGATCAGATTTTCCGGTTTTGTAGAATCCACACAATGAGGCTGAAAATTAATCTCTTTAGTCTCTTTCCTCCTAAAAAATATATCCTGTGAACTTCATCTTCTGCCTGGCTGTATCCGGCACATCGATCAGCCCAAAGCGGTAGAACATTCCATATATATAACTCACTCCGCGGATGTCGCCCAGAGCTTTGGGTCTGTCAACCACAGCTCCCACCTTCTTTATGTTTCTCAATGCCAGCAGCACTGAACTTAACGCCAGACTCTTACTGTTCTCCCTACGGTCGATCCACAATTCCCTTGTGTAGTCTCCATTCCGACCCTTTCTTACTTCATAAGTGAACGGAAGCCCTGTATAGGTTTTGAAACTCTCACCTGCATAGAGTAAAATAACCTCCCACAGATACTTCTCGTCCAGTGTTTCTCTCAGCTTCTCTACTGCCTGATATCCTTGTCTTTGCTGCATCTCTGATCTTTGCTGCATTCCTTCCTTTTGATCTCACTCCTACTCTTTCGATTTGCACTTACAACTTGTCAGCACGCCCCAATTTATCTTCCTGATTCGAACAGATATATTTATACTCATTTCTGTTTATACTCATTTCTGAGCAACGCAATTTCATGAGTCCATCCCTCATCGTCATTTGGTGTCTCCAGAATAAACGGAATTCCCTCTGTGGCAGGATGATTGATAACGCGGACAAGTGCCTCCAGTCCTATTTCACCTTCTCCGATTCTGGCATGGCGGTCCTTATGGCTGCCAAGGGGATTCATGCTGTCATTTAAATGGATGGCTTTTAGTCTGTCCAGACCTATTATCCGGTCAAATTCTTCAAATACGCTGTCAAGATCGTTTACAATATCATATCCACCATCCCAGACATGACAGGTATCCAGACAAACACCTAATTTATCTTTTAACTCCACCCTGTCAATGATCTGACGAAGTTCTTCGAAATTTCTTCCTACTTCTGTGCCCTTTCCTGACATAGTTTCCAGAAGTACAATCGTACTCTGATCTTTTGTCAGCACTTCATTGAGAATTTCTGCAATTTTACTGATTCCTACTTCTGCACCCTGTCCTACGTGACTGCCCGGATGAAAATTGTAATAATTTCCCGGTGTCATTTCCAGACGTCTCAGATCATCTGCCATGATTTCTCTGGCAAAATCCCTGAGGTTTTCTTTGGCAGCGCAGCAGTTCATAGTGTAAGGCGCATGAGCCACCAGCTTTCCAAAATGATTCTCCTCTGCCAGCTGCCCAAATGCCTGCACATCCTGCGGATCAATGTCTTTGGCTTTCCCTCCTCTTGGATTTCTGGTAAAAAATGCAAATGTGTTACCACCATTTGCCAGCATCTGCTTCCCCATTGCAAGATATCCCCGGGATGAGCTTGTGTGATTTCCTATATATAACATCTTTTTACTCCTCTTCTGTCATATTTTCACAGTACCAGTTTATAGTAATCCTTTTATCATACATTATGGATTTTCTCAAGATTATCTTTTTCATATCTGCATTATAGCATTTTAACAGATTTTGTTAAACATTTTTACTGTTATAAACAATTTTACGTCAAAAAGACATTGCTGTGAACGGAGTCAATTGTTCCAAAATTTTTCAGGTTGCGCTTATGAACTATCTTCATGTCAGCGAAAACAATAAATAGGCGCACAAATGAAAGCCGCCCCTGCTGATAGCAGGGACGGTTTTCAAAATGCTTCACAAAAACTGTTAAGTTTTGAACGTGACCTTCCTGAAATCGCAATTCAAGATGACTTGTCAGTTTTTCATCTGGTCCTGCCCTTTACTTTCCATGTACCAACCTTAACATCCTATTTCCCAACAAACACCCCAGCATACATCCCAAACTATTATGAATAATATCGTCAAACTCAAACAACCCTCTGCAAAGCAGCAGCTGACTAATCTCGATAGCAGATGATACCGCAATTCCCACAAGCAATCCCATCCACCATTTCAGTTTTCTGCCTGTCAACCCCGGCAATAAAATCCCTGCCGGAAAAAGTAGCAGAATATTCAACAGATTCTCCTGCAGCAAACCATCTCCCGTAGTACTTCCCAGTCTGCCACATGTACCAATCCCCAGGATTTCCTTCCATGACCAGAATACCTCCGGCTGATACTGCCTGATCCCCGGAGTCCTCGTAAAAACAGTAGAACCAAATACAATTGCAAGAAACGTCAGAAGCAACAGTCCACAGACTGCCTGAATGATCACTATTTTATGCAGCCTTAATAATACTGCTGCCAGAAAAACGGCCATCAGGAAAACCACTGCAAAAGCAATAATTTCCCTGATCGTCCAGCTTCGATTATGTGTAATAATAATCTGATAAATGTCCACTATCTATCTCTCCCCATCTCATGAATTCTGATTTTAACTGCCTGTCAATCGGATATTCGCAGTTTATCAGAAGGAGCTTACAATCCTCCTGATACAAGCAAGTTCCCACCCACTGCTTATCGCTTTTTGCAACCTCCGCAGAGGACTTACCTGATTCGGTTATATTTTCATTTACAATGAATTATACCAAAACTACCTGATTCTTACAAAGCACTTTTATCAATATCCTTCATATAAATCCCCGGGCATTTCATGGTGTCTGACCAAGAGTATTACGCAGTACCTGAAACCAGTAGTTGCGGACACGGATCGTTTCTTTATGGGCATCCGCTACCTCCGTCTGCAGTGCCTGGATCTTATGTTCATAGGCTCTGCACTCCTTTTGGTGGAGTTCGTTCAACTTAACATACCGTTCACCGGATTCCAGTTCTTTATTTTTTGTCTGTGTGGCTTTCAGCCGACATATAAGTGAGATGTGATCATACGCATCAGGCATATGTTTTCCTCCAGAACAGTTATAATCAAACGCCGCTGATAATGTCTGTGATCTTTGAAATATGGTCTTCCAGATATTCAATCAATTCTCTCTGTTTCTGTATAAATTCCTCCTGGATCTCAATCTGTTTGAGATAACCGGCAAGAAGTCCATCACGTTTTCTAAGTTCTTCTTTAAAATCAATATCCATAAGTGAACCTCTCTTTCTTGAGAAAAAGTATAACAGAAACATAGAAAAAAGCGAATCACCAGAAAGTGTCTTTTCGTCAATCTGACTGTGGATAAATAGCTGTTTTATAATAAAAAAAGTATTCATGCAGACCTTGAAACTTCAAGAATGGGTTCCCAAAACTAGAATCTGGTGTATAACTTTTAACAAAAAGAACAGCAGGAAAAACTATAAACACAGTTTTTCCTGCCGCGAATGGTTATCCACAAAATGCTGTTCCCATTCGTTCAAACATTCCCGCATCGGCACCCAAAGATCAGTACTTTGCTCTGCCTCCTCGTCCGCAGACAAGACCAAAAAATCGTCACGGACTACATTACATAAAAATGTTTCCCGTTACAAAGCAGTATCTTGTTCGTTACCGCACGGAGGGAAACAGCTTCGCAACATTGATTCACGACATTATCGAGAAAAACAGCAAACAAATCGTTGATAAATGCCAGCATTATTTATGTATATATCTTTACATATGTTTGATAATTCCTGCAATCTCTTCCGCTACTTCTATGACCGATCGGTGATCTCTTCGAATATGTTTTATATCTCGTAAAAATAAAGGAAGTTTCTTAATTTCTATATCATCGTCCATTACAATACATATTCGAATATTTTCCTGTATCATTCTGCTAATATATGCTTTCATCTCCATCTGACACCAATTTGAATTCAAGAAATTGTCTGTCACCCAGAAAATCACCATATCAGACTCTTCAATTCCCCTTTGTACCTGCTCTGTAATTGATGCACCGACAGGAATACTATATTTGTCAAACCAAACTGGTAGATCTTGTCCATTTAAATAGGGAATTATCATTTCCACATCCTTTTTATCCTTCGAAGAATGGCTGATAAAGACCTGTTTTTCTTTTCCAAATGGCTGCATATAATATCCCTTTTTCTTCAAATCTTCAATCTCCACAAAATCAAACATATTTTCAAATTTTAAGTCAATATCCTGTTCTCCCAGAAAAGCACATGAATTAAATCTTCTATCTTTCATCGAATTCATAAACATGAAAAAAGTAAGATCATTTCTCAGAACCAACCCGGCATTTTCAAATAATCCTATCATCTTTTCTACGTGTTCTTCTTTGGGGATATCATAAACTACCGCGATATAAAATTCAAAATTATATGGATTATTATTCACAAAAATTGCCAGCATTTCCAACGAAGATGAATCCTGTTCTTTTAGTAATTCTTTAAATGATGCTTTCAGGTGTGATCTTTTTCCATACTCTCCCTGCCAGATATAATTTTTTTTCCATATAACTGATTCTCACTTTCCTAACAGTTCTTTCAGATTTGCTGTTGCCTGATCATACTTTTTCTTTGCTGCGATCACATCAACCTCTGCTTTTTCAATCTTTTCTTCTAATGCTTCCTTACTTGTTTTTCTTGTTCTTGCCATCTTTATTTTCCTTCCTTATTCTGCTTCTTTCAGTTCCTTACTCAGCTCTGACGCAAAGTATTTTATACTATTCGCATCCAGTCCAAAGGCTTTCAATATTACTTTCTGGTTCGCTGTTACTGCATGATCCAGACGGTATATATTATCCGTCTGGCGTGTCATTTCAATCTTCTCAAGTTCCCTGATTACTGCCGGAACTGTCATATAATTCTGTTTCTTCTCAAGCTTTTCGTTCTCTTCCTGTAATGCAGTATAAATTTTGTTTCGGATTATCAGTGCGATGAATTGTGTAAAAATCCTTCCCTCAACTCCTTCGTTTGTATGTGAACGCATGCTCTTGTTTCCAAGGAATGATTTATCAGAGGCAAAAAGTTTCTCAGATACATCACGGCTCTTATAAAGATGCAGTGCTTCCTTTGCGGTCATCCTTTCGGATGTAATAATAACAAAGTATCCGCATAATGATATTTCCCGTTCTGTCACAGTTGTTTTTTCTTCCGGATATAAAAACACGCCATCTTTATCGTAGTGAAGATAAAAGTATTTTTCGTAAGCTGAACCGAACTCTACTGTTTCATTCTGATGTGACATCAGCAAAGCTGTCCGCTCTCTCAGTGCGTTTTCAAAATGCTCCCGTTCATCAGCATCTTTTGAAATACTATGATAAATATGAATGTATCTCTTTTTTTCATCGCCTTCAAATAAAGTCCTTTGTACTGTTTTTCCATACACACCATAGGCATTCATGTCACAAGAGCGCTTATTTTCGAACGTTCCTTTGTTCTCTAAGATCAAATCACTTATGAAAGAAGACATGCCTTTAGCCATGATCACAAAACTATAACCACATTCGTCTAAATAGCGTATATTTCCACGGCTGAAATATCCCCTGTCCAAAATGAAACCGATTTTTTTATAGCCATACCCAGTGATCCTGCCAAGCATGGCCCTAAGCTGTGATACGTCGTTAATACTTCCAGGATAAGCTTCGTAAAAGAGTGGTTCTTTATTTTTAAGATCATATCCAACCGAATAGTTGATGATAGCTGAACCGATATCTGCCTTGGCATGACCGAATTCAGCCAGTTCAATCTCTCCGGCCTGGCAGTTCTTATTCCTAGAATCATAGGAAATATAAATACGCTCCCTTCGATTCCTCTTTGCATTCCATTCATTCAGAAAGCCTGTGCTCTTATCCTTAGTGATGCTCTTAAAGAAATCACTTACTGACGCATCACTATGGATCTTCATACCAGAACTATACAGTGGATGATTGTATGCGTAATCCGGATAATGCTGTGCCACATTGCTTTCTTCTACAATAGAGTAAGAGGCAAGGTCAAGCAATAATGCCATATCCCGCTCAGAGAAGAACTGTCCGAGCAGCTTGTCTAACGAATAATCCAATACTATTTTATGCATTACAGCATATGTACCAACCCGCAGACAGCTGCTACGTTCTGTCCGGTCTTCCATCCCTGATAAGACTGCATCTGGAAAGTATTTCAGAAAGGCTTCGTTAGGAATCATCATAGTGTCATCATCCGCACACACCTTGCCTATAGTTGCTCTCTGTGGATAGGTATATTTTTTCTCCGGATTATAATAGCGATCATACTCATACTTAATATATGTGATATCCCCTCTTCTTAATCGGATCAATTTTCCATGTACATCTGGTATTTTTACTCTTGATTTCAGGTACATATTCGCCTCCTTTATTTAGGCTCATATAGCCCTAAATTTATTATACAGCAAAACCCGTATTTTTGCAATAATTTCCGCAGAAATACGGGCTTTTTTTAATTTTATTTTCGTTAGGGCTACTCATTTTTGGAAGTTAAGGACTGAAAAAAGGAGTCCAAATGACTCCTTTTTCTAATGCATATCAATTATTTTTAAAATATCGTATATCCGCCATCTACAGCCAAAGCTGCTCCATGGATGAAACTAGCTTCGTCTGATGCAAGGAATGCAATGGCCTGTGCTACTTCGATAGGTTCTCCAGGACGTTTTGCCGGACTCATTCCAATCTTCATTGTTACCGGATGCTGTGGAATTGCAAGCACACGTGCAATCATATCTGTTGCAATCGGTCCTGGAAGAACAGCATTTATACGCACTCCTGTACGTCCATGATCCAATGACATCTGACGGGTGAGTCCAAGAAGGCCATGTTTAGCAGAAGTGTAAGCAAGCCCTCCGCGGCCAGCTGCGGTTGCTGCCATGGAAGCTACATTGACGATGGTTCCAACTCCTTGTTTTTCCATAATAGGGATTATTTTCTTGCAAAGAACAAATGGTGCTGTGAGATTTGTTGCAAGAACAGTGTTCCATTCATCCATTGTGATCTGATCCATATTGGCAGTTGTTCCGCCTACTCCTGCATTATTAACGAGAATGTCTATTTTTCCGTAGGCGTCCAGAGCTGTTTTAACCAGGTTATCAAGACTTTCATCAGATGTCACGTCTGTTTTACAGAAAATTGCTTCTCCTCCGGCTGCCTTGATTTCATTCACACAGCTTTCTCCCAGTTCTTCCTTTGTTCCAACAACTATGACTTTTGCTCCTTCTTTTGCAAAGAGTTCTGCGGTTGCTCTTCCGATTCCTCTTGTTGAACCGGTAATGATTGCTACTTTGTTTTCAAACTTCATGGCAATGCCCTCCTTATCTTCTTCCTGTTTCCATGAATGCTGTTCTGTCATACCGTGCGGTAAGCAGATACGGTGCCAGAACATCTGCGTCAATCTCTTCACATAAATTCAGTTTATGAACCATCAGATCATTTGAGGAATACGCACCTCCAATGACTGTTCTGATTGGAAGTTCTCCCCATGGATCATCAATGGACGATTGTAATTTAATCGCTGCAAAACCAGGCTCCCATGAATGGTAATTGTATTCACAGAGATTCTGAAGCAGAGCACCATTCTGGAAATGTGATTTTCCTTCTTTATCCGGTTCGCGGTCAAGGTGGAAGTAGAAACCACCGCCATATGTCTTTTTACCGGCTTCTGGGAACTGATACAGCATTCCGGTCATTGCGTTATTATATTCACCAATCTTGAGATCAATATTTACAAGTTCAGTACCACGACGGCAGACTTGAGCGGTCACATGATCATTGTTTCGACGGATTACAAATTCAGATCCCAGTTTCTTTGGAATTGATCCATTGTCACGTCCACACTGAACTGCCATTTCTGCACCGGTTCCCCCAAGTACAAGTCCTATTGGATATAATCCAAGCTGTGTTCCATATGTACAGTAAACACCAAGGATTGCTTCATAATAATCATCAGCAAAGGTAGGCTCCTTAACATGGCACACAGATACCGTAACTACAGGCACGGAAAATGGTTTTAGCGGTGCAGGCAGAACCTTTGCAATCTCCGCAGGATCGGTGAGGTATGCAAGATATATTCCCTCCTGATTTTTCATAAGAGATATCTTACCGAAATTAGGCATTTCCTCCGGAGCGGTGATAAAGCTTGGAGTTTTGACAGATGTCTTAAACAATTTCCTTGCTGCTTCAAAACCACTTCTGGATGCAGGAGCAATCGTACCGTCTTTCACAGCATTTCCGATAGCCTGAGCATGGATTCCTTTTTCTTTTAATTCTTCAACAAGATGGTTGTCCGGACGGAAACCAAGGGAAAGAACAACAGCATCTGCAGCAACTTCCACATTTATCTTATCGTTCAGTCTTTCAAGTACAACTCCATCTTTTTTGATCTCTTTAAGAGCATATGCCATCATGAACTGGGCATTGTATTCTTTCAATCTTCCACATACATCTGCAACATTTGTATGATTTGCATTAGGAGCAACTTTGTCAAGCATATCCGCAAGTACAACGGTATTTCCTTCGTGACAGAGATATTCTGCTGTTTCAAGTCCCGTAACACCTGCTCCGATGATCATTACTTTTTTATTCTTCAGTCCGGCTTTTCCGGAAAGAATATCTTCGATTGTATATACATTTTCTCCGGTTATTCCGGGAATAGATCCTGGAATGACAGATTTAGAACCTGTTGCTACAAGTACCGCGTCCGGATTCATTTCTGCAATTTTATCCGCAGTCGCTTCCATATCAAGTTTTAATTCAACTCCAAGTTTCTCAAATTCAACATTATAATAATCAGCAATCCAGCCCATACGTTCTTTGAAAGGAGGCTTCTTTGCAAGGTTTATCGTACCTCCAAGCTCACTCTGGCGGTCAACCAATGTTACCTTCATGCCGCGTTCAGCAAGTGTTTTAGCAGCGATCATACCACATGGTCCGCCACCCACAACTACTACCTTATGTTCCTGAGTGTCATATTCTGCATTTCCATAAAGACGTTCGCGGCATGCACGTGGATTAACTGCACATTCCGCAGGAATACCCGCGCCCATCCATGCATTCAGGCTCTCAAAGCAACGCAGACAGTTGATACATTTACAAATTTCATTCTCTCTTCCTTCAAGTACCTTGAGTCCCCACTGTTCGTCTGCGAGCCAGCTTCTTCCCATGGAGACAAAATCAACAATACCTCCTTCCAGAAAACTCTCAGCTACCTGTGGTTCACGTATGCAGGAAACTCCTATCACTGGAATAGAAACGTGATCTTTTACGGCCTTGATCAGATCTTTTCTCCAACCCTGGGGGAAGGAGATCGGCTCTACACATACACTTCCTGTCTCGTATAAACCAACAGACACATCAATAAAATCAATCCCGCAATTCTCAAGCGCCATTGCAATCTTAACTCCATCCTGGATATGGATATAATCCTCTGTCACTCCTGTTTTATCCAGAAATTCTTCAACGCTTAAACGGACACCGATCGGAAAGTCCGGTCCACACTGTACACGGATTCCATTTATGATCTCGGTGATCATACGAAGTCTGTTTTCAAAGGAACCACCATACTCATCTTCGCGTTTATTTGTGTAAGGGGAAAGAAACTGTTGTAATAGATACCCATGAGCCGCATGAAGCTCTACTCCATCGCAACCCGCTTTTTTTACCCGTACAGCACCTGAGATAAACTGTTGGATCAAAGCTTTTACTTCTTCTGTTGAAAGAGCCCTTGTTTCCTGCTGAAGATATTTGCACGGTATTGCTGAAGCAGATACTACCGGGCCGCCTGTAAGAGCAGTTACTGTTTCACGTCCAGGGTGATGCAGCTGGATGAATATCTTTGTCCCATATTTATGTACTGTTTCTGCAAGCTTTGCAAGACCTTCGATATGTCTGTCTTTTGAAACAGACAGCTGACGCATCATCCCTGCACCATGCAGATCGTTTACCCTTGCAATCTCCGGAATAATAAGCGCTGCGCCACCAATTGCACGTGCCTTATAGAATGCAATCATGTCTTCCGATGGAGACCCATCCATCTCCGCCAGGCTTGTACCCATCGGTGACATTACAAGTCGGTTTTTAAGTGTAATATTTCCAATTTTTCCCTGTTTAAAAATTTCCTGATACATGTACACCCTCCTTTACTTGTGTCCCTTGATTATTATGGCTTAAAAATAACATTTTCTTTGTTAAAAAAGCAACGGCATAAATATAAAAAAGACATTGTGTATTTATGCACAATGCACTATAATTAATAATAATCAGCAAAACACTGTGCATTATGCACAAAGAATTGTAAAGAGGAGTATGAAAATGCTGTTTTCCGATCTTATTGATTATTTAAAAAATGAAAAAAATTTTAACATAATACTAAATTGTTCTACTGATCTTCATGAAATACGAGATGTAGAGCTGCTGGATGGCACTCAAACAAGATACGCCACAGATATTGTCTATTTTGGTTATCCCAATGTTTTGTCTCCTGATATGCAGCCTTCTCAATGTATCCTTGTTCGTGGAGAAAACTATCTTTTTCCTTATTCCTGTACGGATCGTGCAACAGTACAGGCAAAAGAGCTTTTTGCAGTTTTTAATGCAGCAAAACAGTTTCTTCAGACACATGAACAGGTTAGTTTATATGAAGAACTGGTTCAAAAAGGCCACTCTTCCCATAGCCTGGATGAAGTGATTAACTCTGCATCCATCAAATTAGGATATTCCTTGGTATTTTGTGACAAGAAATTCCGTATCCTGTCATATTCTACATCAATTCCGGTTACGGATAAATTATGGAAAAAGAATATTGAACGTGGATATTGTACATACGATTTCATTAAAAATGTAATGTCATTGGAAGCTGTCCAGGGGGCTTCAGCCAGCATTGAGGCTGTTGAAGTATCTTGCCCGGAATCACCATATCGTAAATGTAGTTCGAAAGTGTTTTTAAACGGTGTTCAGGTTGGTTTTGTTCTGATGATAGAAAACAATATCCCTTTTACCGCAGAACACTTAGCAGCTATGAGTGATGTAAGCCGGGCAATCAGCTCTGTAGTTGGACATTATCATCCTGAACTGTTTCAGTACACCAGTGCGGACCAGCAGCTTCTTGAAGCCCTGCTGATTGGAACTCCGGCTGATATATTGGCAGATTCCATTTCTCATCTTCGAGTATCTGATGCAATGTATGCACTTTGTATCCAACCGAAGACATTTTTGAAGGAAAATAAATTAAAGCAGCAGCTTTATCCTGTGATCCGACATATCTTTCCGGAAGCATATATGACTGTCCACGACAATGCACTAGTCCTTCTTGTACCAGATCAGAGTTCTGTTATATTTGTAGATACTCAAAAAATAATGCTTAAAACGATGGCAGAGTATCATCTGGATGTAGGAATCTCCCTGGTTTTTTCAAAAATGGATGAATTTTACAGAGCTTATCAGCAGGCGCGGACAGTTCTTGAATGGAATCACAGAATCCCTGATAACCTTAAGAAGGAAATATCATGGGATCAAAGGTATCCGATGGAGCATCAAATTCATCGGTATTCTGAAATTGAGTTCTACGAAATGATGAACAAGATCAAAGAACCAGAAAAACTTGCAGATTATATCCACCCTGCCCTTTACAGACTGAATAAATATGACCAGAGAACGGGAAATGAACTTTACCATACACTTGAGGTATATCTACAGTGTTTCCATAACAATAAGGAAACAGCTAACATTTTGTGTATTCACAGGAATTCGCTGGCTTATCGAATGGAAAAAATCATCGAAATAGGTAAAGCCGATTTAAACGATCCCATGACAGAGTTTCTGTTGAGAATGTCTTTTAAGCTTGTGGAATATTTGAAGATAAGAGACCTCGATCTCCCCTGATATTTAAAAAGGAAGCCCGGTATAGGCTTCCTTCAGTTTATATATTACAAACCGTAAATATCTCAAAACATGGCGTAGTGTAAACGTGAACTTCCTGATTTTGTTTTCTACGTTCCCTTGTTATTTATGCTGCTGACACACCATTTTCACCTGTGCGTGTCCGGTTTTCTACGCCGGAACGGCGGATTCCTGCAAAGATGGAGCCTGCAATATTATGCCATACACTGAAAATAGCACCTGGAAGAGTTGCCAGTGGATTGGCTACAAAGTTAGCTGCTGCCAGAGAAACTGCCAGTCCGCTGTTTTGCATGCCCACTTCAATAGCTATAGCTGTTGCCCGTGTATATTCTACATGGAAAATTTTTGCTGCAAGGAGCCCAAGCATCATACCACAGAAATTGTGGATCGCAACAACGCCAAGGACCAGAACTCCGCAGCTTAAGATTTTCTCTGCATTAATTGCCACGATTCCGCCAATGATCATAACAATGGCTACAACAGAGATCAATGGCATAACATCTGAAACTTTATCTACATGATCTCCTGCAAGTGTACGGAGAAGGATTCCAAGAAGTACAGGAACCAGAATTACTTTTACAACAGAAAGTACCATTGCCCAGAAGGATACTTCCACCCAGGCACCTGCCAGAATGTACACAAGAAATGGAGTCATAACAGGAGCAGCCAGAGTGGAAACGATGGTCATTCCTACTGAAAGTGCAACATCACCGCCTGCAATATAGGTGATCACATTGCTGGCTGTTCCACCAGGACAGCATCCCACAAGAATCACACCCAGAGCCAGATCTGCGGGAAGATTCATAACTTTACACAATACCCAGGCTACGACTGGCATGATCGTATACTGTGCAACTGCGCCAATGATCACTTCCTTTGGTCTGGAAAAAATTGCCCGGAAGTCTTCCAGACGTATGGTCAGTCCCATACCAAACATGATCACGCCCAGAAAAACAGATGTATAATTTGTCATCCATGCAAATCCATCCCTCCAGAAAAAGGCAAGGCATGAAAAGGCAATGATGATGATTCCAATATATCTGGATGCAAAACTGCTGATTTTCCCGATTTTCTTTAAAATATTTTCCATATATTATACCTCGTAGCTGAAGTTATCGATCAGTCTTGTTTTGCCAATATAGACAGCCATTGCTACGAGAACATTATGATCAGCTTTTTCCACAGGCTGCATGGTAAGTGCATCTACCATGGAAACGTAATCGATTTTTGCCAGAGGCTCTGCCTCGATCACTGCACGCATTTTGCCGAGAAGTTCTTCTGCGGAAATGCCTGCGTGAATGATTTCCTGTCCGAGTTTTACGGATCTGGACAGACAGAGAGCAGCCTTTCTCTCTTCATCGCTTAAATATGTATTTCTGGAGGATTTTGCCAGTCCGTCCTCTTCACGGACGATCGGGCAGCCTACGATTTCTATATCAAAATTCAGATCCTGGACCATTTTGCGGATGATGGCCAGCTGCTGAGCATCCTTCTGTCCGAAATATGCTCTGTCCGGGGCTACAATATGGAACAGCTTGGTTACAACTGTGCACACACCCTTGAAATGGATAGGACGTGTTTTTCCACAAAGTGTCTCAGATAATGTATCGATACTTACAAATGCATGGGGATCATGATACATTTCAGAAGGTTCAGGGCAGAAGATCAGGTCTGCGCCAAGACTTTCACAGAGTTTGCTGTCGCGTTCGAAATCTCTTGGATATGCCTCAAGATCCTCTGTCGGACCAAACTGTGTTGGATTGACAAAGTCAGACACAACTACAATGTCGTTCTGTTCTCTGCATTTTTTGATCAGACTTGCATGTCCCTCATGAAGAAATCCCATTGTTGGAACAAGACCTATAGTTTTACCTTCTTTTTTCCATGCTTTGATCTGTTTTCTTGTTTCTTCTACTGTTTTTGTTACCTGCATTGTTATCTCCTCTTTCTCGGTCAATGGACCGGTATCATAGATTTTGAGATAGCCTCTTTTCTGAATTCACTTTCATCTTATGACAGCCTCTAATCTGATATCAACGTTTTCAGGCCATGTCTTTCAGCAGACCATGTTTCTCATAATTGGTCACTCTGCTGATCTTATTCTCTTCATCTACAAATACAACTGTAGGCTTATGAGTGCGTGCCTCTTCAGGCTCATATCCTGCGTAAGCCATGATGATAATCTTGTCACCTGTGCTTACACATCTTGCTGCTGCTCCGTTCAGACAGATCATACCGCTTCCGCGTTTTCCGCAGATTGTGTATGTCTCGAATCGACTGCCATTGTTCACATCTACAATCTGAACTTTCTCATATTCCAGTATTCCGGCAGCTTCCAGCAGTTCTTCATCCACAGTAATGCTTCCCACATAATCCAGTTCAGCCTGGATAACAGTTGCTCTGTGGATTTTTCCTTTTAACATTTCTATTGTCATCTTATATAGTCCTTTCCTGCGGGAAAAATCAGAGTCAAGCAGCACCATAAAAAGGAAATATACCTTTATGATCTGCAAAAAAAGCGCATCAGGATACACTTTGACCCTGAAACGCTTCTGATTGATTCCCTGTATATTGAGTCCTGTTTCTGATACATAAAATATGTTTTACTATTCCATAGATTATTGGAAATCTGATTTTTTGTATCATAAATACCGGCTCGTATCTTTTAAAATTACATACATCCCTCCGTTCCCGTTTCCGGATTCCGGCTGGCTGCTTTTATATAAGATTCCAGTGATTTCAGTCAGAGTATAGTTTTGAGTCCAAATACTATCTCTGAGTGGTATTATTACATCTGGTCAGTTATTTGTCAATAAATTGTTTATTTACTGGTTACTGTTCACTCCGTACATAGCAACACACTATGCGATACAGAGAATATGAACCTCCTTGTGCAAAGCCCAAGGAGTATCGTTTGCTTCGCAAACTTAATTTATGCTAATCGCATAAGGAAGCAAAAAATCACTCATCTGACAAACAATCAGACGGATAGCCTCATCCAACCGTACCTTCCCGGGAGTTATTTCCAATTCGTTCATATGTGCAAAGAAATTTTTCCGAAAGACTTCATACGGCATCAATAACTCTGCCGCAAACAGGTTTGTAATCTGAATGTCAGAAACTAAACAGCTATTACCATAAAAATAAAAAGTTTCTCTTTATGATACAGCTCTCCGAACACTGAAAGAAAAATCTGTCGGAAATAAGCTGCCCTCCACGAAAGCCCTCTATGCTGAAAAAGACCGACTTATTGAATTGCGAAATATGCAACGGGAAGATTTTTCTAACCGCCGGAATTATGAACGGGAGTTTCGTACCGTGTCTGCCAATATTGATATGATCCTTGGGAAGAGCTACGAACAGGAACAGCAGATTGAGAAAGAACAGAATTTATAAATTTCCTGTTTTCATGCTTTCTAAAAAGAGGTATTATATAAAAAAACGCAGGAGGTATATTCAAATGAAAGCACATAAATATTGGTCACTTGGTGCATTGGCAGCCATGATTGGAACCTTTTATACCGGCTATAAAAACATGAAAACTGCTCACAAATATTTTGCTTGCAGCTCTCTTCTCTGCATGATTATGGCTATCTACTCCGGTCATAAAATGATTTCTGGTAAATCCAGAAAAAAGAAAAATTCTGTTTCTAAAGAATCTGCAGAATAATCAAAACTAAAGAAATGTTTACATAGGATTGCCTGATGGAATAAATATTTTCCATCAGGCAATCTTGCTATTTTACATCTTTTTTCAATCTGTCGTATAATATATGTAATCCTGTAATCCCATCAAATGAAAACAGTCCTTCTTATCAAACGTTATTATAAGTTTAACCGCAACATTTTTTCTTCCCAGAACAATTTCATACTCTGTTGATTGTTGATAAGAGAGGAATAAATGATGATACACAATCAACAACTGTTCTCATCTATATTTTCCGCAACTCCCTTTATTTCATAATAAAATTAAGAAAGGCCCTGCACTTGGCAGAGCCTCCCAGCATTTTCTTTTGAGAGCTTTTGCTCCCTAGCCAGATTGTGGTAAATGCTAAACCCTTATAAAGCTGGTAAGGCACTGCCTCCTGGCACAACACCTTACTTCAACGCTTGACAGACACTCATGTTGCCTGTTGTTAATATTATATTAACTTGCCACCATGAATATGTCAATTACTTTTCTACTATAATTTACACTATAATTTTATAGCTGTTTGTATGAATATAGATTCTCTAACAATTTCCATATTTCATTCTCCATTTTCATACTATTATTCTGCTCTTATTTATGTCTTTTTCTGCAATATGTTCTTCGAAAGCTACTATACCCTCAATTTCAAAATTGAATTCCAACTGTGAACTCGGAACATAATAAAAATGTTCCATAATAAATTTCACAAATTTCATCGGTGATATTGGACGATCTACAGGAATTCTACAATTTTTATATCCCCCTAAAGTAATATGTGAATATGGATGATGCAGTTCGCTCTCCTCCGGATCTCGATTGTAATCAGCTCGAATAATCACAGGCAATACAGATTTATTTAAAATATCTTCGTAAATATAGTCAACATCGTATAATTCCGGATCATTCTGATAAAGTTCATACGACGGTGATGGATAATACCCCAATCTGTGCGAAATCAATTCTTTTCCCGTTCTATTAAAGCGATACATCAACTGTATGATACCGCCATCTGGCAATTTAACATTATAATTATGATTTTTTTCTATTTCATCATAAATTGTACTGTAATCCATATTCCTTAAATATAACGAAATATTTTGATATTTTTCCCATACAATATCCATTTGTTGAATTACAGGATAGTTATATTCTTCTGCCAGTCCACATCTGATCAATTCCCTTGTAACTTTCTTTAACTCTCGAAATACTTTTTCTTGTTCTTTCAATTATACAGCACATCCTTTAAGCGATTCACAGTATCTTCATCTAAATCTTCTTTTCGAATTTCTCCATTTGCAAGTTTACTGGTAATATCCGCCAGATTAGAATTGCTTTTTCTGATATCTCTTAATTCATTTTGAGTCATGTCTCTATGAATAATTCTCATATTCTTTCGTTGTGATTTGTCCGGGTACGTGAACTCTAATTGAAAATTCCTTTCCTTAACGCTGTTAAACTCCTGTATTAACAGATCCATATCATCTCCGATTCCGCTAACCCGTACCCATGCCTTCGATCTTGTCATAGCAGTAAATATAATATTTCGTTTTCTTGATAAGTTGATGCCTCTTGCGCAAAGATCCGCATTTATCAGATAAACAATTGCTGCTTCATTTCCTTTTGCTCTGTAAATCTGAGAGATTGCAATAGAATCCTCCTGAAAAAAATCATCTGGTGTTGTCTGTACCCCAACAATATGCGATTTAATTCCCTTTTCCATTAATTTAACACGGATATGTGACACGTAACTCTTCGTAATTTTGGGATCAGGGTGAATGATCATAATGTCCTGATATCTTAATTCTTCATCATGCAGATTTTTTTCGATATCTTCAACTATCCAATCCGCTTCCTGTACATTATTTTCAAATCTTCTAAATTGTATAAGATCGTCAATTGACGAATGATCCTCTAAAAATGCAGGACTTGTTTCTTCTGTTCTATATAGCGTTACAAATTCTCCATCTCTGATCACACCTTCTTTCACTGTATATCCAATATCTTCCCATAACTGTTTATCTTCAAATAATTGAACTAACGATGTTTCCTCCCGTGCCTCTTTTTTTCTGTAAATTCCAAATCCCAGGCTGTGTGCTGTAATAAGAACTGGTCTTGAATTACGATAACATTTTGATAAGACAATATCCTCCGCCTTACCATTACTGTTATCAAGCACTACATTCGGCCGTCCATTACTGTATCCAAAAATGTCTTCCGGAGATTCAACGTTTTTGTTATCCAGGCTTTGGAGTTCATCATATGCATATACAAGCATACGGCTTTCATGTGGGAGTGACATATAACACATCTGAAGAAAATATTTTGAAAAATCCTGTGCTTCGTCTACTAAAATCACATCATACAATGGCTGGGGATTCGTTACTGATTCTACGGCTTCTTCACATACTCTGTCAAAAGCAGATGAATTTCTTCCATATTTCTGGCACGCATCCATATAATCATAACAAACTAGATTATTTGCCTTACAAAAATTGAAATACAGACCTTCTGAATTTTTACTTCCCCATGCATGAATTATTTTAATTCTGCTCCAATCAGGTTCCTCATTTGTATTTTCAACAATAAAGTTTGTGATCAGTTGAATAAATTGACCCTTTAATGCCCGGCTGTTAAATGTAACTGCTATCATCTTATTTTCATACATAGTATACAGATATGCTACCTTTAATGCCAGAACAATTGTTTTTCCCGATCCTGCCAGACCCCGGATTCGTTGAACACCTTCTACCGTTTCAATGACTGCCTTACTTTGATACTTGTCCAGGCAGGAAATCTGGTCTTCAATTGCTTTTAATTTTGATCCCCTTGACGAAGCCTTCTGAAGATTTTTTCTGCCACCTCTTTTTTTCAGTTGTGAAATCATCTGAATCGCTTCCAGTAATTTCTTATAATATTCTTCGCCCTGTTTCCATTCCAGACTTTCTAAATATTCCTTTACTTCTTCTATTGATGTACAAATTTCATCACTCTTCGTTTTATAAAGGGGTGCATAAGACAGTACATTAATCGGCACTTGTAAAACTCGTCTTTTTGACAGATATCCATATCTTTTCAGCTTGGCTTCCATATTATTATATAGTTCATCCAATAACTGAATTTTATCTTCCATATTTTCTTCTGCTAATGTTTCCAGATCAAAAAGCACAATACCCGTCTGTTCGCTCACTAACAATGCATCAACTTTAATTTTTCCATCAATTCCCCCTAAAACAGGGTAGCCCAAATAAAAATATCCGTCTAATCCCATTGTTTCCAAAAGATTTATAATTTCATTTGCAAGCACCTGTTTAGATGTAACTCCATTTACAATTGTAAGCATCTTATCACCCTTTACTTTTAATATGTCATGTTTTTCTGAATATCATTTCTATCATATTGTCACACAGGGAAATTAAATAACCGAACGGTTAACGATTTTTCTCAGATATATGTCTTAATATAGCAGATATACTACCGATTGTCAATCATTGACAAGACATTTCTTCATCTCTTTCTCCATCGTGCATACTAATAATATCTGTCTTATCCACATATATTCTGGAATTCAGAGCAAACTGAAATGCACTATTGTCTGGATTCACAAATCTTCCCATGCTTTATTCTTTTTTATTTTTCCCTCATGGAATCAGATTCCAATGTGCACGTATTTATCTTTTGAAACACTATTGTTTTATTTTTCCCACCCGTTCTCTTTACCAATTCATCCTGCCCTATAATTTTTATCAGATTGATAATCTTCTTTTTATAATCCTCTTTATCAGTGTAAAAAATTATTATCTTAACATTTTCGTTTAAAATAAATTTTTTTAATATATCCTTATCCGTAATATCTAATGAATGTCCAAATATAAAAACTTTATGGTACTTAACTACTCTGTGATGCTTTTTAACTATTCCATTCTCTTTAACGATTGCTGATATTTCATATATTTTTTTCTCAGACTGAATTTCCTCAAGCCAGCCTTCATATACCCCCCCCCTGTTTCCTTATGTATTCTTTGAAAAAATTTCTTAAATTCTATAAATTCGAGGTCTTTATCTCTCGCATCTCCTTCCAGATATTCATCAATTCCAAGCACCATATTTGTAGATTGGATATCATTCCTTAAATCAGCTTTTCCATGCACATAATCAAACTCCAAAAACGGATGTTCTCCGTATATCCTCTGATATGCACATGTATAGTTGAACGATAAAATTTTGTCCAAATATGGCAAGTTTTTTATATCTGGCAGTCCATTTCCCAGCATAAAATTGCTAATATAATCTGAGAGATAAATTTCAAGTGCACGTGTAAGTTTATTCAGATCTTCCAGAAGTTTCTGTTTCCAAAAGTCAATTTCTTCTTTTTTCCAGACATGGGTCGCCATTCCTGATGAACTATCCATCTTTTCCAAAAATAGTGCAAGAACGTTTAATTGCCTTTGTGAAAGCACCGTTCCTACGCCTCCCTTTTGTATGGTCTCTTGTATATCCCTGCTTACACTGTTGAATGTCTGTATAATCAGGGAAATTTCACTTTCAAAGTCAATCCACCCGTCTTTCCCTTTTTGCTCTCTGCTTTTATACACCTCTGAAAAATATTTAATCCATGCATTATCCTTGCACAAATCACTTAACTCATGAATTGTTTTTCTTGATTGATCATATAAATACTGATCAAATTCAGAATCTTGTTTGCTATTAAATAGGTCTGTAAAATACTTATAGCAATGGATATCCTCTCCCGCAATCAGTTCTAATCTTGAACTTTCTTGTGCCTTATGCTTGTAAAAAAAATCTATAAACTTCAAAAAATCCGCATATTTCGTGGGCAAACCATGTGCCAAATCAAATCCATTTCCTATTATTAAAATATTCATCCTTTGTCCTTTACTGGGTATGGATTTCTCCTTCCTCTTTTCTCTCTCATTTACATAATGACATAATCCAATTACATTCTGTTCATTAATCTTTTATTGGCAGTCGTATACCAAAAACATATACAAATTTTTATTTATCACTAAGTAATTAGCTATTTCTGCATACAGCCTTTTTAATTCTTCACAGACTTCATCTGTGAGTTCATCTGGTATTTTCCCTCGTTCAAGCTTTATCATCTGCTTCAATCATCTCCATATCCAATTTTAAAATCTTGCTTTCATGGCTGCCTGGACTCACCATTTCTTTTAATTCTTTATAAAGTGTTTTGGCTTTTTCATAGTTCTCATCATCCATAGCAGATGAAAATTCTTCCAGATACTGATTAAAAATAGCGGTTTTAGGTTCTACACCCATCTTGTGTTCCTGAATAGCTTCTATACTCCAACCTTTATAGCTGCCTTCTTCTTTTGCATACTGCATCGTTTTAATATCAAATAACTCTTCTGCATTTAATGACTGAATAACAAATGGTGAATGCGTTGATACAATAAACTGGCAATTAGGAAATGTCCTCTTTAAATCATCAACTATTTCTTTCTGCCACTTTGGGTGTAAATGCAAATCTAGTTCATCTATCAAAATAACAGCATCTTCCTCTAATGGATTTTGAGAATCCGGATTCGCCATGGACAATCTTTTTGCAATATCTGCAATAACTGATAAGACTGCTTTATACCCTCCGCTTAACTGATCAATCTGAAGATCTACCCCATCTGCATTCGTCATCACCATTCTGGCCGGTGCCAACTCGATTCTTAAATTGGAATAGCCCTTTATCATTCTTTCCAGAGCTGTTCTGACACAATTTAATTTAGGATTTTTATATTCTGGATTCTCTCGGAGTCCCCGAAGTTCAATATCTTCTTCTGTCTTAAACCAATCATAAAAATCTCTAAAATAATTAACGTTATCAAAACAATTTCTGAGTGCATCTGTTACCTGAAAGTTTTTTATATGACCTCTCTGTGGCACTTCTCGTATAATCCTATCTGTTCCATAGTAAAGAATTAACGGCAACTTTCTCTCTTCAACACATTGAGAATATTTTGCCTTTAATTCTTTTAAAGACTTGACATCTTCAACTTTTACATCTCCATTATTTTCAAACGGCTGCTGTGATGAAAGTCTACGTCTATTTGTCCAGACATATTTTTCACCATCCAATGTTATCCCCAATGTAACTGTTGTGCCATTGGCTCCATTTCTTATATCCTTATTTGCCAGATCACATTCTTTCATTGCTTCTACATTAATTGTTCTCAATACCGGTACAAATCCTTTTGTGATTCCCTCCAGGATTGTTGTCTTTCCGCTAGCATTATCACCAATCAACGCAACAAAATTCTTATTTTTAAACCTGATTCTTTGTTTTTGAATACCTCTAAAATTCGTTAATTCTATAAAATCGACCTTCACTGCGTCACCTTCTTTGTCTAATATATATTGATTATATCTTACCCTTTGCCTACCTGCAAGGTTTTACTATTCTTATCTAAGGTTTTCATTCGACACATTCACTAATAGTTGTGTATATTTTTTCAGATTCGTTGCTTGTCATCTCCTGCAAATCCAAATAAAATAAAATTTTTTCACTTAAAAAGGCCCTGTGTTCAAACAGAGCCTTTTAACATTTTCTTTCAAGAATTTCTCTCTAGCCAGCTTGCGGTAAATGTAAAACCCATATTAAGCTACTAAGATACTGCTTTCTGGCACAACATCTTACTTTAATGCTTAACAGACACTCTTGTTGTCTGTTGTTAACATAATATTACTATTCTAATATAAATATATCAACTTGATTTTTGCAAATCCTTTTCTTTGTTATTACCTCACTTTTTCTAATTCATCACACAAAGCAAGCAAAATCAAAAATACTCCCTCAGAATAAAAACCTATACTAAATCCACAGATCTTTGAAATAACCCGACTCGTTTTTTATAATCGCAAACATAGCTTGGCAATACATTCTTTGCTAGCAAATTATTATAACAAAAAACACAACAAATACCTTTATCAACTCTTTGGTCATATAACTCATATACTAATTGTATTGTTTCGTCATCTGAATAAAAGTCTCCTGGGATCTCTTTATGTATTACAATTTTAACTGGATACTCTGCTTCTATTGCTTCTACACATTTTTTAAAACCAAAAATCGGATGAATTTCTATTTGTAAATCATTAATTTCATTCAACATCTCTTTAACTGTTGGATGAATATTAAGGTAATCCCTCTCTATATTTCCCCTTGATTCTTCATCGGTATTTGGCTTTTTTAAATTGAGGTATTGAGGATTACTATTTGTCATGTTAAAATAATGATATAGAAATTCATGTTCACTATATCCCATTTTAAAGGAAAGCAGGTGGTGTTTTCACAATGAATAATACAGAAGAAGCACTAGATTTTGAACAAAACATAAAGAAGATCTACAACGCCTTAGAGGTTTCCGCCTTTTAGACGATGATTTTATGAGTAAAGTTTTTGAAGATAAGACATGTGCTGAATTTCTACTTCAAATCATTTTGCAAAGGCATGACCTTAAAGTACAGTCTGTGCAGGGACAATATGATATAAAAAATTTACAGGGACGTTCTGTTCGCCTGGATATATTAGCTGTCGATACCAATAACCGCACTTATAATATAGAAATCCAAAGAAGTGATCGTGGTGCCGGTGCAAAACGTGCAAGATATAATAGCAGTCTTATAGATGCCAATATCACTGAAGCTGGCGATAAATATGATGCCCACACTGAAACCTATGTGATTTTTATTACCGAAAATAATGTATTAAAAGCCGGGCTTCCAATTTATCATGTTGACCGCATCATCCAGGAAACCGGCGAACCATTTGGTGATGAAGCTCATATTATTTATGTAAATTCCCAAATTAAAAATGAAACCGAACTCGGAAAACTAATGCACGATTTTTCCTGTACTGATCCGAAAGATATGTATTATAAAATACTTGCTGACAGGGTACGTTATTTTAAAGAAGATGAGGAAGGAGTTTTGACTATGTGCAGAGAAATGGAAAATATGCGAAAAGCTGAACGCATTGAAATTGCTAAGCGTATGCTGGCTTCCGGTAAACTCACTTACGAAGATATTGCCGCTTTTACAGACCTGACCTTAGAAGAAATCAAAGCTCTGGCTGTACAGAAGACCGCATAACTTTTGTTAGCAGGTTTTTATGTCTTTTTTATCTCAAATATTATAGCTTTTTCTGTCCATATCTGTTAGAATTGACAATGATTAATAACAGGGGCTGCTGCACATACAGATGCGGCAGTCCCTGTCGAATGGATGAGGAAAATTAAAATGAACACAACAGCAAATCTTGGCAAGGCACCCGTACGCACTCTGGTGCTCCAGCTTGCCATCCCTTCTATGACCGCGCAATTTGTCAATGTACTTTACAGCATTATTGACAGGATGTATATCGGACATATTTCCCAAAATGGTGCACTGGCTCTTGCAGGTGCAGGGGTATGCGGTCCTATCGTTACATTTCTCACTTCTTTTGGCACTCTGGTAGGAATCGGAGGTTCCATTACCATGGGAATCCGAATGGGAGAAAAAAATCATAAAAAAGCAGAACAGGTACTGGCGAATTCTTTTCTGGTGCTCAGTATTTTTTCTGTTCTGCTGACTATCAGTTTTCTTCTTCTAAAAGATAAACTGCTTATGTGGTTTGGCGCAAGTGGGGCTACTTTTCCCTTTGCCAATACCTATCTGACCATTTATACAACAAGTACCTTTTTCGCACTGATGGCTACAGGGCTTAATTACTTTATCAACTGTCAGGGCTTTCCCCTTGTAGGAATGTTTACCGTACTGATCGGCGCAGGATGTAACATCCTGTTAGACCCGATTTTTATTTTTGGTTTTCATATGGGAATTTCCGGCGCTGCCATTGCAACGGTTATTTCGCAGATACTCTCCTGCATCTTTGCAATGACCTTCCTGTTAGGAAAAAAGGTTCCTGTAAAGATTACCTTCGGACAATACAACTTAAAAGTCATAAAAAAAATCCTTTCCCTGGGATTTTCTCCTTTTCTGATCCTGGCCACAGACAGCCTGATACTGATCTTTATGAATACAGTGCTCCAGAAATATGGCGGTGCTTCCCAGGGCGATATGCTGATCACCTGTGCCACCATTGCTCAAAGCTATCTGCTTCTGATCACCTCACCTATGATCGGGATCAGCGGAGGTACACAGGCAATCTTGAGCTACAATTACGGTGCCAGATGCGTAAACAGGGTCAAAGACGCAGAAAGGAACATTCTGGGAGTAATGCTTATCTTTACCACCATCATGTTCCTTCTCTCCCGGTTCATTCCCCGGTACTTTGTTCTTCTGTTTACCACTGATCCACAGTATATCAGATTCTCTGTCTGGACCATCCGTACCTATACACTGATGATCATTCCGCTAAGCTTCCAGTATGTCTTTGTAGACGGGCTGACTGCCCTGGAATGTCCAAAGACAGGACTTGCGCTCTCCGTTACCAGAAAATCTCTTTTTGTGATCAGTGCAGCTGTCCTGCCCTCTTTCTTTGGTGCAAAAGCGACTTTTTTCGCAGAACCTGTTGCTGACGGAATCTCTTCTGTCCTCTCAACAGTTGTATTCTTGCTTCTGATCAACCGCCACCTGGATAAACGCTGCCAGATGGATAAGGAAGCGATCCTGTAAATTACTCCTGTATCTCCGCATTTGGGAGATACAGAAATAAGTATAATTGTGCAGAAATCTATTCTATTTGATGCTTTCGTTGTTCCTACGCCAATCAAATCCTCTACTTCTTTTCTTGTAACGCTTCCATTTTTTCTCCTCATTCCTATTGTCAAGCGGATATTCGCAATCCGCTTCGCTACGCGGCTCTACACCGAATAACTGCTCCGCAGTTTATCAGAAGGAGCTTGCACTCCTCCTGATACAAGCAAGTCCCCACCCACTGCTTATTGCTTTTCGCAATTGAAGCAGGGGACTTGCTTGGGTGATGTAGATTACATACGAATCACAGACAACTTTAAAAGAACTAATTATATCTATCGTCATGAGCCATCCGGTATTACTTATAACATTACTCTTTCCGGAGTGTGAACTTCCAGTTTTTTTCCACCTAAATCAAGTGTCGCTATATCTGCGACTCAAAATAATTCTATTTTTCCGTCTT
>OODT01000238.1_pt1 | contig 77204 bp, 73 predicted proteins | sample 1671841 | NCBI WGS metagenome assembly OODT01 (sample SAMN06348198, study PRJEB24527) | human gut metagenome | biome: human gut; feature: ankylosing spondylitis patient; material: feces | host: Homo sapiens | place: China | collected 2015-10 | reverse complement strand
GCTGTTCCTTAGTGGCCGGGGCAAGAACGCCAAGGAGATTGCGGAGGTGCTGGGCGCGGCCAGCATTGACAGCGTGAAGCTGTCCGACGCGAAAGAATGGGCCTTGCGTATGCAGGAAAAAGGCGTTGCCTACAACACCATCTGCAACAGCAAGCGTTCCTTAAAAGCCATCTTTTATATGGCCGTACAGGACGACTGCCTCCGCAAGAATCCCTTTGACTTCCAGATCAATGAGGTTATCAACGACGATACCGTACCAAAGGTGCCGCTTACCCCTACACAGGAAAACGAGCTTTTGGACTTCATGCAGAACAATCCCGTCTATGCCAAGTACTATGACGAGGTGGTGATCCTGCTGGAAACCGGGCTTCGTATTTCCGAACTCTGCGGCCTGACGCCCGCTGACCTGAATTTTGAGAAGCGCTTTGTGAATGTAGACCACCAGCTTTTGAGAAGCACCGAGGACGGCTACTATATCGAAGCGCCAAAAACAGAAAGCGGATTCCGTCAAGTGCCTATGAGCGCAGCCGCCTATGAAGCGTTTGAGCGCGTGTTGAAGAAGCGCAGGGACGGCAGGTGCATTGAGGTTGACGGTTATAAGGACTTCCTGTTCCTGAACCGGGACGGCCTGCCCAAAACCGCCGTCAACTATGACGCCATGTTCAAGTGCCTTGCCAAGAAGTACAACAAGTGCCACAAGGAGCCGCTGCCCGATGTGATGACGCCGCACACCATGCGGCATACATTCTGTACCAGAATGGCAAACGCGGGCATGAACCCCAAGGCATTGCAGTACATCATGGGACACGCCAACATTGTAATGACGCTGAACTATTACGCCCACGCTACTTTCCATTCCGCACAGGAGGAAATGGAACGGCTGCAAGCCAAGGCAAAAACCACCGCAGAGGCCAAGCCGGAGCCTGCGGCGGAAAGCGCCGAGGAAACCAAGGCGGCATAAGTAGTACGCAGAATTTACTACTGCTTTTACTACTTTTGAGAGTGAAAACATGAGGGGTAATAAAAAGATTTGTGAGGTTCTTCCGATATGAAAAGTGCCGGAAAAGCCCGGAATAACGGGCTATACCGGCATATAAGAACATCTAAAGAGATAATTAGAAATCTATTAAATGATTAATAGTGAAACATTTATCTCATTTGAAAAATATTATCAGCGTATAGTAAAACGTACCGGAAACAAATATAAAAAATGGATAAATACAAATGCAAAAAATGAAGTAATGTTTTTCGGACATTCATTAGATTCTATGGACAAGGATATTATTATTGATTTAGTCGAAAATATTAAAACGACTGTTTTGATTTATTATTTTGATGAAAAATCAAAAGAAGGAATTGTTAAAAATCTAAGTAAGATTTTTGGAAAAGAAAAATTAATTGACTTTGTTTATGGGGATTATCCAAAAATTAAATTAATAAAACAAAAAGAAAGTTGCAAAATTAATCAAGGTGAATGGAAAATCACAAAAGATTTATCTTGTTTAAACTCATTACATTTACTTAAACTAAATGATATTGAGAATATTATAAATAGAATTAAAACAAATTTCAATAAACATAAATACTCTTATTTTTATTCACAAGAAAATGCTATAAAATTGTATATAGCATTATTAAAAAATGATTTCTACATATTAGAAAGCGAAAATATAAGGGAAATATGTAAACATTTAAGATATACAGTTATAGATGGTAATTTAATTAATCATAGAAATATTGAACGAGATAATCTCTTTCCTAACGAAAATAAGAAAACTCAGCATAAAAATACACTACTTATTAATAATTTGATTAATGATATAAATACTGATAATTGTATTAGGTATATGCAAAACAACAAATCTAGTATGTACTATAAAATTAAAAATTTATACATGGAAACAGATAAAGTAAATGCTCTGAAAAAGATACTATCTAAACCTGACTTTTTTAATAAATATGAAAAGGCACTTATTAGTGAATTTGATAAACATGAGAATCTTATATATAACACTCTTATAACTATCAAAAAAGATAATAATGACATAGTGTCTAAAATTCGTGCTACACAAGTATTAAATGATTATAATAATATGAATAATGATATAATTAAATAAATGAAAGTCACCTTACATTTTATATATGTACGGTGACTTCCTTTTTTAATCTCAATGAATTTTATAAACCGAAAGATACATCATATAAATTAGTTTGGTCTATCAGCCTGCACTCATATATTGTCTTTTTTGTTTCCTTATCTTTGTATGGATAATTAATTAAAGATAAGTCTAGATTAGGTGGAAATAAGATTTCTTCCTCTTTCCTACCGGTAACTGAATTAACATATAACCCTAGCATTCCTTTAGGTACATATATTTTTAGCATATTTTCGTATGTTGTATATCGTTCATCTAGTTGTGTTATACTTTTGAGCATGCTCGTACTCATAAAACCTTTTTCTTTTGTGAAATGGTTTCCTTTTTTATTATTTTCGATTAAATGCTTAATAAAATTATCGCTAACAAGACGATACACAATTATATCATTAGGAATTCTTGGTGCAGAATGTATAGCTATGATAAGCATATCTGAGATTTCTCGCTCATAATTACTTGTAGAATGTATATCGTTCCGAAGATAACAATTGATACTGCTGTATGTATTTCCACAGTATGACTCTACTGGAATTTCAAAAATTTTCATTGAGAGTTTATCTTTAATACTTTTCATAAGGCTAGTGTATTTCTTTCCCCAATCGGAATAATATATCTTTCCCCATTTTTGACTTTCTTCTTTATTTTCAAACTCTTTGTAATTTTCTTTATTGGAAATTTTCATAAGTTTTCCGAACTTTAATTCATTAATCATTTAATTTTCTCCTTTTAAAGTATTTTTCAAGGGTTAGATAGTTATTTTCCCTTGTGTACTTAGTTTAGCCTGATTACAGAGAAAAGGCAATAATATATCAATAATATCTCATATTTATCACATATGTTAATATGCAGAACATTTGTGTTCTTATTTGAACATATTTTTATAAAAATAAAGCATACTCAAACTGAGCATGCTTCATTAGATAAATTATAAGAAAATTCACTTGACATATATAGGCGTTGTTCCATTATCTGGAATATAGTAACAGTAATACAACCTATTTGTACTAATAGTTTTAGTTATATTATACTTAGAATTATATTTATTTTTGAATGAAATAGTTACATTTTTATTTTGACTACATGATAATTTAAAACACTTATTTTTTGATATGTATGTTCTATTTCTTGAAGTACCAACATAGTAAGCATTCTTTTGTACAGAGGACACTACTTTAAATTTTGCATATCCACCATGTTTTTTATAATTCATATCAACTACTATTAATTTAATTGTTGGCTTTTTAGTTTTTGCACTCACACTTGAAACTGTACCAACAATCAAAGTTGATAAACACATAACAACTGCAAGAATTATAGATATTGTTCTTTTCATTTTTTATTCCTCACTTTATCATCTTATTATTCAGATTATTATTCAGAAGTTCAATCAAATGGTTCAAATATATATGAAAACAAATCATATATATCATCCAGCATTATTTGATTATACCGAATATCATTGAATACATTAATTATCTCATGAAAAATTTTTCGAAATGTAATAAAATCATTAAAATAACATATCCTACTATAACCAACATCATATTCATCATCTATAATAAAAGCCAAATCAATATAATATTCCATTTCATTTTTATGCTTATATTCACCGACATTAATTATTACTATCATTCCACCATTGTGGAACGATGCCAAATACAAATCAGAATAATCACATAAATGTATCATTCCATAGATATTTAACCTGTTATAAACTATTGAATTTTCTCTTTTAACATTCTTTTCGATTGAGTATTGAAACATCTAAGTACCTCATTGTAAAAAGCAAGGAACTTTCCTATGTTATTATAGGAGAGTTCCTTATTCTTTTTTAGCTCTTACTTATTATTAACTTTTGCTTTCTTTTTTCTTGCCATTAGAATAATACCTACACCGGCTAGAGCAATACCTAGACCACCTAATGTAGCACCTGCTACCATACCTGTTGGTGGCAGCTCATATTTAGGTGTATTAACAACATCAGTCTTTGTATTACTATATTCAAATGACTTCTGAGTTACAGTAATCTTAAATGGTTCTTTAAGTAGGTTGTAACCACCGATTGTAGATGTTTCAACTACCCAATAATCTTTTGAGCCTTGTGTTTCATCATTACCAAATGAACCATATGATAGACCTAAAAATGATACTAAACCGTTTTTATCTGATACTGCTTTATCTGTCTTAACTTTGTTACCATTTGCGTCATATGTATAGAATGATAGCTTGTTAGACATAGCTTTAGCATCAGCTTCACTTGAATATAGTTCAAATGTAACGCCTTCAAGTGTCTTGCCTGTAGTATCAACCTTCTTTAGCTGATAACCACTTGTATGAGTTTCTGGGTTTGGAGTTTCCGGCTTACCTGTTGTTGTAGTCTTTGTATTAATATTGTTTGTGTAAACTGCTTCAACAGTATTGTCAATCTTAACACCTAAATCAGCTTCTTCATTAACTACTGTATTAAAGTAAATATCAATTCTTTCAGCTTTACTATCTGCAACTTTCTTGATACCTACAGCAGTAAGTGAGAATGTTACCTTGTTACGATTTGTAGTAACTGTATAATCAGTATCTTTTGTTAGTGTTGTTGTTGCACTATTAGATACAGCATATACTGAAGATGACTTATAAGTTAGACCCTTACCCATTGTATCAACTAGGTCATATGTACTCATATCTTTCATTTCAGCTGGAACATTGGATTCCATCAACCAAGCTACTGTACTACCAATATTTGTTGGAGCATCCTTGCCTCTTACTTCTGAAGTTTTATTAAGTGCTTCTGGGGTATTAACCTTATTAGCTTCTGTCTTACCGTCCGTATTAAGAATATACTTATCCGGTACAACATAGTCATTGTTAATTGTGATTGTATTCTTACCTGTTGTATCAGTTGTTCCATTAAACTCTAGCTGCCCGAACTTATTGATATAGAAGATATAATCTGTCTTATTATCAAGAATATACTTACTGTCTGGAACTGCAATTTCATTAATTTTGTAGTATCTCTGAGATGGAAGATGTTTCCATGTGAAATTACCGTTATCGTCAGTAGTGTAACTATTTACACCTTCTGAATTATTAATATCAGTCCATGTTTTCTGATTATCAACAGACTCTTTAAGACTAAAGCTAACGCCTGCAAGTGGTTTATTAACCATTGAGTCCATCTTTAGTACGCTGACATCAGCATACTTTGTTTGGTTCTTTGGATAAGCGTAAATATCATATAGCCAGTCATCACCATCAGAATTAGTTGTAGGTACAGAAACTAGGAATGGTGCTGTTTCTTTAGTTACCTGTGTAGGGTGACTAACTTCTTGTACATAATAGATACCTAGCTTTAGGTTATTGAATTTAGCAATACCGTTTTCATCAGTCTTTGCAGTTTTAATTTCATCAGCCTTGCTTAGCATTGACTGAGCTTCTGTTACAGTAGGAAGTTTTACGCCATTTGGAACAAAATACTTATCTACAGTATCAATTCTGGAAATCTTAAATGTTACATCTTTAAAAGCCTTTGCTTCATCTGGAATATTACCACCTTCAGATACCTTCTTTTCCTGTTCACCAGTACCCTTGTGTGATAGGTTAGCAAAAATATTCTCATCTTCAATTTCATACTTTGTAATTGTTAGTGAAGCGTGTCCGTCTTTGCTTTTATCAATAAGTGGTTGCTTTACAGTATCAGCACTAATTGATAATGATGCAGGTATCATTGATACCATCATTGCTACAGACATAAGACCTGTAGCAATTCGCTTAATAATCTTACTCTTTGTTTTCATTGTTTACCTCCGAAAATTTCATTAATATTTGCTATTCTACAAATTATAAAATGCAGACAAAAATTCATTTGTAGAATAGCTTTTTATGTTTTTTATTTCTTATTATTGCCATTTTTTCTCATTCTCACAAAAATGACGAATACAGCAATAGTAATGCCAAGTAGAATATAGCCTACCCAATCCGGCATATAATCACCTTCTTTCTTCAGAGAAACAGTAAGCACTACTTCTCTGTTATTTGTAAGTAAGTAAACATTTTATTTAATTGTTTTTAGTTATTATCTACTTTTCTTCTTCGATAATAAATAAATGAACCTGTACCCATAGCCAAAGCTAATATACCTAAATATGATAGCCAGTCTGCACCAGTCGCAGGAAGAAGATATTTAGGATTGTTAGTTATAGTTTGAGTAACTTCTAGGTTTGTGTATGATAGATTATCAATCTTTACATAATCAGAAAGTAGGTTATAACCATCAATAGTTGATACCTCTTTGATGTAGTAATATTTACCTTCATCAAGGATAGGTAACTTGTCAATAGAAATCTTACCGTTCTTATCTGTATAAAGAGTGTAATCTGTTCTGCCACCTACCTTGTATGAGGCTGTATTCTTTGAGGCTAATTCTAGTGGAACAACATTCTTGTTGTCATCAAATAGAACATAGCCAACACCTTCAAGATATTTGTCAGAAGTATCTTTCTTGACAACATTGATAGTACCCTTTAGCAGTTTGTTATCAAAACTAACTGTTACTGTCTTATCAGGCGTATCATCAAGTGTCACAGTTTGAGTTTGTTGTATCTCGTAACGAATAGGTAACTCATAGTCACTTTCATTTTGTGAACCAACAGTTTTTCCTTCTTTCAGTACACCTATTTCTTTAACGGTGTATTCAAATTTGTTGCCTTCTTTATCAGCAATAAATAGTTCTTTAGCATAAGCCTTACCACTATCATTTGTAGTAACAATTATCTTTGAACCGTCAGTACCTGTTACCATAAATGCAATATCATTAATAATTCCATCTTCTGATGTCTTAATAATTTCAATATTGCCTGTAGGTCGTTTCTTATTCTCAAAAGTAACTGTCTTTACTGCTGTATAGGTATTACCATTCTTAAATGTAAATTTTTGTTCCAAAGGTTCAAGATACTTAAATGGAATTTCATAAGTACCGTCATCTTTAAGGAAACCAAGCTCATCAACTTTATATATCACAAATGTATTATCAGCATCATAGACTGGTAATTCAGTAATTGTTGCTGTACCTGTACTATCAGTTTTAACGATATTTTCATATGTACCGTATTTTACTGAATTGATATTAGGAGTAGTAACCTTGAAATATACATTTTCTACTTCATTATCAAAAGCAGTTTTCTTAATATTAAGAGTAGCTTTCTTTAATGTATCTTTAAATGTAACAGTTAGTGGTTGTTTATTCTTAACAGCTTCCTTTACTTGTTCTGAAGTAAAAGTAAAGGTTAATTTATCTGCTGTATATCTTGTTGGTACAGTTGACTTTCTTGTCACTGTATAACTTGCATATTCACCTGTTTTTTTATCAAATGCAGGTAATGTAGAAAAATCAAACTTACCATTTGTCATTGTTACCGTGTATTCAGTACCGTCCGAACTCTTTGCTACATATGTAGTGCTTTCATCAGACAAAGGTAAACTATATTCTTTATTGGAATAATTATATTTTTCTTGATATAGTTCTGCTTTAATCTCTAGTTCAGGTTTTTCTCTTTCGAGTTCCGGAGTCTTAACTGTATTAACAGGTGTAACACTATCAAGTGTCTTGTTTGGATAACTACCTTTCATGGCGTTATCAATATCATTAGTTGTTTCATCATAAACAAAACAACCTTCTGATGTTCCATCAAAATTAGTTAGATAATCTCCACCAGTATTGAAAAACTTATTCTGCAAATTTAAATCAAAGGTTAGATTGAATACATCAGTATAGTCAGTATTAGGAATATGAAGCTCTACTGTTGGTCTGTAAGTAGTACCAATTTTTGCACTACCAAAATAAGCGTATGAATTTCCTTGATTATCATTCTTGAAAATATCACTATACTTCTTACCACATTCACTACAAGTAATATTTGCAAGTTTTGTAATACCAGACTTTGATTTACCTAAGTTAAATGAGTGGTGTATATATTTTTTTGCTGCTACAACACAATCACTTATTGTACTTGTTAATCCATAACTGATATTACCTGTAACAATCTTGATAAATTCTTTTTGAGTTAGATTCCATCTAATACCACTACTTGTCATAGGAACAAGTGAAATAACTGAACCATCAGTCTTGCTGACACCTTCAAAAACAAATATAGAATTTTCTTCACTTACTGGTACTCTAAATTTAAAGGAATAACCTTGTGCATTAGCAGTAGTATCTTCATTGCTAATAGGATATTTAATTCCTGTTGCTCTACTTCTTACATATATATTTTCCGGTTTTGTATAGTTAATATAATAACCACCGTCTTTATAATCTGAACATTTAATTAAGTTACTAATCAAAGCTCGATTATCAGTTGTTGGATTATAATTAATAGTAAAGTCGTAAAGAACATTTGCCTTATCCACTTCAAGAACTGTATTACTGCTTGTATCTACATTAAACTGTTCATTATTAATAACATCTTTAATTACAGTATTTTTGTACTCAATAATGTTATCAAAAATACTTTCAAAGGCTTTTGTTAAGGCTGTTTGATTACTACCGGAGTAGTTAAACTTGTTATAATCTTGTTTATTATTTTCATTATAGTTATAACCACTAACCCAACCCATGGCTGTTCTTGCATCTTCTAAAGCCGTTGCACTAAATCTACCTTCCAAAACTGTATATACAGTAGCAAGTTGTCTTAGTTCTTTAGCTTTAGAAGAAATAGTAGCTTCATTTTCAAGGTCAACATTATTACCGCCACTCATTGGCTCACCGTCGGATACGAGAATTACTTGTGTAGCCTTTTCTGAAGTTTTCTTTTTTGCTTTAAGAATTTCAATCGCACATCTTGTTGCTTGATAATATGAAGTACCCAACACCTCTGTAGGATTTTCAATATCAATACTATTTAGATACTGTGCTAGTTTAGTTGGTGATGTGGAAAATAACTCTTCATAAGATAAATCGTTAGAAATATCAGAAATCTTATGAGATAGATGCGGACCACATTCATATGTATAATTAGAACCACTCTTTTTACTATCTGCAAAAACATTAGCATAGCCTTCATCTCCCAATGAACCCAAAAAGGCAGATACACTAACTCTGTTTTGCACTTCGTCATTATTACTTTCGGTTAGACCTTTTGCTAGGTTATAAACAAAGCTATACTGTTCATATATTCTTGATGAAGGGCAATTAGTATCTTGACTAAAATCTGTAATAAGGACGGAACCCATATTCTGTCTTTCATCAGTCAGCATATTAGGATTTTTAACATTAGATGAACCTGTAGAAATCATTGATGCAGTCTTATCAATTTGAAGTTGTAAGTCAATACCTGTAGTAGTACCACTTGTATAGTTAATACTAACTTTAGCTTTTGTCTTTTCTTCGTTAGTCCATTTACCTGCTTTGGTTAAGTAGGTATCACTACCGTTAGAAGTACCATTCTTCAATTTTTTGTTATCCTTGTTTAGTTCATCAATATCAAGAAAACCTTTGTTCTGCTTATCAATAATACTTTTTACTTCATCAGTTAAAGCTACAGTTTTAGCTTTTGTATTTTGAACCTTAACTTTATCATTGATATATGTATAAAGTGGCTTATACCAAAGCTGAAGTGCTTGTCTTAATACATTATTCTTATTAGACTTAGCCTGCGTTTCATTAACAATATCTTTTTCTACAGTTGTATCACCAAAATACAAACTATCTTTTGTTAGAAGTAATTGTGAGTAACCTATTGAGAATGTTGGACTTGTATAACCAGTAGGGTTATATTTGTGTACTTTTCCATCATTCAATGAACTAGCAACAAACTCAGCAAGATTAGACTTTTTAACATAACTACCACTATCATCTTTAACATAGTAATAATTTTGAGGCGACCAAGTAATTTTGTTTAAGTTGGCACAATTTGAAAACGCAGCTTGACCTAAATATCGTACTCTACTTGAATTAGAGTTATTTAGATTAATAGTCTGAAGATTTAGAGAATCTTCAAAACAACCATATGCTAAAACTTCTGTTTTTCTGTTACAGGTAAAAGTTGTATCTGAGTTATTGTTAGCGTACCTATAAAGAATAGTATATGTTTTTGAATACAAAGATTTACCATTATCGCCTGCAATAAAGTATTGGTTGCCACTATCAACCTCAAATTTCTGCAATTTAGGGTTACAAGACATTACAGAACTATCAGCACCAGAGCCAATAGTACCATCACTCATTTGATGATAACTAATGTATCGAATATTTGCACCTAATTTAATTGTTGTTACATTTCTTAAATTAGATAATGAATACTGACTTAATCTACTTACCGGCAAATTGAAAACTTTAGTTGGATTGCTTTGGTTTTTATAAACTTCTCTAGATGTATATTTCACAGTCGAAGGAATAATTAATGTAGTTTTTTGATAATTTTGTGGAACTGCAAAAACTGAAACATCCTCTAAAAAGTAATATGAAAAACCATCTAATCTTGAAGATATTACTCTGTATAGAATATTGTCATATGTGTAGAAGGTATTATTTTTGGCATCTGAACTGATTGTTTTAAGTGTTGTAATCTTTCTAACTACATCACTTGACATTGAATAAATACCTTTATTAATTTGTAAATTAGTTAAAGAATTATTTAACTTATCCAATGCACCATTACTTACTTTTGTCACATTGTAATACAAGTAAGTTTTACCGTTCCAAACAGCAATTTCATCCGGAATCGTTAAACTATTATTGCTACCTGCATTATCAGTAGTACCTGTAATAGTAGCAGAATATGTTGTATCACCGTTAGTATTTGTACCTGTTTCGATTGTGTAATAAATACCTGCACCATTTTGTTTAACAGCAGTACCGGTAATATCACTAATCGTAGAAGTGCCACTACTTAAATAACCTTTAGTTGTAGATGTAACAACAGAATACGAATATCCATCAGTATGTGTTCTATTTACATTACTAGCTTTCGTATCATTAATATCTAAACTTACAGCAGACACAGAAACGAATGTACTTGCAAAAACTAAAATAGAAAGAACAACTGCAATTACACTTCTACTTTTCTTAATGATTTTAGAATTGTAAATCATTTTTTCTAATTCTCCTTTCTTCTATCATTTTTTAATAGCAGAATTGATTTTTTATCTTAAATAAATCAAGAGCATCACTTCCTATAATAAATTAGTCATTCATAGCATACATTTACTTGATTAAACTACCTATTAAATAAATAATATTACTATTTGACTGTTTATTTTATTATACTATAAATTTCCTAAATTGCAAATAAAATATTTATTTTATTATTGATATTTTCAGTATTTATCAGTATTATTTTAATTTATAGCTGTATTTTATTTAGTGTTATGCTTTATTTTATAGCTAATCAGATTTTTATTATAATAATAATCAGGCATAAAAATACCCACTACCTACTTTCATAGATAGTGGGATAATTGAAAAAATATATAGTAAATTATTTTTTCAATTAACACAAATTATATTTTATATTACTATTTTGTCTAAACAAAAATACCCTCCACCTAAATAATTAGGTAGAGGGTAATAAGTATATGAAAATTAATATTTATAGTACAAAAAACATAGGAACACAACCGTCTATATATATGTATGAGTCCTTTTCCATAAATTCATCAAATTTTGAAAAGCCATTTCTTTCATAGAAACTCACAGCATCCGGTACAGAATAAAGTAAAATATAATCAAAGGAAATTACATTTTCTGATATTTCCAATAATTTTTTCATAATTTCACAGAGCATTAAATCACTAAAATTAAAATCTTCATCATAGGATTTATGTTGATAATTTTCATCAATCGCAAAATATTTTATTTCAGCAGAAGGATATGTAATACTGTCATTTTGGTAACTTTTCTTTAAACCTGATGTTGAATATGTACAATATCCTATAATTTGATTATTTGTCTCATCAAAAAATATAACTGTAGTTCCTTCGTCATTAACCTTCATCTCAGCTAATTTTTTGTCAAGTTCATATGAACCACAAGAAAATTCCTCAATTAATTCAATATCAATTGAGGAAATTTTTTCAAAACTGTATTTAATATCGTTTACTTTTCTAAATTCCACCCAACATCACCTTTACTGTGTTTTTTTAGTCTATTGAGAAGAATTTGTTTTCCGGTATTTTCTTTTACTTTTTTATCAAATAATTCAACCTTATCATCAGCAACCTCAAAAGGCTTATTGATTGGAACTGCAAGAACAGCCATTTTAAATTCTCCTTTCTTTTCTTTATTAATAAAAACCACAACCTTTCTAATTATATAATAATTATATGAATAAGAAAGGTATATATTCTATATTGATAACCCTACATCTATATTGTAATGTTTTTTTATTCAAATGTCAATCACAATTGAATATTCAACAATAGGTACAACAAAATTTTTCGAAAATATAATCACCCCCTATCCACCATATGCAAAATGGATAGAGGGTATAAAAGGAAGTGATAACCTATTTTACAGTAACTTTGCACTTTGCACTCTTTCTACTACCATCAGTTGATGTAACTGAGATGTAGCAAGTGCCTTTCTTTTTGGCAGTTACTTTACCTTTACTATTTACTACTGCAACTTTCTTGTTTGATGTAGTCCACTTAACTTTCTTATTGTTAGCACCCTTTGTAACAGTAGCCTTTAGTGTATAAGTCTTTTGCTTTGCTTTTCCCTTTGCTTTTAGAGAAATAGCTTTCTTATTTAGCTTAACACTTGTTACTAATTGCTTAACAGTTACTCTGTAATATACTACAATGTTTGTACCATCTGTAGTCTTTACACTAACAGTTGCAGTACCTTTCTTTTTAGCAGTAATTTGACCTTTAGCATTTACAGATACTACTTTAGAATTGCCACTTCTATAGTTTAAAGTTTTATTTGTAGCATTGTTACCTACCATAACAGGTAACTTTCTATTAACATTTTTGCTACCTCTGTTAATATTCATTGTATTAACAATCATTGTTACCATCTGTTTAACTGTTACTGTACAAGTTGCTGATAGGTTACTACCATCTGTTGTTGTAGCAGTAATTCTTGCTATACCTTTGCCTTTAGCAGTTACATAACCGTTTTCATCAACTGTTGCAATCTTATTATTACTTGAAGTCCACTTAACATTCTTGTTAGTTGTTTCGTTTGGTGTAACCGTTGCTGTTAGCTTTTCCTTAACATCAGTACCATAACGAGTTAGTGCAAGTTTATTAGTATTTAGTGAAATACCACTTGCTTTTACTACTGTTGGCTTTGTTTCAGTTGTTGATGTTGGTACTGTTGTTGTTTCAGTAACAGATTCATCCGGAGTAGAAATGCTTGATGATGAAGGCTGAGTTGTAGATGTACTAGTTGTTGTAGCAGTAGTTACTGTTGTTGAAGTTGTTGTAGGCTCAGTTGGTTCTTCACCATTCTGCCACGCTTCAATCATTGAGTCAATGTTTACAGTAGCAAGGTCAACAAATACTGGTTGATATTCAATACCATATTCTTGAGGATACCATTCCTTTAATACTTTAATATTATTTTCAACCTTTGAAGTCTTACTAGCATAGAACTTAATTGGATAATTAACTTCCTGTTCATTAGCAAAACTAACAGAAGATGTATCTTTCAAAAGAACTACATTTTTTAAATCACTAACTACTGAAGTAAGGTAACAATCAGTATTTTCAGTTTGAAATACAAAGTTTTCAATACTTGACTTTTGAAAAGCACTACCAGAAATATCTTTAATACCTTCCGGAACTACAAAAGTTTTAAGTGAAGAACAGTTAGCAAAACATTCATCACCAAACTTTGTTTTACCAAATGCTTTTGCCTGTTCAAGAAACTTATCTGAAAATGTTACTTTGGAAAGCTTCTTACAACCATCAAGAAAATGGTTTGGAATTATATTAATGAACTTTGTACCAATCTGAACTTCCTTTAAGTTTTCGGACCATGCAAAAGTGTAATTAATATTAGCATCAGTAGGAATTGCTGTACCATCTTCTATAATTAGTTTTTCTAGTTTACTACCAGTCATACCCTTTTTATCAGTAGTAGTTGATAGCATTTGTTCACCATATCCCATTACAAAATGTCCATCAATAGAATTTGGTAATGTTGCTATAGTAGAACTTCCCATGTAACCATTTATATAAACTTCCCCATCTTCATATAGGGTATAATTCCAGCCATCACTAGTTGTATCTGTCTTGACAGCAGGTGATTTTACTTGTTCAATACTAGTTTTTGTTGCATTCGCTGTAAAAGGTGTAATAATTACTGACATCATTAAGATTGCCATAATTACGGATAATACTTTTCTTTTCATAATTCTCATCCTTTCGCTTATTTTATTTTTTCTTTTTCGCTATTTATCTAGCTAAATCATTCAAGAAAAGTGTAAACCAAATAGTAATGATGTTTATTTTATTATTTGATTTGTCCTTATTATAGTACGACTTTTCTTATTTGTCACTACTTTTTTATTAACTTTTTTCTTTTCGTGAAAATTTAACAAAGAGTAGTGCTTTTCATTGTAAAAATAGCACAACATATAGTATGGTATTTTTACAATAAACCTACATATAGATACTTGCCAATTATTCATCCATAATAAGTCTTTTTTCACTGTTCGCCTGCAAGTATTTATATGTTTTTTGATTATCTTGCTAGAAAAATTTCACTTATTATTGTAGTCAATTTTTCCCAATTTGTAAAGTAAAAATTTATTTTATGGCAAAAATATACTCTCATACATAGGTATGAGAGTATGTAATTACAGGTTATCTATGTTTTAATAAATTACCGTTATAATTTCTATGCAGGCGTAATACCTTCTTCTTGACAATTAGAAAGGTAATCATCAACTGCTTTGTGGAACTTACATTCAACTTCAGATAATAGTTTACTTTGAAAATTAATAAATAAATCTATACCTTCAATTTTACCATAATATACATTATCATCAAAATTATACTTTATTCTAGTCACATATTTTTTGTATTTCATAATGATACCAATATATTTGAAAAACAAGTGAAAATTAGTATGCCTTTGTAATGAATTATCATTATTCTTTATAAAATCCCACGATTCTGTATACGTATTGGGAACACCACATGATACCACTAATGCTAAAAAATCAACAAAAGTTTTTTCTCTATCACAAAAATAATCTTTAAATGAATTTGCTTTACTTGTTTTCAAGTCATCTTCCAAATTCCTTTCATCATATAAAGCGTGATCTAAATTACAAGAAAAATAATAACACTCGTATTTATATTTATTTGAAATACTATTAAGTGAAAGTAGATAGTCCATTATTTCTCTTTTATGCCTATTTCGTTTTTTCACCCTATCAAAATCAGAACAATAAATACCATCATCTTTATAAACAAAATTACTATTTGACGAAGGTTTTATAAGTGAATCAGATATATAAGCTCCGTCCATATCAAAAATATGTACCACTTTAAAAATATCTGATTTTTTCAACATATATTTACTTCTTTCTTCTTCAATCATTCTACTAATTTTACTCTCCACATTGTTAGTAGTAACATAGTCATCACTTGAAATATCACCTCTAACAACATGAAATACGATTTCATTTTCTTTTAAAATCTTTGTTACTAAGTCTAATACTATTTTATCAGACTCACCCTCTACAATGAAAATTAAAACTTTCTTAGAATTTTTAATTCTAGTGTTTACATTTGTGTTCAAATTTTATCTACCTCACTTTTTAATATTCATTTTTTTAAAAAAGTTCTCAATATCATTAGTCATTCTATCATTACCTCTTTTATCAATATCGCCATTAGCTTTTGTAAAAGCATTTTCTATAGCTACTAAGTCAACATTGTCATATAGGGATTCCTCTTGTCCACCTAATAAAACGGCACGCAAATAGAAATCTCTCCTATTATTGTTTCTAGCTATACCTTTTAGTCGAATATATCTATTTTTAGAGTTAGTAGTAGAACAAATAATATTTCTATTACCAAGCATCTCTAATGCCCTTAAATTATGTGAAGTAAAAATGAGTTGACCTTTTGCTGATTGATACAATACTCCAATAAGTTCACCCAACAAAAATTCAAAAATGCCTGAATCCATTTCATCAACAACAAGACAAATTTCCGGATTGTTATATACTGAAATCAAATAGTGAAGTAAAGAGATAATTCTCTTAATACCTTCTGACTCATACATAATCAAAACTTTTGTATTGCCTCTAACTGAGTAAACAGAAAAACTTACTTTTTTGCCTTCCTCAGTTGCTAATTCTTCAACATTATCTATTTCAATTTTCATGTTCGGAATAAGTGCCTTTAAAGCAATATTAATTGTTGGAATAACACTTGACAATTCATCAAATACAGCTTTTGGTAATATTTTAACAGTATTATTTGTCAATAATGGCAAACAACCTTGTTCAACAATTCCATCAGTTTCTTTATGAATATTAATTGGAACAAGCACATCACCATTAATATCACTTAATTGGCAAACCTTAATAACATGAAAATATCCACAAGCAAACTTTTTTAATTCTCTTAAAGCTACTAATATTGAAGTAACATATTCATCTTTTTTCTTTATATTCTTATCCAAATACTTAACAGTATTGTTATTGAAAAAGAATGATACATTATCTCGTTGACAAGCTATAGCTAATTTGTCAACAAATAAATTTGAAAATTGAGTAATATTAGAATTATCTAAACTTGCAATTTGTTCGCTTTCTAGTACATCCAGTTCATTAGCATAATAAGGATTAGAGAAAGCTACATATTTAGGTTTTCTCCAATTTTTGCCTCTTAATGAAACTGATATTTTTTCATCAACAAAATCAACACTTTTATTATTAAGGTTAGATTTAATTGAAACTTCATACTCAACCCAATATTTTTTTAAATTGCCGTTTATATTTACTTTAAAAAAGAAAGCATTAACAATTTTAGTAGTTCCATCATCTCTTAATAGTCCACCATCTTCACTAAAATTCAGCCTTTTACCTTGCATAATTCTCTTTACAACGTCTAATGCTTCTACTACGGCTGTCTTACCAGAACCATTTTGACCGTAAATTCCTAAAATATCAGAATTTTCAATTTCTGCTTTACTTTTAACTGAACTATAATTCATATGTTCAATTATACCATGTTCAACATTTTTAAAGTTGAACAACTCCGTTTTAATTAATCGTGCCATTGTAATCTCCTTCATTGCTGCATAAAAATGCAAAATTAATACAAAATGTATTAATTTAATTATTTCCTTTCGCTATTGCAATATAAATCTTATCACAAAACATATAAAATGTCTATATATTATATACATTTTTTCAAAATATATGTATTAAAAAAGCTAGAGATTATATATTTACAGGAAAACACCCTCATACATTTTTGTACGAGGGTGTTTTTAAAGTCTAACTAGCTATAAAATAAATAATTTTACGAATATTTACCATTTTTTTGATGTATATGAAATAGTAATTTCATACAAACATCATTAGTAATTTTACCTACGAATTTCATTAGGGTTATTAGAATATCTGTAAGTAATTCTCTGAATAGTACAGTAAACCATAACCTGTCTAGCACTAGGAACTCTAATAATTTCATTGACGGTAACAACAACCTTATCTCTAGGTTGAGGCATAGGATTTCTGTTGTAGTTAGTGCAAATTGCAGGAACGCCATCTGCAAAAACCAAATTCAATGCACCGTTCTCTCTAATGCCTACTACTTCAGCTGTAGCTACTTGTCTACTAGCGTAAGTCTTTGACTTTTCATAGATTTCGTCATATTCTCTTAAACTGGCAACAGACTCTACATTGAATGATATTTTGTCACTTTCTTCAGCAAAGTTTTTGCCGTTTACATTAACGCCTTCAATACCTTCAAGGTCAGTAATAACTACTTCAATCTTGTCATTTTGATTGAATAACTCATTTAGATTGCTACAAGGCTTACGAGTTAAACGATTTGAATGAACTCTTTTAATAATTCCATGAATATCAAGAATTACAGTCTGAGCAAATACTGTTAAAATTCTAGCAGTTGTTACCCCACCTTCTTCAATTCTTGCAGGACCATTAAAAATAGGAAAATAATTCAATCGTCTTGATAGTAACATAGCTTCCTTTCTATCACCATAAACAAGATTGTTTGTGTCAACATCTTTAACAAGAAAGTCAATTTCAGCACCAACAAGATTATTAATATATGTTGTATATTTCCTATTCAGTTCATTAAGAATTTTTCTTTGAAGATTAAGAACCTGTGAACCTTCCATATTAGGCTTCAAATTCTCTTTTAACATAGCTTTGGCTTTGTCTTTGTAATGGAATCCCATATCATCAACTCTAATATATACAGAGCCTTCAATACCATTAACATTATAATGAACTTCTGCATAAGGTGTGCCATTATCAAACTTAACAGCTCTGGCAATAATGCCTGTAATTCTTCTTAACTGACGGTGGCTTTCATCTAGGAAAGTTTCAGTTTTTGTAAACTCATATGCCTTTTTAAGTTTACCTTCTTCATCTCTAAATGGAAGATTTCTGATTTTACGGTGATAGAAATTCCGTTCAATAGTCCTTAGCGTTTCTTTACTATTAGATGAATTAATTTCGTCTAAATCACTTAATTCGTCGTCAATATCAGCTTTCTTTAAGTTACTACTCTTACCTAATTTTGTAGATGGTAACTGTTCATCAGCAGTTGTTTCAATTGAGATTGTTTCAACATTACTAACTTCTTTTTTAGAAGGTTTCTTTTTGGTAACTTTTTCTGTAGCAGTTTCATTTGTAGAAGGCTGTTCTTCCACTACATCTTCAACTACTTTTGCTGTTCCATCTTCAGATGTTTCTACTTCAACATCTGAAGATTCCAATGCTTTATCGAAAAAGTCATAAGATGAACCATAGCCATCATCACTAACGCTATCTTCTTCGTCACTAAAGATTTTATCGTCATCATTTTCTTTGTCAGTAGAAAAAGTTTTTTTCGGTGTATCTGCTTCTGCATATTCTTCTGTGTCATCATCACTTTTATATACATCATCAATTGTAGTATTAGCTGTTTCCGTACTATCTGATGGTTCTACAGATACTTCACTTGTTTCAACTGATTTAGTATCAGTTACGCCTGTATCATCATTTGATACTACTTCTTTTTCTTCTACTGGAGAAGTGTTTTCTTTTACATTATCCATAATTGAATATCCTTTCTTGTGTTATTTTAGTCCACCAAATCTACTAGCCTTTTTGTTTGGTGTAGTAGTTGGTGCTGTAGCTTTATCGTAATCATCATTTTCATCATCATAATTTGATGATTTATCTGCGTTCTTAAAAAAAGATGTCACATTATTAGTGGCTATATTAGTATATTCCCTACTAAATTGCTTATAGTGAGGGATATGTTCAGTAGCTCTTTCGTGTAATGTTTCATCTAGGAGTTTTGCAATAGGGTGGTTTTTATAAAAGAACTTCTTGCATTTAATTGGATTCATAGTATCAATAAAAATAAGTTCTTCATCATAAGGCATTGAACCTATTTCACCTTCAGTCATCAAATCTCTCTCTTTAGTACCATATGTAGCTAACGCTCCTTTATATGCACCTGCTTCTGATCTCTTACCTTCATCAACTATTGTAGTTGTATCTAATTCATTAGATGCCCATTTTTTAGTTTCCGGTTCATCAGTACCTAAAAGTAATCTAATAGCACAGTTACCTAAAATAGCTAAAGCAGTATCTGGACCATATGTTGAATTAAATAACGGCATAGATTGAATGATAGCCCATATATCAATGTTACGACCTCTTAATGTACTGAATTTTTCCTTGATGTCCGGAATAATACCTGCTGAACAGAATTCATCAAGTAAAAACTTAACTTTACATTCTGTTCTACCTTTGTTATTTGGATTGTTGTTAGCATCTGCAATAGCTGTTAATCGAATAAACAGAAAAGTCAAAAACAAAGCTGAAATAAACTTGTATGTTTTGTTCTGGTCTGAAATTCTAAGGAAGTACATACAAGGCTCTGTAGCAGGTTCATCAAAATCAATATCATCATGGCTAAGCATCTCTTTTACTGACTCAGCTTGAATAACAGATAGTCTGTTAGACAAAGTTGCAGGTGTATTTTCAATTTGTTTAGATACATTAATATACTTACGCCAATGCCTTGTACCTGCGTTTCCTTTTCCTCGTGACTTGTGAGTACCATCACCGATAGCATAACTCTCAGCTATTGTTGTATATTCTCCACGAAAACTAGCTACTAGTAAATTGTCAATAACATCTACTACACTAGCTAATGTAGGCATATCTTGTAGTCCATCTTCAAATTTATAGAACTCAATTAAGATAACAGCCTCTAATAAATTTTCAAGTTGACTTTCAAAGTATTCATCTGGGTTCTTACTGTTTTCATCTCTTGTATTTGATATAACAATTTTAACGAAAGTAGTAACCATAGCTTCATCAACTTTTTTCTTTTGCCTATTATAGACAAGATTAAGGAATTGACAACCGTCTGAGTTTTCAAATTCTACCAAATTTAATATTCTGGTTTTAAAACCCATCTTGCGAGCTAAACCACCATATTCTTCATAGATTTCACCTTTTGTATCTATGATAATTGATGATGATTTAAAACCATTTTGCAGTTCAACAAATGACTGCAAAAGCTGGTTGTACATAAAGCAAGTGGTCTTACCTGTTGAGGGAGCACCGAAGATAATAACATTGTGATTTAGTCTAGCATTCCATGGATAGACTATAGCTTCACCACTACTTTCAAGTGAACCAAGAATAAGTCCACTATATTGTCCTAATCGGTCAAGTCTTTTTGTGGTCGTGAAATTCTCCATAATTTCTTCATCTTTTTGAAATCGAGAAGTACCATGTTCACCTGTTGTGGAATATTTAAAGCCTCTCTTATCACTGTCACCTTCATGAGCCAAGTCTTTCTTACGCCAATTAAAAAATAAAGCGATAACAATTATCCCAAAAAAGATATAACTGGATAAACCAATTAAATGTGACTCAAAAAGTGAACCAAATACAGAAGTAATACCATAAGACATTTCTTGACCTTTGACTCCTGTAGAGATTAACCCCACAATTACACCAAAAATATAAAGCCATACTATGTATAGTGCCAAAACGCCTAACAAAGCTCTATATACTTTTGGCTGTCTTATTAAATTTTTAAACTTTTTCATCAAGGATTGTATCTACCCCTTTCAATATATTTAACTTATAGTAACTACCTAGTGAACTACTCCGACTTATAGAAGTCGGAGCTTCTTGTTTCAACCATTACTGCTTTACTACACATCTAAAAGAAGATATATAGGAAAGTCTTACACAATGTCCACAAGCGTTAGGTTTGGATAGTCCCTATCCTACCATGCATGTTAGGAAAAGAGTTTTTAGGCTATACCTAATATTCTTATCCCTTCATTTTTTATGTTTATAGCAGAGTTTGTATCTCTGTTATGTACTACCCCACAAGAAGGGCATACCCACTTTCTAACACTATCTTCTTTTAGAAGTGGATTCGTATAACCACAACAACTACAAATTTGTGATGAAGGATAATACTTATCTATCTTAATAAGTTGTTTTCCTCTTTCTTTTAGTTTGTAGTCTAGCATTGTAGTAAAGTTGTGCCAACCATTATCTAAAGTAGATTTTCTATAGTTTTTATATTTTCTACTTTGTATTTGTTCTTTAATTGAAATATCTTCTATTGCAACAACATCATACTGTTTGGCTATCGCAGTAGATATTTTTTGCAAAGAGTCATTTCTTTGGTTGGCAATTTTACAATGTATTTTATTTACTTTCTGCTTTTGCTTTATCCAGTTGTTTGAGCCAAATACCTTTTTTGATAATTTTCTCTGTTCTTTAGATAACTTTTCAGCAGAAAGTTTATAATACTTTAGTTTTTCAATAGGGAAATTACCATTACTATCTACATAAAGGTTAGGTGTAGAATAATCTAAACCTATAACTTTTTCTTTAGTGGGTGTAATAGGAACAACAGTTTTCTCATACTCGTAAAGAACAGAAACATAATATCTGCCACTACCAGATTGACTAACTGTAGCAGATTTAATTATCCAATTGCTAGGTGCAGTTCTATGTATCTTTGCCTTTACCTTTTTAAGTTTAGGCAATTTTACATAGTTATCATAAACATTAATGTTACCATTAACAAAACTAGTAGTATAAGACTTTTTAGCTCTATGCTTACTTTTGAAATTTGGATAACTACAGACCTTATCAAAAAATCTTGTAAAAGTGTTTTGCAGTTGTATTTGAACATTGGCTAAAGCTAAACTGTCTACTTCACAAAGAAAAGGATAATCTTTCTTATATTGAGCAGGAGTATTTTTTAACATACTCTTGTTAGCTTTATAATATTCGTTTTTATCATTAAGCATTGTGTTCCATATAAATCTACAGCAACCAAAAGTCTTTGCTAATAATACTTTCTGTTCTGTATTAGGATATATTCTATATTTTATTGCTTTGTTTGCCATTAGAATGTTCTCCTTGTGATTGTATGTATTGTTGTAGTACGCCGTGTTTTACGCAATTCATCCCACCACTTATAGAAGTGGGGGATTTCTTGCTCACGGCGTGTTAAATATAAATAGTTACTATTTGCTTTACTATTATTATACTTTATTTTTCACAAAAATCAATTATAAATTTATTTTATTTTTAGTTTTTTGCTATTTGTCTAACTGATTTAATGAATATTTCAGTTTCAATATAGTAATATAGTTGATTTTATCAGTAATTATATAAAAATATTCCTACAGCAGTAATACTTCTACTGCTGTAGGAATAAAAAAAGAGGTAGAAAATCTTTTGACAAATTTGTTGTCAAAATCTTGTTATCAATATTTTTCAAAAATATAACGCAAGTAGTAAATCTCTGCTTTCGATAAGTTTTTAAATGTTTTAATATTTTCGATATTATTATTAATATAATCACTACATAATCGTATGGCTTTCTTACTTTGTTTCATATTAAATAAACTTACATGAGTTCTTTCTAGTCTGGTTTTCATATTTCTTGATAACCAATAGTAACAGCCTTTCCTTGTAGAAATTATTTGAGTTTTGTAAATTATATTAATACAGTAATGAGCTAATTGCCTTTGTTTCCTTAATTCTTTACTTGCCACAGTTCCGACAAACAAACCTTCTTGGTTTAGTGAAGGTATACAATATGAATTGCAAAACGGATAAGACGAGCATACAAGCATATCTGCATTATCCATATAACTAGGTATATTTGCGTTATCAGTATAATATTCTGTTATTTTCTTAAATTTTTCGCCAGTCATATAAATAACTTTAGAATCACAGTAAGGACAAGTATCCTCATAATTTTCCAACTGTTTAATTTTTTCTTTTTTGCTAGGTAGTATTAGTTTAACGGTTGTTCTCATAAAGTATTATTCCTTTGCAGGCGAATTATCTTTAAAGATTTCTTTTACAACTGAAGTTGTATTAGCTATGTTAGTAAGTTCAGAAGGAATAATCAGTTTTGTTGATTTACCATCAGCAACCTTAACCATAGCTTCATAACTCTTTAACTGTAATACTTCTGTTGTAGGTTTAGCATTATTAAGTAATTCCAGTGAGTCAGCTTCTGCCTGCTTAACAAGTTTGATTGCTTCTGCTTCACCTTGAGCCTCTTTAATTCTTGCCTCTTTAGTAGCTTCAGCTTTAAGTATTGTTGACTCTTTTAGACCTTCTGCAATAAGAATTTGACTATTCTTTTCACCTTCAGCATCAAGAATTTTTGCTCGTCTTTCTCTTTCAGCTTTCATCTGCTTTTCCATTGCTTCTTGAATTTCCCTAGGTGGCATAATATTCTTTAATTCAACTCTCTTAACTTTAATTCCCCATGGGTCAGTAGCCTCGTCAAGAACCTTTTGCATTCGACTGTTAATATCATCTCTTGAAGTTAGAGTAGCATCTAGTTCTAGGTCGCCAATGATGTTTCTTAATGTTGTAGCAGTTAAATTTTCAATAGCTGAAATAGGGTTTTCTACACCATAAGTATATAACTTTGGGTCAGTTACACAATAATATACAACTGTATCAATCTGTATTGTTACATTGTCTTTTGTAATAACAGGTTGTGGTGGAAAATCTGCTACTTGCTCTTTAAGGGAAACAGTATTTGCATATCTGTCAATGAAAGGTATCTTTAGATGTAAACCATTACCCCAAGTAGTAAAGTATGAGCCTAGTCTTTCAATTACAACAGCATACGCTTGTGGAACAATTCTGATATTTGCAATAGCAATAACTACTACAAATAATGCTAAAATACATAAACAAATAATTAGTGTTGTCATTATTTTTTATCCTCTTTCTCATTATGATTTAGTTTTTTACCCTTATCCTTAATTTTAACTTTCTTATTTTTTTCTTTACTCTTACCTTCCTTTCTGAAAAATTTTAGTTTGCTTTTTTTGTTCTTTCTTTTTTCCCTTTTTACTGCATCAGTAAATTCTTCTTCAGTAAAACGAAAAATATCATTATAAATTTGCGTATTAGCAATATTATAAATAAAGTATTCGTCTGAGTATGGAATCCTAAAATATTTATTAACTGCATTACTCAAAAATTCATTTATCTTTTCTAATGCTAATTCACTAGTAAATGATAGCAACACTTTAATATTTTTATTGTTGTAGTGTTCAAGCACTAATAATAGTGATAATATTTCTTGGGGCTTGCTTCCTGTTACAAGAATTGAATAATCATTAAGTAAGAATTTTTCATCAAGAATTTCATTAATATTCCCATAGTCATATACTACATAGTCATAATTAAAGTAGATTTCTTCTTCCCTACTTAACGAATAATACATATCAATATTCTCATATGTAATATATTTATCATTATCTTTTATTTCATCATATAATGCCTTCTTAAATCGTGACACAAGAGAATTACTGTTATATTCTACATAGCATACTTTATAGCCTAATATATTAAGATATAGACACATTTGTAACGCCTGCGTTGTAGTACCTATTCTGTTTTGAGTTCCTGCAACTGCAACAGTTTTAGGATATTTTTTAGTTTTCATTGCTTTTTTCACCTTCTTCAAGGGCAAAAATCGGACAATTTGTCCGATTTTATTTTCCTTGTAAACTATTAATTCTTAATTTCCTTGATTTTTAACTTAATTTCATCAAGTTTCTGCTGATAAGTTCTGCTTTTATCCTGTTCAGATTTGATACTATCATTTGCAGATTTGATTGACTGTTGGAAGGCACTAATCTTATCTTCGCTTTCAGCAATTTCATCAGTAGTTAAATACTGCTGTTCTTCTCTTAACTTCTCTATTTCTTTAGTGCTATCAGTAATAGTCTTGTTATAGTTATTAATTTTCTTCTGTGAACTATCAATTTTGTTTTGATAATTTTCCAAACCAATATTAAGTCTATCCACTTGATATTCAATATCTGTCTTTTTAGCTATTTTATCAACTTTTGTAGCCTTATATCTATTAGTATAAAGACTTACACTTTCAGAACTATTATTAGTTTTTAATTCACTTGTTACAGATAATAATACTTCATTATAATTCTCCGGAATATCCTTTATAAAAATGACTATGTAGCTACTTGACTGATACATAACCTTACTGTCAAGATTTTGTAGTTCATTACCTGTCATTCTTGCTTTTGATAGAAAACTAAGGTCATATAAATCTGCTGATTCATCATCAAGTGTTAAATCAACTTCCATCATATTTTGGCTTTTTGAATATTTCCAATCATTAATCTGTACATTCAGATTATCAATAGGATTGTCTTGCTTTAACGGTGTATAAAGCAAATCAGCCTCTTTAGGTGCAAAAATATAATTACTGGAAAAAGAGAAAACATAGAAAGCAATCATAATGAAAAACATGACTTTAAGAATTAGATTTCCATTTGCTCTCATTTTATTTCTTAATTTTTTTCCTAAAGGTTCATTAGAAACTTTAGAAACTTTCTTTTGCTCTGCAACTTTATTTTCGTCAACTTCAGAAACAAAACTACTCTTATTTACATTTATTTTCATTCGTCATCATCATCTCCAAAGTCATAATTATCAAGTTCTATAGAACTAATTTTCCAACCACTCTTTTCCTTAGAAAAACTAAATGTAGCTGTCATATCGTAATTTTTAACAGTTTTTTGTTTGTTGTAAATGGAAGTATCATTGCAGGATATAGTCATATATGCAGATGGAGATACAGTATCCAGTCCACTATAATAAATATCTTTAACTGATGCCTTATTATCTGTTCCTTCATATATTACGAAAGTATCATCACTTAATTCATCTTTCATTTTTCTAAACTGCTCAGTAGTAGTAATACTTTGAATACAATTTCTTATTTTATTCTTGTCTGAACTGTCGTTATAGTTGTATCTGTATGATACATATTTGTTTACTACTTCTGTAAGTTCTTTCTCACATTCTGCATCATCTACAGCAGTATTAATTTTTCTTGCAGTAGTAGTTGTTGTTTCTACTTCTGTAAGTTTAAATATACTAGCATAATTAATGTTATGTTCTTCTAACAAATTAAAAGCATTGTTTAGTTCTTGCTTTGACTGATTAAAGAAAAAAACCATTACAGAAAAAATAGTAAGCAATACCAATGACAAAACAATGTATGTAGTTCTATTTCTTAAAATTGATTTAATTTTATCTTTCATTCTGCCACCTATTCCCTCTTTAAATCACACAAAGAAAGCATCCATGTGTCACTACTTTTATCACGAGTAAATTCTATATTACCTAGCAGGTCATAAGCACCAGAACCTGCATTCTTATATTTATATCTTACTACAATTTCAATATATCCTTTTGGAGCTTCAGTATTGAAATTTCTAAAATAGACTTTGTTAATTTTGTAGCTTTTTTGATAACCTTCTTCAAGATTTCTTACTGACTCATCAATTTCTTTCTTACAATAATCATTATATACATCATCAGTAACACAACTTTTTACTTGGTTAACTCTGTTAGTTTGATTTGTATTACTATCATAGTTATACATAGCTGAGCAAAACTTATTTACAACTGCTAAAAGGTTACTTTCAGAGGCAGATTTATCTTTGATTTTTTCTTCTTGCTTTTGTGCTTCTTGTTTTTTTGCTTCATTATTTATTGCATTTTTAGACTTTGTAAACTCTGCAATTTTATCACTATCGTCATACACTTCTTCAAGCCCAACATTGTTATCAACTAGAAGTTGTGACATTTCATTTCTTGTCTGAATACACATATGCCAGTAAACTGACATACCGATAATTCCAAAGAATAAAACGATTGATAGGATAATATAAAACTGTTTTGTTTTAAGTAATCTCATTTATTAACATCTCTCCTATTCTACCCATAGCACCTATATATGTACTATGGGTATTTTGATTAGCTTACTTGCTAAAATATACATTATCAACATGACATACCGGTGTAGGGTTTACAACCCAATCGTTGTGATAGTGGTTGGTTCGGAAATATTTAATGTCTTTCACTCTACCACCATTAAGAACAAAATCGGCTGCTTCTTCAACAGATTTTTTTTGGCTTTCGGTTACAGAGTCGATTCTATCAGCCGTTTCAAACTGGTCTTTTTTGTGTAGTAATCTACTTAAAGACCAATCACTATAACTTTGTTGCCATAAGTTAAGTGTTGCTGAACAAACATAAACTTTACATTCAAAACCTGTACCACCAGCCTCTTTATATAGCGAACGCAATAATACATCTTTTTCGTCTGCTGTTAATTTTGTTTTTGTACCTGTATATTCAAGATTGTGGCAAGTAAAGTTTTTAGTCTTTTCATTGATATATTTACTATCAACCTTTTTAGATTTTGCTTGATAATCAACTTCGCCAAAGCCATAAATACCACCATTAGTTGTACTATCAGTCCAACTGTAAATTGAACCATCAGTAACAACTGAACCCCATGGATAAGGACCTTGTCCACTATTACCTTCAATAGTTGTAAAAGTTTTCTTACTTTTATCTGAACTAGTAATCATACCTACATGATTTGTACCGTTAGGTCCAAAGAAAACTAGGTCGCCTGCTTTTGGGTTATAACTTGAACCTCGTAAATGAAGTTTGCCTTTACTATTTAACGCTGAAGCCCACGCTGAACAAGAGGCTGAAAATGTTTTTGAGGCTATACTATCTTTGTTAGTATTATATAAAACGTAACCACAAAACATAGCACACCAATGATTTCCAAAAAATCTACCACTGTTATCGTGGTCCAAAAAGTATTGTAGATTTTTACCTACATATTGTTTTGCGAACTTAATAGTGTCTTGTGCAGTTCCTTCGCCTGCATCTTCTTCAGATATAGAAGTTTCATTATCACTAGATGACGAATTACTTTGTTCTGCAATTGATATGGTAATAACTGTACCAACAAGTAAGGCTATAAATAATGGCAAGCCAATAGAATTTATAACTATTACAACTCTCTTTATCCACTTGACAATAGCTTTTACAACTTGTGCCATAGCACCCATGAGTTGTTCCATTATACGCCACCCTTAAACATTCTAAGTTCTTCAGGCGTTACCTTAATATTGAATACAACTTTCTTTTCGTTAGAAACAGATAAGATTGCTTGTCCTTTCTGTAACTGAGGAACTATAGCTATTTCACTTTCTGTTAAATTACCTAAAACATTCTTAATAGTTTCAATAGCATTATTATCTTGATTAAGAATAAACTTGTACTGACACAGTTCAAATAATTCCTTAATCTGCTGTAACTCAATTACTGATGTACCTTCCGGAACAAAGTCACGAATGTTCTGACTTGCCAAATAAATACCTGCAAAAAACTTTCTGCCTTCTCTAGCGTATTTTAAAACCTGCTGTACAGCATAAGGCTTAGTTGCGTTAATAGTATTATGGCTTTCGTCAAGGAACAACATGAAGTGTGTAGCATCTCTTTTGCCAATTACACCTTCTTCAACAAGTTTCTTTGTTGGTGTACCGATTTTAATAGCATTAGACCAGCAGGTGGATAATGCTGAAAAAAGTTGAGCGTCAAAAATTTGCTGTTTCATAGATGAAAGTTCTTTGATTTTATATACAACAATCTGTTCATCAACTAGATTTGTCATAGTTGTATGACGATCAAAGATACTACCATAGTTAGCAACAAGGTTATGTACTGTTCTTTCAATTTCAACAAGATATTTAACTTTTTCTTCGTTAAGTCTTGTATCTGATGAATTTAATTCGTCAAGTTTTCGGTGAATTAACTCTAATAAATCTGATAATACTGGGTATTCATCATTAGGTCGATTAGTAATGTTGTACTGGTTATACATACTATTATCGGCAGGAAGTACTTTCTTCTCAACATATAGTTCAGTTAAAATGTTTTCGAACTCTGTTCTTTCTGCTTCAGAGGACTCCGGATTTAGGAAGTGATACATAGTATTAACCTTGGATAGATGTTGCTTAACACTATTACTTTCAGTTTCTGCAAGTTTCATAATTTGCAAGAAATTGATAGTACCGTCAGTACCGTCAAGCGAAATTACCTTACCACCACATCTTAAAGCTAATTCCTCAAATTCACCAACGCAGTCAATAACTCTTATGTAATCGCCTCGACCTGCTCTATCTCTAAACATTTTCTTTAACAGCGTTGATTTACCAAAACCCATACGCCCAAACACGCAACCGTTATATGATGTACGCAGGGCATCAACTTGGAACAAATCAAAAATAACTTTACCACTTGCACCTGCTGTAGTAGTTGTTCCGTAGTAAGAACCATATGGGTCATTGAGTGAAGTAAAATGGAATGGGTCGCCACCTGCTAATACTGAAGAAGGAATAGGAAAAGCCTTTCTCTTGTTATTTAACTTATCCTGTTCGTTCAAGTTAAGAAATAATGACTGCCATTCAAGTTTGTTTTCGTTAAGGTTAACGGTATTCTTATATTCTTCTTTTTCAAGATATTCGGAAACTTTTTTAACCTGTTCATCAAGTTCTTCCCTTGATTTAGCTGAAATATAAATTCTGGCAACAATCTCTTTCAGAACTTCACCTTGTGAAGATACTTGTTCGTAAAGTTGCTTTAATTCTGTTCTTCTTTGGTGAGCATCGCTGTAATCTGAATAGTTTTTTGCTTGTTTTTCTCGTGAGCCATATTCAGAAATACTCTTATTAATTTCTTTCTTTACCTCATGTGAATCCAGATTTCTTACATCAAGGGTTGTTACAGCATTACGAATATTCATAATGTAAGTCAACCAATGTCGGTCCACTTCAGAAGGATAAGCAAATATTCTTATACATTCTTCATAACCATTTCCTATTCTTACAACTGCATCATCTTTGAATGAAACGCCACCTTGCACACCGATTTTAGCTAGTAGATAAGGATTGTATCCTAACATTTCTACTTGTTCATCAGCATCAACTTCTCTTATGTAATTCTCGTATTCTTCGCTTGAATACGATACAGAACACTTGTTAGTCAATTTAAATAGAAGTTGTAGTTTTTCAGAAAAAAATAGTTCTCTTGCTAACTTAGACGGTTTCAACATTCTTAAAATAAGATTTCTATTAGCAATAACATCTTCATATGTTTCGCCCCATATCATAAAGTAATATTCTCTGTCAGTATTGTTTTTCTCAATATCAACAAGTTCATTATACTTTTCAATTTGTATTTGTCTTAAATTATCGTCAACAGTCTTTGCGATAAGATTACGATAAAATAGTTGTTGTGACTTTGTATTGGTAGGAAAATTAATACCAATAATCTTGTAACACTTATCATATGACTTATTCATCTTTGTAAGATTTATTAAGTCATAAATAACTTCATCATCACTTGCATTTTCGAGGTCTTTGCAGTTAATTCCAACGAAGTCCATATACTGTTCATTCTTTGTGATAAATACATCACTGTTGTATTCATCAACTATAGATAAAACTTCAGCTATTGTTTTTTGCTGAGGTGTTTGTTTCTTTTTCTTAATTTTTTTGCCATTCTTTTTTATAGATTTTGGTTTCTTACCATTATCTTTCTTATCACTATCATCACTATCCAATTTCTTACCATAGAGCTTTTCGTAGGCTTCTCTGGTTTCATCATCTAAATTTCTTAACTTATTATTTAATTTTTCTTCCTGTACATCAGTTTTAGATTTCTTTTTAAAAAGTTGCACTATATTTTCTCACCCTTTCATCAGCCTAAATACTTGTGACTTATGTTGCTGTACATATCTTTCGTACCTTTAATCATTTGATTATCTTTTGTATTTGTATCCTTTACTTTTACTCCTTCGTAACAAATTCTATCCCTGTTATATAAAATCATCATACTTTGATAAATTCTTTTATCGCAGTTATATGGGCTTTTAGCTCTAACAATAAAACCGATAATTGCATGACCTATAAAAAACGGAATACGAAATCCGGAATATACAAAGTTCATCATATTTGAACCTAGAAAAAGCCAAAATGCAAGAAAAAATAAATCTGCGATATATATGAATTTAAACATCTTGATATTGGCTTTAATTTCTTTTATCATTTTGTATTTCACAACTTCACCTTCTTACATAAATTACAACTGTACCCCACATTTTATAAATGTGAGGTACAATTATTAGTATTGCTTATATATCTTGTGATACATTAGCTTGGTTTTCAATCACATTAGACATTGTTACATTGTAAACAGCATTGTTCTTATAAATCTCATCAGCCATAGCTTGGTTTCTTGCTAGAGCTTCTTCTTGTAGAACAGCACTAGCACTATCATTATTGTAACTATTGTAGCCTGCCTCTCTACCTTGTCGATACCTACGAGATAGATTAGGCATCAATACATCTCCAACAGTAGTACCATAAATAGCCTTTGACATTCTACTAACATCTCTGTTACCAGAGCCTGTAAAACCATTTGTTGAAGAGTTAGCAGTATTACTTGAATTAATATTGCTATTACCAATAGTTGAATTGCTATAATTGTTATAAGTGCTTGTCGCATTACCAACATTAGTTGTGCCTGTAAATGCTCCAGAACGACTATTGAATTCACTTGGTATACTTTCAACTTCGCCATTAGCCTTATTAAATCTATGAGGACTTGCACTGTTATACACATGTTTAGTAGCTTCTTTATCAGCTTTCTTTAGCATTTGGTCTGCACAGAATTTACCAACAGAGCGTGTACTATGACCTTCACCATATACCTTGTCACCTTCTTGCAACTGCTTCATCTTTTCGTCAGATAAGCCTAGTCCACCTTTCTTTTCGCTTTCTGTAGCTTTATCATAATCAACAAAGCTACCAATACGGTCGTAGGCGTCATCTTTTTTACCATTTTCACTTGTAAGGTCTTTAAGGGTCTGTGTAGCTTCTTCATTACTCATACCTAATTCCTTACATTGGTCGTATATAGATGAATTTTTATATAGGTCTTTATCTTGAAGTTTTGCATCTTTATTGCCATAACCACTTAACTGTTTATCCTTGTCAGTTACAAAAACAGCACCCTTTTCGTCAGAAGTATTTGTTTCACTACTATCTATGTCATTTGAACCTTCAGAGCCGTCTATACCACCAATATTAGTTTCGCTATTGGCTTTATCAGATTTATCTGAACCATCACCAACATATCCACCAAATTCATTATTGGTGTTATCATTTGATTGTCCTTCTTCAAGTTGAGCAACTTCATTATCATTAGTGCTTTTATTATCGCCTGCACTAAATGGATTATCTCCTTGGCTTTCTTTCTTATCATCATCATTGCCAAAGCCACCATTTAAGGCTGAAGTACTTCCTGCCTTTGCTTCTTTTACGCCTTTAGCGTAACCGGCAAGTCCTGCTCCAACACCAACTGCTGTACCAACTGTATTTTTAACAGCCTTAGCACCTGCTTGCATACCTTTGCCAGCCATTATTGCTCCGACAAGACCAGAACCACTAATACCAAACAATTTGATTAGGATGTTTGGTCCATTTACACAAGCGATTGCAAAGAACAACAGAATGATTGACTGAGTAATTGAGCCATAAGCACCAGAGAATTTAGCATTTTGCAAATAGCTTTGACCCATTAAGTAAAGCTGAAGATTAACAAAGCAGAAGATTATCGTCATAATAATCGAAAACATAGATTTTAATATTTCTCTTGTTTTTTGTCCTCCTGCCATATCTCCGGCTGCAAAAATATAAACCAATATATGATTAAATGCCAAATTCCATATTAGTGATGCAGTTTTAAAACTCAAACCAAAGAAAACTAAAATTAGTGAAAATAAAGACAAAAATAAAGGTAGCCACTCAACACCGTAACGATATGGAGTTTCTTCTAAGAAATCAAAGAACTTGTTTATTTTCGACGGCGTATCCATCAGAGTGCCATTTGCCAAAGATTCTTCATGAGAGTTTCTAAACAAATATTCTGATAAATCTGTATCGGCTTCACAATATACTTTCAGCGTTTTACCATCATCATTTTTTGTAGTAAGTGCGTAAACCTCTTGGTCGTCTTTAAACCAGTTGTAAATGCCAAAAGTCATTACATTCATTCCTAAAGAATTTACATAATTCTCGTTTGACTCACCTGTATCTTCAACACCATTAATTTCGCTAAATTTAATTGGATAATTTTCTTCCAATATTTCTTCAACGGTATCTTGGTCTATATCCTCATTAATACTGTTAATAGATAAAGCATTTATCTTACCATCACTATTTTGGTATTGATTTTTATTTTTATTTGAGTTTTCTAAAACTTCCTTAACAAACTTATTGTTACCTGCATAGGTCTTAGCGTATTTTTGGTACATAAAAAGATAGTCCGTCAAATATAAAGCAACAGTATCTTCAGCAGTAGTTGAGTCTGAACTCTTCCATTTAAGAGCAGACATTATACCACCATCAAGCGTTCCAGCTTTATTATTACCAACATCTTCTTCAAGTAATGTTCCACGAAGCGTACCTATTAAATAATCATTATTGTCTGAATAGTTATATGAAGTATTTGATATATCAATCTTATTCTGGCTATTCCACACACTCTTGCCTGTAAACATATATGGCAAGCCGAACAATATGATTACAAATAAAATAAAATTTTCACCAAAGGTTGTTAGCTTTTTCTTTCTCTCTTTATCATCAAATTTAACTATGAGATTATATGCTAATATCAAAATTGATAAAGTAAATGCTATGACGATAAACGGAAATAGTTTGTTTTGTATATAAGTCATTATTTCACTAGAGTAGAAAAAACCTATCAGCGAAAATACGGTCTTATACAATTTTTCACAAGCATTACACAGATAAACAAGTAGCTTAACTATTATCCAACCCAGTTCACGAAAGATATATGATACAATACCGAAATTACTCATATTATCAATGACATATGATATAAAATCCATATTAATCACTCTCCATTATGAGAACAGAGAAATTAGGAATTATAACAATTTATGTTGCAAAAACTCTAATTTCTCTGTTTTTTGTTAACCAAAGTTGAAAATACCGGATAGATACTTACCGAATGTAACAGCACCGTTCAGTAACATACATCCAATACAAACAGCAGGTGCAGACTTTTTAGCTGCCTCACGACCGTTGTCACCACCAATTAGACACATTAGTCCAATAACAACAAGAGCAAGAGCAACAATGGCGTAAGCGAATGGTTTAATACCATTTGCTAGTTTTTCAAGGTTTGTCTTAATTGTAGATGTAGCATCAGCTTTGATTGGTGCAATTTGAATTGCGTGACCCATAATAATTTTCTCCTTTCTCTTAATTTAGCGATAGAATAAATTAATATTGTATCTCGTATTACTCATTAAATACAATTTTATACTATTCATTCTACCACAATTTTAGTTTATTCTTTTTGTAATTAATTGTCAAGAATTATTTATTTTTCTTGTAAAGAATTTTAATTTTTCCCATATATATAATAAGAATAATATAGAATATATATTGAATATATTTCGAATTAATTTATTAGTAGATAGTCATATTTATATCATTTAGTCACATTTTTATTTATTATTACGACTGAGTAGATATTATTAAAATTTATATATATAAATTCATCTAGAGATTATATTTATAATTATATATAACTATTATATTCCTATAGTGGTTTCTCAGTTTTATTTTTCTACAAAATTCAACTAACTATTAAATAAATTTCTTTATTATTTTTCTTGCTATTTTTCATTGTTTGTGATATAGTAAAACTAAACTAGATTTCACAGTTAAGGAGAATTTAAAATGAGTAAACTCAAAAACGATATGGTTTTAATAAAACTTATTGAAAAATTAAGTATTTATTTTCGAACAGTCAAGTTTAATGATAATAAAGACACACTTGTTAACGACAACGAACTATTGTCTAATACAGAACACAGAAAGTCATTAATTCATTCATTTATTCTGGACTGTAATATTAGCGACGAAGAAGTTGAAATTTTATCTGATGACGAAGTATGCCTAAAACTTGTACATATGGCTTGCTCTTTGTCTGATGTTAAATTGCAAAACAAAATTGCAAATATCACTTCAGAGTATTCAGATGAATTAATTTTGTCTGATTTTTATGATTTTGTCGGAGCTAAAAGTAATGATTCCAAAATGGCTGTTATCAACTTCTTAACGGCTCAATATTACATTTCCAAGGGCGTTATCAGTCCTTATAATCGCACTATTTTTATTTGTAAAGATAATGCTACAGCAGAAAAAATAAAAGAAGTCTTAATGTATATCACCGACAACTTCTACCATTGTAATCTTAATAGCGAATATGATATTTTCAGCAACAATATCGTTATCACAACAGATAATAATTATGATATTCATGCAGGCGTAAATGAAAACTGCTTTAAGAATACAAATGTAGTACATGTTGATATACTTGCAAGTGAAACAGACTGCTTTGATGTTTTTATTGATTTAGCAAAAAAACATCAAAAGGAATTTGATATTTTCTTCAAAAATTTATACGGAACAGTTTTAGTTCTCCAACATAAGAATTCTTATGTATAAGTTTGCATCTCCTTAAAACTTTATATATATTAATGGCTATTTGAATGCTATTACCTTAAAAGAAGAAGGAACAGTATGTTTATTCATACTGCTCCTTCTTTTTATCTTATATAAAATAAAAAATCGGACAAATTGTCCGATTTTAGTTTACATATCAACATAACAAAATAACTGAGGTGCAAAATTTACACCAAATTCTTTTATGTCTTTTGGCTTATCATATTTAATTATGTCATAGAGCTTGTAGGCATATGCCTGTTTGTTAAATCTAAAATAACTGTCAAAAAATTCTTTGCTTACACCAGATTTAGATTTTGTTCTTTCCCATATTTCTTGTGGTGAACCTTCAAAAATACATTCAATTTTTGCTTCACCAACAACTTTTTTTATCGGTATAGTTGAGTATATATACATTTTATCTACTTCAGTTTTACACTTAATCTTTCTATATTCATATTCTTTCTCACCATTCATTATTTTATCCACATACTGAGGATTGATTGAAAGTAAAATTGATTTCATTTTAATTACTCCTTTATATAAAATAGCCACCAATATATTAATTGATGGCTACGAAACTATTTTATAATTCATGAAAAAGTTATTTGAACTTGTAGCATATACAGAATACAAAATAAATAATAACATAAGCACTACTGTTATTGCAACTATCACTCTAGTAGTTGTTATGCGTTTTTTCTTATTAGTCAAATTTCCTTGATTACTCACTAATAAATCCAGTATCTTATTTACTAACACAATAACTATAGCAAAGAATACATTTACTAAAACATATAATGTAATGATACTGCTACCAGCAAAATCGTTTGAGGCTAGTGCTGATAAATACATATTAACAGTTACCATCATTAATAAATTAAGTAGTAGCAGTATATTCTTTATATATTGATTTTTCTTTTTTCTCATTTTATGAGGCTCTATTCATTTCAGTAATTTTTGCTTTTACGCCACTATCAACAATAAGCCATAGTAGTTGAGGATTGATAACAATATTAGACTTAAACAGAGTTACGATTTCATCATAGGTTAGTAAGTATTTTACATATCTTCTATTTTCGGCAACAGCATTAAAACTGCTATCATCAGTATATACAGCTATTGCAGTTGTATTTTCGTTATCTAGGTTCATTAACGGTACAGATATTTGGCTAATATCGTCACCACCGATTACAGGAACAATAAATGTTGCTTTTGAAATTGCATACTGCATATCCTTCATGCATTTATCAATACCATTACTGATACCTAATTGTGCAAGTTGTGTTAAGTGAAGATATGTGTTTACAATCTCTTTATTGTTAAGTGTACTGATTTTATCAACACCAATAACAATATCAGTAATATTAACTCTATTGTTATCAATAGCATCATCACAAGTATTAGCAACAACGCCTGTAACACCATTGTATAGATACAAGTTTTTGAGATACTCTGCAACATCAGTAATTTTTTCAATTCTGATTTCACTTACTTTGCTTTCCATATCTTTCAACAAAGCATTTGCGATATTTTCTTCTGTAGCAACATAAATTTTGTTGTCATAAGACAAAAATGGATAATCAGTAATATTATTGTATACAACATAAATATCATCTAGTGTTCTGAATTTACTACACACGATATTATTAATTTTTGCAATTTCATTTTTTAATGTTGTTACATCAATAACACCAAAAGCATTTAGTTTATCAACTAACTTTGCTTTAACCTGTAATAGTTCTAATATTGTTAGTTCTTGATAGTCTTTTTCATTAATCTCGCTAGATAAGATTAAGGTATAAACATTGTTAATATGCTCGTATTGAGCATTAGTTAAGATAAATCCCATATAGTTACTCCCTTCCAAATTAACTACATAATAAATCTTTAAAAGAAATTTATACCCTACTTATATTATACCATTAAAGAGAAATAAGTCAATATTTTTTCACAAAATATATCCTTTATTTTCCCATTATAATTGACTTTTTAGTGTTTCAGTTGTATAATAAAGGTACATCAATTACTATTTGGTTTACAGAAAGGTTGTATGATATTGCAACACTCAAATTCAGATAAAATCGTTTATAATGCAAACGCTAAAAAACTTAAAACTTTTCGGAAATTAGAAGGTCTATCACAAAACCAATTTGCAGAAAAATATGAAATTCCATTTAACACTTATGTTAAGTGGGAACAAGGTGCAAGAAGATGCCCTGCGTATGTTGTCAAAATGTTATCAATCATACATAAGTATGATATTAAAATTGGTAAAGGAGAATAATATGGAATCATATTTTTTACGAAATCTCTATATGTTATGTAATAGTTATAGTAACACCAACAGTTTGTTGCTTCTTTGTGATATTCAAAATCAACTTTACCACGATGGTGACAACAATGATTTATGCTTAATATTCTTAAACATTGAAATTTTCTCTGATACTGATAGAAGATTTACTATTACAGGTTATTCATATAAAACATTATCTGAAAATCCTATTATAAAAGAAGGAGATAGTTTTCGTATTAGTGGTAGCATATTTCCATATAGTTATCTTACATATTTACTGGAATATAGATATGATTTTGTTAAAAGTTTATTTGATAAAAAGATAGATAATATTATCTCTATCGAAAATAATAACTGTATTTCCGAAAACAAACGAAAGAACGGCGTTGTATTGCTTAATTATCTAATAGAATACTTAGAATATTCTAATAACATTCGTTTAGGTGATCTAGCTGTAATAAACATAGAAGATAATAATTCTTACCATTGTAGTAAAGAACCAAAGTTAGCATCTGATTTTTATACTTCTTTAAATTTTTTCAATTACAGTATAAATTCAAAAAATACTACTATATATGCAAAACCAATCAAGCCTCTTTCTTATGAAAAATATTTCACCATTTCAAAGGAATAAAACTTCACAATGAAAGGAAACAATTTTTTATGAATACTAAAGTTAAAATACTATGCGAAAAACATCTTGATAGAGTAAAGAAAGAAAAAATAAAAGATAAAATTAGGTATAAAATGTTAACTATATTTTTAGTTTCATTTATAATGTTAATTGCTGAATTTGCCTTATCTTTTATTGATGACATATCAAAAAATTTTTTCTTTGAAACAACAACAATAATAACAGGTATATCTTCAATTATTTCTTTTGTTTTTGTATTTGGTTTTATATTTGATGGAAATATTTTCACATCAATGGAACGGCAAAACATAATTCGTGAAAAATATGAAAATCAATCTGCAATTATAGAATCTATTAAAATGCCAAATATAAAAATCTCGCCTTATGATACTTCTATACCTAACAAAGACTATAAATGTGCTATTATAGTAGATGATAATTCAGAAACCGAAAGTACATATTTAGAGTTCACAATCAAATTCCAAAATAACATAGAACAACCAATAATAAAATTAGATTTGTTCGAGGGTAATACATTGATTTTACCTTATAGTGAAAATTATGTATATCATTTAAATGAGCTAGAAATTAACAAAGAAGAAATGGCAGATAATTTAGAGAATATTCTAAAAGCGTGGAGAAAATAAGGATATGTAATTAACAATTAACCTTCTGTAAAAGATAGATAATAACCAAAAGCAAAATCAGACAAATTGTCCGATTTTGTTTTACTTGTAAAAATAGGACGATACTTATGAAAAACAAAAAATTAATTAAAGAATTAATTAATAATAGCTTTTATGGTAGTGCTATAGGTGATGCTTTAGGTGTACCGGTTGAATTTTGCTCTAGGGAAGAACTTGATACCAACCCAATAACTACCATGATGGGTAACGGAACATACAATCAAGAGAAAGGTACTTTTTCAGATGATACAAGTTTGATTTTGGCTACAGCAATAGGCTTATGCAGTAAGAGTAAAAATAATACCAATATTTTGTATAGTATAGCTGACGAATTCAAAGAATGGTTTTATAACGGCAAATATGCTATAAACAATAAGGTGTTTGATGTTGGTAATTCAACTGCTAAAGCTATAGGTCGATATGCTATAACTAATCTTCTGTTTGATAACACAAACGAAAGTTCATATTACTCTAACGGTAATGGTTCACTTATGAGAATATTGCCTGTTGCGTTTTATATGTACGGTAAGGAAGAATTTGATACGCTCGATAAAAGGAAGAAATTTGTTAGTGATGTTTCTGCATTAACCCATAGTCACATTATTTCAAAGATGTGTTGTGTTATTTATTGTGAAATAGTTTTAGAAATTATTACTGAAAAGATTAATAACACTTTTGATATTGATAATCTTCTCACATCAATTAGTAAAGTTATGGAACAAGTATATAATTCATACACCTTATCTAAAGATAGCAATGAATATATGAGAGAATTTACAAGTATATTTCATTTATTATTTTTGCTATTTTCTAGAGATAAGGTTAAATCAAATGGATATGTTATTAATACACTAGAGTCAGTTTTGTGGTGTATTGCAAACACTCATTCATACAAAGAGGCTGTCCTTACAGCAGTAAACTTAGGTGGAGATACTGATACCATTGCTTCTTTAGTTGGTGGTCTAGCTGGGCTAATATATGGCTATAACGATATACCTAATGAATGGATAAGTTGTTTGCAAGGCAAGAAAATGATTAACGGTGTAATTAAAAAATTCAGTAAAAGTATTATTAAGTCATAAAAATAAATTATTTAACATAAAACAAAAATCGGACAAATTGTCCGATTTTTTTATTTTATACATATTTAATTTTATTTCCACAGTAGGGGCAAAAATATATTTTAGGAGTAAAATCAACACAAGAGTTAGCTAAACGCCTGCTGTAATTATTATTGTATTTACTGCAAGAAGCCTTACCGTTATCATCAACTTTACTATGTATGCAATTAGAACACCTTGTAATCTTACAGCAGTTATCACAACCATTGTTATCTAATTCATAGTAGTGCTTTATTTTGCCGATAGCTTCTTCTCCGGTGTAGCATACACATGAGGCATAACCTAATTTATTAATTCTTTTAAGGAAATTTTCTTGTTCCTCTGTTGGCTTATTCCTGCCATACTTCATTTCAATATATAAGCCAGAGTATTTACCGGAAGGTACTGGAAGGCATATATCAGAAACGCCTTTTTTTAGTCCTTCTTTTTTCATTTTTCCACCTGTATAGTAAGTTCTTTTACCTTCGTTTGGAATATGATACATAAGGTCTATATCGTGATACAAATATGAAACAACTTTCGCCCAAGCGAATACTTTTTGTTGTTCCAAACTTTCACTACTTTTTAGTTCCATAGTTTTCGTGTGTGGTTATGCTCCTTTCTGTAGTCATTGATGACCTTTTTAGTTTTAGCTTGTTCTTCTTTGAATTGAGAGTAGGCAAGGCAGTCTTGATGGCAACGAACTGAACGCTCTTTACAATCTCTGCAAGGAAATTCGCCTACAATTTCTGTTTTTAATTCATTCTTCATCACATCACCCTTATTCATTTTCTTTATTCTTCTCTGAAATCTCTTTTGACATTTCAGATTTTAATTTTTTCTTCTCGGCTTTGTATTTTTGCTTCAGGTCCTTTTTTAGTTTCTTTTTATCTTTCTTGTTTGTATTTCTAATTTCATTTTTCTTCTTGAAATCAACTGTACGAACATACAAACCTTTGATAAAAATAATGAAACCGATTATAGCAACTCCATATACAATTACTGCTCCCACTTTATCACCTCTTTTTTATTTTCGCTTTACTATATTATAACACAAATTACTGATAAAATAAATATTTTTACTATTTTATTTACATAAATATATTGCATTATGTAACCCATTGTGCTATAATATAGTCATTAAAGGAAATATATTTACTATTTCAAATACACTAAATCGGACAAATTGTCCGATTTTAGAAATAGTAAGAATTTACACAAATCGAGAGGTAAAATTATGAATAACAAGAATCCAAAAATCATTACAGTAGCAAACGAAAAAGGTGGCGTCGGTAAAACCACTACCGTATTTAATGTGTCATCAGCACTTTCACTTAAAGGTAAGAAAGTTCTGGCAGTTGATTTAGACCATCAAGGCAGTTTATCTGAATGTTTAGGTTATGAACCAGACGGCAAACCATCAATAGCAGAACTTATCGTTAATCATTGTGGTGGCATGATTATTGACTTCAATAACTATATTCGTCATTCAGATAACGAAAATGTAGATTACATTCCAGCCACAAAAAGTTTAAAGGGCATTCCTTCCTACCTTCAGAGCCAAAACGATAATACCGATATTTTGTACAATATCTTAACCGAAAGCCAAGACCTACTAGAGAATTATGACTATATGTTGCTTGACTGTTCACCATCTGGTGACTTGCTTGTAACTAATGCTCTTAATTGTTGCGATAAAATCATCATTCCTGTACAGACAGATATTATGAGTTACAAGAGAGTAGAGAATACAATTCAATCACTTGTTAACGCAAAGAAGGACAGAGATATTAAGAAGTACATTCTAGGCTTCCTGCCAACAATGTATCAGACTAATACCGTTCATTCCAAAGAAGTCCTAGAGGCATTAAAAGAAAGCTACGGTGAACTTGTATTTAACACTTCAATTTCTTTACTTACACAAGTTAAGAATTGCTATGAAAAGAGTTGTGTAGCTACTCATAATCGTGCAGGCGTTGAATACGAAAGAGTTACAGAAGAAATTTTAGAGAGGATGAAGGATAATGCTTAACATTAAAAAGCAATCATTAGATGATTTAACTGTTCAGTCGGATAATCTATATAACGATAATGCAAATAACATTATTAGCATAGATGCCGATAAGCTAATTGAAAGAGAACAAGACTTCAAAATAAGAGATGAAAGAGTAATAGAACTAATGAATAGTATTCCTCGTGAGGGTCAGCTAGAGCCTTGTATTATTGCTCCTTCAACTGAAAAGGCAGGATATTATGATTTACTTGCAGGTCGTCACCGTAAGAGAGCTTGTAAGGAATTAAATATCCCTGTTAAGTGTATTATCCATAACAACTTATCTGAAGAACAGAAAGAACTTATTGTTATTGAAACTAATATCAACAGAAATAACGATTACCTTCCTTCAGAAATTGCGTGGGCTTGGCGACATAAGAAAGAAATATTAAGAAGTATCGGTGGTGGTTCTTCCCTTGAAAAAATTGCTGATGACAATAGTATCAGCACAAAGAAAGTGTACAGATACATTAGACTTACATTCTTAATTAAGCCATTACTTGATTTAGTTGATGAAGGTGTTATTCCGGTAAGTGCAGGTAGTGAATTAAGTTATCTTGACGAAAAGAAACAAAACAACTTATATGATTACCTAAAAGAAAATCCTCATATCAGAATTACTACTGGAAATGTAAAACTGATAAAGGATAACATTGATAAAGATTATGATGAAGTTCTAAAAGCCAACGCCGAAAAGGAACTCTCTGAAAGAAAAGCTATTCCTATTCCAGACTTATTTCCAAATAAGAATACGGAAAAGGATAACAGTGATGACAGTTCTTCATATGAAGATGATAATGATAACTATACTGCTGTAACGCCTGCAACTGATTACATTGATGATAACTATGCTACTGAAGAAGATGATGAAGTAGATAATGTTGAAGAAGAAAAGTCTAGTGAATATAAAGAACCTAATCGTGAAGATGTGAAAATGCCATTTAAGGTAGTAAGTATAGCACTTAACGAACAGGAACTTGCAGAACTTGGCTGCGATTTACATTCAACTGCTAAAGAAATTATTGATGCAATTAAGGTTGTAATTAACGATTTAATTGAAAGAAAAAGTTAAAAACGAAGGTAATTTTTCATCCTTTTTTTATAAAACGAACTTTTTTCTCATTATATAATTGTACCCCATATTTATAAATAAGGTATTTTTATATCTAAAGTAACAAGGAGGATAATATGGATATTGAAAATGTAACTATCAAAAATCATTTTGAAGGTGATGAACTATACGATTATATAAAAAAGTATAACGCAGTCAATGATGATGATTTGGACTTTTTGGATTTGGGTCTTGCTGATAATGCAAATAATAATAATTATACAGCAGGTGTTCTTTATGAAGATGTTTGTGGTGATGACTCTAAACTAACATGTTTAGGTTCTAAAGTTGGCTATCTTAATGAACTATGCAGAGATAGTAGATTTCATTATTACAACAACGACTTTAGTTGGTGGGATATGTGTTATTATTCAACAACAATTACAGCCTGCAAAATTACAATGCCAAACGGTGAAATAATCTATGTTCTATATGAAGCAACTGAAATTGTTGATGAAAGTTACTGCTACGGTGACTACCTTAATACCTCAGTTCTTTATAGCAATGAAGAAGAACTGATGAAAGCCTATCATAAGTACGCTGACTCTCTATTGGATATTGACTCTTTTGACAAAGAATTAGAGATAGTAAAGCAGAAATTCAAAAGCAAGTTTCCGACTTTTGATTTCAACATTAAGCCAACTACTTTATCCTCTTATTTTGAAGATATTGTAGAGCCTTTTTATGCTGAAAAAAGACTTTCTATTAGCCTACAGCTTAACAATGGTAAATCTACTCATATGATTACATTGTATGATAATGTTCGTCTATCAGATGTAAATGACGAATTAATGAACAAAATTTACAATTCAATGATGTTTCTTTTAGACCCTCATAATGATGTTCTAATTCACAGTATTAAACTAACGAATTATTCTCACTACGAAATGTTCCATGACTCTCGTTATGACATTGATTACTTTGAAGATAAGAGTCTGTTATATAACGCTCATTATAAGAAAGGTAATTATGATTATGAAAAGACTATTGAAATAGCTGATGATAAGAATATTCTTGATTACCTTCTTAATGATGATTACAAGGCTTTAAGTGATGCTTTTGATACGAAATATAGTCAATTATCAGACCTTGAAAAGAAGATTATTGATTTCAGTAATTCTAAAGAATTATCTTGTATTTCAAGTGAATTAATTGACTGCCTAAAGCAGAATTTTCCTTGTTATAGACAAATTAGATTACTAGAGCATGTCAAAGTATCAAAAACGCCTGCTGATGTTGTATATAGAATATTAAATGATAGTTCTATTACAAACACTCAACTATATGCGAAAGTTTCTAAAACCAACCCTAAACGTCATTGGAGTAGAATTCTTGATATGTTTGAGAATTGCGGTAATTGTTTTACAACTTTGTCTGATGTCGGTGGTGTTAAAGTCGGTAATGATGATAGCTATTTTATCATTTCTAATGGTAAAGGTGATGGAAATACAATAGTTGCTATTTTCAATAATGCTGATGACTTTAACGAAGATATGCTTACTAATCGTAGTGCTATTTCTATTTCCGGTCACCACTGTATTTACGAATACGACTGTGGTGATAGTATCAAGGTGAAATTAGATGGTGAGTACTTTGCGTATGGTTCAGATGGTTTTGTTGCTTTCGTGAAGCAAAGATAGGAGATTGTAATGAATAAGTTTAAGATTGAATTAAAAGATGATAAGGCGTATATCTATACGCCTTACAGTGATGAATTTGTAAGTAAAATCAAAAGTCAAATCGGTGGAGCAAAATGGGATTACAGTAAAGAATGTTGGGTTGTCAATGATACTGCTGTACCATTTGTAAGACAGATTATGAGAGATGTTTATGGTGAAGATGATATTTCAGTAAGCAAAAAAATTAACATTCAAGTTGAAGTTGTCAATGATTTATCATCTGAACGGAAAGATGTAGTTCTATTTGGTAAATGTCTATGTCACGCTTATGGCAGAGATTACTGTGGTAAGTTTTCTGAAGATGTCGTATATGTTGAAGGCAAGCCTACTTCTGGTGGTAGTAATAAATACTGGTACAGTATCGTACCTAAAGGTTGTCTTATTAATATCTACAATGTAAACGAAAGTATCTATGAAAAGTTCAAAGATAGTGACGACTACAATGTTGTTGTTATTGATGACAACGCTGACAGAACTAATTTACGAAAGAAAATTAGTGAAATTGACAGTAAAATTGCAAATCTTGAAGAAATGAAAGCTAACTACATAAAGCAATTAGAGGTACTTTTTGATGAAGAATACGAGTAAGTCATACAAAAATGGGTGAATTTATCTACAAAAAAGTTGCTAAAGCAAGTTGGTCTGAACCAACAGTTGAAGATGGTATAGATTTTATAGAGGCAGACGGTGTATGGAATGAAAATATATTAGTCTGCTCTCATTGTGGTAATGAGCCTTTGTGTGATATTCAAGGGGAGTATGTATTTTCGAGTTACTGTCCTCATTGTGGGGCAATAATGGAATAAAATAAAAAATTAAGAGTTTTTAAGAAAGCAGGTAGTGATGAAAAAAGTTGTACTCATTGTTTTGTGCTTTACAATTGCGTTAATGTTTTGCAGTTGTAATTTTATCAATCCAATTTTGAGAAATAATTCAAATAGTAAGGGGTCATATGTGTTATGTGATAGACAAAAAAAGATTTTAAAGCAAGAAGGATTGCCTTTAGACTATGAGAAGTTAGATGATATGCAAAAGAGTGCAATCGAATGTATAGAAGATATTTTTAAATATCTAGACAAGACATATCCAAAGGAAAAATTTGAGTATTTAGGATATGTACCATACTCTACACTAGAGCCAGAACATTTAATTGTAGAAAGCCAATATGGTGAGGTTACTGTTAATAGGTATGTATCTACTGATTCGCCTAATGAACCACCTACTTTTGATGACGATTTTAAGACTGTTAAAGCAGCTGATATTTATGCAACGGTTGTTGATGATTATTTGGCAAAAAAATATGATACAGATAAGTATCTTGTAGATGTATATGCAAGTGAATATTTAGATGATACTTTTGACCCTAAAACGATAACAGAAAAATGTGATTGTTGTGTATATCTTTATGTTGATGACAGTTTAGGATTGAAAATATTTAGAGATATTAGTAAAGATTTAGTTGATTTTATGAAAAATAATACAGGTGATTTGCCAGTTGAAGCTGATATAGAATTAATAAATAGTTCTGATTTTAGTATGAATATATCAGAAGATTTTGATAATGGTTTAAGTACTAACGTAATAAAAAAACATATTGAATTTTATAGGCGAGATGGTAAGGAAAAAGTATATGAAGTAAAGAGAGAGTGATATGAAAATGACTAAGAAAAGATTTATCAAACGGTTTCGTAGTTTTAAATACAGTAAGGAAGAAATACAAAGTTGTACAGACTTTATGAAAGAACATAACGGTTTTATTTCTTATTCTAGCTTATTAATATTTATCATTTGTGTTCACAATGGCGATATTACTACAACTTTAGAAGATTTAGAAGATTTCACTTCGTATTCAAATAATATGAGTGTTTCTTTTACAAAGTGTTATGAGGCAAAAAATGATTAATAAAGAAGGGTTACTTAATTGTCCTTTTTGTGGTTCGATTTTTGTACGAAGGAAAATTGGATCACAAGAAGATATAGTTATGTTCACATGTGATAGTTGTGGTGCTTTAGTTTCATTTTACGGTGCTGAATATGACCCTTATGCAACAGAACAATGGAACAGCAGACCTGTTTTCTTCAAAAGGAGTGTCATAATGAATTTGAAAAATAATCAAGAGTTCAAAAAAGATAAATATACTTATTCCGGCAAGTATATTGTTAAAGTTGAATTTATAGACGATATGGTTCATCAAACATACATTGAAGTTGATGATAACAAAGTTTGGCTAGTGGTTTATCAAACTCAAAAAGAAATCACCAAAAATCAAGAGATTAAAGAAATTAGCAGGAATTTAATTTCTGCATTGTAAAAAAAAGGAGCAATAATTATGAACAAGAAGAAAATCGTTTCAATCATTCTAGGTGCAACAATGCTAACCTCAAGTATGGCAGGTATCACAAGTGCTACTGCTGTAAGCAGAGATTTAAGTTCTAGTGGTACTATCCATATTATTGATGATGGAATCCCAGATAATAAGAATATTGGTTGGGATTACAATGAAGATACAAAGGTACTGACTTTTATTGGAAAAGGAGCAATACCAGACTATCCAGATAGCGATAATGTTGATAAGAAAACTTGGTTTAAAAAAGATGAAGTTACCGAGGCTACAAAGATTGTTATAAGTAACGGCATCACTAAAATCGGTAGTAACTGCTTTAATGGTATGGCTGATGTGGAAGAAGTGGATGCTCCTACAGTAAAGCAAATTGGGTCAAATGCTTTTAATGGTTGTGAGGCATTAAATACCTTATCAGCACCATCTATTCAAAGTGTAGGCAGTTATGCTTTTAACGACTGCAAAAGTCTTTCCACATTTACAGCAGGGAAGAATATGACCTATATTGGTGACTATGCTTTCAACAATTGTGAGTCTTTGAGAAGTGTTACCGGTGACGGTAAAGTTAGAGTTAGGAATTATTCCTTCTCAAACTGTAGTTCACTAACTACATTCAATCTACCTAATGCAACAGAAATAGGTTCTTACTGTTTTGATAATTCTTCGCTATTAAGAACAGTAAAAGTACCTAAAGCTACTATTAAAAGTGATGGCTTTAGCACCAACGCTGAGCAAGGTGTAAGTACCGTTGTTGCAGGCTCACTTGATAACAAAGCCTTTTATCAGAATAAAAGAATTAAGAATTTGACCCTAGATAATGCTACATTTATTGGCAATTATGCTTTAGCTGAAGCCACAGGCTTATCAACTATTACTGCCAATAAGGTTACTAGTGTCGGAAGTAGTGCTTTTAAAGATACTAACATTACTGAAGTTAATTTAAGAAAAGTTAGCAAAATTGATAATTATGCTTTTGCAGGTTGTAAGAAACTTGTAAAAGCAAACCTAGGTACAAAAATTTCTAGTGTAGGCTCTGGTGCTTTCGTAAATTGTTCCAGTTTAAATTCAACAATTACTCTAAAAAATGCAACAAGTATCGGAACTAATGCTTTTGCTAATTGTCAGAACATCAGAGTAGCTGATAACTCTCTAGGAAACAAATTAAAGAGTATTGGTAGCAACGCCTTTGCAGGTTGTAATAAGATAAGCAGTTTATATATTCCTAAAACAACTACTACAATCGGTAGTAATTTATCTTCAAAGATTGAAAGTGTAAATGACACTTCTGTTACAGTTACATCTAATACTGAACGAATTAAAATCTATACACCATACAACAGCACTATCTACAAGAAGTATATTGCTAACAAGCATAACAAGAGTTATATAAGAAAAGCAGTAACTTCACTTAAACTTAGTAAGTCACGTGTTTCACTTGGCAAGGGCAAGAAAGTAAGGCTAACTTGGACTATTACAAGTAATGCTGATAACAAAGGTTTAACCTTTATCACAGACAACACTAAAGTAGCCAAATTTAGCACAAGTGGTTACATTACTGCTAAGGGTAAAGGTACTTGCTATGTAAGTATTAAATCTCGTGACGGTTCAAATAAGGTTGCTAAATGTAAGGTTATCGTTAAGTAAAGATAAAGGAGATTTGTTTATGCTATTGATAATAATAATTGCTGGAATTATTATGACGATTTCACTTATATTAAGTTTAATTCTTAGCAAAGTTAATCACAAAGTTAATCACAAAGTTAATCACAAAGTTAATTACAAAGTTAATTACAAAGTTAATTACAAAGTTTATTTCATATTAGAAAAAATTTTTAAAATAATACTCTCAATAGGTATGGTAAGCCTTATTGTCGCTGCAGTAATAAGTTTTTTATATAATTGCTATTATTGCGATAAAACAGAAGAATTTATTACTGGAAAAACAACATTAATATCGTTAAAATTTACAAACAACAACGAGTGTTGTTATTCTTACAAAGACAATGAAGGAAACACAATAATCAAAAAGGAAAGTGATTATGTAATTCGAGAAAAGTCAATTAAAAAGCCTTATATTGAATACTACAAATATAGGATACCTCTACAACAGCAAAATAGCATTACTTATAAGTTATTACATATTGGTTCTAAAGGAGAAGATTTAATACCACACGAAAAATTTGTTGTTCCAAAAGGATACAACATTGATGAAAGATAAGGAGAATTTTTATGATTTACATAAGTTTAGTATTATTAATTATTAGCATAGTATTCTTAATTTATTGTTTTAAACATAGTTGTTATGAATTTGATTTTAAAGTACATATAAGTATAGCAACTGTTGTGTTTACAGCACTCATAAGTTGTTTTTTTATAAAGACTAACACTAAAGATTATTGGATTAAATATAAAGAAACAGTTAGTGTACAGGAATTGTCAATTAGCAATTTCAAACTAAATGTTACTTCCACTACTCTTACAACTCCAAGGAAGAATGAAATTTCTTATAAAATCAAAGGCACTAATAACGGTAAAACCATTTCAATAAATGATTCTGATATAAATTCTATTTCAGTTTCATCTTCTAACAAAGCCATTAATCATCTTACAAAAAAGAAAATTTCATACTTTAATTGGGCGACATTCTTAACCACCGAAAAGTATGAATATGTGTTTAGCTCTAAGTAAAGAGAGTTGTTGTAGGAAGTGATATTTTCACTTCCTACAAGGCAAGAAAGGAAATGTTTTTATGAACAATATAATTAACTTTTTAGCAAACCACATTAAGGAAATCATCTATGGAATAATAGCTATTTTGATTACCTTTTTAGGTGTTTCATGCTTTATAGCAAGGGATAGAGATGAAATTCACACTAGCATAGCTATAAAGATAGTTAAAACAATATCTGCTACTATAGTTTGCATAGCAACTGTTTGTTCCTTACCGGCGGGAATTATATATTTATTCTTCTTTAGTTCTTTGGCATGGTGGGGTCAAATATTTCTAAGTCTTTTATTGCTATTCGTTTGGTTTTTTGTTTTCAGTTGGGTTTGTTCATTTTTTAGTAATTAAGAAAGACAAGGAAAAATAAATGAATTATATGTTTATTGGTAATCACAAAAATAACAAGAAAGACAAGCTAATATCACTTGTTAATTCACTAGCAAACAATACAGAACTATCAACAATATTTGATATTCCTTCAGATGTAATTGAGTACTTAGTTCAAAAGGACCTTGATTTATCAGAGTATTTTTATTTTGGTACATTATCCTCACATAATAAGCAGACAGTCATATTTAAGAATATTAACAACAGAAAAATTATTATTCTTATGAAGAAATTTAGCAAAACTAAGCAAAGTAAAGCAGGACATAGGAAACTGAATGTTTATCCTTGTTTTGTTACTGGCGACTTCAAAGGTTATCCTTCTATGCGTAACATAATTCCCATGAAAGATTTATCTGATGATTTAATTGGGGAAGAACTACAGAATGAAATTGAAATTATGAAAGGGTGAAAGGTATGACTACAACTAGCGACACAAACATTTTCACTATTGAACTAGTTTCAACAGTAGAAAATATGATTGCTATTTCACGCAAAGATTATGAAACTATCAGTAAAGAGTTCATGAAACGGTACAGCAGAAAAATCAATCCTCAAAACATTACTGTACAAAGAAATGGTAGAATTGAATATCTAATTCTACATTGGACTTGCGAAGTATTCGACAATATTGATAGCGATATTAACAAGATACTTGCTATTATCGAACACAAACATATTGCTTACCATTATATGAGAGTAGGCAACAACCCACTAGACTGCTGTAATCAGTTTTATTATAACAACAACAAGTATCTACAAAGTCTGGTTCTTAATAATTAGCGTTCTACGAAAAGTTTGTTTTCTCCTAATAGATATACCCACATTCACAACTATGGTGTTTGTGGGTATATTTTTATTTTGCTTTATTTTAGCTTGTATCAAATTTTTATTGCTAGGCTAGTAAATATATTAATTTAATAAAAACTTTTACCACAGGTTAATTTGATAGCAAATAAATATATTTAAGTAGTTATTGAATACACAAACATACTATTTAATTGTGCAGGCGTTATTCTTTTAATGAATATGTAGGGAATTGGATTGGAATTGAATTAGTTGGCATTGAAAGTAAATTCAAAATAACTATAAAATGTATTTCAGCTACAGAAATATGAAAAAGCATAGTTTAGTTTTCACTAGACTATGCTTTTGTTATGTTAATTTTTAGATAAAACAATTTTACATTTCTCTTATCACTTTATCTTTTGTTTTATAGATTTTATTGATAGCTTTTTTTAGCACTTTTCTACACCATATTTTAGATATACATGTGAGCAAACTAAATATGATAATGTAAATAGTTAATGCGATAAAATAATATATATCAAACATATTCAAATTCCTTTATATTTGTTTCCTATTAACTACTATGTCTATAGTTAGCTAATGGGTTATTATTCGTAGCCTCTTTGACTTGTTTTTGGTCAATATGAGTGTATATTTGGGTGGTAGCTAAACTTTCGTGTCCTAGTAGTGCTTGTATAGTTCTAATATCTGTACCGTTTTGATACATAAGTGTTGCTGTAGTATGTCTTAACTTATGAGCTGAGAAACCTTCATTGCCAAGTCCTGCAAGTTCAAATTCCTTTTTGATGATATTTTGCATTTGTCGTTCACCAATATGTTTTCCTGTATGCTCTGATATAAATAGGTAGTCTTTTTCAACGAGGTGGGGGTAAGTAAGTCTTTTGTCAAGATAATAATTTACGGCATCTTTTGTTAAATCATTCATATACACAAATCTTTCTTTATTACCTTTGCCATGTATCTTAATTCTGTCATCAACAATGTCCTGCAATTTGATATTCGCAAGTTCTGAAATTCTTAGTCCACAATTAATGAGTATAACAATCATACATTTTGTTCTACCATATTTGTCACTAGCATTTGTGTTATCATAAATTGTATCAAGCAAATGTTTAGACTGGTCCAATGTTAAAAACTTTGGAATTGTTTTGCTTTTCTTTGGCGACGGAATTTTACTGGCAGGGTTTTCGGTAAATCCTTGAAATGTCATCAGATAGTTGTAGAAACTGTTATATGAGGACAACAAATTTTTACGAGTATTAGCTTGTGAATTATTTTTTGATTGTACGAAATACAAATAATTCAGAATATCGTTAGTGGTTACATTTTGTAAGAATTCTCTAGTTACATATTTCTGCATTATATCAATTTCATTTTCAGCAGTATGTTCATAATCTGCTATAGCATTTTTTTGCTCAATTAAATACAGCAACAAATACTTGATATTGTAGTAGTAAGTCTTAACTGTTCGTTCAGATTTATTTTCAATTACTCGTAGATGTTGTAAGTAATTCTTTAATAATTCCGGACTGTTTTTAATTCTTAATTCTAAAGTGTTTTTCTTTGGCATCTGTTTTGCACTCCCCTTAATTTCGTAAAATTGTGATTGTACGAAATTGCTTTTATTCTTATTTCTCTCTTTTTTCTTGTCCTTATCTCTATCTTTTTCTGCTGTATTTCAATTATATCACTCTACCCTATATCTCTATTTCAATTTCTAAATTCTGTGGAATCTATAAAATTTGCTATAGTCATTTCAATCTCTAAAAATTCTAAATTCAATTTCATTTATTATTCAACTCTGCAAGACTTAGTTAGCAAAGTTATAAATAACTACAGTAGTAAAAGTAACCCTGTAGATAGAAGTTACAGTTACAGCAATAAGACAATAAATAGTTATGTATTAATAAGATTTTAAAAAATAAATTTATAGTTCAATTCAAAATGCAATGTTAAAAAGTCTTGTTAGCCTCTCTCCTACAATTTTAAAATAAATTATAAAGTGTGATTATTTAACAAAGAAACAATTAGATATTGTACAACCTAAATAGAAATGATAGTAAAGTAAAATCTCCATTATGATATAATTAGTCAATATTTATATTATTAGTCAAGCACAACAAATTGAAAGTGCTTAAAATCGCAAACCAATGGGATTTTGGGTATCAAAAACATTGTAAAAATGGTACAGTTTTGATACCCCCTAATTTTTACAATGTTTTTTTACTGATTTTAGAGTAATTTTTACAACATTTCTAAAACTAATTCTCTTGGAATTGACCTAATATTAATATTGAATTTACTATTTTCCACTACCCTATAGCAATCAATTACTTTTTTAATTATTTCTTCTTGGTCCTCAAAGCAACAGAATATTTTACCGTTCGGAGCGTTTTCATAAATTGATTTATGTAGCTTCACAATGTCGAGTTCCCATAAATAATAAATCGCTTTACCGTCAATTGTAAAATCATCAACAGGCACTACACTGGCTACATCATATTTTTTTGTATTAACGGCGTATTTTGTTATGCCTTTGTAGTAGCCGTTAGTTGCACAATACTGCCGATAAAAAGACTCAATTACGGTAATCTCATTTTCATCAAAAAAGATACTATTGATTAGTTTCTTTGTAGAAAAGTCATAAAGTAACATTTTGAAGTGTTCTTGAAGATGTTTGTCATTCTTAATTATTAAAAATGAATTTGTGAACAAATTGTTAACAATAGACTGTATATTTCTTCGTGAGGCTACTTCTTTTTTTCTATGGTATGAGTCATAAATCGTTCTTGATTTTCTCTTTAGGTCAAAAATATTTGATACTTGATTAATATTATCTATAACAAAAAGTGCATTACCAAAGTATGCACCATTCTCTATACAGGCGTAATTATGAGGTAATATTCCACCAGTCAATCCTTGATAAAGTAGATTATTTTTCTTTGCTTTTTCATTTCTTGACTCAATAGTGTTTCCCCTATTTTCCATTGATTTATTATCCATTATGTAAACAAGAAATATCGAATGGTTTGCACAAATAAACATTTTAGCCTGTATTCCTTTAATATGGTCGTCATAAATATCTGTATTTTTAAAGACTCTCATTGAATATGCAACCGGTACTTCAGACACAAAATTTATCCAATCTTCAGATACATTATCAATCAAGTTATGCTTTAAATCAAAATCAATTTCATTATAAATATGAGGGTGATTAGAATACAAAGCATTTATATTTAATAATTCACACAGCACCAAAGAACTGGCAACTTCTTGATTAGAATTACGACAACTTACATCACTTTCACCATGGAACATAGGGGCTACATACTCAATAGGATAACCAAACAAATTATAATTTTGCTGCAATAAAGCCTCTTTCCCTTTCTCTGTAAGTATGTAAGATTTTTTTGCTACATCTCTTTCTTTTCTTCTGTTCACATCATAAGATACATTAGCTTGCTTAATAACAATTGCTTTTTCTATCTTCCTAATGTAACCTTTTTTTGCAAGTGAAGGCACTACATGAACATTAATATCCTTATATTTTTTTGATAATAGTCCTATATCTTTAACGGAGATTTCTCCACTAATAGCAAGAATTTCAAGAAATTTATTAGTAGCAATAGAAAGATTACTACCTTCAATTTGCTTTATTTCTTTTAATTCTATATTATTCTTATTCTTATTTTCCTTCATTATTTTCACTCTTAATTAATTCAAACAACTCGTTTTGTATTGATATAAATGGATTTATTTTATCATCAATAATAAAAATGTAATCGTATTGTCTATCTAATTTATCGGCAAAAAAATGCATAGAAAATTTATCTGGTAAGTCAGTAGAAATAATACCATTACGCTTTAGCACATTAACTATGTCACTAAAAACTGTATTATCATTATCAGATAATTTTAACGCCTGCCTGTAATATATTATTGTTCCTTTATCAATAGTTTTAATTTCAAATCTATTTTTTGCTTCTTGCAAATGTTCATTAAGGTCTTTGCTAATAGAAATTAGTTGATTAAAACTTATACTGCGTGATGAATTAAAATGAGTAAGTTTTAACCTATAAAAACCTTTTTTAACAACTGAAAAATCAAAGTCCATAGTTAATTCACCCAATTTGTTCTATTGTGCCTGATAAATGATTAACTAGATAGTAACTAACCACACCATCAATTTTAATTTTTGATATTTGTTCCTTCTCATCAACAATAACTATTTTATTTGATGGTACTTCATCATTATCAATAATTCTCTGTGCAAGAAAATTTGCGTTTCCTTCATGACCTAATGGAATATACAGAATATCATAATATGAATATTCTTTATCTTTTGGTTCATTAATATCATACTGTTCAACAATGAAAGAAATATTAATTGGAAACATATTATAAACTGGGTGATGCTCAATAATACGAGTTACTATATTATTTCTTCGTTTGTTATTTTTAAAATAAATATCTACAAATAAATCAAGTGATTTTTCTAGTGCCATCAATTCTTCGTCAACAGATTTATATACTACTGTGCTAATAGGCACATAATATTTATAATTATGATATCTAAATTTCTTAATTAACCTATGTGAATATAAAAGTTCATCAAGTATTTCATTTATATGTCTTTTTTGCAATGAATGATGGTATTTGATAAGTTGATTTTTTGTTACAAAATTATATTTGTAAATTAAATCAACTATAGATTGACTTGGTTTATTCAAATTGTTTGTTGAATAAAACATTAAAATATTCCCCCTATTTTTTCTTTCTCTTTTTTGGAAAAGAAAATTCTATTTTTTTAGTAGCAATATTATACTGAAGTTTGGCATCAAAAGTTGTACCTTTGGAACTCTTAAAGCCTTTAATTATGTTTGTTTTTTCACAACATACTAATGTAGTAAGTTGTTTGTCAGTAAGTTTTTTGCCACGAATATTTCTTTGTATTACAAATTTACAACCACTCTTGTAATTTTTGCAACCTGCACCCCATTCATAGATACCAACACTAGAATGACACAAAGGGCATGTTAAAGAGTAAGTTGTCGGCATTGATTTTACAGCAGTAGAACTTACAATTTCATTGTAATACTTAATAACATTGTTTCTAACTTTTGAACAATGTTTTTTTGCCAATTCAACAGCTTTAGTGTTATCCTTTTCTGTAGCTATATCATTCAATTCTTTTTCTAATTCTGCTGTAAGTTCTGGTGACTTTATCTCGTCAACAACAAGGTTTTCAATAAGATAAATTCCTTTATCTGTAATTTTAATTTGTTTACCGGAAAGAGCAATAAGTTTTTGCTTCTTTAATGTGCTAAGAATAACCTGTCTTGTAGCAGGCGTACCTAGTCCTCGCTTTTCTTTCTTCATTAAAGCTGCCATTTTTTCATCTTTAATTAATTTACCTGCTGTTTCCATAACTCGAAGTAAACTTGCTTCTGTATATCTTTTAGGTGGTGTAGTTTTTCTTTTTTCACTTTCAACTTTTGTGTGAAGTTTATCGCCTACATTTAGCTTAGGTAATTCAATAAATTTCTTACTATTATCAATATGTAACCAAGACTTATCATAGTTATAACATTCTCTACCTACTGAAATAAAATCATTACCATTAATATCAATATTAACTACAGTTTCATTGATATAAGCATCTTCATATATTATGTTTATAACCGATTTAGCAAGTAAATTGTAAAGTTGCCTTTCATCATCTGACAATGATGTTATGCTAGGAATTTTAAGTGTTGGCACGATAGCAGTATGAGAAGAATCCATTTTACTGTCATCAAAGTGTCTGGTAGTAAATGGTTGCCATTCGCTACTAGGTAAAGATAAATCTTTAAATTCTCTAGTTAAAAACAACTTATTAAGTAATAAAGATATTTCACCTTCTTGTTTAGTTGAAAGATACTCTGAGGCTGTACGAGGATATGACATATAACCATTATCATATAAAGATTGCATAGTAGCAGTTGTTCTTTCAATATTCCAACCGAACAAATTATTACAAGCAATTTGTAAACTTGTTGTATTATAAAGCAAAGGTTTTCTAATTCTTTTTTTCTTTAATTCAACATTAGTTACAGTACCATCTCTGCCAACAGATGAATTAAAAATATTTTTGGCAATTGTTTCATTATTGATTTTTTCATCAACATATCTACCATCAAATTCTCTATTATCTAGTGTAATAAAATGACTTGTAATCGTATAAAAATAATTGGTTTTATGATTTACAATTTCCTGTTCTCTTTGATAAACAAGATTAAGAGTAGCTGTCTTAACTCGTCCGATAGCTAAAACACCCATATCTCTATTACTGTATTTTGTAGTCATAGCTACAGTTAAATTCATACCATAAAGCCAATCGTCTGTACTACGACATTCACCGGATAATATTAATGGTATCATCTCATTAGACTCTTTAAGGTTTTTAAAACTATTTCTAATTTTAGTTTCAGTCAAATCAGATGGTATCCATGCTCTTTTCCATTTTGTATTCAGTTTTAATGATTTTAACAAATATCTAAAGATTAACTCTCCTTCTCTGTCAGAGTCTGTTGCATTAATTAATAAAGTAGCTTTAGGCAATAACTTGGATAAAAAATTATAACAATCAATTGTGTCCTTCTTTGGTTTAACAATTAATTTATTAGGTAAACAAGGATAAATAGATATATCCCATTTATTAAATTTACTATCATAATCTTGTGGATATAATAGTTCCACTATATGACCTACACAGTGAACTATATATGTTTCTTCACCATTAAAGGTAAATTTCCAATAATCAATGCCACCAGATACTTTATGTTTTGGTCCTGCTCCTAGCGATTTTGCTATAACATTGGCTTGTTTGTTTTTTTCGCACACAATAACTGTCATATTTTCACATTCTTTTGTAATTCTTTTGTTTGACTTTACATTGTAAAGTGTTGTATAATCTAAATATATTGCAAATAGGTACTACTTTGATATTAATACTACTATGTTATATTATACAAATACAGTTCCTTTTTATGATACTAATTATATGTTATCATAAATTAAAGGCAATATCAATACTATTTCAAATACATTTACAACTAAATAGTAAGTAAATTTATTTTATTTGCTACATAAAGGTAGGTGATACTATGGCAAATACATTTGCAGATAATCTTAAATCTTGCTTAGATAGACATAATTTTACTGACAAGGAACTTGCAAAAAGTTTAAATTGCAATCTAAGAACAGTTCGTTGTTGGCTTTCAGGTAGGTATGTACCTAATATGCGTAAAATATTGACAATTTGTACAATAATTGGTGCTTCTCTTGATGAATTAATTTCTGATAATAATTATTCAGATTATGAGAATGACCCATTCGTTTATGAATTGTTTTCAATTTTACAAGATTTGCAATTTGAAAATTATTATTACGTTAAAGCTCCTATTAACAGCTTTGTTAACGCAATAAAGAAAATGAACGGAGATGATAATAATGCCTAAAGTTAAACATGTTAACAACTATTTTTCAACAAATTTGCAAAATATAATAAAAAAACAAAAAACAAATTGTAATGAAGTTGCCGATTTTTGCAATATTAAGAGAAATACAGTTTATAAGTGGTATCGTGGCGATACATTCCCATTAGAAAAAACAGCAAATTTTCTGCGTTTATGCTCATTCCTCGGTGTTTCACCTTTTGAAATTATGAGCAAAAATTGTGTTATACCACAGATTGATGAACCTGTATATACAGATTCATCATATTACGAAAGTATATTGGTACGACAAAATTTTAAAAAAATAATTAATGAAAAAGAATTAACAATGTTGCAAATATCCAGAATGATTGATATTGAATATTATAGTATCATTAAATATTTTTCAACTCAAGAAACCAACAGTATTCCAGATAATGTATTGGATAAAATCTATAGTACATTTAATTTGACATATGAAGATTTGCATAAAATGACTTATGATTTGTACGATGTTCTAATTCATGAAAAACCTGCTCATATTAATAATCAAGATGTATTTACACAAAATCTTCGATTATTTTTGAAAATGAGAGAAATGCCATTATCTGAATTTGCAAAAGAAATTAATATTCCGGTATCAACTGCAAATAATTGGAGTCGTGGTGTAGCAGTACCTCGCAGTAGTGAAACTGTCGAAAAAATTGCTTTAGTGCTAGGTGTAGAAACTACTGATTTGTTTTGTGACTACCAAACATCACTAAAAGCATGGATTTGTAATCTACTGGAAGATTATCCTTCGGATGAAAAAAGCCAACACGCACTTATTGAATTTACTAAAGATTTAGTAAATCGCATTAATAATGATAAGGTTTACACAAAAAATGATTAAAGCAGTCCTTTACGGACTGCTTTTTCTATATCATATGAAAAATAATATTAGATAAATATAATATGACTGTAAGTAGTGTAATAAATTTAAAAAGTCGTCGAATGGTTATGCCACATGGATATTTACCTGTTATCCCCTTTAATATGTACTTTAACTTTATCTTAGTACCTTTTTTTAAATTACACTTACTACAACTAACAACCAAATTATTATAATCATTTACCCCATTTCTACTTATTAATTTAAGTAAAAATCTAGCAAAGAATGAATTTTGCACCTTATTCACTGGGATTATATGGTCGATTACTAATTTATTCTTTTTTAATTTTTTCCCACAATAAGCACATCTATACTTATCATATTTATATTTTTGAAAAAATTTGTTACGATAATTACGATTTCTAGCGTACTCATTATTGTAGGTATTACTCATTCCATATCTATAATATTTCTTTTTTAATTGTTTTATTTCTTTTTCGTCACCTTTTTTTATCCATTTATTGTTATTATTATGGTAGCGAAAGCCGTCATTATATAATTTTCTAGCAATAAGTTTATTAGTAAACTTGTTTGTTTTATATAATGATATTTCTAAATACATTAAATCACCTACTTTTATAAAAGGAGAGTTAATATGACACAAACCCAAAAAAGAAACCTAGCTGACAATGTTAATAGGTTATTATTGCAAAAAGGCATCAGTAGATACCGACTTGCAAAAGAACTAGGAGTAACATACAAGACTGTTTTTGAGTGGTGTAATTGTATTAGAGGAATTAATAATTCACATCTCTATGACATAGCTAACTTCTTTTCAGTTTCAGTATCAGATTTATTAAAACCTCGTAATACAGAGGATAACTTTGACGATAAGTTGTACAAACAAATTATTGATATGACCTACTCCCTACCTAAAGACAAGAAAAAAACATTTCTAATTTGTTTGCAGGCATATGCAAAGACTTTAGAATAAGAAAAGAGGTTTATTATGGACGAACAAATATCATTCAATGAATATGTCAAAAATTATGCAAAAGAACACAACTTAACCCTATTAGAAATATCAAAAAAAATAGGTGTAAGTTATCAAATCTTTAGTAAATGGTTACATGGCAAATCAAAGCCTTCTTTTGACAATTGCAAAATAATTAGTAAAGAGATTGGTTATATATTTAATGATATAAATGATATTAATTTGTCAGAAAATGAATTAGTTAATAATATCAAGTATCTATTACAAAATACCAATACAAAAGCCAATGTACTTGCTTCAGCAATTAATATTTCTTATGACAAGTTAATGAATGTATTAGCTGAACAAGATACTTTAACTAATTATGAAATTGATAATATTGCAAATTTCTTCAATATTTCTGTAGAAGAATTAGAGTATAATAAACTATCAAACAAAAAGTTTGATACACAGAAAAATGTTTTTGCGAGAAATTTGCGAGAAATACTCACAAAAAATAATATAAGTCGTAAAGAGTTTTGTACTGCAACAAACACAACTAACTCTACTTTACAAACTTATCTTAATGCTAAATGCTTACCATCAAATGAACGCCTGCATATGATTGCCGAATATCTCAATGTTGATGTTTCTGAACTGATGGATAATGAACAGCAAAAAATAGCAAAGCGTATTAAGACTATTGTTTACTCAGTTCCATCAGGCAAAGAAGAAGATTTCCTAGATTTTGCAAATCGCTTAAAGGAAGTTTTAAGTCAATAAAATAAAAAATCTCCCACATTATATAGTTATATAATGTGGGAGATTTTTATTATAATTATAATGTCGTGTTAAACCTTTAATACATAATTTGTGTTTTTTCTTCAATTAAAAGTAGTAAATAAGTAGTAAAATAAATTTTTCTAAAATTCAGAATTGCTTAAAAATGGCTTTAGAATGGGAATATTTAATGATAAGAAAACAAGCATTCACTTTTATACAATATAAAATTTGCATTTTAAGTTAATTTTTCCAAAAAGAAAAGCACCTTATTGAGGTGCTTATAACTTTTAGTCAAAGATTTTCATTTTCTTAATTTCAAGAACAATTCTTGAGGAATTATTTTTGTCAGTAAAAGCAAAAGTGCTTTCTCTCATTTCATCAAATTCCTTAGGTTGTTTGAAATTATTTTTAATAGCATTTTCAAAGTCATCAAGAAGCTTATCCATAGTTAAGCTACGATAACCAAACAAATCTTTCTCCATATTAATGTATGAACCATGAACCTTGTTATATAAATCATAGTCAAACTGATAGAAAAGAATAGGCTTATTCATATAGTAAACATCCCAACATACTGAGCTATAGTCGGTAATCAGAAGTTTACATCTCATCATAAGTTCGTTTAGAGGTTCTTCACCGTAAGGAATAAGTCTCATTCTCTTACTTGTAACATCAAAGTTACCGATATAGTCCTTAAACTTAGGGTGAATATAGAAGTTAACCATAAGGTTATTATCTTCAAGTAACTTATTTAGTCTTTTACTTTCAAGAAGTTTTGAGTAATTCTTGTAATAATCACTGTGCAAGAAAGTGCTGTTCTCAGCTTCATCCAGCCAATTACGCCATGTTGGCATAATCAAAACTTCGTTATAATCTTTAGATTTATCAACAAGTTCATCCCATCTTGCAAGGCCTGTCATACAAACCTCTGTACTCTTATATCCAAACTTGTTAATGATAATTGACCTTTCAAGTGGAGTAGAAACAACAAACTTGTTAACTGGATTACCACCATTTTTGCCAAAGATACCGTCAACTCTCTTTAGTGCAATAACACCATGCTGTAAGAAGAAAATCTGTTTTTGCTTTAGCATTTCTGAAACAAATGAGTTGTTTGGTCGCCAAGCATAGCTATGCGGCTTTGAGTCAGAAGAAACTAGTAACTTTGATGCCAACAAATAAACCATATGTTCAATTGAAAGGAAATCAAGTACATGGTCATCATACTTCTTTACTCTTTCATAGTCAGAAACACTCTTGTCAATAATATAATAAATCTTAGCGTTTAAGATTTTTTCAACATTATGTTCCATACAATGCTTAAAGAAACAGTAACCGTTATCTTGAGCACAAGCACAGAACTTCTCATAAATAAGAATAATATTTTGACTTAATAGTTCCTTTTTATTTCTTTTAAAGATTTTTAGAGCCTCAAACTCTTTAGCTCTAAACTCACTGGAGTCAATGTTTGACTTTTCTCTCATATTAAAAGCAACTGTATTGATAGATGTGTGATAAGGGAAAATAACATCCTCACCTTCATCTGTTTTGATTGTACAATCAACTTGCTTTTTAGCTCTCTTTTTGTCGTAAAGTACCTTTTCTATCTGCTTATCTGTAATAGAAATGCTGGCACCGTATCTTCTGCCATCTTCTTCAAAGGTAGCATATAAGTCCCAGATAACTCTCTTTAAATCAAGTTTTGACATATCAATACTTGCTGATAAATATGTGCCAAAAAGTTTCTTGGTGACTTTTCCTTCAATGAAATAAGCACATCTGTCATCACTTTTCTTGTATCTGTATGTGAAAGCAAAACCTTTATATTTACGGTTATCTTCCTTAGGTATCTTTACAGTAACATCCATAAAGTTATCATGAAAATTCAAATTCTTGTAATCAACAAATACAAGGTCCTTTTGAGAAAGCAAGTTCTCTCTGATTCTAATATATATATTACCGGAAACAAAGTAGATTGGTGCAAGTGACACTTCAACACCGTTAATATCAAATCTCTCAACAACCGGAAATAATCTTTTTTCAAGTGGTAAAAGTTCAGGAGCAGTCAGCTTTCCGTGGTAGTTAGGATTCTTAAGCTTAGTAGGATATACAAGACCTTCATATAAAAATGCTATACATAGCATATATGACCTTGCAGTAAAGTCCTTACAAGATTTCTTAAGGTTTGAAAGATTAAGGGACAAGTCCCCTGTATCTTTGTCCCAACTTACTACATCAACAATAACCTTTTCCTTTGTTTTAGGGAAATAGCAATAAGCCCACATTTCCTCAACTTCACTCATATCAGGGTTTAGGTGAAGTTTATATTCACCTTTTTCTGACACACTTTGAGTACAGAATAAAACTCTGGAAACATTAAAGTCCTCAGATAAAATAGTATCCTTAACACTATTATTTACAAGTTCGTAACCGGTAGAAGGTGCTACAGAAACAAACTGAATATCATTATCAAGTGAACGAATTGTAAAAGCCTTTAGGTCATCATTTAACTGTAAAAATTCTTCATAAGAAATTTTACGAATTTTTTTAGAAACCTTTGGAGATGATACAGCTACTCTTGTGTAATAAGGCTTGCCGTCTACAACATACTTTGTGTAAAGGCTTAGTGTAGTTGGCTTAGGCAGTTTAATAAAATCTCTTTTTAAACTGCAATGGCTTATAAAGCAGTCACCCTCATCATCAAAGGGTTGTGGTGGTAAATCATAATAAACAGGTTCTTCACCTGATTTATCCACACCTACAAGTGTCCATTCCGATGCTTCCTTAACCTTGTTAACCTTAACATCAAAAGTCCATTTACCATCAACAACTTCCACATCATCAACAGTATTAGTAAATCTAAAGTTGTAAATATCCTTTTTATTAAATACTAATAAGGCAAAGTAGCCACCTCTGGTAACACTTAAGCAAGTACAATAATCTTCATCTTCAAATCTACCTTCAGCTATTACATCATAATAAAGTAAATTTCTGTCATATGTTGCTTTATACTTTTCCTTGATTTCTTGATTGTAGAATCTACAAAAATGAAGAACACCCTCTTCTTCAAAAACTGCATATAGCTTATATCTTATAGGTGCTCTTTCTGCTACAAAATAATCAAACCCGTCAAAAGCAACGGTGTTCTCGCCTTCAGTAACTTTTGCTTCATTATACCAAAGAAATTTATTATCATAATCCAAAGCTGCAAAGCCAATAATTGAATCCAAGTTAGAATCTTGCTGTGGCACATTTATAGTAATAGAATTAGAACTACAGCTTATAATCTCAGCAGAAACTGTGCCTTTAATTATAATCTCTTTCTCATTCTTATCAGAAAATTCATTTAAAAATCCACAGAAATTCATTTCATACCCTCCTGTATGCATATGATTATATCATATAAAACCTATTTATTGCAATATATTTCATTAAATTTGCAATATATACTTAGTCAAACTGGCTTTGATATAGTTCTTTGTAGAAACCCTTTTGCTCCATAAGTGACTTATGAGTACCACTTTCAATAACTTTACCGTCTTTCATAACAAGAATAAGGTCACTTTCCACAATAGTCTTTAATCTATGAGCAACAACAAAACTTGTTCTGTCCTTCATAAGTTTCATAAATGACCTTGTAATTCTCTGTTCTGTTAATAAGTCAATTGATGAAGTAGCTTCATCAAGAATCAGAATTGGTGGTGGGTTAAGCATTAGTCTTGTAATACAGATTAACTGCTTTTGACCTGTTGACAATGAACCACCGTCTTCACCGATAAATGTATCATAACCGTTGTGAAGTTTCTTTATAAATGAATGTGCATGGCTTTTCTTTGCTGCTTCAATGACCTGTTCATCAGTTACATTTTCATTGCCGAAAACAATGTTTTCTTTAATTGTACCACTTTTCAGCCATGTATCCTGTAGCACCATACCAACATTTTGTCTTAGTGACTTTCTACTAACTGTGTTAATATCAACACTGTCAACCTTAATTGAACCACTGTCAATATCGTAGAAATGCATTAATAAGTTGATTAAAGTTGTTTTACCACAACCTGTAGGACCTACTACTGCAAGTCGCTGACCACTCTTTAGTTCAAAGGATAGGTTCTTAATAAGTTCTTTATTTTTATCATAAGAAAACGCCACATCACTAACAGTAAAGTCACCTTTAACATTACTAGGCAATTGACCTTTTGCATCACTTTCTCTTTTAGCATCAATAACTTCAAGCAATCTACCTGCACAAGCAATGGCGTTTTGTAGTTCGGTAATAACACCTGTAATATCGTTAAATGGTTTTGTGTATTGGTTTGCATAAGCTAAAGATGCTGACAAGTTACCTACTGTAATAATGCCGTTAATTGCAAACAATGCGCCACTTAAACCAACTACTGCATATACAATAGAGTTAACAAATCTTGTACAAGGGTTAGTCAGTGATGAAAAGAAAGTTGCATTTAGTGAGTCCTTACCAAGTTCTTCATTGATAACATCAAAGTTTTCAGAATTTTCATCTTCTCTATGATAGGACTTTACCACCTTAATGTTACTTAACATTTCTTCAATATAGGAAGTTTCCTTACCTCTTTGTTCACTTTGTTTCTTAAAGTATTTATAAGTTCTCTTTGAAATAAACTTAGAAACAAAAAGTGAAAGTGGAGTTAATACCAACACAATAAGTGCCAACCAAATGTTGATTGTAAACATAAAGAACAGTGTACCTAAAATAGTAATAACACCTGAGAATAGGTTTTGGAAACCTAGAATTAAACCGTCAGAAAACTGCTCTGCATCTGCAATAATCCTACTTACAATATCACCGGTATTTCTGCTGTCGATATAAGAAACAGGAACATATTGCAAATTATTAAATGCATCGGTACGCATATCCTTAACAGTATTGTTAGCCATTCTGTTGTTTAAGGTATTTGTAAAATACTGAGAAATACCACCAATAATAATTGCCACTAAAATAAGAATTAAAATCTTAGTTAGTCCTGCAAAGTTAACATTACCTTTACTAACAATCATATCAATTGCTTCACCGGCAAGTACAGGAATATATAGTGTACATACTGTTGAAAACAAAGTTAATACAAGTGAAATTATAAAAGAAAACTTGTACTTACCAATGTACTTTAAAACTCTTTTAATTACATAAGAACTTTTCATTATGATGCCTCCTTGTTACAAGACTCATAAATATCCTTATATGTTTCTGAGCTTTTAAGTAATTCTTCATGAGTACCTACACCCTCAAGAGCACCGTCATTTAGTACAAGGATTTTGTCACAATGTTCAATAGTAGATGTTCTCTGTGAAATAATAAATGTTGTTCTGTCACCCTTTGAGTCGGCAAGAGCTTGACGCAAAGTTTTGTCTGTCTTATAGTCAAGTGCTGAGAAACTGTCATCAAGAATAAGTATAGGAGTGTTTCTTACAATACCTCTTGCAATAGAAAGTCTTTGCTTTTGACCACCTGAAAGGTTCTTACCTTGTTCAAGGATAACTTCATCCAGGCCTTTACTTTTGTTACTGATAATTTCTTTTGACTGAGAAATTTCAATAGCCTTTTCAATATCTTCTGCTGTAGCATTCTTAGCACCGAAAGTAATATTTTCTTTAACAGTACCACTAAACATAGTAGCCTTTTGCATTACAACAGAAATATTTTCGTTTAATTCTTCATCAGAATAATTAAGAATATTCTTGTCATTAAGGATAATATCACCACTTGTAGGTTCATAGAAACCACAAAGTAGGTTCATTACACTTGTTTTACCACTGCCTGTACCACCGATAATACCAACAGTATCGCCCTTATCAACTGTAAAGCTAATGTTATTTAAGCTATATTCATTGTTCTTGTTGTAGCTTAGGGAAACATTTTCAAATGTAATATAGTGGTCACACTTTTTGTCTTTACCCTTAGGTTTCTTATATTCCTCCATAGTAAGAATAGCATCAACTCTGTTCTTACTTGCAATAGCTTTCATTTCTGCGATAATTAGGTTAGCTAGTTTAATAAGTTCAACAAGAATCTGTGACATATAGTTATAAAGGGCAACAACTGCACCCTGACTGATAACACCAACATCAACTCTGATTGCACCGATATAAATTAGGAAAATTACACCAAGGTTAATTACAACAAATGTTGCAGGGTTCATAATTGAAGAAATCCAACTTGCAACATTCTGCAACTTTACAAGGCTTTGATTTTCTTCTTCAAATTCAGCAATTTCTTTATCTTCTCTTGTAAAAGCTCTGATAACTCTTACACCTTTAACATTTTCTTTTGTTCTAAGTAAAACAGAATCCAGCTTATTCTGTACACCCTTAAATCTAGGAATAGTCAGTGACATAATCACAGCAACTATAATTGCAAGAACCGGTACTACTACTGCAAAAACCAAAGCACCCTTAACATCAACATAAAATGCCATTATTGTTGCACCAAAAACTATAAATGGTGAACGAAGTAACAGTCTTAGGAACATATTAATACCGGTCTGAATTTGGTTAACATCACTTGTCATTCTTGTAATAAGTGTTGCAGAACCAATAGAATCAAGCTGACTAAATGAAAGTGACTGTATTTTCTTAAACAATGCACTTCTTAATTTAGTTGTAGCACCTGTAGCTGACTTTGCTGCGAAAAACTGAGCAGATACAGCAGAGATAAGACCTACAACTGCAAGTAAAACTAACAGTAAACAACGGTGAAAAATATAGGCTTTGTCACCACTATTGATACCGTTATCAATAATATCAGCTACCACAAGTGGAACTAAAAGTTCAAAGGAAGCCTCCAATAGCTTAAACAAAGGTGCTAAAATCGACTGCACCTTATAATCCTTTAAATAAGACAAACTTTTCATAAAACACAATCCAATCTATTCATTATTACGGAAAACAAGCCACCAAATTACTTGGTGGCTATATTCAGCTTAAAGTGAATTTATAGTGTTTTCAATTCTTTCCTTAACATTATCTTTACCAATAATCTGGCAAATAGTACATAGGTCAGGAGTATTTCTCTGTCCTGTAATAGCAACACGAATTGCCTCGGAAACCTGAGCAACATTACCCTTGAAACTTTCAGGTGACTTCTTGTATGCTTTCATATCAGTAGTAAAGCCAAGTTCTTCTGAAAGTGTCTTTACCTTATTGAACCATGTTGAGTTGTCATCATTTTCATCATAAGATTCAAGATACTTTGCTAAGATAGCCTTTACTGTTTCATTATCAAAGTCATAATCGTTATTTGGAACAAACTTATCTTTAAAGAAGTATGATAGGCTTTCCATAATCTGTTTTGCATAGGCAAAGTCTTTTCTTCTTCTCTTCTGGTTAAGACCCATACAAAGAGTTAGAACCTTTTCCATATATTCCTTGTCACCAAAGTACATATCGTAATTTTCAGCATCATATTCCTTAGTCCATTGTTCTAGGAAAGAATAAACTTCTTCAAGTGACATTTTTGCAAATTCTTTCTTACAAATATCATGGAACTTCTGTAAATCAAACAATGCACCACTCTGTGACATTTTCTTTACTGAGAATGGGAATTCATTAATATCCTTATCAGGGTTCTTGTCATGCCATTCTTCAAAGTTACTGTTAAGTAATGTTAGTAGATAAATCTTTACGGTATATGGGTGGTAACCGTCTTGACGGTAGAAGTCTAGAGAAAGTTCAGGGTCTTTTCTCTTAGATAGCTTTCTCTTCTTACCTGTTTCTTCATCAATCTTCATTAGGTGAGCAGTATGAGCATACTTAAACTGTCTAAAGCCTAATACCTGATTTAGCTGGAAGTGAGTTGGTACTGAGCTTAGCCATTCATTACCACGAATTACAAGTGTTGTACCCATTAATGTATCGTCAACTACATGAGCAAAGTGGTATGTTGGAACACCGTCACTCTTTAGAATAACAATATCGTGAGTGTTCTCAGGGAATGAGATTTTGCCCATAATCTTATCTTCAATTGTAATTTCCTTATCTTCACTGCCTGGGGACTTTAGTCTAAGTACCCAAGGCTTTCCTGCCTTTAGATTTTCTTCAATTTCTTCAAGTGTAAGTGAACGACACTTTGCCCACTTACCATAATAACCGGGAGTAGCATTTTCTGCCTGTTGAGCCTCTCTAAGTTGTGCATTATCTTCTTCAGTACAGAAACAAGGATAAGCTAAGCCTTTCTTAATAAGCTCTTTAGCAAATACATGGTAGTACTCTACTCTCTGACGCTGATAATAAGGACCATAGTTATTGTTGCCCTTATCTTCTTGACCTGCACCCTCATCAAATTCAATGCCAAAATACTTCATAACATTGATAATAATATCAACTGCACCATCAACTTTACGCTTTAGGTCAGTATCTTCAATTCTTAAATAAAACACACCATCTGATAGGTGAGCAATTCTTTCATCTGCTACTGCAGAATATAAATTACCAAGGTGAATAAAACCTGTTGGTGATGGTGCTATACGAGTAACCTGAGCACCTTCCTTTAAATTTCTCTTAGGGAATTTTGCAAAAACTTCTTCCCTAGTCATTTTACTATCAGGTAGTAAAAGTTCAGCTAACTTATTGTAATCCATATTATCACCACAAACTCTAAATTTTTTCTTTTTAAATTACTAACTAATCAAAGTAAAATTTCTACTAACCTAAGTAAAAATCATACTTACACATACTAAATTATTATAAGATTATAGTAGTATTTTGTCAAGAATTATCCCCTTGTTTATAAATAATTTGTATTACTATAAAAAGGGTTGCCATATAACACAATGACAACCCCTAAAACTTTAATATTAATTTTATTATTCTGCTGAATTTTCACTTTCTAAATACTTTTTGTAAGCCTCTTCAAGAGTAGAATGTTTTTGTTCATCAGTAGCATTACTATCCCAATCAATACCGTTAATTGAAGTTTGCATAAAGTATCCGTCAATATAAGTTTTTTCATTTGTAGATAGTTTATTAATATCCAATCTCTCAATTTTTTTATTTGATGAATCAATAATAATACAACTACCATAATATCCACCGATAGGATAGTTCACAAAAAAGCCTACACCGGACACACCCATATCAGATAATTCAACTTTATTAAAGCTAATTTTATTTATTGAAATATCTTCTGAGCCATCACGAACTGTAACATCCCACTTCTTTATAGAATTGTTTATTAATTCTATATTCTGTTTATCTGCTTGGGACAATTCAACATTTTCTGTATTATCACCATTACTTGAACAACCACAAATAGAAAATAGTATTGCTAAAATCATTGTAAGAGTTATTAATTTTTTCATTTTGGTTTCACCTCCCCGCATCCACAAGTACCAACATAATTTTGATTTGTTCTTCCACACTTTGGACATATCCACTCATTTGTATTTAAAGTTTGGTTATATGTTTTATTTTGATTATTTTCTTTATTAGTTAGTGGAGTATGACACTTAAAACATCGCACATTATTTTTTCCGTTATGTTCTCCACAATTAGGGCAAATAATAAATATTGAATTTTCATTATTTTCAGTATTATTACTTGTATCTTTTCCACCAATACTTAACAAGGCAATACCTATAATAATTAATAAAATACCTACAACAATGGCAACATAAAAAGCGATTGAATAAAAATCAACTGCATTTGAATTACCACCAATAGCACCAACATCGTTAATTTGACCATTGATATAACTAGTTACACGAGATGGTTTTGCACTTTCCTCACCACGATGAGCAATATAAGCACAAATAAAACTTCCAATACCGGCAAGAATAAATAATACCCCACTACAACCACTTTTTTCTTTCATATATTGTACCTCCTATTCTACATTAGAATGTAGTCTTTACTATAATATACTACATTCTAATGTAGAGTGTCAAGAGGTTTTTTCTTTGTTATTCTCAATATAGAGGTGTTAATAATGAATAAAAGACCAAATCAAAATGAATCAGGAATTATATTTAAATTAGACAAGGTTATGAAAGAAAAGGGATATTCAAAAAACAAACTATGTGTAAACTGCAATTTAAGATTTGAAACTGTACAAGGCTACTATAACGGTAATATTAGCAGAGTTGACCTTTATGTTCTTGCGTCCATTTGTAAAGAACTACATTGCAATGTTCAAGATATAATTGAATATGTAGGGGATTAATTGATACACACAACACATCTTTTGTCGATTGACTTTATATTGTGAAAATGTTATAGTATTCTAAAGGAAATAGGTGATATTATGAAGAAATGTGAATTTTGTGGCAAAGAAATTTCTTATTTTGATATGTACTGTCAGGATGAATGTCAAGAAAATGCCAACAAATTTTATGATTTAAGAGATAAATACGGCAAACTATTTGCATTTTTAGATGCTATATTTGTATTTTTAATTCCTATCGGAATTATGGCAGGTTCACTTTTTGGTGCTATTGGTGACAGTCTGATAGTTATTGGTTTTGGTGGTTTAGGAATTATGCTACTGCTACTTCCTTTCCCAACAGAAAGTATGATTAGAAAACATCAAATCAAAAAAGCAATACTTATGTGCAGAATTTTTGCAATGATACTTATTTTAATTGCAATTATAGGCATTTTTGTAATGTTCTAAAAATCAATAAAACTGAATATTTCTTATTTTTAGGTCAAAACTAATTTTGAAATCATTTATGGAGGTATATATATGATTGATAAAATAGCTTTGACCCTTTTAATTATTGGTGGTATTAACTGGGGTCTTGTGGGCATTTTTAAATTTGACCTTGTGGCATTTTTGTGTGGTGGTCAGACCGGTGTTATCAGTAGAATTATTTACATCATTATTTGTCTATGTGCAATTTGGTGCATTACCTTGCTTTTCAAAGATACCACTAATGCAAATTCCATTACCGATAACAGTACAAAATAAATATTAATACACTAAAATGAATACTAAACTAATAAACGGCTGATACATAAGTACCGGCCGTTTTAGTTTGTTTAATATTAATTTTTAGTATTACCTTAATACTATCAGCAGTATAAATTCTTTTATAGAATAATAAGCAATCTATTAAGAAAGCAAAAACAAGTGATAGCATAATACTATCACTTGTCTATCTAATCTATTTCATTTTAGTGGATTTACCCCAACTATTGACACAGAGCCTAAAAAAGCACTAACGGTTAAGTTAGTGCTAAATTACTTCTTTGTTTCTTCTTTTGGCTTAGGTTCTGCAAATTCAACAAAGCCAAGTTTGTTTAGTTCTGTTGCTTTTTCATCAGAACATTCATAAACATCACCTACATTTCTTGTTAGTAGGTTATTCTCTAAATCATTAAAGGAATTAATAACCTTTACTTTCATATCATCACCACCTTTTAGGTATTAAAAAAGCACTAACAAGAGTTAGTGCTGATAAACATAACATTACAATGCCTTAGTATTCCATTGCTTTTCTATTTTCTTTTTCCATCAGTTCTTTCCACTCAGAGTAAGCATGTTTAATATCACTAGGTGAATCAGTTTTAAGTTTTGGTGGGAACTGTTTCCAATCTACATATGGCTCTATTTTTTCAAATAAAAATTTTACTTTATCTGAATAAACAATCCTCATATAATTCACCTCTCTAAATATTTCTTAACACGATTGTTTAGGCTAGTTATTATGATTTTGTAACCGACACAATTGTCGGTGGCAAGTTAGTAATTATTCTACAATTACGTTTGGTGTCAATCTAACAACACTACGACAGTTAGGACAATAAAATTCCAATGATTTATTAATAGGTTTCATTGCTGAAACATAAAAATCCTTCTTACAATTAAGGCAACGAATTTGAGCTCCATCTTGTAGATTTTCAATTAAACTTTTTTCCTTTACCATATCCGTATCCTCCTTTTTTCCATCTAAATTCAGGATAAGCTTGTTTGGCTAAATTAATAATATATCTTCTTTCAGAAACAGTTAATTTTCTTCCTGTCAAAAACATCTTTTCTCTTGCAAAGCAAACTGCCTCAGCCCATTGACACTGACCAATATTAAAATAAAAATGTGTAGTTTCATGTATAATTGTTTGTGCAGCAACTCTTGGATTTGGTATGTTTCTAATAAATATCTTAATTATGTCGCCTTGTTGTTCCCCTCTATAATCAAAGTTTTTATAAGAATAATCTAAGATTAGATTTATACCACTACTTTTTAATATGCTAATAGTTTGCATACCAATCTCACTTTTTTCAAGTTCATCTAATATTAACTCTGGTGTTATTTCCGTTGTAACATCATCAAAGTCGAATATTTCAGAAGGTTTTGCATAATTCTTTGACTTTATTATATCACTTTCACTAGAATTTTCAATTATTTCATCAAGTTTTTCTGTGTTGTAAATAGATATGACCCATTTTAGGGTAAAAATAAAATACGATTTAATATTTCGCTTGTTTTACTGACTTTTGATTATGAATATTAATTAATGAATGGATTTCAATTCTAACTTTTCACTCTTTTCACTCAATAACTGCATTGGTCTCTTGTAATCAAGTGTTCTCATTGTTTTGTTATTACTACATTCTAAATGTCCTTTTAATTTTGTGTTTAATTCTTCAATATTTCTGAATGTTTCCCAATCATAGAAATATTTTTGGTCGTTCCTATGACTTCTTTCTACCTTTCCGTTGTGCCAAGGTGTTCGTGGTGGTATTAATTTATGATTTATACCTAGTTTGTTTAATTTTATTTCAAAAGGACTTTTCACTTCACTGCTCTGATATTTATATGTGAACTCTCTTCCGTTATCTGTTTGAACAGTTTGTATTTTAAGCGGAAATTCTTTCAATAACATTTTCAAGAATTTGGTTGAGTTTTCAGGTGTGTGTTCTTCAAACCCATATACAAATCTCATCCTTGTACATTCATCTATTGCAGTCCATTGATAAAAATGCATTCCAAACCTTAAAGCCTTGCCTCTTAAACAATTATATGGTACTTCTTTTACATCTATCTGTACCTTTTCTCCAGGTATTAACAACTCCAGATATCTTCTATGCTTACGGCTCTTTTTCTTGGTCTTTTTATATTTTACTAAGCCCATTCTTTTAGCTGCATATATCATTCCTGAGTAGCTTCTTGTATATCCTTTTCTCTTTAAATCACTGTATACTCCATCCAATCCATATCTTTCATAGCACTTTTTGAAAGAATTTCTAATTTGTCTTTCTTCTCTTTTTGTGTGCCTGTTAGGATGACTATGTGGTCTGTGTGATTTAGGCAATAGCGATTGCCATGTACCGTCATATTGTTTACACCATCCCTTTACGCTTGAAAGACTTACACCGTACATTCTACTTGCTTTGCTTTTTCCTTTTTTTAGTGCGTATTTTACTATGGCTTGCTTTTTCTTTGCTTCTTGTGTTTATTATATTCATGAGGAGTACTTCTTTCTTAGGTTAATGTTTTTAGCGATTCCATTATACCATATTTTGAAGTTATTCCTCTTTTTCATTGCTTTCAATATTATTTATTATTATGCCTTGCAATCCTGTTAGTTTTTCGACAGAATAAGTGTAGAGCATAATCTTGACCTCCGTTCTGTTTTTTTGTCAATTCCATTTTAACGGATTTTTCAAATTTATGCTCTACTTTTTTATATTTTTTCGTAGGCTCTATTTTTCTTACCCCAACATTTATTATAGAGCCACTTACCTAATGCATAGAGGAAACAACCTACCACGCTTGAAAATTACACATCAGAATTAAAGTAACTCATCAAATACCCTCGCAAAAAGTAAGCAACCAAAAATAATTAATAGTATTAAGTTAGATAAATGATTGATAGGAAACAAAACTATGCAAATTAAAAAACTCGCCTTCTCGCCCAGTTGGATTCTATTGGATAAACAAAAACAGAGTAGCTATTGCTACTCTAACACATAAGAATATTAAACTAATAAAACTAAATAATATTAACTCCCCAAACTTACTAATGCATAGAGGAAGTTTCCTACCAAGCTTGAAGGTTGCAAATCAGAATAAAGTAACTCATCAAATACCCTCGCAAAAAGTAAGCAACCAAAAATAATGAATAGTATTAAGTTGGATAAATGATTGATAGGAAACAAAACTATGAAAATTGAAAAACTCGCCTTCTCGCCCAGTTAGATTCTATGGGATAAACAAAAACAGAGTAGCTATTGCTACTCTAACACATAAGACTATTAAACTAATAAAACTAAATAATATTTATTTCCCCAACTTACTTTAGCTTAGAGGAAGTTTCCAACCACGCTTGAAAGTTACACATCAGAATTAAAGTAACTCATCAAATCCCCTCGCTAAAAACAGTCCACCGGACTGTTTTCTTTACGCTCGCCTTCGAGCCCACTGATATATAGAGGAAACAAACGAAAAAAACGAGCAACCAAATGGTTACTCGTTTTCTTTGGCTCCCCCAACTGGGCTCGAACCAGTGACATCATGATTAACAGTCATGCGCTCTACCGACTGAGCTATGGAGGAATATATAAATGTTGGCGTCTTCCTATTTTCACAGGCCGCTTCCAGCCAACTATCTTCGGCACTACTGAGCTTAACTTCTGTGTTCGGGATGGGAACAGGTGGACCCTCAGCGTCATCAACACCAACTATTTATTTACATCTATTCACTTTTTTGGGTCTTGGTGACCCGTGCGAGAATCGAACTCGCGTTGCCGCCGTGAGAGGGCGGAGTCTTAACCGCTTGACCAACGGGCCAATTCTCTTCGGCTAGAGCCGGTTGCCCAACTCCAACCTTCTCTTTGGTGCGCCATCAGGGGTTCGAACCCGGGACACCCTGATTAAGAGTCAGGTGCTCTACCAACTGAGCTAATGGCGCATATTGTGCTCTGCACCTTCAAAACTGAATAAAGAATTTCTAGCTTTACTAGCTGACCAAAAAAGACTCTTGTGG